>Ga0180215_1003157_pt1 | contig 15765 bp, 12 predicted proteins | sample eDN3rd37CBELigBY_FD_128871 | JGI IMG/M metagenome (GOLD analysis project Ga0180215, IMG submission 128871) | Enriched backyard soil microbial communities from Emeryville, California, USA - eDNA 3rd pass 37_C BE-Lig BY (version 2) (version 2) | ecosystem: Environmental > Terrestrial > Soil >...
CATCGGTAGTAAGTCGATCTGGGGACATCTAAAGCTGCTAAAATAGCTGTAACGGTATACTTTTTACGTAACCTATGTACTAACAGGAGAACTACTTCTTTCTCAACTCCTTTTCGATCTCCAAATACTTTTTTAAGATTTCATTCTCCATTTTTAAATGTGTAATTTGACTCTCTTTCTTTTCTTCGGCACTTTGAGAATCCGGCCCATGTCCATAGGTGTACTGTTTACCAATCGGCTGATTAAATCTGTTTACTTGATTTTCACGATACCATTTCATCCATGTCTTAATTTGGGATACATTTTTTATCCCATACTTTTTCATAATTTCTTGATTTGTAAACTGCCCACTCATTTTATCCTTTACTACTGCCCATTTTGTTTCACTTGAATAAACGTTTTTGCCCACGCAAAAACACCTCCGAATTAGTACTTTTAATAAGTGTACCATTTCGAGGTGTTTTATAGTGTCTCATATCAGTAGGTTAGTCTAAAAGACGGGTTTTTTCTATTAGTTTTTCGTTTTTTTCGCACCTTCGCGAGAGAATTTCTCATTTGCATCACTCCTTATTTAAAGTAATGATCTCTATATTACCAACTATTATTTTAATTAATTTGAACAAAATCCTTCCCTTCTACTAGTGTATTTGCCGGCCGTTTTAAACCTAAATTCTCTCTTAAGGTTTTTCCTGTATATTCAATTCTGAACAATCCTCGTTTCTGTAAAATCGGAATGACAAGATCCACAAAGTCATCCAATCCTCCCGGAAAGTAAGGAGGCATTACATTAAAGCCGTCTGCTGCTCCATTTTCAAACCATTCTTGCATTTGATCAGCAATTTGCTCAGGTGTCCCTTTGATTTCACGGTGTCCGCGAGCACCTGCTATCTGTTGATACAGCTGTCGGATCGTCAAGCCTTCCCTATCTGCCTTATCCTTTATTAACTGAAAACGACTTTTTCCAGCATTCACTTTTTCTACCGTCACATCTGGAAATTGACCATCAACATCATAACCAGATAAGTCAAAACCAATCATTCTCGATAAAAGAGCTACCCCTGCTTCTTCAGGGATCAAGTTATTTAGAAGCTTTTGATTTTCATCAGCTTCCTCCACCGTTCTCCCAATAACAGGATATATCCCCGGCATAATCTTAAGCTCTTCTGGAGAACGTCCGTATTTACCCATTCTATCCTTTAAATCACGATAGAAATCCTTAGCTTCCTCGAGTGTTTGCCAAGCTGTGAAAACGACTTCTGCCGTACGTGCTGCAAGCTCCATCCCCGCTTCAGATGCACCTGCTTCCACCACTACTGGATGCCCTTGAATGGGGCGGGAAATATTTAATGGACCAGCAACGGTGAACCATTCCCCTTTATGGTTAATCTCATGCATTTTAGAGGAGTCAGCAAATTTAGCTGATTCCTTATCGAAAACAAGCGCATCATCTTCCCAGCTGTCCCATAGTTTTTTGACTACATCCACGAACTCTTCAGCCCGTTGATAGCGTGTTGAATGCAAAAGTTGCTTTTCCAGATTAAAGTTTCGTGCTTCTTCTTCCTGGTATGATGTCACTACATTCCAGCCAGCACGCCCGTTACTTATATGATCAAGTGATGAAAATCTCCTTGCCACATGAAAAGGTTCATTATAAGTAGTGGATACAGTACCTACGAGTCCAATGTTCTCAGTCACAGTTGAAAGGGCAGATAATAATGTAAAAGGCTCAAAAGAGGTATTAACACTTTGCTCAAGTGCCAGTTTATCTGTAAATTTAACCGCACTATGATCCGCAAGAAAGAGCATATCAAACTTTCCGCGTTCAGCCGTTTGGGCTAATTTTTTAATAAACTGAAAATTCATTACCTGATCAGCCGCCGCTTTCGGATGCCTCCAAGCGCCAATCTGATGTCCAGGTATTTGAAAAAAGGCTCCTAATTTTATTTCCCTATTACGTTTTGTCATTGTAATCCCTCATTCCTATTATTTTTCACTTCCGAATTCCTGTATCTTCCGCCAATTTTGTTAATTCTTTTGTCTCCTTTTCAACCTCTTTCGTGAAATCGTCTGAATTTAGATAGGCTGGGTCTAGCTTAATTTTTTCTAATTGCTGTAAAAACGTTTCATCCTTTTCCATTTTTTCTACTGCTTTCTCCCATTTTTGAATGATTTCATCAGGTGTATCTGCCGGGAAAGATAATCCAGTCCACCATTTAATCGTTAAGCCGTCAAATCCAGCTTCTTGTGTAGTTGGAACATCTGGGAAAAGAGGGCTTTGTTCAGGCGATTGAACCGCAAGCAATTTAATCTTTCCTGCTTCTACAAGCGGAGCTAGCTCCCCAACAGTATGAATGGCCAATACAACATGTCCTCCTGCTAACTTCGCGGCCGAGTCAGAGGTACCTTCAGATGACACCATTTGTGTTTTATTAAAATCGATCCCAAGTGATTCAAACCATTGTGCAGCCACAAAGGATGAAAAACCGGCAGGGCCAACACTTGCCCATGTTAATTTTTCGGGATTCTTCTTGACCCATTCTGAAAATTCTTCAAATGTGTCCCATTCAGCATCAGCCTTTACCGCATAAGCAGGGGTACCAGCAGCAATACGGGCTGCAAATTTATTTTCCATATTCGAAACAACAGGCTTTGTCGTTCCTGCTTCATACATAGTAGTGGTTGATACGTTATTTGCCAGAACTGTATATCCATCAGGGTTAGCCTCTTTTAAGGCATATTGGGCACCAATGATTCCTCCTCCACCTGGCTTGTTTGTTACGACAATTGGCTGTCCCCACTCTTGACTTAAATAGTCAGCTACAGAGCGTGCTGCTAAATCCACACCGCCTCCAGCTGCAAAAGGGACAACTAACTCAATTTGTCTGGTTGGATAATCAGCGCTTGTCTTTTTCTCCTCGTTTTCTTTCTTTTCTGAATTACTTTTAGTGTTTGTTGTGCATCCGGTAAGAAGGATCCCGACTAATAACAGTACTGCAAACGAAAGTGCAAAAAGCTTTTTCATCATATACCCTCCAAAATCATTTATTTAGGAAAATTCCATTTGGTCTCCAGTTTCTTGTAGGACTCTTTTTTTCGTTCTTTTCACAAGAATTATCGATAGAATTAAAATCATTACAGCGGTGACTAAAATAATTAATGAAATCGGACGCTGTACAAAAATCAAGGGGTTCCCAGCTGCCATTTCTAGTGATTGGATAAAATTTCTTTCTATTTTTGGACCTAACACGATGCAAAGGATAAATGGAATAATGGGCCATTGATATTTGTGGAAAAAATAACCCAACACCCCGAAAATAACGGCAACAACGACGTCGAACATACTGTTTCTGACAGTAAAGGCACCAAAGATACTAATTAAAAGAATAATAGGAGCTAAAATTCCAAAAGGCACATTTGTTAGTTTTGCCCATAATCCTACTAAAGGCAGATTTAAGATTAAAAGTATAATATTTCCTATAAACATACTTGCAATTACGGTCCAAACAACCTGACTGTTTTGTTCAAATAGCATGGGGCCCGGTGTCAAACCATAGATCATAAGTGCTGCTAATAAAACAGCTAGGGGCGGTGATGCCGGTATACCTATTGCAAGCAAGGGAATAAATCCGCCCGAGCTGGTTGCGTTGTTAGCGGACTCAGGCCCGGCAACGCCTTCGATGGCACCCTTTCCAAATTTCTCGGGGTGCTTAGACAGCTTTTTTTCTAAATCGTAAGATAAAAATGCTGTAATGGTTGCGGATACTCCAGGTAAAATCCCAAGAAAAAAACCAAGCAAGCTGCCTCTTAAAATCGATAATTTACTCTGTTTTAAATCTTGGCTGTTCGGGTAAATCCCTGAAATCTTCACCTGTTGGATGGACTTGCGTTTTTCCTCGAGTCCCTTTAAAACTTCTGTAATCGCAAATAAGCCGATGATGATACTAACCATTTCGAAGCCGCCACTTAAGAAACTGAAGCCAAAGTCAAATCTTGGTACTCCTGACGTCATCCCGATGCCGACCATCGAAAATAAGAAGCCAAACAACCCCATAATGACTGATTTTTTAAAAGAGAAGCCAGTTAAATTAAAAAGGACCAATAAAGCCAGTAGCATAATTGTGAAATATTCCGGCGGACCAAATTTCAGTGCTTGGTCGGCTAAAAAGGGAGTAAAAAGAACTAGCCCAACCAGTCCGATTATGCCCGCAATAAAAGAGCCTATTGCCGCTATGCCAAGTGCAGCACCTGCTCTACCCTGCTTAGCAAGCGGGTAACCGTCTAATGTGGTTGGTACAGATGACGATTCACCAGGAATATTCATGAGAATTGCAGTAGTTGAGCCGCCATACATCGCTCCGTAATAAATACCTGCCATCATCATCAAACCTTGAACTGGACTCAGAATTGTAGTGACCGGCAAAAGAATGGCAATCGCAGATGTTGGTCCCAAACCGGGAAGAACGCCGACTAAGGTTCCGAGCAGAGAACCCAGCAATACGATCAACAGATTGAAAGGTGTGATTACTTCACTGAAGCCATTTAACAAAGCCAAAATTGATTCCATATTTTGCTGCCTTCTTTCTAAAATGTAAAATATCCACTTGGTAGCGGTGTTTTTAATAAGACAATGAATAGAAAATAAATAACAGCCGTCAGTACCCCTCCTAGTAAAAGAGAAAAATTCCAACGATAGTGTCCGATCACTTTTAGTAAGAAAGCAGATATGATGAATGTACTACAGGCATATCCAAGGATTGTGATGAAAAAGCAATAAATAAACAAGATGCTAATGCAAGAAATTAAGATAAATCTAGTTTCTCCTTTTGGGATATCAGCTTTAGGCCCTTCATTTATTTGTTCAAATAATAAACTAATCCCAAATAACAAAAGTAGAACACCAATAAAAACCGGAAAAATATGATCTCCTGTTAATATATTTTTGCTGAAAGGATAGAGTCTTTTTGCTTCATGTAAGGAAAGAAATCCAAACAGGACAGTGATAAATCCACCTATTTTTTTCTCCGATATTAACTTAGCAGTCATTTGCTTCTTTCCTCCCTTGTTTTTAAAGTTCTTTCGACACTAATCAAGTGGTTCTCCATTGCTGTTCGTGCTTTGCTAACTTCTCGTAGTTTAATCATTTCACTAATTTCAAAATGCTCTATGTATAAGTGGTATAACAGCTCCCTTCACTCCTTATCATTTGTATTTTGGTGGGAACACCCAATGGTCCAACCAATTAATTAGGAACGTATACAACCTTTTTAAAACAAAAAAGACCCTGAACGCTTGAATATCTCAAACGTTTCAAGGTCTTCAGTGGTCTGATCGAACTTGTATTATTCCTATCCATTTAGTTTGTATTTAAATTATCAGATTTCAAATATGTTGTCAATAACATTTAATTATAAATTTTTAGATTATTATAACAGTCTTATTGGGCAGAGTCTTTCATTCTCAATAGGAATTTAATCATATCATATGCAGAGAAAAAACACGTTATAGATAACGTGTTTTAATTTATTGTCTTTATCCAAATAAAGGAGTCTCGTCCAGTTTTAAGTTTGTTTGGCTTTAAAATAGTTTAATAAAATCGCAAAAATGAGGATTCCTCCTGTGATGACCTCCTGCCAGTATGAGGAGATACCGGATAGACTCAAGCCATTTTGAAGGACTCCAATAAATAGTACACCTAAAGTAGTACCAATGACTGTCCCTTCTCCACCTTTAAAAGAGGTTCCACCAAGCAATACTGCTGCTGCTACCAACAATTCCAGACCAGAGCCAATTGTTGGTGAAACAGATGCTAATTTACCTGTTTCAATTATTCCAGCAATACTAGCATATAAAGCACTCATGCCATATACACCAATCAGAATGAGCGGGACCTTTATACCTGACAATTTAGCAGCTGTTGAGTTTCCGCCAACCACATAAATTCCTCTGCCAAATTGAGTGTATTTTAAAAAGAGATGAGTAATGAGGAATATTACAAACATGATGATGATCGAGACAGGTATAGTTCCAATGGATCCATTCCCTAAGAAACTAACAATTGGTAGTGTATCGGCATATTGTGTTTGCCCGTCCGTCCAAACATACACGGTTCCGCGAAACAAGGACATCGTTCCGAGCGTGACAACGAAAAAATTCAAACCTAGCTTGCCAATAAAGAATCCATTTGTCATCATACCTATGATAAGAACGACAAGTAACGTAATAGCGATAGCCAATAATTCTGGAACACCTACATACACTAACTTAACTAGAACCAACCCGCTAAATGCTAGACTAGCACCAACGGATAAATCAAACCCGCCAGAAATTAATACCAATGTCATCGCCATTGCCATTATCCAGATGGCGGAAATTGAATTTAATAGATTAATCCAGTTCGAAAACGTTAGAAAGGCTGGGTTTAATAAACTCATGATGGCGCATAATAGGATTAATAGCGGTCCTATACCTACTAATTTGAGCAGGTTTTTTTTAACTTGATTATTTTCTTTTTGTTGCAGCTGGTTTTTCACAACAACATTTTCCATTGCACACCTCCTGCCAAATTAATTTCCTGTTGCATAGTGCATCACTTTTTCTTCCGACATCTCATCTTCATGTAATATCTTCTGCAGGCTCCCGCGAAACATGACTCCGATTCGATCGGCAATCCCAATCGCTTCTGGCAATTCTGAGGTAGAAATCATGACGGTGACTCCCTGCTTCGTTAATTCACGAAGTAATTTATAGATTTCTGCTTTAGCACCAACATCGATTCCTCTTGTAGGTTCCTCTAACAAAAGAAATTTTGGCTTTAACGCTAATGCTCTAGCTAAAACCACCTTTTGCTGATTCCCCCCAGATAAAGTCTTAATAAGAGTATGAATCGATGGCGCTTTAATCTGCATGGATTCTTTCATTTCAAGAAATTTTTCTTTTTCAAATTTCCGTTCAATCCATTTCCAGAACGGTTTTTGGCTTCGATAACTTAACATGGCATTTTCCATGATAGACATTTCCGCAATAATCCCTTCTGATTTTCTTTCGCCAGGGATATATGAAAAGCCCTTATCCATCGCCTCTCTTGGATTTCTAAATTTCATATTCTCTCCATAGACCTCTAAAAATCCTTTTGTGGGAATGACGCCGAATAAACCTTTTAGTAGTTCACTTCGTCCACACCCATCTAGACCAGCTAAGACAAAGATTTCCCCTTTTTTAACGGAGAACGAAACATTTTTCACTTGACGACAACTAAAATCCCGAAAGGCAATCGCTTCCTCTTCCGTTTGAGTTGCTTCTTTTTCAGGATAATAATCCTTCAATTCTCTGCCGACCATTGACGTCACGATGAAATCCTCCGTCATGTCCTCATGGTTCAGGTCTCTAATATAGTTAGAATCTCTTAAGATTGTTACGTAATCACATAACCGAGTATATTCTTTTAAACGATGTGAAATAAAAATAATACACAAACCATCTGCTTTTAGTTCTTCTAATACGGAAAACAGTGTAAGTGTCTGATCTTCAGATAACGAGCTTGTCGCTTCATCCAATAATAATATTTTCGGGTTTGAGGCTAATGCACGTGCAATTAATATTAATTGTTGTTTATCAGGTGACAAATGTTCCACTTTACACTTCAAATCAATGTCGGTTACCCCTAATTTTTCTAGATAATCCGAAGCTATTTGCATATGTTTTTTCCAATTCACCAGCCATCTAGATTCATTTTGACTTCTCCTGCCAATCGAAATATTTTCTGCGACAGATAGAGAGTTGACTAAGGAAGGCTCTTGCGTGACCATAGCTACATCTTTCTGAAGAAGCTTATGTGATTCCTTTGCAGAAAGGCTATTGTAAAGGACCTCTCCTTGGTCCGGCTTCTCCATTCCGCTTATAATCCTTAGCAAGGTAGATTTACCTGAGCCGTTTTCGCCGGCAATCCCATGAATGGTACCCCATTCTATATTCATTGAAATTTGATTTAAAGCTACCACTCCTGGGAAAAACTTAGAAATATTCTTTATTTCCAATGCAAAGGGTGTATCTGTTTTCGTTAGTGCTATTGTCATTTAGCTCCACTTTCTTTCAGTGCATCAAATTTTAGATCTTTCACTAACTTCAATTCTTCCTCCCATGAAATAAATTCATTAACATTAGACTGGTCAATTATTGGAGATGGAACAATTATTTCCTTTGCGATGGAGTCCTTGCTGTCCTCGACTAAATAATCATGAATAAAATCCACTTGGATGGCACCGCTTTTTACAGGATTAATATTAAATGTCGCATACATTTTGCCGTTTTTAATCGCTTGAATGCCACCTGCTTCAGCATTAAAGCCTACAATCATCATGCCTTCTTTATTGTCTTTTGAATACAATTCTCCCCCTGCATTACTTACCGCCTGGGAGGCACCGATAGCACTTTCGTCATTATAGGCAAATACGGCTTTAATAGTAGGATTGGCTGTTAATAGATTTTTCATAAGCGGCTCTGCACCCGCAATATTATCTGACGGATTATCCTTTTGACCTACAAAGTTTAAATTTGGATAATTTTTAAGTTCAGATTTGTATTTATCCATTACAAAGAGATTTCCAGGAACCGGGATAGCAAATCCAATACCTGCAACGTCTGCTTCAGAATAGGAGTCTGCAAATAATTTGGCAACAGTGATGGCTGCCGATTCTCTTCCGGCAATAATTTGATTCACAAGTCCAAAATCGTCTCCACCCTTTTGAACATTAAAATCAATCCCAAACGCAGGAATCCCCTTATCTGCTACCCTGACTAATGCAGGTTGAATGGCTTTTGAATCCAAGGGCCAGACAATTAATGCATCTATGTCCTGTCCAATCAAGGTATTGATATCGCTGGATTGTTTACTTGCATCACCTTGTGCGTCAATCCCCATCACTTTAAATCCATAGACGTCAGCTCTAGCCTGAATTGCTTTATACCATGTTTTAATCGAATTATTGGCTTCCATTGGAATGGAGATACCTATTTTATAATCAGATGCACTTCCATTGGCTTTAGTACCCGCAGTTTTAGTGGATTCTGTCTTTCCGCAAGCAGAAATAAATAATAGGCTGACTATCAATAAGATCATTAGTTTAAGTCTCATTCTATTTCCTCCTCTAATGGCCATCCAATCAATCCATGTTTCGAACGAGATGATTTATACATTATCTAATAAGGTATTAATTCTTAGTAATCAAATCACTAAACTTATTTATTTTGAAATTAAGTAGTAACCTTGATATGTCTTCATCCGACATACCAAGGCTAATGAGCTTATTAATAGGTTTATCTTAAGAGCTGAGCGATTTCTCCCTTTTTTACATCTGAAATCACTACACCATATTGGTCTTTGGCAAATTCTTTTGAAATATACCCATATCGAACCTCTTTTGCTACCAGTTCAGCTGGCCGTTTTTTCGGGTCTCCGTATCCGCCACCACCGCCGGCCAACTGTTTGTATATGGTTCCTTTTGGAATATTGGAAATTAAGTCTTTTGTATAGCTGTTATACATGGTTTGATTTGGATATTCAAATTGAATATAATTCACTGCACCATTTGTGCCACCTAGAATGCCAGGGGCGGCAGTAGTTTCATTACCGCCATCACCAAACACACTTGCCTGAACACCGTCAGCATTGATTGTAAAGATAACCTCTACTCCTAAGCCGCCTCTCCACTCACCTGCTCCGCATGAATCGGTAGCATATTCATATTTTTGTAATGTAAGTGGAAGCGTTAATTCAAACATTTCAGGATCCTGTGCGGCAAGAGCACCGCCCGAAGCGATTAACCCGATATGGTCATATCCATCCGCCCCTTTTGTACCGCCGCTTCCACCTTTACTGCTAATTAACATAATATCAACGAAAGGCTTTTGTGTACGTTCATCGGTACCGTTTAAAATAGAGCATAACAGGGAATTCCAACCTGCCGTTACTTGTTCCGGCAGTGCCTTTGATAAAGCGATGAAAATGGCAGAACAAATTTGATCGCTTAAATGGTTACCAAATCCAGAGGCAGCCGGAAATACTGGATTTAGCATTGTCCCCTCCGGTACATAGATGGAGATACATCTTTGGATAGCTTCATTATGGGCTATTTCTTTTTCAGTCAACATGAAAAAGGAAATCATAACTGAAGAAATCGTAACGGGTAACGGAGCATTTACGTATCCTTTTGTCTGCTGGGATGTTCCTGTAAAGTCAAAATGCATATGCTCATCTTCCACCGTTACCTTTACCTTGATTTTCATTTCTGCCTCATGATTAAAGCCATCATCAACAACCAACCAGTCTCCCTCGTAAACTCCGTTTGGAATTTGTTTAATCATTTGCTTTGCCATCTTTTCAGTAGAATCAAAGATTTCAGAGATAGCTTCATTGACAGTTTTTGCGCCATATTGATTGAGAAGTTTAACGAGTTCTTTTTCACCTACCGTACATCCGCCAACCATGGCAAGAATATCATCACCAACAACTGGCAATCTGACATTTCCGATGATTAAATCCCAAACATCCTTCACCTTTTTCCCGTTACTAAAAATTCGAATTGGAGTAATCCGGATTCCTTCCTGCCATAAATCGGTTGCATATGGATTATATGAGCCTGGTACAGCTCCTCCTACATCCGCCTGATGGGCTGTAATAACAGTCCAGCCAAATAATTGACCATCGAAAAAGACTGGTTTCAACACTTTAAAGTCAGAGTTTTGATTCCCGCCTGTAAAGGTATCATTATGAAGAAAGACGTCTCCTTCACGGATGTCACCCTTAAAATACTCTACAACTGCTTTTACACCAGGTGCGGCAGCATAACCTAATATCGGAATATACTCCGTTTGCTCGATTAATACACCATCTGCAGTATAGATACCTAAGGAGAAGTCTCTACCTTCTACAAGCAATGGAGAATGTGCACTTCTTTCAATAACAGCTCCCATTTGCCTTCCGATGGCCTTTAATCGATTAGATATAACTGAAACGAATATGGAATCCATTGAAACCCCTCCTTAATTGTTATTTGTTGATGCAAATTGGAAATGAAAATCCTTCAATGTCGAAACTGTATCAATCATAATAAAGTTGCCATTCACATCCAGGTTCATCTTGAATTCATATGGAACAATGATCGTCGTTGTGGTTAACTCTACGATGGCCGGACCAACTATCTCTGCTCCTGCCTTCATATGATCACCATCATAGACAGGAACCTCTACCATCCTTTTTTGTACCGGATCAAACATTTTACGGTAATGTTTGACCTCAATTTTTTCATCCTTATTCATGGATTCAATGGTTCTTGGAGAAAATTGGACAAAATCTCCCCGGCAGGATAAGCGGATATTGATAACCTCAATCTCATGGCCTCGTAAATCAAAGCCATATAGCTTTTCATGTTCTTTATGAAACTCATTTTCAACTAAATCCTTATCATTCTTTAAAATGACGGCCTCATCGACTTCAATGTTCACTTCGTAATGCTGACCAACATACCTCATATCCAGGCCGACCCTAACGATTTGTTTATCCTCTGTAACACCTTCCGAAAGTAAGGCTTTCGTTCCTTCTGTCTTACTATCAGCAAGAATCGTTACAATATCAGCAAATCTAGCTTGTTCCCATGTCCGATGGTAGCTTTTTACATAATCATGTCTTAATTGCGATGCAAGCATTCCAACTGCACAAAGGACAGATGAGAAGGTTGGGATGATGATTTCTGAAATATCAAGTTCTCTTGCAATCATGGCGGCATGGATTGGCCCTGCTCCACCTGCTACAACAAGCGGGAAGTTTCGAGGATCCTGGCCATTTTGGATGGTGACCTCTTTTACACCATTTGCCATATTCAAATTTGAAATTTGATAGATTCCAAAAGCAGCTTCTTCAACGCTCATATTCAATGGACCCGCGATATGATTTTTAACAGCTGTCTCTGCCAAGCTGCTGTCTAATGTCATGCCCCCGCCAAGGAAAAATCCTGGGTTTAAATAACCTAAAAGTAAGTTAGCATCGGAGCATGTTGGACGTTCTCCTCCTCGACTATAACAGGCCGGACCAGGAGAAGCCCCGGCACTTTGTGGACCAACCTGAAGCAAGCCGCCAGAATCAATCCAGGCAATGCTTCCTCCGCCAGAACCTATCGTGTGAATAGATACCATTGGCAGTGAGATAAGATTTCGATTAATCTCTCCTTCTCGACGAATATTTACTTCGCCATTTTCAATAATTGATGCTTCAAATGAGGTACCACCCATATCGATTACAATTGCTTTATCAAACCCAGACGCTTTTGCAAACGCACTTCCAGAAACAGGTCCTGCAGCAGGTCCTGACAAAACGGTGGTTGCTGGTACTTTAGAAACCGTGACAGGATTAGTTACACCTCCATTTGACTGCATAATTAAAAGTTCTCCATTAGTAAACCCTTTATTTTCAAGTTTGATCATTAATTGGTCCATATACGCTTTTAAAATGGGACCTACATATGCATTCATGGCAGAAGTGCTTACTCGGTTATATAGGCGGATAATGGAAGACACATCCGTTGAAACCGTTACATAGGCTTCAGGCATATATTGCTCCACAATTCTTTTCGTTTTGTTTTCATTTTCCGAATTTGCATAGGAATGCATATAGCAGATAGCGATTGATTCAACTCCTTCTTCCTTGAACCAATCCAAGGCTTCACAAATTTCCTTCTCATCGATCTCTTTAATAATTTTCCCTTCCGCATCAGTTCTCTCGTCAATGCCAATGACTAAGTCCCTTGATACTAACGGACTAGGTGCCGTATATTTATTATTATAAAGATGCTCCCTGCTACGAACCCCTCTTCTCATTTGCAAAACATCACGAAACCCTTTCGTGGTTAATAATCCGGTTTTCGCACCGTTACTCGTTAATACAGCATTTGTTGTAACTGTCGTGCCATGAACAATTAACGTTGTATTATTTAATAATTCTTGTGTAGAAATATCTAATCTTTTCGCCAAATGATCAAGGCCATTCGTTACACCAATCGAAGGATCAGCTGGAGTAGACGAAGTTTTTTCTATGAATTGCTCTTTTGTAGTTGAATTGATTAACAATAAATCGGTAAAAGTACCCCCAACATCAATACCAATTGTAAATTTATCCAATTCTTTCACTCTCCTTTTGTGATAGAAATGACATATATGGAAGTTTGCTTAACGATTCAGCACCATCATTTGTAATGATAAAAACATCCGCGATACTTGCGCCGAATTCCTCAGCTGCATTGGCAAAGTTCGGATGTACACTGATGACCATACCTTCCTCAAGAATCTCTGTGCCGTTATCACTTATGACTGGTAAATCATGATCCACACCTATTCCATGTCCATGCCAAATGCCGATTTTGACATGAAGATGGTCAATCTGCTGATGAATAGAATCAGCGATATCTCCGACTGTTCTTCCTGGTTTAAGTGTCTTCTTAACTTCTTCCATTGCTTGTACACAAGCCTCTGCAAGTTCTTTCATCTCATCACTTATTTCACCGACAGCAATAAGACCTCCCTTTTCAACCCAATAGCCATTCTCATCGATTAATTCCACATAACAAGTGACAAGGGCATTTTCACTTATCACTTTTCTTGTTGGTTTTCGAAGGAAGAAGGGCCCTTCTTCAATAAATACGAGGGTGTCAATCGCGCCATTCCCTCTAGCAATTCTTTCTACCTCTCCGGCAATTTCGGAACATGTTTTACCTGGCTGAATAGCCTTATGGAATGCAGCATAACTCTTTTCAGCAAGCTCAAAAGAAATCCTGACCATATCGATTTCTTCTTGTGATTTATAGGCTTTGATATTCGCCAGCATTCTTGTACCATCTGAAATTTCACCTTTTAGATGATTCATGAGGTATTCATATTGTTTGATATTCATATTTTCTTTCAAACCCACAATGCTTACTTTGTTAGGTGAAGCGGCATTAATCACATTAGCGATTTCTACTAATAGAGGATCTTCTGCCTGAATAACATCACCAGTACCCACAAAGCGAACATCCTGGATGGTTCCTTTTTCTTTTGCCAAGAAGTAATCAGCTCTAGTGTTATAGTAAGCAATCGGTTCTTGCCCTTTTATTTTGATGACAAACCCGTGTCTTAAAATCGGATAATATCCACCAAAATAATATAAATTTCCGTACTGGGTAATAATGCCTTTCCCATAAATTAAAACCACATCTAAGTCTAAGTGATCCATTTCTTTTTCAAGTCGCGCCCAGCGTTGATTCATAATTTCCTTTTTCATCGCTTCAATTGATTTAGCGGTTGACATACAAACACCTCTCTATTAATATAATTTTAAAATGTTTAAAAATCAGTATTTTCTGACTTTTATTTGCAATAGACTATCTGTTACTATTCATTTTCAGTCATTTCAACTTTATAGTTTTTAGCTCTTAGCTGGTATACGTACAATTTACAGAATATTGGGACAATAAACAACCTCTTAAGCTGTAATAAAACTTTGCACCCCATCAAATTAGCTGTAATAATTTTTTACACCTATTAATTGCTATTTATAAGAAGTGAAAATGGAAAACTGTGTTAGAAAATCTCACAATAGGTTTTACAAGTTAATTAGTGAAATAATATGATTTGGTAGACAGAATGACTATAGGGAGTGTGGAGAAATTAATGTTACCGTCTCATAAAGTTGAATTATTATCTATTCCTGAGCAAATTGCAAATTCGATTAAGCAAATGATCATTGAAGGTAAAATTAAACGAGGTGATACACTCCCATCTCAACTGAGTCTAGCAAAATATTTTGGCGTAAGCAGACCAACTATGAAGGAAGCATTCACCTACCTTGTTGATAGTCGTGTCATAGAGCCCTATAACAGCCAATTAGGTGGATACAGGGTAAGTGATTTTTTACCGGAAGATGTAAGTAATAATATCCATGAATTAATTATGCTCTCCCTTCATTCCAAGACCATCACTCACCCTGATATATTTGAGTTGCGAAAAATGATTGAAATCCCCTCTGCTGGCATAGCTGCCTTAAAAAGAACAGATAAAGACTTGATATTGTTAGAAAGCTGTTTATCGGATATCCGTAATAAGGAGCTTTCTGCGGAAGATATGTTGAAAATTGATGCAACCGTCCATTTTTTACTTGCCAAATGCACTCATAATCCACTAACAGAAGCAATCATGAATGCTATTATTATGACTTATCAGAAAAATTCTCCAAATATCCTAGAAGAAGAAAAAAGTTATATTTTAATAGGGATAACAGATGTTATTGAAGCCATAATCGAAAAGGATGAAGGCAAGGCAAAAAAAGCAATGGAAGAGCATTTATATTATTCAAGAACCTATTTACAGATCAAGCGATTAATAAGCTAAACAACGCAAAAAAGTAATCGACAAGTGCGCAGGCACTTGCCGATTACTTTTTTGAATGATTATTCCGTTCCTTCTTCGGTTGTTTCACTTTCGATACTAACTTCATTTAAGTTTTCTAAGACACGCTGGGCAATTAATTTGTAGCCGTGGGTGTTGGGGTGAAAAAAATCGTCTGCTAACAACTCGGTGCTGGTTTGATCAAAAATGTCAGCTACGGGAATAAATGCTGTATTCTCAAATTCTTCTGTAACGGACTTACCCGCATCATTCCAGTTATCCGTAATCACTCCAAATTCATCGATATCACCAAAATATTCTTCAAATGGATTATAAAAGCCAACTAAATATATTTGA
>Ga0180215_1003158_pt1 | contig 15764 bp, 17 predicted proteins | sample eDN3rd37CBELigBY_FD_128871 | JGI IMG/M metagenome (GOLD analysis project Ga0180215, IMG submission 128871) | Enriched backyard soil microbial communities from Emeryville, California, USA - eDNA 3rd pass 37_C BE-Lig BY (version 2) (version 2) | ecosystem: Environmental > Terrestrial > Soil >...
CCGGCACCAGATAGCCGCCATCTTGACCGGAGCCGTAGGACATGGCCTTGGCGTCAAGCGAGCGCAGATGGCGGTCGTCGCCGCTGCGCATATAGGCCTCGAAGGCTGCCTTGTGTTCGGTGCGTACGACATTCACGCCGTCGCGAACGAGGGCCGGGCGCGCCTTCTTCAGCGCGAGATTGTCAAGTACGCGCTTCTGCTCGTCGAGCGCGCGCGAGATGCGATCCACCTTTTCGGTGACGAGGACGTCGGCGCTGCGCTTTTCCAGGTCCGCCAGCCGCTCATCATTGCTGTCCTTGAACGCCTCGAAGGTGGTCATGAACTCGCCGAACGCATCGGAAAGGTCGAACTCTCCGGCCGACTTGGTTTCGAGGCCATCGATATTGGCTTCAATCATGTAAGGGACTTCCTTGTTTCGTTGATCATGCGTGTGGCCTGCCGGATCGTTTCCAGCAGCGCCGCTTCCGGTCCCGCGGCGGCGTCCCGCCCGCCCACGAGACTTGCGAAACCCTTGGAGATGACCCTGCGGGCCTCGCTTCGCGTCAGCCCGGCATCCCGCCTGAGCCAACTTTCGAATTCGCGTATGGTCGGCAACCGCCGCCCCTTCACCGTCTCGACGCGCGCCTCGGGCAGCATCGGGAAGGTCACAATCGAGATTTCCCAGAGGTCGGCCTCCAGTATGCGGCGCACGCCGCTCGCCGCGTCGCGCCTGGTGCGCACGGCATGAAAGCCGATGGACAGGCCGTCGAGTGCGCCGCCGCGTATCAGGTTCAGCACGTCGCGGGCACGGCCGACATCCTTGGCCAGCCGTCCGCGCACGAACAGGCCACGCGCATCCTCACGGATTTCCGTCCAGGCGCCAATCGGCTCGTTGGGGTCGTGCTGGAAGAGCATGCGGATGCCCGACGCGCCGCGCGCCTTCAGCGACCGTGCGAACGCGCCGCGCTCGACCACGTCCTTGCCGAGATCGACCTTGCCGAACAGGCTGGCATAGCCGGAAAAGGTGCCGTCCGGCTCCACGTCGCCCAGCACGAGATCGACATATTTGCGTTCACATGACATGGCTTCAGCGCCCATCCGCATTCTCCCGTTCCGTTTTCTTCTGCAGAATCCTGCCAAGGCCGTTGCCCTGAAAGGCACGCATGGCGAAACCGAGCGCCCACCAGGCGCAGAGACTGGCGACCGCCGAGCCCATCAGCACCATTTCACCCGGCCCGATCAGGTCCTGAATGCCGAGTTCCGTTGAAATCTTGACACCGGCGGTGCCGCCGAAGACGAGGCCGCAGACCACGCCAACGGCAAAGCGCGCGGCCGCCTCATGCCTGCCGTGCGGCAGGATATAGGCCAGCGAGATGGCCGAACCGGCGACCGCGCCGGCACCCTTGGCGAGCCAGATCCAGCTCGCCTGAGACATGTCCGTCATGTTGGAGACTCCTCGTGATTGGCGTGGCCCGATCACGTCAGGTCGCGCGGCTGATAGCCCACCGCCTCGCGTTTCTCGTCGTCGGTCAGGAAGCTTGCCGCCTCCAGCCGCGACCACAGTCCGTCCCGTTCACCCGAAAGACCTTCCACGCAATCGGCGTCGTACCAAAGCCTGAGATCGGGGCCGAAGGCCGGCGCCAGCCAGGCCGAAAGCTCCTTGGCAGTACGGGCAACCAGCGGCAGGATGGTCAGCCGATAAAAGGCGCGGTTCGCCTCCTGATAGTTGGCATAGGTGTTGTCGCCTGGAATGCCGAGCAGCATGGGCGGCACGCCGAAGGCCAGCGCAATGTCACGGCTGGCGGAATGCTTGGCCTCGATGAAATCCATGTCCTTGGGCGTCAGCCCCATGGCCTTCCAGTCCAGCCCGCCTTCCAGAAGCAGCGGACGACCGGCGCGCGTCGCGCCCGAATAGCCCTCCTCCAGTTCCTGCTTCAGCCGCTCGAACTGCTCGTCGGTGAGGTTGCCGCCCTCCTTCGGCGCATAGACCAGCGCGCCGGAGGGCCGTGCCGAATTGTCGAGCAGGGCCTTGTTCCAGCGGCCGGCGGCGTTGTGGATGTCGAGCGCCATGAGCGCCGCTTCCAGCGGCGGAAAGCCGTAATGATCGTCCAGCGGATGGAACAGCGAGAGATGCAACGCCCCACCACCCGGCGCGAAACCGATCTGCGTCCGCCGCTTCACCGAACCTTCCTGGTATTCCAGCGCCGACGGCCAGCCAGTCATGTCGGTCAGCACCCGCACCCGGTCGGGGCGCAGCAGATGCAGTTCGCGCGCGCCCCCGCCCGCCTCGATCATCTCGACATAGGCGTTGCCGGACAGAAGCAGATGCCCGTAAAGAACCTCAAGGAAGGTCGCGCCTGCCTGCCGCTGGTTTGGCCGGCCAAGCAGCTTCAGCAGCGGATGGTCGTCCATTTCCGCCGCGCCTTCATAGAGAAGCCACGGTATGGCCGATGCGGTCTCGACAATCAGCCGCACGGCGCGATGCACGACGGGGTTGCGCATGAACCCTTCGCGCGCCAGCGCCGTATAGTCGCGATGCGTCCAACGGGCCTCGCCCTGCGCATGCAAAGTCACGAAACCCAATCCGCCGCTTTTGCGCTCCGGGCGCGCGACATCGTTCCCCGCATTGCGAGGCCAAGGCCATTTCCAAGCCATATGTTCTTCCTGTTTAAAGAAATTCGCGGATACGCGGGCTCGCCGAGTGATCCGGCATCAACTCATTCACGGCCCAGACCAGCGCGTCGAGCCGATCCGGCGAACGGCCGTTCGAGAGCCCGTTGGGGCCGAAATCGCACATTTCGTCTTCCAACTCGGGAAAGCGGCCGGCGTGGCGCACCCTGCCCTGCTGGTAGAGCATCGCCACCGGCTCGGCACGCAGCCACTTTCCACGCCTTGCCCGCACGGCCTTCACCGGCACCGCGGCATCGACCGCGCGGATCACGGCCGTCACCATGTCACCGCCCTGATTGACTTCGGCAACGAGGTAATCGGCCCCAAGCGCGTGATAGAGCGCCACCGCTGCTCCGGCCCAGTCCTGCGGCCGCGCGGCTTTCATGCTGGCATCGGCCAGCACGATCACCACTCCGCTCTCGTCGAGCCCCGCCGCAACAATGCCGCAGGCATCGGAAGCCTTGTGGGAAGATGCCGGCGGATCGATCGCAACGACGATGCGCTGCAACTGCGGCAGCCCATCGAGGCGGGCATTTTCCAGCGCCGCCCGCGACCACAAGGCATCCTCGCGATCCTCGATCAGCTCTCCTTCCAGCTCCTGCCGGCCAAGCCGTGTGCCACCATAGCGTTGTTCGACCATGTGCAGGAAGCCTTCCGCCAGATTTCCGGCATTGTCAGCTGTGCGCATGCGTGTCTGCAGCACAGTGGGGTCGGCCATCAGCCTTTTGAGCAGTTTGGTCGGGCGCGGCGTGGTGGTGATGAGCTGCCGCGGCATCTGCCCGAGCCTCAGCCCGAATTGCAGCATGTCGAAGCAGGCCTCGTCGTTCTTCCATTTGCCGAGCTCGTCGCACCAGGCGGCCTCGAATTGCGGACCGCGCAGGCTTTCAGGGTCTTCGGAAGAGAATATCTGGGCTATCGCCCCATTGTCCCACACCAGTCGCCTGCGGCTCGCCTCGAAGCGGGGCCGGTCGTGACGCGAGATCGTCACGATGCCCGACTGCCCCTCGATCATCACCTCGCGCACGTCACCCAGCGTCTCGCCGACCAGCGCGATATGACCATGCCTGCCCAATGCGAAAGGGGAAAAACCCCGTACCAGGCTGTTCACCCATTCGGCGCCGAGGCGGGTTTTGCCCGCACCGCGCCCGCCGATCACCAGCCAGGTCGCCGGCTGCGCGGCGAGCAGATATTGCTCGATGCGGGCCTGGAGCAGCCACTCATCCTCGATCAGCCAGATATTCTCATCCCGAAGGCTTTCTTCGGACCAGTTCCCTTGCATAACCCGTAGCGAGTTCGACAATTCGTTCGTCGATACGCTTGAGAAATCCTGCCATGTCCGCATCGCGCTTGGTCTGCTTTTCCTTGGCCTTGGCCTCTTCGTTCTCGCGCGTGATGTCGCCGATCTTCTCGAGCGTGCGCATCAGTGCCGAGATCGCCTCTATACGGGCCTTGTCCAGCCCGACCGCGCCCTCCCCGGTGCCGATGCCGAGTGCCTCAATTTCGCCCAGCAAACCGTTGATGACCCTGGCGACGCGGGCTTCCACCTTGCCAGCCGCGACGGGCTCCGGGCGGCGCCAGTCTTCCCGTTTCGCCCGTGCCCTTATCGTGGCAACGGACCATCCGCAGAGCGGGGCTATCTGTTCCAGGGTCGGCCGCTCGCTCTCATAAAGCGCGCGCGCCGCCATCCACCGTTCCGTGGCGCGTGTTATCATCTCAAGCTCTCTGGATTGTTGAAGGCGACTGGAGAAAGGTCCGTGCCGGGAAGCCTGAAGGGCCTGCCGGCTACACTTTTCCGACGATAGGCAAACACTACCAAAGCACCGTCACGGTGTCAAGAATATATTCCTATTTCCGGGTGATTTTTTCGCGCCCCCGTGCAAGGCTTGGATTTCAGGCCCGCTATCCGGTAAGATTGTGAGGACAGGGCAATTTCGAAACCTATATTTACAGTCCAGCAACTGCCGCATGCTTTTTCAGAGTCCCAGTAACCCGTAAGCCGGATGGCGGTGACATGCAGGACCCCTCCGAAAAAAAGCAGATATCAAAAGCGCCGAAGGCCGGACGGCTGCTGGCTATCGACGCCTGGATCGATTCGTCGCTTTACGAATCGGGCTTCAAGGCGCGACAATTCTGGGAATCCGTCACCATCTTCTCCCGCCGCTTCCGCGTCAGAGGCTGGCGGCGTGGCGTCATCGAAGTCCTGAGCGAAGGTTTCACCATGGGCGCGGCCGGCTCCGTGCTCATGCTGGCGCTGGCACTCCCCGCGTTCGACGAAACGGTCGGCAACTGGCGCCAGCAGGACGACTTTGCCGTGACGTTTCTCGACCGCTACGGTAACGAGATCGGCCAGCGTGGCATCAACCAGCGCGATTCCGTGCCTGTCGACGAGATGCCTGACTATCTGATCAAGTCGGTGCTGGCGACCGAGGACCGCCGCTTCTTCGACCATTACGGCATAGATTTCATGGGGCTGGTGCGCGCCATGTCGGAGAATGTGCGCGCCAATTCCGTGGTGCAGGGCGGATCGAGCATCACCCAGCAGCTCGCGAAAAACCTGTTCCTCAACAATGAGCGCACCGTCGAACGCAAGATCAAGGAAGCGTTCCTCTCCGTCTGGCTGGAACAGAACCTGTCGAAGAAGGAAATCCTCCAGCTTTATCTCGACCGCGCCTATATGGGCGGCGGCACGTTCGGCATCGCGGCGGCGGCAGACTTCTATTTCGGCAAGTCGGTCAAGGACCTCAATCTGGCCGAATCCGCCATGCTGGCGGGATTGTTCAAGGCGCCGGCGAAATATGCGCCGCATATCAACCTGCCGGCGGCGCGCGCGCGCGCCAATGTGGTGCTGTCCAATCTCGTGCAGAGCGGCTTCATGACCGAAGGCCAGGTGCTGTCGGCCCGCCTGCACCCGGCCAATGTGGTCGACAGGGGCGACCGCAAGAGCCCGGACTATTTCCTCGACTGGGCCTTCGACGAGGTCAGGCGCATTGCCGCCGCATCCGGCGTTCATTCCCTCGTCGCGCGCACCACGATCGACATGAATATCCAGAAGGCCGCCGAGGAATCGGTCGAGTTCAATCTGCGCCAGCACGGTAAGGAATATCGCGTTACCGAGGGCGCGGTGGTGGTGCTTGAAAACAACGGGGCTGTGCGCGCGATCGTGGGCGGGCGCGACTATGGCGCGAGCCAGTTCAACCGCGCCACCAAGGCGCTGCGCCAGGCAGGCTCATCGTTCAAGCCCTACGTCTATGCCACGGCCATGGAGCACGGCTTCACACCTGAATCCGTCATTTCCGATGGGCCGATAAGCTGGGGCAACTGGTCGCCCAAGAACTACGGCCGCAGCTTTGCCGGTCGCGTGACACTGACGACGGCACTGCTGCGGTCGATCAACACCGTGCCGGTACGTCTCGCCAAGGATTATCTCTCCATTCCGCCGATCAAGGCGATGGCCGAGGCGATGGGCGTCGAATCTCCCGTCAGCTCCCACAAGACGATGGTGCTGGGCACTTCGGGCATGACCGTCATGGATCAGGCCACCGGCTACAGCGTGTTCGCCAATGGCGGCCTGGCCGGCGAGCGGCACGGCATCCAGCAACTGATCACCCATTCGGGAAAGGTCATCTACGACTGGGACCGCGACCATCCGCCATTCAAGCGCGTGCTTTCCGAGAAGGCCGTTTCCGAGATGAACTCGATCATGGTGCAAAATCCGGAAGTCGGCACCGCCCGCCGCGCGGCCCTTGCCTCCATCCGCTCGGCGGGCAAGACCGGCACGACGCAATCCTACCGCGACGCATGGTATGTGGGCTTTACCGGCAACTACACCGCGGCAGTCTGGCTCGGCAATGACAACTACTCGCCCACCCGCGACATGACGGGCGGCTCGCTGCCGGCAATGGTGTGGCAGCGGCTGATGACCTATGCGCACCAGAATATCGACATCAAGCCGATCCCCGGCATCAAGAACCCCTATGTCGATCCGAAGGTTGCCGAGAAAGCGGCCGAGATGGAACGCAAGAACGTGGCCGCGGTCGATGCCGATATGGGCCGGCCGCCGATCCTTTCCAGCACGACCACGCGTGTCCTGCGCGAGATGAACGATGTGTTCCGCAAGGCACCCGTGCTCGACACGCCCGCCGAGCCGGAAAAGCTTTCGGGGCTGTGACCTGCGCTTGTTCCCTGCTCCTCCTTTCCAACCGAAGCCTCCCCTTGCCACGACCATACCCGTTGTCCGGCTTGCCTTGACCTGCGCCGGCGGGATATGCCCAACTGACGTTCCACGTTCCGGCGTCTCATGCTCAAGACCATATTCCTCGTCGCACTGACCCTGGCCATCGCGATCGGCGGCGGGGCCGCCAGCGTGTGGTATGTGCTGAACCTGCAAAACGGCGTCGGCGCCGTCACCATCGGCGACTGGACGGCCTTTCCCGACCTCGGCACACCGGATACGGACCCCTATTCGAAGGCACGCGTGGCGCGCGAAGGTATTCTCACCCTCGGCCGGGCGGAAGGCCTTGCCTTCGTCGCCGAGAACGATTCCTCCGGCGCCGAACTGCGCCGCGGCTGCAGCTACACGGTACAAGGCACGGTTCCGCCTTCGCGTTTCTGGACGATCCATGCCGCCGACGAGGGCATGAACGTCATCAACGGGCTCAAGCAGCGGGCACCGGCGCTGCATTCCTATGAGATGCTGCGCGAGCAGGACAATTCCGTGTCGATCGCCGTCAGTCGCACCCCTGCCCCCGGCAACTGGCTGGCGGTGGACGGAACGGGCAAGATGTTCCTGATATTGACACTCTACGACACCACCATCGCCAGCAGCACCGGCGTCGCCGATGTGAAGCTGCCGCGCATCATCAAGGTGGGGTGCAATGCTTAGGCTGCTGTACGCACTGCTCCTCGGGCTCGTCGGGGCCGGCATCGTGCATATCGCGGTGCTGCTTCTGCTGCCGATGATTTCGCAAAACGACGCCTGGTCGCGTCTGGCCGCATCCTCCGACCTGTACAAGATCACGCGTCTGGACGCCGAGTCCGGCGTAACGCCCGTGGTCAGATCGGTCGATCCGCTCTTCGACGCGGCAGCCTGCCGCTTCGACCTGTCGGACGGCGTTCTCAAGGTAACGGCAAACGGCCACGCGCCCTTCTGGTCGGTTTCGGTCTACAACCGGGCCGGCGAAAACATCTACAGCTTCAACGACCATACGCTGCCGGACGGCGGCATCGACTTCATCGTGCTTACATCCACGCAGCTGGTGGAACTGCGCAAGGAAATGCCGGAAGGCCTCGACAAGTCGATCTATGTCGAATCCCCCGACGAACAGGGCATAGTCGTGGTGCGCGGCTTCGTTCCCGACAAGAGTTGGGAAAAGCAGGTGGTTGACTTCCTTGGCGGCATTTCCTGCGCGCCGGAGCAGCAGCAGTGACTGCGCGAAGGGGCAACCTGCCGTTCAGTGGCGCGGCGACGGTTTCGCGGGATCACTGCCGCCCTGTGCGTCCATCGCCGTTCCTGTAGCTGCGGCCTCCACGGCAGCGCGCCGTTCGTAGCGCACTCCGGGGAAGATGATGACGGATGCCGGCATTTCAGCTGGCGGCCCGGCGGGTCTGTTCGCCGCTTTTCGCGGCACGAAAGACAGTATGCTGCCCATGACACGCGTTCCCTCTCGGTTCGACCGGAGCAACTACGCAACGCCTCCACCGCCATCTGGCCAGCAGAGAGTTAACGGACTTATAACGGATCATCGGTAAGTTTATCTTTATTTCGGAAGCGTCCCCCTGGCCGGTGCCCAGGCGAACCCGCTCCCGGAATTTGTCTGTGTGCGTTTGTGGCGTGGTCTTTGTGTCATCTTCAGATTTCAGGCGCCTTGCCTTGAAGGGCGAAGCAGGAAGAAGCGAGAGGCTGTTTCGCGCCGCCATCTCGGCCTTCTGCTCGTTGACACGTCCCTCGCGCCGTGAAATCGCCCAGCTTGAAGATCTGGCGCTGCCATTGTTCGATTTCGTCTCCGTGGAGGCCCGCCGCTTCGCGGCCGCCGCGCTCTCAGAATGCGAATATGCGCCGCGCGCGCTCCTGATGCGGCTGTGCAATGAAACCGTGGACATTGCCGCGCCGCTGCTCATCCGCTCCCGCCAGTTGGCCGATATCGACCTCATCACGCTGATCGGCCGGCACGGCCTGCCGCATGCGCGCGCGATCGCCCGGCGGCCGGGCCTCAATCCCGCAATAGCGGGACTGGTCAAGGCACTGGACAATGCCCGGCTGAAAGATGCTTCAGCGCAGACGCACGACGTGCCGAAGCCGGCCGTAAGCGAAACATCCGATGCGGACCGCGCGCCGGGCGCTTCGGCGGAAGATGCCCGCCGCCGCCTGCGTTCGATGATGCTGCCCTCGGGAAAAGCGCCCGAAGAAGGAGCGACGGCTGATCCCGCCGTAATCTATCCCAAGCTCCGCGACAGCGCCCTGACGGGCAACAATGCGCTGTTCCAGATCGCCGTGGCCAGCGCGACAGGGCTCGACTATCGTTCGGCCGGTTCTCTCGTGGAAGGAAAGGATCAGCCCCTGCTGATGGCGGTGCTGCGCCTGTTCGATCTCAGCGAGGAGCGCGCCTTCCTGATCGCGGCGGCCCTGTTTCCCGGCGCATTCGCGCATCCCGAAGCGATCCGGCTTTTCCTGCTGCGGTATCGGGCGATCGATGGCGAAACCGCGCAGAAGCGCGTTCAGGCTTTCAAGGCGGATGCGATAGCCTCCGCCATTCGCCATACGGTCAAGCCAAATCCCGCGCCCGCCTCTTCCCCGGCAGGCGTACGGCTCAGGGCGTCGTGATGGCGAGCAGTTCCTCCGGCGGCGTCTGACCCGCCTCGATCTCAACCACCCAGATATCGGGATCGAAACGCTTTTCCTTGTCGAGCCGGGCCTCGACCGCTGCGTCGTCGTCGCCGCTGTAGAGCTCAGAAAAATGACGCTCGTCGGGCCGGGCTGAATCGTAGGTCGTCTGCGGGGCCGGCCCGAACAATGCGACCTCGCCCAACCGGTTGCGCGACAGCACAAACACCGCTCCCGCCTCGCTCGCGCCGCGCCTGACCACGGCGGCGAAACCGCCGGCCGCGAAAACCCGGCGCAGCAGGGCTGAAACCCAAAGATCGGTGGTGACACGCATCGGCATTCGCTCCGGCAACAACCGGTGCTGCTTTATCGGTAAGCGGGGTCCATTGCCAGAGATTCGCAACGCGCATATCGGCATGAAAGCGCGGCGGGCCTCAATCGGTCAGGCCGATTTCCTTCATCTTGCGATAGACCGCTTCCTCCGGCTCGCCGGTTTCGGGCAGGCCGAACAGCGACTGGAATTCGCGGATCGCCGCCTTGGTCTGGCTACCGGCGACACCGTCGATGCCGATGCCGTCATTGCCGAAGGCGCGGAGCCCCTGCTGGATCTTTGCAATGCGCTCCGCGGGCGGCATGGCGGCAGGTTGCGGAACCGGCACCGGGCGCTGCGCGGCGGGCACGGAACCGGCAGCCGGAAGTGCCGGCCGCGGCTGCGGGGCCGGCGGAATGGCGCCGGTTCTCGGCGCGGCGTCCAGATGGCTCAGAAGCTCGTCATCGATCTGGCCCGAAACGGGAACACCGATCTTTCGCTGATAGGCTTCGATGGCCCTGGTGGTCGCAGGCCCGCTCAGGCCATCGACGGCGCCGTCATAGAAATTCAGCGCCTTCAGCGTGGCTTGCACCTGCTCAACGACCGGGTCGCCGGCCGCGCGAACAGGTTCTGGCTCCGGGCGCTCGATGCGAATGGTGGTTTCGGGCTCGCTGGGAACATTGTCCTCCAGCGGCCGGCTGAACTCGCGCGTGGCGAAAAAAGCCCCGGTATGCGCATGCGGCTGATACCACAGGGCGTTCGCCGAAACGTAGAACAGCGACACCAGAAAGGCAGTCGTGCCGCCGACAAGAACCGGGTTGCGCGAAATCGCGCCACCGATGACCGCCACGCCTTCCTGCAACGGCCCCGGCTTTACCCGCCGCCTAGCCTGCTTTGCGGAACGAGCCATGCCCATCCTCGATCGTTTCGCCATTCGCGTGCAACGACACCAGAGCGCCACGCTCGGCGCGCGGGTCGGCAGGCTTCGACGGTCCGGCAACCGGCAGGCTGATCGTCACCGTGGTGCCCTCGCCCACAGCGCTTTCGATCGACATCGTGCCTTCATGCAGCGTCACCAGCCCCTTGACCAGCGAAAGCCCGAGCCCCGTGCCTTCGAACTGCCGCGTGTACTCGTTCTGCACCTGCGTGAACGGCCGGCCGAGACGGCACAAATCGTCGTCGGCAATACCGATGCCGGTGTCGCTCACCCAGAAATGCAGGCGCGAGCCGAGCCTCTTGGCTCCGACGCTGACACTGCCGCCATTGGGCGTGAACTTGATGGCGTTCGAGACGAGATTGATCAGCATCTGCTGCACCGCCCGGCGATCGGCAAGGATTTCGCCGCTTTCCGGGGCAATCTGCGTCGTCAGCGAAACGTCCTTGGCCTCAGCCTGCAGGTTCATCATGGAGCGGCACATTTCCACCGCATCGGCAAAGCGGAAGCTCTCCGGATTGGTGGAATAGGTGCCGGCCTCGATGCGCGAGACGTCGAGGATCGAGTTCACCACCGCCAGAAGATGATGACCGGAATCGCGAACCAGCGTCACATATTCTTTTTGGCGCGGATTCTGGAAGCCGCCAAAAGTCTCGTGAAGCAGCATGTCGGAAAAGCCGATGATGGCGTTGAGCGGCGTGCGCAATTCGTGGCTGACAGCGGCAAGGAAACGCCCCTTGGCCAGTTCCAGCTCGCGGGCGGCATCGTCGGCCTCGGCAAGATCGGCGCGCAGGCGGGCGACCGCTTCGTTTTCGCGCACCAGCGCCACGAAGTCCGCGCCGTTTTCGCCACGCATGAACTCGACCGAAAACGGACAGTAATTGTCCGCCGGGGAGGTTTCGTCGATCCGCGGCAGGCGCAGACGCGCCTCCACCTTGCGATGGCGCATACCGCCGCGCAGATCGGCCAGTGCGCACAGATAGGCGACGCGGTCCGAGATATGAACGCGGTCGAACAGCCCCGCGCCCAGCAGCAGTTCGGGCTGCAAGCGCATCGTCGTGCGGGCCTGTGCCGAGACATCGGTCACGTCACCGCTCGGCGTCATGTGGATGATGACGCCATCGAGCATGTCTTCCAGACGCTCACGGCTGGCCGGCTCTTCGTCTTCGCGCGTGGCGTCCGACAAACCGTGCATCCTGGGCAGCAACGTCAGGAGATAAGCGAGCGGCACGATCCAGTGCCAGCCGGCAGCCGGAGCAGCGTTCCCAAACAAGGTGGACCCCAGAAGGGCCTGCAACGGCAGGACGGCGAGCGCGGCAATACCGGCCCAGAGGGCCGCGCGCGGCACGCGCTTCTGCCACCACGCCTCTATCGGCAGCGCCAACAGCATGACCGTCATGGGAGATGTCAGGCCACCGGCCGCAGCCAGGACAGCCATCAGCAACACCGCGCCGAAACCCAGCATCGCCGGGCCGGCAATTTCTTCCCTGCCGCTTGCCGCAAGCAGCAGCGCGCCGAGCCAGGCCACGCCGCATGTGGCGCAGATTGCCGTCACCGTCGCGGTGACGCCGAGCGAGGCCGGCATGAACAGCCCGATTGCAGCCGCCGCGAAGAAAGGCGCGACCAGCAGCGTGCCGAGCAGGCGCCGCTGGGCCGCGCGCGCGACATTATCCTGGACCGAGGGATGCACCAACCGGTCGCAGACGGCGTCTATTGCGCCGAACACTTCGCTGGATCTGGTGACGAACGAACTCACACAACGCACTCACTACTGGCCCGCTTGGCGGGGCGCTTTTGATTGACCTCGAAACTCGCACCCAGCCTTTAAAGAAAGGATAAGGCAAAGCCCGTGGAGCCCCCGTCAAAGGCGGATATGGAGCTTTCGACGGCAAAAAACCGGCACAGTTTCGTGCATGGTAAATGAAGTGTAATGGGATTCTCGCAAAGCGCCGGATCGTCGTTGCAGCTTCATCCAAACTGGCGCGGCGGTGACAAATATCGCGAGAATCCGGCTGTTGGATGGTTACCGGAACGTAAAGACGACACACCGCAACGCCGAATGGCGACGGCACCTCGCGGGTTGGTAAAATTTGAATCAAGTTTTCGGAAAATGCCGACCACTTGTGCAAGCCGACCTTTGCGCGACAATGTGATAGTAGCTTCCGGCCAAGGCGGGCGTCACAGCCCGGCCGGCATGGATATGAGGCAAGGAAATGGGTTTTCTGCTGCGGATGGCATTCTGGTTTTCGCTGGTCCTGCTCGCTCTGCCGTTCAACTTCGGCGGCGAGGACAGCGATCAGCCCAGCGTCGGCGCCGTCCAGGCTTTCATGGCGGTGCGCGAAGCGATAGGCGATCTCAGCAACATCTGCGAGCGCAAGCCGGATGTCTGCGAAACCGGCAAGTCGGCTCTGCACACCGTGGGCGTGCGCGCCCGCGAAGCGGCCCGCATCGCCTATGAATTGCTCGACAGCCAGCTTGGCGAATCCCGCCCGGCGCCCGACCAGCCCGACACCGACACGACGACTGCGGGCATTCCCGCGAAAGAATGAGCCGGCCTGCGATGCTCTTTTTTTCCGTGACGCCGCCTCTTTCAGTCACTATATCGAGGCCATGACTGCGACGATCCAGGAAATCCGCGACGACTTTTCCTTCCTCGACGAATGGGAAGACCGCTACCGCTATGTCATCGAGCTTGGCGAGGCACTGCCGGCGTTTCCCGACTCGGCGCGTACCGATTCCCACAAGGTGCGCGGTTGTGTCAGCCAGGTGTGGCTGCTGACCGAATATGGCGAAGGTGCCGACCCGGTCATCCGCTTCCAGGGCGATTCGGACGCCCATATCGTGCGCGGCCTTGTCGCCATCCTGCTCGCCCTGTTTTCCGGACGCCGCGCCAGTGAGATCGTGGCCACCGACGCCGAGGACACGCTGCGTGCCCTCGGCCTCGACGATCATCTCACGCCGCAGCGTTCCAACGGCCTGCGCGCCATGGTCAAGCGCGTCAAGCGCGATGCGGAAGGCGCGTTGCGCCAGCCTGCCTGATCATCCCTCCATCCTGGGACGATAATCCTCGCTGCCCCAGTGCAGCACCCGCTTGCGCGGGGACCGCGCCTGCGGCTCATAATGCCGGCTGAGCACGCCGAGCGCCGTTTTCAGCACGATCTTGGCCGAACGCACCGGCCATCCCCGCTCCGTCTCGACGAGCTCGAGCCCCTTCAGGAAGCAGCACACATCCACCAGCACGCCGGAAAGCTCCGGCCCCACGGCAGCCAGCGCGCGCTCGACGCGCAGGCGCGCAGCCAGCGCCACGTCGGTGAGATCGGCGATCCCGTTGCCGCCGTCGCGGCGACCGGATGAGACGCTCGCCACCCAGTTGGCGCCCATGCGGGGCATGATCTGCCCACGCGTATAGTCGGCCCGCAGTCTCTCGCCAGCACGGAACTCCGCGTCGGACAGGAACGGAACGCCCTTCTTGGTGCGGCGGCGCGCGAGTTGACCAAGGGGCGATTCCGAGAGATTGACGATGGCGAGCGTGCTCGCACCGTCCTGCTCGATGGCAACGACACCCAGATCGCGCTCCGCCCGCCCGCCGGACGGCCGGCTTTCTCCTGTCGGAGAGGCCAGAGGTCCCGGCAGGAAAATCCTGTTCCCGTTGCGCGCCAGAAGCCCCTCCTCGACCATTTCCGAGATGACGTCCTGCGACGCGGAAATGATGCCGCGCTCACCCCCATCGAGCAGCACGCCGCCCGCCCGGGCCGCCTCCCGCAGCAGGACATCTCCACCGGACAGGAAGCGAAGAACCCGTCGTTTCATGATTCTGCTCCTTCCCGGCATCTCACACCCTGTCCCTGAAAGCGGCCAGAACCACGCGCTCGACCATCGCGACGAGGCGGTCGAATTCCTCCACGTCGCGCATATCCTCGATCGTGTGGCATGCATACATTACCGTGGTGCGCTCGCGCCCGAACCCCTTGCCGATGTCGTACATGGACAGGCGCAGCACCACATGCGCCACATACATCGCGATCTGGCGCACGCGCGCCACGTCCAGATTGGTGCGGCCGGTGCGCCGAAGCTCCTTGCCACAGACATTGAACAAGGCTGCGACGATGTCGATCAGGCTGTCGCAGAGTTCGACTGCACGCTCCTCCCGCCGTTCGTTAAGAACAAGTCGTTGGCGTCGCGCTTTCCCCTTTGCTTGCGTCTCCGCTTCGACCTTTGACTTTCTGGATGTCGCAGTCGTGAACACAGAACTCATCCCTCCGCTAAAATAGGAATGAATTCTTATATCGACTCCGGGCATATGTGTGAACAAAATAGGAACAAATATCCCACCCTAAAATTAACAAGCCCCTGAAACGCAAGGAGCTTTTTTAGGAAGTGCCGGTTTTCGCGGACGCTTTCATCCCCCACCCCGGCAACGGCCCGATAGTGCGTTCACAGGATTGCGAGAGGAAAATCCATGAATGACATCCATGCCGAATATCGGGCCTTCAGGGAGAGACAGCATGCACAGGCCACAAATGCCCGACAGATGGCGGCCCTGCACCTGGTCTGCGGCATCGACCTTCAGGTCGCGCTCGCTGCAGGGCCGGAACTGAAGGCGAAATTCAGGCTACGACTGGAAAGGGCGCTGGAGCGCGAGCGTCTGCGCGGAATGCGCCGCCACTGGAGCTACGACCTCAACCGGCATATCGCGCTGAAACAGGCGCTCGACCGGCTGCACGGCCGCGATACGGTGGCCGGAGACGGCAAAGTCACCGGCAAGCCGCGCTTCAGGAGATGCGCAAATGCAAAACGGCGCCCGAAGGCGCCGTCAGAATCTCGTTAGATTACAAGGAGGCGCAGCTTTACTGCGCCTTGCGCTTGCGGCCCAGGCCCATCTTCTTGGCAAGCTGCGAACGAGCCGCAGCATAGTTGGGCGCGACCATCGGATAGGCGGGGTCAAGGCCCCACTTTTCGCGATACTGGTCGGGCGACATGTTGTAGTGGGTCATCAGGTGCCGCTTCAGCGACTTGAACTTCTTCCCGTCCTCGAGACAGATGATGTAGTC
>Ga0180215_1003160_pt1 | contig 15751 bp, 15 predicted proteins | sample eDN3rd37CBELigBY_FD_128871 | JGI IMG/M metagenome (GOLD analysis project Ga0180215, IMG submission 128871) | Enriched backyard soil microbial communities from Emeryville, California, USA - eDNA 3rd pass 37_C BE-Lig BY (version 2) (version 2) | ecosystem: Environmental > Terrestrial > Soil >...
ATTTCCCATAGTGTAAACTAGTAAGATCCCTCGAAGATGACGAGGTTGATAGGTCAGAGGTGGAAGCGCGGTGACGTGTGGAGCTGACTGATACTAATCGATCGAGGACTTAACCAAATGAAAAGCGGAGACGACTGTTCAGCCTCGAAAGGAACTTGCGCTTCTGTCGGAAAAGTCGATAGACTTTGACAGAGGAAGTGAAGTTACTAAAGAGGTTAGGAGCCGAAGCTAGACAATACGAATGAATGATACTTGTATAACGTTATCTAGTTTTGAAGGAATGAATTCCTTCATATATCTAGTGACGATAGCGAAGAGGTCACACCCGTTCCCATACCGAACACGGAAGTTAAGCTCTTTTGCGCCGATGGTAGTTAGGGGTTTCCCCTTGTGAGAGTAGGACGTTGCTAGGCAATGAGTATGGCTCCCTAATTTTATAGGGAGTCTTTTTTGTATGTGCAAAGTATGGAAACTATCTAGGTGGTGAAATTAAATACAATCTAAGTGAATTATTTTCTAATTGGTTTAAGTTCGCCAAAATAAAAGGGAGTAGAATGTATCTCCATCAATGAGCTACTGATTCGATTTTATAATATTATCGAGCAAGCTAAAATTCCATAATACCTTAAGGTGACCCAACCTCTCAAGAACTGGCTAGTTGAAGAATTAAGTAGCTTTGCCTATGATTAGAACTTATAAATTGAAAGCAACTAGCCACCATAAGCTGAAAAATATGTGGTGGTATTTAGGGTATATTTTTTTCAATTCTTTCTTCCAAATTCATTAAATATCCAATGATGATTTGGTTAATATAATTTGGTTGTTTAGTAGGTAATTGATGAGAAGCACCCTTGATAATAAACAATTCTTTGTTAAGTAATTCTTTCTTGTAGTATTTTATATAAGTATTCATTGCATCAGATTTATTACCGTACATAAGCAAGGTAGGTTTGTTCATTGATTTCAACGCTTCTTTACAATTAAATAATAGAGATTCCTGGTAAAATTTTGCCCATACTTTTGTGTGTGATTTAAACATATGTTCTGTTAGAGTTTCTCGATAACGTTTATCTTTCGTATGACTATATGCAAGAACTCTTGATAGAAATTTCTTGTTTTTTTTCACAGTATAGATTCCTAATTTATGCTCATTTTTTAAAATGAAATTATCAACTACTGGATAACCTCCAGATAATATTAAAGCTTTAACCCTTGAAGGAAAGTGAGTACATAGGTATTGAGCGATAGTTCCTCCTGCTGAATATCCAAAGATAACCGCTGATTTAATGTTTAATAAGTCAAGTAAAGTTGTAAGGTCTTCACTAAACCGTTTGATTGTAATTTCGGAGTATCCATTATAAGTACTATCTCCTTGACCCACTAGATCGGGAATGATCAGTCGAAAATGTTTTGAAAGAGGGATTTGTTCATAGAATACTTTTCGTCCCATTCCAGGTGGATGGATGAAAAGTATTGGTATTCCAGAACCAATATCTTCATATACAATCCTTTCATTATTTATTGTAGCTTCATACATAAGTTGTCTCCTTGGCTATTAAGTTGAGTTTATCTGTTATTAATTTAATATGATTTCCTTATGAATTTGGACTGATAGGGCTTAATAATTATTAGTAATTATTATATTAAAAAACTTTACTTTAGAAAAAATTCATGTGTATTATTACCTGAGCAGAGGATATCTATTCTCTAAGTAGTTATTCCAAAGCTCATGGCGAAAAAATTAATATTAAGTGGACTAATCAACGCAAAATTTTCTCTAGTACTAAACGTTATTAGTGGGTTATTTATCGGTATCGGAATTATTTGTATGCATTATATTGGTATGAGTGCTTTTCAGAATGTAAAGATTACATACAATTCTTGAGGAATTGGCCAAAACCATTAATTTACAATAGAACATGAAATGTAGTGAAAAAAGAGTAAGATGTTTATCACTGTTAAATTTATTTTTCTGATATAAAAATGTAAATGCTATTTGTGGCGAACAGCTTACTATTATATACTTTATAATTAAAGTAACCTCTGATTAGTTTCTCAAACATTAAGGACACATGACATTTGTCATGTTGCCTACATGACAGGTATGACTTTATAAAGATTCTCTTATGTTTTATCATAAGAATACATCATTTATGAAGGGGACAATGATAAATGAATCAACAAAAACAAAGTATGTTACGAAAACAAGTTCTACCTTTTGAAAAAGCTAATGTAAAGAAGAGTATATTGCAATTAGTAAATACCATGGGGCCATTTATTTTATTATGGACTTTAGCATATCAAAGTTTAGCATTTTCTTATGTTGTAAGTTTTTTGATATCGGTAATTGCAGCAGGTTTTTTAGTAAGAATCTTTATCATTTTTCATGACTGTTGTCATCAATCGTTCTTCAAAAGTCGTACGGCAAATAAGGTTCTTGGAACAATTACTGGCATTATGACACTATTCCCGTATAGCCAATGGAAACATGATCATTCAATACATCATGCTACTAGCTCGAATTTGGACAAGCGCGGAGTAGGAGATATATGGCTGTTAACTGTTGATGAGTATATTGCTGCACCTAAGCTAACAAAAATAGCCTACCGAATATATAGGAATCCATTTGTTATGTTTGGACTAGGGCCTATATACGAGTTCCTTATTAAAAATCGTTTTAACCGAAAAAAGGCTAGAAAAATGGAGCGATTAAACACGTACTTAACAAATGTTGCAATCGTACTACTTGTAGCATTATTTTCATGGCTACTTGGATGGCAAGAGTTCCTGATTATACAAGGTACCATCTTCTTTATTTCTGGATCTGTTGGAATTTGGCTTTTCTACGTGCAACACACGTTTGAGGATTCATACTTTGAAGAAGATGAAAATTGGGAGTATGTGAAGGCAGCAGTAGAAGGTAGCTCCTTTTACAAGCTACCAAAGCTATTACAATGGTTAACGGGCAATATTGGCTATCATCATGTCCATCATTTAAGTCCAAGAGTTCCAAATTATAAGCTTGAAGAGGTTCATAAAAGTACAGAGCCATTACAAAATGTACCAACCATCAGTCTTTGGACAAGCTTGCAATCCCTTAAATTTCGTCTATGGGACGAAGAAAACAAACGGTTTGTTGGATTTAGTTATATTAAGACCTTATCACCAAAAAGTATTAACGTCTCTAAATTAAACAACGGAGAAGTATAATAGTCTATTTATTAAAAGTAAGTCAACTAAGAATTATAAAAAAGGAAAATCTATATTGATTAAAAAAAAAGAGGTTTCTTACATGCAAAAAAGGTTCCCGATATTCCAGAGGTTTTCTGGAATATCTCCTTATATTTGGAGCGTAATTAGCATTTTGCCGTTTTATTTTATATTCCAATCATCTTCTATGAAAGAGATTATTGTGGGTATTTCGTTAACAGCCGTTTTTTTTATTTCATTACGGTTTGCGTTTATTTCAAATAAATGGCCAGTGTATTTGTGGACTTGTATCTTAATTGGTATATCGACCACAATGACAATCCTTTTTCATTATGTCTATTTTGCTTTCTTTATTGCATACTACAATGGAAATATTAAAAACCGGGCTGCATTTATTACTTTATACATCATTCATTTAGTCTCCACTACGTTTTCAATAAATTATAAGCTGGTGTTACAAGATGAAGTATTTATACAACAACTACCGTTCATTGTAATTACATGGATGAGTGTGATCCTTCTTCCATTTAATATTTTTAATCGTAAAAAGCAAGTACAGCTAGAAGAACAGCTTGAAGATGCAAACAAAAGAATTTCGGAACTCGTCAAACAAGAGGAGAGACAAAGAATTGCACGGGATTTACATGATACATTGGGTCAAAAGCTCTCACTTATTGGTTTAAAAAGCGATTTGGCTAGAAAATTAATCTACAAAGATCCTGAACAAGCTAGAAATGAGTTAAAAGATGTACAACAAACGGCCAGAACGGCATTAAATGAGGTTCGAAAAATGGTATCACAAATGCGTGGGATTAGATTAAATGAAGAAATAAAATTAATCAAACAAATTTTAACTGCCGCTGAGATTTCATTTGAGATAAAACAAGATAGTACACTAACGAATGTGTCTTTGTTTCTAGAAAATCTTCTAAGTATGTGTCTTAAAGAAGCTGTGACGAATGTTGCTAGGCACAGTCGGGCAACAACATGCAATATTCTAATAGAACAGAAATGGAATGAAATTGTCATCATTGTTGAGGATAACGGTGTTGGTATTATAAAAGATTATGATTTTTCAAAAGGTCATGGTCTCCTCGGGATAAAAGAACGATTAGAATTTGTTAATGGTAGTTTAGAGATTTCCTCGGATAATGGGACGACAATAACAATGAGAGTACCTAATGTGAGAAAGGGATCTGACAAGGAGGAACAGGTATGATACGAATCGTTCTTGCTGAAGATCAACGAATGCTGTTGGGAGCAATCGGTTCATTGCTTAATTTAGAAGAAGATATGGAAGTAGTCGGTAAAGCAAGTAACGGAACGGAAGCAGTATCTCTTGTTAAACAGCTTCAACCTGATGTTTGTATTATGGATATAGAAATGCCAGAAAAAAGTGGGTTAGAAGCTGCAGAGGAGATTAAAGGACTTGATTGTAAAGTAATTATTCTAACAACATTTGCAAGGTCAGGTTATTTTCAACGTGCAATCAAAGCTGGTGTAAGTGGATACTTATTAAAAGATAGTCCAAGTGAAGAATTAGCTCAATCAATTCGTAATGTTCTTGCTGGAAAGAGAATGTATGCTGCTGAATTAATGGATGATTTATATAGTGAAGAGAATCCATTGAGTGAACGTGAGAAGGAAGTCTTAGAACTCGTAGCAGATGGTAAAAATACAAAAGAAATCGCTGAAGTGTTAAGCATCAAAACTGGTACCGTTAGAAACTATATATCTACGATTTTAGATAAATTACAAGTGAAAAATAGAATTGAAGCGATTACACATTCAAAGGAAAAAGGCTGGTTTAAGTAAGTACCTAATTGATTTGAAATTATACAGTTAAGGGCAAACCAAAAGGTTTGTCTTTTTTGCTATACAAAAGCTATGGTAGACTTAATTTTTGATGTAATGTGGTAAAAAGAAGGAACAATTCGTATCTCTGTTGAAAAACATAAACTGGAATACATTTTTTAAAACTTTTGATAGGAGTTGTTAATTATGCCTTATCTTTCACTTACAACTTGGAGCTTGCATAGAGAACTTGGTTCTTTACGCTGGACCTACTGGGATGATATCACAAAAACGCAAAAAACACGCATAGAAGAACAGCCTGAAAACCTGACACTATTAGCATTACCGTTTAAGCTTGCAGAGGAAGGTTTTAAATCATTGGAGGTTTGTCACTTTCATTTTCCATCAACGGATAAAGAGTACCTTTTACAACTAAAAGATAATTTTGAAAGATCTGGTGTAGCGTTTTATTGTTTACTAATTGATTATGGAGATATAAGTAATGAGAATGCTATTCGTAGAAATGGAGATATAAATTTTATTAAGGATTGGATAAATGTCGCAGAGATTGTTGGTGCAAAGTCTGTTCGTGTGGTTGCTGGGGAAGGGAAGCCGAATGATAAAAATGCACTTGCGCATTCAATCGCTAGTTTAAAACAAATTGATGATTATGCCAAGTCAAGAGGAATACAAGTGGTAACGGAAAATTTTAAACCATTAGCCTCGACAAAAGAGAATTGTTTGGACTTGTTACTAGGCACCGAAAAAGGTATTGGTCTTACTGTTGATTTTGGCAATTTTGAATCTAAAGTTAAATATGATTCAATAAAGTCTTTGATCCCTTATGCCACATCAATCCACGCGAAAGCTAATTATGATAACATTGGCATGATAGATGTAGAGGAGTATAAAAAGTCCTTAGATATTGTAGCACAAAGCGATTACAACGGTCCAATAACATTAGTTTATGATGGTCCAGGTAGTCTTTGGGCGGGTATTAATCGACTCAAGGCTGTTGTGGAGGAGTATTGTTAATCCGATTTGGTATAGTATTCAATCTTGAAAAGTATTGAAGGAAGTAGCAATAAGTAAGAAATTAATTTCAAAGTCTTAACAAGAACGCTAGTTAGGTATAAAATAGTGTAGTGAATGACCTACTACCTTCAATCTTTTTGTTATGTACCTATAATGTATTGATAAATTGTTGAAGAGTGTACAGGCATACTATCATCCATCATGTATTAGATTTAAACAGAGAAAGAGAGTGTTAATAATGGGTCGTAAGTGGAATAATATTAAAGAAAAAAAGGCTTCAAAAGATGCAAATACTAGTCGTATATATGCAAAATTCGGCCGTGAAATTTATGTAGCGGCAAGACAAGGTGAACCAGATCCAGATTTAAATCAGACACTGAAGTTTGTGCTTGAGAGAGCTAAAACATATAATGTACCAAAACACATTATTGACAGAGCAATTGAAAAAGCAAAAGGTGGCTCAGACGAAACTTATGATGAATTGCGATATGAAGGCTTTGGTCCAAATGGTTCGATGGTAATCGTCGATGCCCTCACAAATAATGTAAATCGTACAGCATCAGAAGTCCGGGCGGCTTTCGGTAAAAATGGTGGAAATATGGGAGTAAGCGGATCTGTTGCCTATATGTTTGAGCGCACGGCTGTTATAGGTGTTGAGGGAAAAACAGCTGATGAAGCACTTGAGTTATTAATGGAAGAAGATATTGATGTACGTGATATTATCGAGGAAGATGATGGAGTTATTGTGTATGCTGAGCCAGAGCAGTTTCATTTAGTCCAAGAAGCATTTAAAAATGCTGGTGTTTCTGAGTTTACTGTTGCAGAATTAACCATGCTAGCTCAAAACGACATTTCATTATCTGAAGATGCACAATCACAATTTGAAAAAATGATAGACGCTTTAGAAGACCTAGAAGACGTTCAACAAGTGTACCATAATGTTGATTTAGGTGAATAATAGAACTATGAAAAGTCATTCGATTTTAAGAAATTAATTTTTCTTATTTATTCGGGTGATTTTTTATATAACAAAAAACTATTTCTTTCCTAGTTAAAATATAGGTTTTTAGGGAAGAAGTAGAGATTTACTATATTCACAAACTAAAGAAGAGTTATTACCTAACTCCTCTTTAGTTTTATATTACTAAGAAGGTCAATTAACCCATATAGGAAGCACCAACAATAATTAATAAAATAAACAATACTACAATTAATACAAAGCTATTTCCATAGCCTCCACCGTATCCGTAACCACTATAGCATCCAGACATACCATTCACCTCCCAAATTAATGGTGCTTATTTATTAACGATCTAACTATTAGTACATCCAGCTAGCACCTACGATTACTAACAGAATAAATAGCACTACAATTAACGCAAAGCCCATTCCATAATTTTTACCTTCACCCATTTATAAACACCTCCTTAATAATTCTGATAATATTCTATGTAAGAAATTGTGCTAATGATTGGATACTTATCACATATTTCATTTTTTGAAATAACGAGCACCATAGAAAGATAGGGGGCTCGATGGAGGTGTCACAGGAATCAAATGAAAGAATTCATGTTGTCATATATTATATGGATTAATATTATTTGTGATTAGATATGTACCTCTCTTTACTATGATATTGTTAGGTGAAATTGTTATTTTCGATTTTTTCAATCTTAGTTTTGTATCAAGAAAAGGAAATTATTATAAAGTTTAAAGGAAAATACTGTACTTAGTCGAAAATTTTAAACATACGAGTGGATTTATGTAAAAGCAATTGATTATTAAAAATAAAATGGGTTGGGTGGTTTAAGTGATACATATTGTAAATGGAGATTGTGTCGGTTCAAAAATTCAACATTTAGAAGGGGACGTTATTGTTTGGAGAGAAATGTATGATTTTGGACCTCTTAATAAAAATTGGAACGAACAGCAAGAAATTAATAATCGTGCATGTTACTTTGAACAAAAACTTAAAATTCCTGCTGAGCTATTTATTTCTTCTTGTGAAAAGCAGTTAGCATTGCTTCAATCAATTACACAGGAGGAAGAGATAGTCTTGTGGTTTGAGCACGATCGCTATGACCAAGCAATGTTAATGTCTGTTTTAACAAAACTATTAACACGAGGAATGAAAAACATTTCGATTGTAAGTATTAATAAATATCCTGGAATTAAGTTGTTTTTTGGATTAGGTCAGCTTTCTTCTCAGCAATTGGAAGGGCTTTTATCAAAACGAAAGGAAGTAACGAATTATCAAGTGGAAGAGGCAATCTCTGGATGGAAGGCTTATACCTCGGAGCAAATATCAGATGTAGACGAATGGATTCGTACTCAAAATCATACTTTACCTTTTTTAGTGGACGCATTAAATACGCATAAAGACTATTTTCCAGCACCTGACACTGGATTAAATAAGGTGGAAACCTTAGCACTTTCTTTCATTCAAGAAGGTACAAGTAGCTTTGCTAATCTCTTTCGAAATGTCTCAGAAAAAAGAATCAATGACGGGTTAAGCGACCTTCATTTTTCAGCTATTCTAAAGGAAATTAGTTTCGGAGAATCTCCATTAGTAAGAGTGGATAGTTCATTACCAAATTTCGAAACACCAGATTCAAATCCAAATTTGGAACTAACTACAGATGGCTTGGCTGTTTTGAATGGTGAAAAAAATCGCTTTGATCTAATGGGGATAGATTGGTGGGTAGGGGGTATTCACCTTTGTGTAAATTGCTAATTCGAAATAATGGATGAAAGACAATTAGGTATCGATGTTTTTTTAGGGGTGCGCTTAGCTGTTGCTTATTGGTTCAAAGCAATAAAATTTTCTCTGCCTTTTCAGTAAGGATCTATCCAATCAATAAGATAGGTCCTTTATTTATAATGTGTTCAAAAGATTAAGTGTGAATAAGTTGATGTTCTTATAAAGAGAGGACATTTAATAAACTTATTTGGTTTTCGTTGACATTGGGAAATGCAGTTGTAGAATAAAAGTAAAGTGAGTAATCACTTACAAAAAGTGAATGCCCATCTCAATTCATCTTTACCTTATTTGATTAGGGGGATAAACATGACGAAAACTATCTCTGTAGAAAACGTATGTAAGAGCTTTGGGAAAAAGGATATTCTGAAGAATATTAATTTAGCTACCACAAATGGGACTATTTTTGGGTTTATTGGTCCCTCTGGTGCCGGGAAAACAACATTAGTAAAAATGATTGTAGGAATGGATACGCCCAATAGTGGAACAATTCATGTATTACAACAAAAAATGCCGAGCCGCGAGCCCCTTCAAAGAATTGGTTATATGGCTCAGTCTGATGCACTTTATACAGAGTTAACGGGAAAAGAAAACCTACACTTTTTTGCATCGCTATACAAATTAAATAGAAGTGAACGAAAGACTAGAATTTCATATACAGCAGACTTAGTTAATTTAACGAAGGAATTAAATAATAAAGTGTCAACATATTCTGGTGGCATGAAGCGTAGATTATCACTCGCCATTGCTCTCATCCATGACCCTGACATTCTTATCTTAGATGAGCCAACAGTTGGAATTGATCCTGAGTTAAGACTTTCAATTTGGAATGAGTTAATTAGATTAAAAATAGAAGATGGTAAAACAATAATTGTTACTACGCATGTAATGTCTGAGGCAGAGAAGTGTGACAATGTAGCAATGATTAGAAATGGAAGGATCATTACAAGTGGTACACCAGAGGAACTAAAAACATTTTACAATGCAGTTGATTTAGAAGATGTCTTTCTCAAAGCGGGGAGGGAATTATCTTGAGAATTTTGGCTGTAGTCAAGAGAATCTTTTTGCAGTTGTTTCGAGACAAGCGAACATTGGCGCTTTTATTTCTTGCTCCATTGCTTATTTTATCACTAATGTCATTACTGTTTAATAGCGAAAACGAAGAGGTTAAATTAGGAGTAGTTAATGTAAATGAAATCCTCCTGAACAAATTAAAGAATGAGGATATAAAAATCATAAACTATGATAATCTCAAAAATCCAACAGAAGTAGTTGTTGAGGATGAGTTAGATGCTGTTTTACAATTTGAAGAGGGGAAGTACATTATAACCATAAAAAATAGTGACCCTTCCTCTGCAAAAGGTCTAGTGATGAAACTAAAACAGATACTAACTACATTTTCAATACCATCAACCCAAGAATTAAACCTAGAAAATATTATTGTAAAAACAAATTATGTATATGGTAGCAGCGAAACGGTCTTCTTTGATGTATTAAGTCCAATATTAATTGGCTTTTTCGTCTTCTTCTTTGTCTTTCTTATATCTGGCATCGGATTTTTAAAAGAACGAACATCTGGCACACTTGAGAAATTAATGTCAACACCGATTAAAAGAGGAGAGATTGTTGCAGCATATTTAACTGGGTTTGGATTGTTTGCAGTATTCCAAACGATCATTGTAGTTGTATTTTCGATTTATGTATTAGAGATTGTCCTGGTCGGCTCGATATGGAATGTAATTCTCATTAATCTAGTATTGGCTCTGGTTGCTTTATCCCTAGGTACTTTATTATCTGCTTTTGCAGCTACAGAGTTTCAAATGGTTCAGTTTATTCCAATTACTATTATACCTCAATTTTTTTTCTCTGGGATTATCCCGATTGAGGGAATGGCAAATTGGTTACAAATCCTTGCAAAATTCATGCCAATTTATTATGCTGCAGATGCACTAAAGGGTGTTATGTATAAAGGTCACGATTTAATAAATATTGTACATGACCTTTTAGCATTAGGTATTTTTGCAGTTACTTTTATACTTCTCAACATATTGGCACTTAAACGGTACCGTAGGATATAATTAAGGTCAACAATTAAAGGAAGTGGTTTCAATGTCTCAGCATAATCTTTTAGATGCACTTATTGCTAAAACAACCATATCAAAAAAAATTACTACTAAACAACAAAAAATAGCCCAAAGTGCCATTAAAATGTTTGCCGAAAAAGGCTACGCAAATACTTCCACTAGTGAAATCGCTAAAGATGCTGATGTAGCAGAAGGTACTATCTTTCGTCATTATGGCACAAAGGAAAATTTATTGCTTGCAATCCTTCTCCCATTTATAAAAGAATCTCTCCCTTCTATGGCTGAAAACGTGTTTCAACAATTACATTCAGATGAAAATATTGTTTGCTTTGAAGACTTTATAAGAGCATTTTTACAAAATCGTCTAGAGTTTATTGAGGAAAATAAAGAGATTTTCCAAGTTTTGGTGAAAGAGTTATTATATAATGAGGTATTACGAAATGAGTTACTTCCTTATTTTTCAAAAAATGTCATTGAACGCTTTACAAATGTGATAGGTTACTTTAAAGAGCAAGGGGAGTTAAATGACATATCTATCGAATTTATTCAAAGGATGTTGTTTACTTTCTTTGGAGGTTACTTCATCTCACGATTTGTCTTTACTTCTAATATAACGGTCTTTGAAGAAGAAAATGAAATTGAGAATGTTGTTTCTTTTATAATAAACGGACTAAAAGTAAAGTGAATTAATTTACCTTAATAATAAAAATTTTAGTTTAAAGGACACACTATTCGTGTGTTTCTTTATTTATTTTACTATAAGTACTGGGCAATTGACCCTCTTTGCAACCTTATGACTAACACTTCCAAGGACCATTTCTTGCATGATATTTAATCCACGACTACCGATAACAACCATATCATATTTATTTTGGTTGGCATGTTTGACAATAACAGGGCCAGGGTCCCCACGAAGCAATTTGATTTCGTAAGGTATGTTATAACGTTCAGCAAGTTTTACAATGGCAGCCATTTTATCAGTTCGTTTCCTTTCAATTTCCATTGAATTCCAACTGTGTAATACATCAGCTTTAGAAGTTTTCCCATCAATAACATAAACTACATCAATTTTAGAGTCTCTATGATATCTAGCAATTTCAACAGCTTTTTCTGCTGCTCTAAGAGAATGCACAGAACCATCAGCTGCTAATAAAATTTGTTTAAACATCTTTCTTACCTCCAATTGTACACTATAAATTTTTTTATTTTATTATTTACTATATTAATAGCTAGTAAATAGAAGTAAATAGAAGGTAAATATAAATGTTTCCGTTTACATGGGTAGTTCACAAAAAAGTCAAATCCCTATATAATTCAATCTGTTAATAACGGACCCGACTTTCATGACAGTTGAAAGTCACATAGAGAGCGTACGCTCCTTGGTCAGCCACGATAAGCATATGACGGTCGGCGAAAAGGTTGCTCTTTGACTTCTTGAAGGAAGGCTTATGACTCGGGCTGCTAACTGGTAGAGCAAGCAATTAATAAAAATACAATAGAAAGAGGTGCCGTTTTGAATTTAGAGACAATTAAATATCAATGGTTTGGTAATGTTAGAGGAGATATTTTAGCTGGAATTGTTGTTGCATTAGCATTAATTCCAGAAGCAATTGCTTTCTCAATTATTGCTGGTGTAGATCCTATGATTGGATTGTATGCGTCATTCTGTATTGCTGTGACAATTGCATTTGTAGGTGGACGTCCTGGAATGATTTCAGCTGCAACAGGTGCAACTGCTATCTTAATGGTTACACTTGTGGCGGATTACGGATTACAATATTTACTTGCTGCTACGATTTTAACAGGAGTTATCCAAATTATTATGGGAGTGCTTAAATTAGGGCGGTTAATGAAGTTTGTCCCACGTTCTGTAATGGTTGGATTTGTTAATGCACTTGCGATAATTATATTTATGTCACAATTGACGCATTTTACAGGTGAATCTTGGCAAATGTATGCAATGGTTGCTGGAGCATTAGCAATAATTTATATTTTCCCACGCTTTACTAAAGCTGTTCCATCTCCATTAGTCGCTATTATTGTTATTTCGCTTGTTGCCATTTTCACAGGTAGTAGTGTTCGCACAGTAGGAGATATGGGAGAACTTACTCAAACATTGCCAGTATTTTTAATTCCAGATATCCCATTTAACCTCGAAACATTAAAGATCATTTTTCCGTACTCATTGTCAATTGCGATTGTTGGGTTAGTTGAATCCTTGCTTACTGCTCAAATTGTAGATGATATGACAGATACAAAGAGTGATAAAAATAAGGAAGCTAGAGGACAAGGGATCGCCAATATTGTGTCAGGTTTATTTGGTGGAATGGCAGGTTGTGCAATGATTGGGCAGTCTGTTATTAATGTAAAGTCTGGTGGGAGAGGACGACTATCGACTCTCGTTGCTGGTATCTTTTTAATGATATTAATTTTGTTATTAAATGACTTTCTTGTACAAATTCCAATGGCAGCCCTTGTTGGAGTAATGATTATGGTATCGATTGGTACATTTGATTGGTCTTCGCTAACAAACATGCATAAGGTTCCGATTACCGATACAATTGTTATGGTAGCTACAGTATCTACTGTTCTTGTAACACATGACCTATCAAAAGGTGTTTTAGTAGGGATTTTATTAAGTGCTATCTTCTTTGCAGCAAAAATTTCAAAGGTTAAGGTTACAAGTCTAGCTTCTAAAGGTTCAAACAAGAAAGTATACCGTGTTTCAGGTCAGCTATTCTTTGCATCTGTTAGTGATTTAGTAGAATCCTTTGATTTTAAAGAAAATGTTAAAGAGATTGACCTAGATTTATCACAAGCTCATTTATGGGATGATTCTGCGGTAGGCGCAATAGATAAAATTGTGATCAAGTACCACCAAAATGGTATAAAGGTAAATTTGATAGGTTTAAATTCTGAGAGTAATAAGTTAGTAGAGAGGTTAGCTGTTCATAACAAACCAGGTGGACTTGAAAAAGTAGCAAATCATTAAGAGAAAAGCACGCATATAGGGGCGTGCTTTTTTATTATTATTCTATTGCCTTTTTGACATGTATATGCTTGTAAATACTATTGAACCTTATACAGAATATGGTCTTTAAGTGGAATTATTGGTTCTTTATCTTTGATAATTCCTTCGTTTTTGCTATTTAGAGCAATATTAACAAGCCATCTTGTAAAAGGAGCGACATTCATATTTTCCATTTCTTCTAAGCTATAAAAGCCAGCTTCGTCTGACTCGAAACCGTCTGGGGTTGGTGTGCCACTCAAATACTTCATAGAAAATGCAAGGTACAAATTATGAACAGTTCGTGGTAAATCACGAATCGCAACAACACTTTGTATTGTAGCTTTTATACCTGCTTCTTCTTCAACTTCTCGAATGACTGTTTCCTCCATCGTTTCCCAATGATCAATATATCCACCAGGGTTTGTCCAAAATCCTCTTCCAGGATCATGAGCTCGTTTTACAAGCAGGACTTTGTGATCTTTCACGACTAACGCACCAACACCAATGCTAAAATCTCCCCAAAATACAAAATCGCAATTTGGACAAGCCTTTCTATCTGTTCCATCAATATCTCTAATTTCCAAGGGAGTTGCACACTTTATACAAAAATTTGCTGCCATAAAGATTCCGTCCTTCCATTTACGAATATATATATAGTATATATGGTAATAATTTCGACAGCATATAATATATTCCTGTATATTCATTTAACAAAAATAAAAATAGAAACAAATAGGTTAGAAATAATGTTTTTTTCAAAATCCTGGGTTGACGAGCGGGGGATATGGATGTAAAATATTTATTGTTGTTTTGATTAAAGAGAAGAAGCATGCATTGTCAACCAAACGAGTTGAAAAACAAAATTTATAACAAAAATAAATGCGGGTGTAGTTTAATGGTAAAACCTCAGCCACGAGCGAAACATCCAAGAGTAATCTACGAGTTGCTTCGACGGATAAAGCATCTCTGAATATGCTAAATGAGGAAGAAGCATGCAAGGCCAATAAAACGAGTTGAAAACAAAATTTATATCAAAAATAAATGCGGGTGTAGTTTAATGGTAAAACCCTAGCCTTCCAAGCTGATGTCGTGGGTTCGATTCCCATCACCCGCTCCATAGAATAGAAATTATGGGCCTATAGCTCAGCTGGTTAGAGCGCACGCCTGATAAGCGTGAGGTCGGTGGTTCGAGTCCACTTAGGCCCATCATAAGATTCTTGTATAGAATGCTTAAAACTCCATGCGCCTTTAGCTCAGTAGGATAGAGCGACAGCCTCCTAAGCTGTAGGTCAGAGGTTCAATTCCTCTAAGGCGCGTACCAAGATGATAATTTCTACTTATTGCTGAGCATATGCTTTCTAAAGCATATGCTCTTTTTTATTAGATCAGAGTTTAGATTTGAAAACAATATACCCATATTTAAATAACTGGATAGTAGAAATAATAATTCGGATTGCAATAATATGGTGGTCTTATTCCGATTTTAGGTTGATTTATAGGTGTTTTATCTGAAGCGTAGTAAGTATCAATTCTGTCCTTCGAGTTATTGACCAGTAGTAGTTTTACTTCAGGGTTGTAGTAATATAACATAACTAAATCCTCCTAGTTACTCCTTTTACTTTTCTAAATTATATTCAAGCCATTGCTTAAATGAGCCCGTCTTAATTTGATCACTGATTTCCGGTTTCCAAGCACGTTGTTAGCCCAAAAAACATAAGGTAGCTTAACACATGTTATAAGGAGCATTCCTGTTAGAAGGATTTTTGGGGACTTGAACAAAAAGAGCCCCCTTGGTATGATGCGGGGTGTCAGATCGTCGACGAAATGACCCCTAATTTGGTAACCAAGGAGGACTCCATA
>Ga0180215_1003161_pt1 | contig 15751 bp, 14 predicted proteins | sample eDN3rd37CBELigBY_FD_128871 | JGI IMG/M metagenome (GOLD analysis project Ga0180215, IMG submission 128871) | Enriched backyard soil microbial communities from Emeryville, California, USA - eDNA 3rd pass 37_C BE-Lig BY (version 2) (version 2) | ecosystem: Environmental > Terrestrial > Soil >...
CGAGGGAGGGAGCGGCGGCACCTCCCGTGACGGCGAGGGCCGCTCCGGCGGCGGCCCCGTCTGCAGCGGCGCCTCCGGCGGGCGGGCCGCCGGCGGTGGACCCTGCAGCGGCTGCAGCGGTGGCGGTGGTCCCCACAGCGGCGAGGGCGGGGCCGTCGAGGGGCGTCGCCTGGAGGGTGAAGGCGTGCCGCCTCTGCAGATCGCCGCCTTCGCGGAGCACCAACACCCCCTCCAGCTTCTCGAAGGGGGTCGGGATCAGCGGGCTCGCCTTCATCCGCAGCGAGAGCCCGGAGGCCCCGGCGCTCATGGCCTGCGGCGCTGCGTGCTCCACCACCGTATCCAGGAAGGGAAAGAAGAACGCCGACTCCAGCCTCTCAGCCGGAAAGGGGAGCTTCGGGACGACGAGGGTGAGGGCGTCGCCTTCGGCGGTGAAGTGGCTCTCCCAATCCGCCTCGGCGGGGAGGTGGGCCAGTGTCTGCGCGATCAGCGGGCCGCCGCTGGAGTGGAAGACGCTCGGCCCTGCCGCTGCCCGCAGGACGATCTCCTGCTCCGTACTGCCGGGGATGCACTCCTCCTCGCAGCTCAGCCACCTGGCCTCGAGGCCGATCGGGATCGACGCCCCAGCCTCCAGCTCTGCCGGCGGGGTGATCCGGGTGAGGAGCACCACCTCCTCCTCGTAGCCGAAGTTCGCCAGCGGCCCGATCATGTGGCGCTCCGGCGTGGGCCAGTGGATCTCGCTCGCCTGGAAACCCGGCGGCAGCTTCCAGTCGATCGTCGTGGGCAGCCCCGAATCGCCGGGGTTGCGCCAGTAGGTGTGCCATTCCTCCTGCATCCGCATCCGCAGCCCCACCCAGAAGGGCTCGCCTGCGCCGATCTCGGCGACCTCGGAGATCAGCTCGGCGCGGACCTCGCCCTCCGGGGCGGCGGACGCGGGGAGACTGACGAGGAGGAGCGCTGCGGGCAGGAATGCGGCGAGGAATCGGCCAACGACTCGAAATGACTTCAAAACCCACTCCAGGATGACGTGGTGATCTCGTGATGGGTGCAGAACATAGCGCAGGAGGGCCCCGCGGGGGGGACCTTCGCCTCAAGTAGGAAGACACTTGGGAAGCCTGCTTGGTTCCCCGAGGTCGCCGCGGCGACCTCTGCCTGGAGGGGAGGCGAGCCTGCGGGCGGCCTGTCGGGCGGGTCATCGGAGGTTGGCGGGGGCCGGTAGCTCGAGAGCCGCTTGTCACCGGCAAGCGAAGCTTCGGCGTGTTATCAGCAGGTGATGGAAGCCCGCCTGATCGAGCTTGCCGAGCTGCTTCGGCTCAACGGCGTCCGCGTCTCCTCGGCGGAGATCATGGACGGCGCGCGGGCGCTCGCCCTGGTGGGCCTCTCGGAGCGGGAGGCGGTGCGCGGTGCGCTCAAGGCCACGATGCTCAAGCGGGCCGGCGATCAGGCCCTCTTCGACCGCCTCTTCGATCTCCAGTTCTCCGGGCTGAAGGAGGTCCTAGACGGCCTGGAGACCAGCGTCCTGCGCCGGATCGAGGAGGAGGGCGTCCTCGAGGGCGACGAGCTGGAGATGCTCCTCTATACCCTGCGCGAGATGTCCCAGCGCGTCTCGCCCCTGGCGCAGGCGGCCCTCGAAGGCGACGCCGGTCAGGTGGCCCGCCTGTTCCGTGGCGCCGCCCTCCAGCTCGACCTGCAGGAGCTGACCAACCCGCTGCAGACGGGGTTCTTCGCGAGGCGCCTCGCCTCCGGTGCGGGGCTGGGCGAAGCGAGGCGGGACCTCGACGAGCTCGTTCGCCGGCTGGAGGAGCAGGGGATCGACCCTGCGCGCATCGAGATCGTGGGGAAGTGCCTCGCCGATCGCCTGCGCGAGGTGGAGGCTGCTGCGCGGCGCTACGTCGAGCAGGAGGCCAAGGCCCGGGGCGCCCGCCAGCGCATCGAGTCCGACTCGCTGGCCAGCCGCTCCTTCACCGAGCTCTCCAAGGAGGAGCTCGAGCGCACCCAGCTCGCGGTGCGCCGCCTCGCCGAGAAGCTGAAGAGCCGGCTCGTCCGCAAGCAGACCAAGCGCCGGCGAGGCGCCCTCCACGTGCAGCGGACCCTACGGAAGAACATGGGCCTCGGCGGGATCCCGATGTCGCTGGTCTATCGGCACAAGCGTCCCCAGCGCCCCGACGTCGTGGTTCTCTGCGACGTCTCGGACTCGGTGCGCAACGTCTCGCGCTTGATGCTCCTCTTCGTCCACACCTTGCAGGCCCGCTTCAACCGGGTGCGCTCCTTCGCCTTCGTCTCCGACGTCGGCGAGATCACCGAGGCCTTCAAAGGGGTCGAGGCCTCCGAGGCGGTCGATCCGGCGGTTGCCGGTAGCGCGATCAACCTCTACGCCAACTCGAACTATGGCCGCGCCTTCGCCCTCTTCGTCGGTGCCCATCTGGGGTCGATCACCAAGCGCACCACCGTCCTGATCATCGGAGACGGTCGAAACAACTACAACACCGCCAACGTCTGGGCACTCGAGGAGCTGCGCCGCAGGGCCAGGCGGGTCACCTGGATCTGCCCGGAGGACTCGTCCTCCTGGGCGCTGGGCGATTCGGAGATGCGCCTCTACGAGCGGGCCGTCGATCAGGTGATCACCGTGCGCAACCTGGACGATCTGGAGCGGGCAGCAGAGCAGATCGTGCCGGGGTGAGCCCCGAGACCCATCGTTCGGTCGAGAGGTGCTCCGGAGATTGGATGACGCCGGCGATCAGTCGATGAGACCGTTGACCCCTCTGCGTGAACAGCAAGACCTTGCGGCGGCACGGCAGAGTGGAAGAGGGGGAGCGGGTCCGAGCCGGAGCATGTGAATGGGTCCACGAGGCCTGTTGCGACACCTCCGCCGTCGCTCGCTGAGTGGCAGCTGGCAGCCGAGACGCGAGGACCCTGTCGACGGGCGTGCGCGAGACGGTTAATGCTCCTGGGATCCGTCCCTCCGTCGTGTCGACCTGCGGGCGCTCGGTGTCTCTAGGGCGCTTGGAGCATCGGTCGAGACCGGCTTCCCAGCTTCCCGGATCAGGAGGTGCCATGGTTCGCACACTCCGAATGATGCTGCTCTCGCTCTTCCACACCTTGCGATCGCGCTGGAGCCGCGGGCCGCTGGTCGCATCCTGGTCCGTCGGGATGGAGGTGATCGTTCGCTTCCTGCGCCGGGACTGGGAGGAGACGGCGTCCTGGAGCTTTCCGCGGCTGCGCGCGGAGAGCGACGCGTCGCCTTACCCCACCGCGAACGTCCGGAAGGTCGAGATCCGGGACGGTGAGCTGGGAGGCGTGCCTGCCCGCTGGTTCGTTCCACCTGGCGCCCCCGCACATGCAGCGGTCCTCTTCTTCCACGGCGGCTCCTACATCTACGGATCCGCGCGCACGACCCACGCCGACCTGATCGCGAGGCTGGCGCTTCGCACGGGGCTGACCGCCATCGGCCTGGAGTACCGGCTGGCTCCGGAGCACCCCTACCCGGCACAGCTCGACGACGCGCACGCGGCGGTGGAAGCGCTCCGCGCGACGGGCGTCGAGAAGATCGTGGTCGCGGGAGATTCGGCTGGCGGAAACCTCGCCCTCATGCTCCAGATCCGGCTGCGCGATGCAGGAGAAGGGCAGGCGGCTGGCTGCGTGCTGATCTCGCCCTGGTCGGATCTGACCATGCCGGCTGCCTCCTTCCAAGAGAACGATCCCTACGACTACGGGACGCGCGAGGTGCTCCTGGTCCACGCCCGCGCCTTCGCCGGCGACGTACCCCTCGACGATCCCCGGATCTCGCCGGTCCACGCCGATCTCAAGGATCTCGCCCCCGTCTTCCTGCTGGTGGGCTCTCGCGAGATCCCTCGCGACGACATCCTCGCCCTCGGGGAGCGGCTCGAAGCTGCAGGGGTGGACGTCGTCCGCCACCTCGCCACCGACCTCCCACACAACCCGCCGTTCTTCGCGGACTACCACCCCTCCGGCGCGGCGAGCGTGGACGGCATCGTGGACTTCATCCGCGCGCGGGTGAAGGAGCCGGCGGGTGCTGGCCGAGAGGAGACGGCGGGCAGGGGCGTGGGCCAAACCGAGGGGGCGGGCGGGAGCTGACGATCCTCGCGACCGCGTGGCTCCCCTCAGGGCTTCGGCGTGCGCGCCAGGACGTCCGCGAGGGTCTCGCTGCTCCTGCCGATGAGCTCTTGCAGGTCGCGGCTCTCGCTGTCGAGATCGCCCCTGGCGATCGCTTCGTCCGAGGAAGCGAGCATCTCGACGATCGGCGGCGGGAGGCCTGCCTGCGCGAGGACCTTCTCGAACTCGCCCCGCGGGAGGTCCCGGTAGGCGATGGGTTTTCCCGCCCAGATGGAGACGGCGTCGGCGAGCTCGCGCATCGTGAAGGGCGAGTCGCCGGCGAGCTCGTAGACCTTGCCTCGGTGGCCATCCTGGGTGATGGCGGCGACGGCCGCAGCGGCGAAGTCGTCGCGGGTCGCAGCGGCGATGCGCCCCTCCTTGGCGGCGCCGAGGAGGGCGCCGTGGTTGAGGGCGGAGGCGAGGTTCTCGGTGTAGTTCTCGATGTACCACCCGTTGCGCAGGATCGTGTGGGCGATGCCCGAGTCCCGCAGGAGGGCCTCGGTGCCGCTGTGCTCGGGGCCGAGGGAGGACGCGGTGGAGTCCGCCTTCAGCAGGCTGGTGTAGACGATGAGCTCGACCCCTGCGGCCTGGGCCGCCTCGATGACCGCGGTGTGCTGGGCGAGGCGCTGTCCCACCTCGGAGGAAGAGATCAGGAGGAGCTTCTTCACCCCCGCCAGGGCGGCGGGGAGGGTGTCGGGCTTCGAGTAGTCGGCCCGCCGGATGCTCACACCCTGGTCGCGGAAGCGATCGAGCTTCTCGGGGCTGCGGGCCAGGGCCACGAGCTGGCTCGGCGGGACCACCTTCAACAGGCCTTCGACGGCGAGGCCGCCCAGTTTTCCAGATGCACCGGTGACTGCGATCATCTCTCTCTCCTTTGGTCGAGAATCCGATGGGTTGAAGCCGTGCGACGAAGGGATGGCCTCGCGCCCCAGGGGCGCCTCGGCGCCAGGGGGGATGGGCAGAAGCGCGGCGGGACGGGGCCGGGCTCCCTTCCCATCTCCTGATGCGGAGCGGCAGGATTCGGTGCGCCTGCATGGGAGGCAGCCCGCGCCTCGATCCGTTTGACCGGCAGCCGCGCTCGCCGTAGGGTGCGCCGCGATGGAACGGAAGGTCTTCATACATACGTTCGGCTGCCAGATGAACGAGGCCGATTCGGCGCGGATGGTCGAGTCGTTGGCGCAGACCGGTTACGCCCGGACCCTGGAGGCGGAGGAGGCGGATCTGATCCTCCTCAACACCTGCGCGATCCGGGAGAAGAGCGAGCAGAAGCTCCTCTCGGCGCTGGGGCGCTACCGGCCGATCAAGGAGGCCCGGGGGGCCCGGATCGGGGTGGGGGGCTGCGTGGCCCAACAGGAGAAGGACCGCCTCTTGAAGCGGGTGCCCTACCTCGACTTCGTCTTCGGGCCGGATCAGGTGGGGAACCTCACCAAGATCCTGCAGCGGGTGGAGGAGGAGGACGTTCGCCTGGCGGAGACGGATTGGCTCGATTCGTCGACCTACGTGTTTCCGCGGGCGGACGCGGAGTTCGCCAGGGGCAAGGTCACGGCCTTCGTCTCTGCGATGAAGGGGTGCAACAACGTCTGCTCCTTCTGCGTGGTCCCCTACACCCGCGGCAGGGAGGTCTCCCGCGGGGTGGACGATCTCCTGGGCGAGGTGCGCGATCTCGCAGCGGTGGGGGTCCGCGAGATCACGCTGATCGGCCAGAACGTGAACTCCTACGACGGGGGCGTGAGCTTCGCCGAGCTCCTGCGCCGCACCGCGAACGTGGACGGGGTGGAGCGGGTGCGGTTCACGACCAGCCACCCACATGACCTCTCCGACGCGCTGATCGAGCTCTTCGCGGAGGAGCCGAAGGTGATGCCGCACTTCCACCTGCCGGTGCAGAGCGGCTCGGAGCCCGTGCTGAAGCGGATGCGGCGCCACTACACCATCGCCTGGTACATGGATCGGCTGGAGCGGCTGCGCCAGGCCCGGCCGGGGATCGCGATCACCACCGACATCATCGTGGGCTTCCCGGGGGAGACGGACGAAGACTTCGAGAAGACCATGGAGCTGGTGGAGGCGGTTCGCTACGAGACGGCGTTCTCGTTCATCTACAGCCCCAGGCCCCATACCGCCGCGATCCGCCGCATGAAGGAGTGGGGGGAGATCCCCCGGGAGGTCTCCCAGGCCCGTCTGGTCCGTCTGCAAGCGGTACTCCGGCAGCAGAGCTGGGCCTACTATGCAGCGTGCATCGGCCAGCGGGTCGAGGTCCTGGTGGAGGGCCCCAGCCGATATGATCCGGACAGGCGCTTCGGTCGGACGCGGGAGAACCGGGTGGTGAACTTCGACGGCGACGCCCAGCCGGGAGCGATCGTGGAGGTGCAGGTGGAGGACGCGAGCCCCCAATCCCTCTCCGGGGTGCAGCTCGGCTTCGTCCGCCCGACCCCCTCCGGGTCGTCGATCTCGCGGCTCCCCGTGGTGGCCTGAGCCCATGGAGCGAAGCCAGCTTCGGCGATGGCTCTGGGCGCTGGGGCCGGTGGCGCTCTACGCCGGGGCGATCGTCCTCCTCTCAGCCCAATCGGAGCTGCCCAGCGTGGGGTGGCTCTGGAAGCTGCGCTACCTCTACAGCCAGAGCCCCCTCGGCGGCCTCTTCGGCTTCGACAAGATCCAGCACTTCCTGGAGTACGCGGTCTTCGGCTTCCTGATCGCCCGCGCGGTGCAGATCCTCAGCGATCCGAAGCGAAGATCGGTCCGGATCTGGCTCGTCGCCACCTTGTTGGGCGCCGCCTTCGGCGCCACCGACGAGCTCCACCAGTACTTCGTCCCCCACCGAGACTCCTCGGTGGGAGACCTCGTCGCAGACACCCTGGGGACCGCCTTCGGCGCCGCCTCCTGGCTGACGCTCCGCTCGCTCTTTCGCGAGCGATCGATCGGCAAGACCTCCGACAAGACCCCTGAGAAGATTCGAGCCACAGATGATCCGACCCTGCCCGTTTAGTGGGGAGCAGCCCACGATCCACGAGAGCGCCTACGTCGACGAGAGCGCCCAGGTGATCGGCAAGGTCACCATCGGCGCCCGCTCCTCGATCTGGCCGGGGACGGTGGTGCGCGGCGACGTCCACTCCATCGAGATCGGCGACGACACCAACGTGCAGGATCTCTCCTGCCTCCACGTGCTCAAGGACGTCTACTCGCTCCACCTGGGAGATCGGGTCAGCGTGGGCCACGGGGTGATGCTCCACGGCTGCAGGATCGGGGACGGCAGCCTGATCGGCATGCGCGCCACGATCATGGACGACGCGAGGATCGGCGAGGAATCTCTGGTCGCTGCCGGCGCCCTGGTCACGCCGGGATTCGTGGCGCCGCCGCGCTCGCTGGTCATGGGCTCTCCCGCGAAGGTGAAGCGGGAGCTGACCGCGGACGAGCTCGCGCTCCTGGATCGGACCTGGCGCAACTACGTCGATTACGCCCGCGCCTACATCGCCCGCTTTGGCAGCGGCCACTAAACGGTCGATCCGACTCCAAGACCCGTTGACACTCTCTGAGAGACGCCTGTAGGTTTATTCTTGGAGTATTTGGGGTTCGAGCCCTTCGGAGATCCGACATGAGGCAGCTCGCTTGGTGGACCGTGGTGTCGGCTGTCTTGATCTTGTCCGCTTGTGGCGGAGGCAGCGGCGGAGGTGGAAAGGGCGCTGGAGAAGGGGGCGGGGGCGCAGCAGGAGGCGCAGGCGGCCTCGGCGGCAGCGATGACGTTGGAGGGGGTGGTGACGGTGGCAGCGTCGGGGAGGGTGGATCCGGCGGGGAGGATGGATCCGGCCCGCTGCAGATCCGGGGAACTACGGTCAATCACAAGGGGAATCCACTCAGCGACGTCATCGTGGTCCTGAACCGCGACCTGGAGCGGATCCAGGTGAGCGGGAGAACGGGTGATTTCAGCTTCACGGACGTGACGCCCCCCTATGACCTGGTCGTCTCCGGCTTCGGAGCCTTCATCGAGCTGCGGGGTCTGACCCGATCGAATCCCATCATCGCCATCAGCGAGGGCGGACAGTTCAGCTGCGCCAATGAAGTGAGGGGCGACATCGACGGCGCGCCCGATCCTCTGCCCGATGGGGACGTCATCCTGGTCGCCACCACCGGGGAAGACTTCGAGGCTTCTCCCATCAGCGGACCTCTGGAGAGCTTCTCCGCTCCGATCCTCTGGTTCGGCGCGCAGGAGCGCACGGTCGATCTGGTCGCTGCACACGTGGTCCAGAACATGGCGGACGGGTCCTTCTCCTTCAAGGGGGCAGGCAAGGTCTCCGGCGTCGAGATGGCGCACAGCGGCGTCGTCGAGGGCCTGCAGATCGAGCTCTCCGAAGATCCGATCGAGACGAGGACCACCGAGCTGCGCACGAGCTTCGGCTCGTACGGCGCCGAGGCATCCTCCTCGATCCTGCGCTTCGACGTCCTCGGCGCGAGCTTCGCGTTCGCTCCCGGATCGCCCTGGAGGCTCCCCGAGGAGGACGGGATCGAGTTCCCAACAGGGGGAGGGGCGTTCTACGTGCAAGGCAAGGCGGTGAGCGGCACCTACGCGAGCCGGATCCGAAAGGCAGAGCTGGGTGGGGTGACGGAAATGGAGCTCCCCCAGTTCGAGTCGCTGAAGGCGATCCTGCCGCAGGCCGGGGCAGTCGACGTCTCCCGGAGCCCGACCTTGATCTGGGCGCCGGCGGAGGGCGCCCGGGCGTATTGGGTGCGGATCCGGGAGACCCTCGGCGGTGGGGTCGATCGAAATTTCTTCCTCCCGGGGGACGCGACCCACCTCAGCCTCGCAGGCCTCGAAGCGATCGGAGGAGGCCTCGATCCGGACACCGAGTATAGCTGGTCCGTCCTGGCGACCCCTTCCCGGAATCTCTACGAAGCGGATGCGGTGGCGGACGGGTCGGGGATCGCGACCTATCGCTACCTCTTCGCCGACGATCTGCTGATCCTGCAGTCCGCAGCGACTTCCTTCACCACCGGCAGATGAAGGGATGGGTTCTTCCGCGAACCAGAACCGTTCAGACCGGAGTGAGCCGGGATCAGTGTCCTGTTTCGGCTGAGCCCTCGCCGGTGTTTGTCTTGTGCTCCTTCATCGCAGCGAGGTACGCCAGGATGTCGTCGAGCTCGGCGTCGCTGAGGTCGGGATTGGGCGGCATCAGGGTGCGGGCCCGGAAGGCGGAGGCATCCCGGATCCAGGCCTTGAGAAGATCCCGGTCCCGGTACTCGGTGATGTTCTTCGGGACGTTCAGCTCGGGGCCGACCTGCCCGCCCACCAGGTTGATCGAATGGCAGGAGAGGCAGTTCTTGCTTCGGAATGCTCGAAATCCTCGCATCTCCGCCGAGTCGTCGGCGGCACCGACGGGGACCAGGGCGGCGTAGCGCTCGGTGAAATCCACCAGCTCGATCCCCGTGACCTGCCAGGGCCAGGGGAAGGCTTCGAAGTCCGCCGCATCCTGGCTGAGCACGTAGAACGGGCCGGCGATCGGTGCATCCCGATGTCCCGGGAGCGGCGTCCATTTCTGCGCGCCCACCTCCTCGAAGGCGAGCATCAGCTTCATCTTCGACAACATCTTGATGGGCCGGATCGAGGCGTAGCCGTCCGCGCAGTGGAAGATGAGATCGCCGTCCCTGCCGTCGAGCGGGATGCCTGCCAGCCGGAGCACATCCTGCAGGCGGAAGGCTCGGTACTCGATCTCCTGCTTCCACTCCGGATTGAAGACCCGGAACTGCACCGTCTCGAGCTGCGCTCTGAGGGTGGGGATGTCGACCTCCAGTCGCTCCTCGCCGCCGAAGAGCGCGAGGGTGGGGAGGGGGGCCGCCGGCTCGGAAGGGCTGGGGGATCCGCGCTCCTCCTTCGCGGAACAGGAAGAGAGAAGCGCGGCGAGGAGCAGGCAGATGGTCAATCGCAAGGAGACATCCAGTTCATGCAGGGTGGGAGGAGCGAAGTAGATTGCATTTGCGCGAGGCGGGCAAGCCGGATGCGATTCCGATCTCCGGCTCCATTCGATGGGTCGACTCGATGGTTCCTGAGCCCCGCTCGTGGCGCCGACCGTCCTTGACCCTCCTTGTCACGAGCGCTACAACGCGCGAAATCTCAGTCAGGAGGATTCGATGGAGGTCAAGAGCCTCGCAGTGATTGGCGCAGGCCAGATGGGCGGCGGGATCGCCCAGGTGGCGGCGCAGGCAGGGATCCAGGTCGCGCTCATCGATGTGAGCCTCGAGGCCGCAACGGCTGGGCATGGGCGGATCGGGACGGGGCTCGAGAAGCTCGTGGCCAAGGGCAGGCTCGAGGAGGCGGAGCGCCAGGCGATCCTCGGACGGATCACCCCGGCGGGAGACGTCTCGGCGGCGAAGGGCTTCGACTTCGCGGTGGAGGCTGCGTCAGAGAACGAGGAGCTGAAGAGGAAGCTCTTCCAGAACATCGACCAGGTGATCGCCCCCCACGGGATCCTCGCCTCGAACACCAGCTCCATCTCGATCACCCGGATCGCCGCCTCGACGAGCAGGCCGTCGCAGGTGATCGGCATGCACTTCATGAACCCGGTGCCGGTGATGAAGCTGGTGGAGATCATCCGCGGAGCCCAGACCTCGGACGAGACCTACGCGGCGACCCGCGCCCTCGCAGAGCGGCTGGGGAAGACGACGGTGCTCTCCACCGACTTCCCGGGCTTCATCGTGAACCGGATCCTGATCCCGATGATCAACGAGGCCTGCTACGCCCTGCAGGAGGGCATCGCCTCGGCAGAGGACATCGACACCGCCATGAAGCTGGGGACCAACCAGCCCATGGGCCCCCTGGAGCTCGCGGACTTCATCGGCCTCGACACGGTCTATGCCATCGCCAAGGTGCTCCATGACGGCCTGGGTGACCCCAAGTACCGACCGAACCCGCTGCTGAAGCAGTACGTGGACGCGGGCTGGTACGGGCGCAAGAACGGCAAGGGCTTTCACGACTACTCGAGCCGATGATCCGCCGCCCCCCGCCGGTGGCAGGGATCTGGCTCGGCGCCTCGTGGCGCGAGGTCCGCGATCGGTTGGGGGATCCGGGCAGGGTCGAGAACCGCTCGAGCATCGAGTCGGAGCTCTTCTACGACGATCTGCGCCTGGTGCTCCTGGACGACGAGATCATCGAGCTGACGGTGATCCTGGGGGAGAACGCGAGCTCGGGGCTGCCGTCGACCCGGGCCCAGATCGAGGCCACCCACGGGGATCCGGACGAGCGGCTCACGGAGGGGGATCTGGAGGCCTGGGTCTACGCAGGCCCGGACTTCGACGCGATCTTTCTCTTCGCGCCCATCGGCGCGACGATCGCCGAGGAGCTCGTCTTTCGCACGCGGAATGACCTGGACCAAGAGGAACCATGACCATGGAATTCAAGAACCTCGTCGTCACGAACCGTGAGGACGGCATCTGCTGGATCGAGTTCAATCGCCCCGAGGCGCTGAACGCCTTCAACACCGAGACCCTCCTGGAGCTGGAGCGGGCCCTCGACCAGCTCGCGGTGGATCCCGTCTTGCGGGTGGTGGTGCTGACGGGGGGCGGGCCGAAGGCCTTCGTCGCCGGCGCGGACATCGCCGAGATGGCGGAGATGGGCGCGACCCGGGCCCGGGTGTTCTCGTCGGTCGGGCATCGGGTCTTCGACAAGCTGGAAAAGCTCCCGGTCCCGACGATCGCGGCGGTGAACGGCTTCGCCCTCGGCGGCGGGATGGAGGTCGCCCTGGCCTGCGACCTGATCTACGCCTCGGAGCGCGGCCGCTTCGGGCAGCCGGAGGTGAACCTCGGCGTGATCCCCGGCTTCGGCGGGACCCAGCGGCTGCCCCGCAAGATCGGTCCCATGCGGGCGCTGGAGCTCTGCTTCACCGGCGACATCATCTCCGCTGCCAAGGCGGTGGAGATCGGCCTGGCGCTGGAGGTCTTCCCCGGCGACGAGCTGCGCGAGAAGGTCGACGAGATCGCGAAGAAGATCGCCGGCAAGGGGCCTCTGGCCATCGCCGCGATGAAGCGGGTGGTGATCGAAGGCGCCTCCTGCGATCCCCGCACGGCGAACGCCCTGGAGCAGGAGACCTTCGGCGTGCTCTTCGGATCCGAGGATCAGAAGGAGGGGATGCGGGCGTTCCTCGAGAAGCGGGAGGCGGTCTTCACGGGCCGCTGAGACATTCTGCAAGCCCTTGAGTGCGCAAGGCTTTCCCCTTGTCAGGACGATCCCGGGAAGCGATGATGCGCGCCATTCACGACGGATGAAAAGCCATCCGGGAGACAGTAGATGCACTTCGACTTGACCGACACCCAGCGGATGCTCCGCGACACTTGCAAGGGCTTCGCCGACCGGGAGCTGGTCCCCAACGCGCGCAGGTGGGACGAGGACCATCATTTTCCGAAGGAGGCGGTCCAGAAGCTCGGTGAGCTGGGGCTGATGGGGGTCGCGGTGCCGGAGGAGTGGGGCGGCGCCGGGGCGGACGCGATCTCCTACGCGCTGGCGATGGAGGAGATCAGCCGTGGCTGCGCCTCGACCGGCGTGATCATGAGCGTGAACAACTCGCTCTACTGCGATCCCGTGCTGCGGTACGGCACCGACGAGCAGAAGGAGGTGTGGCTCAAGCCCTTCGCCGCCGGCGAGAAGCTGGGCTGCTTCGGCCTCACCGAGCCGGAGGCCGGATCCGACGCCAGCGCCCAGCAGACCGTGGCGGTGCGGGACGGCGACGACTTCCTGATCACCGGTTCGAAGAACTGGATCACGAACGGGCCCCAGGCGGACGCGATCCTGCTCTTCGCCATGACGGACAAGAGCAAGGGGAACCACGGGATCTCCGCATTCCTCATCGACATGAACAGCCCGGGGATCACCAAGGCGCCGCCGGACCGAAAGCTGGGGATCACCGCCTCGGGCTCGTGCTCGCTCTTCTTCGAGAACGTGCGGGTCCCTGCGAACCAGCTCCTCGGCGCGGAGGGGCAGGGGTTCAAGGTGGCGATGAGCACCCTCGACGGCGGACGGATCGGGATCGCCGCCCAGGCGCTGGGGATCGCGCAGGCCGCGTACAACGAGGCCCTCGCCTACTCGAAGGAGCGCAAGACCTTCGACAAGCCGATCTCGCAGCACCAGGCGATCAGCTTCATGCTCGCCGACATGGCCACCGAGCTCGACGCCGCCAGGCTCTTGGTCCTCCGGGCCGCATCCCTCAAGGACGAGGGCGTGCGCCACAGCGCCGAGTCGGCGATGGCGAAGCTCTACGCCTCGGAGATGAGCCATCGGGTCACCCACAAGGCGATCCAGATCCACGGCGGCTACGGCTACTCCAAGGAGTTCGACGTGGAGCGCCACTACCGCGACGCCCGGATCACCGAGATCTACGAGGGGACCAGCGAGATCCAGCGGATCGTGATCTCGGCGGCGATGCTGAAGGGCTGAGAACGGATGATCCGGCACCTCCTCGGCATGTTGGCGATGGCCGCACTTCCGCTCACCGCGTGGGCGGCCGATCCCCCTCGCCAGCAGGGGAGCGCCGGCGCGGAGGCCGCCCCGTCGGAGCCGAGCCCCAAGCCCCCGCCCGGGCCCCGCGACCTTCCCTTCACGCCGGAGAACGTCCTCGCGGTGGTCACCCTCCACGCGGACGAGCTGCAGACGTGCTACGAAGAGGCGATGGCCCGGCGCGGCTCCACCTCGAAGGACGCACCGGCGGGGCGGGTGATCATCGGCTGGACGATCACCGTCGACGGGCTCGTGTCGGACGTGAAGGTCAAGAAGACCGAAATTGGCGAGAGGCTTGTCACCGACTGCATGATGACGGCGATTCGGCGCTGGGAGTTCCCCAGGCCCAAGCAGCCCCAGCCAGTCGAGTTCCCTTTCGATCTCAAGGCGATCAGCGGCGCCAAGACGATGATCGGCGAGCGAAACAAGGTAAATCAGTAGATGGATTTTCAGCCCAACGAACTCCAGACGGCGATCCGGGACGTCGCCCGGAAGTACGCGCAGGACCGGCTTGCGCCCCTGGCGCGGGAACGCGACCGCACCGAGACCTTTCCGAAGGAAGAGGTCGAGGAGATGGCGCAGCTCGGCCTGATGGGGGTCAACATCCCGGAGTACCTCGGCGGCGCCGAGGCCGGGGCGGTGGCCTACTCCCTGGCGATGACGGAGATCGCCGCCGGCGACGCGTCGGTGGCGGTGACCATGGCGGTCACCAACATGTGCGCCGAGCTGATCTGCCTGGCTGGGACCGAGGAGCAGAAGAAGCGCTTCGTCCCCAAGCTCACCTCGGGGCAGTACACCGCCGGCGCCTTCGCGCTCTCGGAGCCCCAGGCCGGCTCGGATCCCAGCGCCATGGCGACCTTCGCCGAGCGCAAAGGGGATCGCTGGGTGCTGAACGGCGCCAAGCAGTGGATCACCAGCGGCGCCTACGCCGGGGTGATCGTGGTCTGGGCGCGGACCTCGCGGGATCCGGGCGCCAAGGGGATCTCCTGCTTCCTGGTGGAGGGCGGGACCCCGGGCCTCCACGTGGGTCCGCCGGAGAACAAGATGGGGCTGCGGGCCTCGAACACCGTCCCGCTCTCCTTCGAGGACTGCGAGATCCCCGCGGAGAACCTGCTGGGCACAGAGGGGGAGGGCTTCAAGTGGGCCATGGTCGCCCTGGATGGAGGGCGGATCGGGATCGCCTCCCAGGCGATCGGCATCGCCCGCTCGGCGATGGAGGTCGCCGTCGAGTACACGAAGGAGCGCCACGCCTTCGGTCGGCCGATCGCGGACTTCCAGGCCACCCGCTTCAAGCTCGCGGACATGAACGTGGAGCTCGAGGCGTCGCGGCTGCTCACCCTGCGCGCCGCCTGGCGCAAGGAGAACGGGAGGCCCTTCACCCTGGAGGCCTCGATGGCCAAGCTCTTTGCCTCGGAGGCGGCCAACCGGGCGGTTGCGCAAGCTGTTCAGCTCCACGGCGGTTATGGCTACGTGGACGAGTTCCCGGTCGAGCGGAACCTGCGAGACGCGCGGGTGACCACCATTTATGAAGGTACCAGCGACATCCAGCGCGTGGTGATCGCGAGAGAGATTCTACGTGGCCCTTGAGGCGCACGATGGAGCCAGACCAATGAAGACGAAGACGAGTGGGACCAAGAAGACCGCAGCCCGTAAGCCTGCCGCCTCCGCCTCGAAGAGCACCGCGAAGAAGAGCTCGGCGAAGATCGAGGCCGCGCTCGCGAAGGATCCGGCGGTCAAGGCCGCCGAGGCCAGGAAGAAGGCGGTGTCCCGTCGGGCCGACAGCTCGACGAAGAAGGTCGTCCGCAAGGCGGAGGTCGCCAAGGGCAGGGCCACCAAGAAGGGCGAGCTCGCGGAGGCGAGCGCGGTGAAGCGGGCCAGCGCGGCCAAGCGATCGGTGACGAAGCGGGCAGCCGCCGCCAAGAAGGGCGCAGCGGAGCGGGCGGAGACGGCGCGGAAGGCTGCGGTGCGCAGGCTCGAGGCGCAGGCGAAGAAGGCCTCGACGGCGAAGAAGGCTACGGCCGCGACGAAGGCCACGACCGCGAAGAAGGCTACGGCCGTGACCGCGAAGAAGGCCACGACCGCGAAGAAGGCCACGACCGCGAAGAAGGCTACGACCGCGAAGAAGGCCACGACCGCGAAGAAGGCGGCACCGGCGAAGAAGGCGGCACCGGC
>Ga0180215_1003162_pt1 | contig 15749 bp, 13 predicted proteins | sample eDN3rd37CBELigBY_FD_128871 | JGI IMG/M metagenome (GOLD analysis project Ga0180215, IMG submission 128871) | Enriched backyard soil microbial communities from Emeryville, California, USA - eDNA 3rd pass 37_C BE-Lig BY (version 2) (version 2) | ecosystem: Environmental > Terrestrial > Soil >...
AAAGCGATTTACAACCATATTCTACATCAGTTCGAGGCTTATCAAACTGACAATGATCCATCACGCTTAACCTTTGTGGTTGCTGGAGCGGGCTTCACTGGAGTAGAAATGATTGGAGAACTTGTTGAGGCGATACCAGGTCTTTGCAAAAAGTATCATGTTCCTGTAAATAAAACCAGAATTATTAATATCGAAGCTTCTGAATCAGTACTACCTGGCTTTGATCAAAAAGCGATTGACTTTACCACCGATTATGTAAAAAAACATGGAGTTGAACTAATGACTTCAACAAAAATTATGGAATGCTCACCAACGAGCATTCAGCTTAGTGATGGTTCTGACCTTCCGGCAAGAACCTTAATCTGGTCCGGAGGAGTACGTGGAAACAAATTACTTGAAAAGTTAGATCTCCCTGTGGAAAGAAGTCGAGTTAAAGTAGACTCATACCTACGTGTACAAGGGATGGAAAATGTCTTTTGCATTGGTGATGCTGCCAGATTCATGAAAAACGAAACTGACGCTCTTCCTCCAACTGCTCAAGTTGCCATTCAACAAGCTGAAGTTTGCGGTCCAAACCTTGTTGCAGCTATCCGCAGGGAAAGCTTGAAAGCTTTTGAATACCACCACAAAGGAACAGTTGCTTCTATTGGAAATACAACAGCTGTTGGAAATGTCTTCGGCATCAAAATCAGTGGGATATTCGCCGCTTTTATGAAACAAGTCATCGAGGCTAGATATTTATTTGTCTTAGGTGGACCGTCTTTGGTCTTAAAGCAATTTTCCAAACTTCAAAAGCCTTATCAGACGTTTGTATCCCAAAACAAGTAGATATTCCTTACCAGTAAAAAAGAGAGGCATCCGTTTGCCTCTCTTTTTACTCGGTTTTCCTATTACCTGAAGTCAATGAGTGTTCCGGTGGACTCTTTCCATTTTGCAAATCACGGAGGCTAAGGCCGAAGTCCATTTGTAAGTGAGGGTAATCTTTAAATCGTTTCCAATCACCACCCCACTCGAAACCTAATCCTTTAGCAATCTCGACAACTTCCATCCAATCAGAATGGTTATTACCATTTCCATCATAATCTAAATCCCATATCACTTGTCCATCCCTTGTTTTTAGAGCAAAATCTACTGCTAGGCCGAAATTATGCAATGATTCACCTGCCTTCGCATGGGTGACGATACTCCCTACTTCGGTCCTCCCCTTAGCATAGAGTTTATCTTGCTCTGGAAAACTTCGAAAGTCATCCGTTATGACCACGTTAATCCCTATTTCTCTAGCCTTTTCAGTTAAGACATCTGTATAGTAGACCAGTTCAGGATGCAATCCTTCTATTAATTGGATGTTCTGTTTTACCTCGGATTTATTCAAAAACTGGTTATATAAAACAATAGCGATAAGAATTAAGCAGATGGTAAAAATGTGACTCCCCGTTATCTTCCTATTCTTTTTCAAAATTTAATCCTCTTTCTTCTAGGCTATTTTCCAACCATTACTGCTTAGAAAAGGAATGGTTGATTTGCGCTCCAGAATGCTCCCTTACCGCGGGGCGTGCGGTGAGCCCTCCTCGTCCCACTGCTCCCGCAGGACACTGAATGACTTCCTCGAATCCGCCCACGCAAAAAAAAATGCGGTAGCATTTTTGAGGAGTCTCGCCCCTTCCGCTCCAATCAACCGGTTTTATTCACAGGTTTAAACCTAAAAAAATTATTCTTTATAGAAAACAGCTTTCTTCTATTCCTCTCCATATATATAAAACGTTTATTAAGAGAAATAGTTTCAATTTTATCCTATAATAGAAAAGAAACACATGACAGTTTCTATACCTGTTATGTGTTCCTTTTCTTTCTGTGGAACTATTCGCTTTTAGCTTTGTACCTGTCTACAACACCAAATTTTCGTTTAACCCTTCTAGTCATCTCCTCAAGCAATAAATCGAGCCCGATCAAAGTCAGCGAAGGAATGTTTGCGTAGAGCTTTTTCACTTCCCACTTTAATTCGTTCTTTCCACAGATGCTATGGCGGTTTACTTCAAGTACTTCAGATTTTATCGCTGATAGGGCTTTTTCCTTCTCTTTCTGTGGAAGTAACATAATCTCATCTAATCGTTCGATAAATTCTAGTGATTTAATGATTTTATTATCAATATCTTCATATACATTCGAATCAACTAAGCCATATTTAAGTTTAAATTGATTCAGGCGTTGCGCCGAATAATAGGTGGCTTTAACAATTTCATCTCTTGTCATTTGGTCCGTTTCATAACTCAACATATATTTCCATGACGGCTGAAGCATGGCTTGTCGAAAATCTTCAAGCTTATGGCAGAACTTTTTGTAGCCAAATTTCTCTGGATTCTCATAAGCAGGGCTTCCTGGGTCAAGGAACGGAGACAGAGGTGCGACAAAATAAGAAATCTTCGTACTTCCACCACATTCTTTGTGAACTTCTTCACAAAAATCAATATTATTTAATGCACTCTCATATGTTTGACCTGGGATGCCAACCATAAAGAATAAATCAATCTTGGCACATCCATGCTGCAATGCACTCTTTAACGTTTCAATAATTTTTTGATTTGAGCAAGGTAATTTACCGTTAAATCGACGGAGCTTCTCATCCGAGGTTTCCAATGTTAACTCAATACTATACTTTGGAATAACCTTCTGCAATCGTTTGAAAAATTTATCATCGGCAGATTTAAATAATTCGAATACAATTTCATTTTTCAGTTCAATTTTTTCTAGACCAGAAAGAAATTCCTCCACATACGCAGGGCCGCCTTGACGTATATCGTTCAGGAGAAAAATGGGCGCACGTGTAAATCTTTGAATCAGCATAATATCTTCAATCATTTTCTTTGGTGAGCGCATAACAAGCCTTTTTCGATTACAATTTAGTTGATATGCTTCTCTTCCACCACCACAAATTAAGCAATTATACGTACATCCCTTAGATGTCAATATCGCGGTGTTTGGGTACTGTAGCCATCCCTTGTAAGGAAGAGGATCAAGTAAATTGTGATATTTAAAAACAGACTTGATGATATATCGGTAGCCAGGAAGAGCAAAGTCATCCAAATTATCAGGAACATAGGTTATCGGATTATAATGACTTTGACCATCCTTCTTCCACGTAAGATTTGGGATATCGAAAAAATCCTCCCTTTTCTGTTCAAGCCGGTTTAACAGCATCAGAAGTGGTTTTTCAGTTGTATCCCCTCTCATTACAAAGTCTACACTTGGGTATTCGATCAGTTCATTATGAAAATAGGTTGAAGATAAGCCACCAAATATAACCGGAGTATTAGGATGCCATTTTTTCACTATATTAGCTAGTTCAACACTTCCATGGGCATGTGGTAGCCAATGAAGATCGATTCCAAATGCTTTCGTTTTTATTTTCCTTAGCTTTTTCTCTACATCAAATTTTGGATTCAATAACATGCGATTAGCAATATTAATAATTTTCACCTTTAGTCCAAATTTTTCTAGATAATCTCCTATACTTGTTAATCCAATAGGATACATCTCAAAGACTGGTGAAGAAGGGACAACATCACTAATAGGACCAGTAAAGATCATTTCATTCCGAAAGTCATATACCGTTGGAGCATGCAATAGTACGAGATCGTACATCCTTTGACCTCCTTTTATAAAATACTGGAAATATATTTCTTCTAAATTAACTATACTTCCTATTCGAATTTAGGTGTGTGAACAAACAAGGAAACTATTACCAGAAAGTGAAATTTCAAAGAAATGGGTGATGTACACGAGGCGAGATTGCTTTAACATCCTTCTTTTGATAACAAAAAATAAGAAACTATGGTATAGGAATCGTGCACCTTTTTCGATTTCCTTCCTTCTTTTCAGCTACTAAGGGTATTGACACGCCTATTCGGTTTCCTTTCTTCTCTCTTTCCAACGACTAAGGGCATCGACTCGCTCTCTCGTTTCCCTTTCTTCTCTTTTTTCAGCCAATAGGGGTATCGTATTCTTTCTGGTCCTTAAACGAAAACAAAAAAGGAAGCTAGGGATGATCCCTAGCTTCCTTCCTGTTATGAAACTTCTTTATCTTGTTCTACTTTATATCCATCTTCCCAGTATTCTGCGTTTTTAATTCCTAACTTAGTTGAATTAAATACAGGGTCCAAACCTTGCTTTTTCTGTGCCTCATAATCCTTCAGCGCAATTAATGCAGGCTTTGCTAAAATTAATATGGCTATTAAGTTTAACCAAACCATCAAACCTAACCCCACATCCCCTAGCGCCCAGGCAAGATTTGCTGTTCTAACGGCACCATAGAAGGTTGCCGCTAAAATAACAATTTTCAAAATGAACATTGCTACCTTACTATTCCTTCCTCTGGTCAAGTAAGCAATATTGGTTTCTGCCATATAGTAATAAGCCATGATGGTTGTAAAAGCAAAGAAAAACAATGAAATGGCGACAAATCCTGCTCCGAACCCTGGAATTGCTGATTCAACTGCTGCCTGGGTGAACCCCGGGCCAGCTTCAACACCAGCAATATTTTCTACAATTGGTGTCTCCCCATCAGCACCGATTACATTATATGAGCCTGTAAATAAAATCATAAATGCAGTCGCAGAACAAACAAGCAATGTATCGATATAAACAGAAAAGGCTTGAACTAAACCTTGTTTAGCTGGATGGGATACTTCGGCTGCAGCTGCAGCATGTGGCCCAGTTCCTTGACCAGCCTCATTCGAATAAATTCCACGTTTAACTCCCCAAGCAATAGCGCTTCCGATAATTCCCCCAAACATGGAGTCAGCTCCAAAAGCACTACTAAAAATTAAGCCAAAAACAGAAGGAAGCTCGGTAATATTCATCCCAATAATAATTAGCGCGACAAGCATGTACCCGATAGCCATAAAAGGAACTGCATATTGAGCTACCGATGCGATTCTCTTAACTCCTCCAAAAATAATTAAGGCTAATAAAATTACTAAAATGATTCCCGTTACTGTAGTACTAATACCAAAAGCATTTTCTAACCCCGAGGCAATGGAATTTGACTGGATTCCAGGCATCAAAATACTCATTGCAACTAGAGCAGCTAACGCAAAAAGAATGGCAAACCACTTAATACCGATCCCTTTTTCAATATAATAGGCTGGTCCACCTCGATAAACCCCATCCTGTTTCACCTTATAAATCTGACCTAGAGTCGATTCAACAAAGGCACTACCAGCACCGATGAATGCAATTGCCCACATCCAAAAAACGGCTCCTGGTCCCCCCATTGCAATTGCTGTTGCCGTCCCGGCAATATTACCAGTTCCAACACGGCCAGAAAGTGCAAGAGATAATGCTTGGAAAGAGGAAACTCCAGCAGCAGAGCTTTTCCCTTGAAACATGAGCATGACCATGTCTTTAATATGTCTTACTTGTAAAAACCTTGTTAAAATAGAAAATAATAACCCTACACCTAAGCAGATATAAATGACTGGTGTACTCCATAAAATACTATTAAGCCAATTTACGACAGCTTCCAATTTGACTCCCTCCTTCAGTTAAATTTTCTCTCTATTTTGAATTATATGCAAAAATACCCGTGAACACAATCATTTTTTTCGACCATGTTAGGTAATCTCACAAGAAAGAACTCTTCCATGGTCCTAATTAGGTAAAAAACCAGTTGAATGATAATAAATTCAACTGGTTTCTTAACAAAATATATGGTAGATATATTACTAATACGATAGGGCCTGAGCTAATGAAGACCTAATATCTAGGTCCCCTAAAGGTAATCCTAATTTTACAGATGTTGATGCAATTTCCGGTCTAATTCCAGATAAAGTTGTTTTCACCCCTATTAATTTAAGGGAACTAATCAACTGGAATAGTTGTTTAGCGACCATTGTATCAATCATCACGACCCCAGATAGATCGATACATAAATGTTCGACCCCGCTGTCAACGCATTGAGTCAAGGTACTATCGATAATCATTTTTGCTCTATTTGTATCAATTTCACCTACTAAAGGTAGTAACCCTTTTTCCTTTGAGATGGTAATGACAGGTGAGCTTAACTCATTTATCATTTCTTGTTGTGCCTTTAACTGATAATCAGAAAATTTATATGTTTCTTCAGTAAACTTTAAGATAACACTATCGAAAATATTGATGACATTTGTTAGCCATAGATCCTCTTGTCCATTCATAACCTTTTCTGGAAAGCTATTTATGAAGAGCTTGATATATTTCAAATATAATTGCCTTGTTCTCATAAATTCCCTAATAATATATTGCAGGGGTGTTTCTAAATGTTGTTGATCACTTGCAATTTTTTGTATCCACATATTAAACCCTTTTGTAAACTCTTGTTCTTCCAGTTTAAACACTTCAATAAAATGTTCGTGGAATTCCATGTTTTGCTTCTTTAAACGATTAATAAGGTCCGCATTATTAGAAGCATATAATCCTGTTGGATCGCTTTTATCTAAGGTTTCATACCATTCCTCAGTGAGCTCTTCAGTCCTCTCCCGGAGGAACTGATATAATTCATTATTTATTTGCAACTTATTCCCTCCCAAAACGCCCTATAATAATGTACACTTTTGGCAAAAATCAGTATATTCCACTATACAAGTGTACAATGTCTTCCGACAGCTGTCTAATCATAGAAGTTTCGTAGAGTTCATTCATATGCAGCAAAAATGTGCTTTAATACTTTCTGATCTTACAAACTGTTATGTAATATGGATAAGAAATCTCGTAACTGGGCCACTGGTAGCTGGCCTGGTGCTGAGATTTTCTTCGCAGCTCCAAACGTTAGGGCAGAACCAAATACTTCGCCGGCCAGACGGCTGATCATTCCTTTTCCAGCCATTGACATCGTTATAATCGGTCGGTCTGCGTATTTTTCATTCATCTCTAAAGTTGCCCCAAGTAGGGTCAGAACATCCTCTGGGCTATTAGGCATCACCGCAATCTTCGGGAGATCTCCTCCGATTTCCTGAGCCTTTCGTAAACGAGAAATTATTTCATCTTTAGAGGGAGTTTTTTGAAAATCATGGTTTGATACAATCACATATACTTGCTGGGAATGTGCTAGTTCAATGAGCTCCTTTACATCCTCCTCTGAGGTAAAAAGCTCTAAATCAATGATATCTACCATTCTAGCTGCTAATACTGCTTTATATAATGCCTTATATTCTTCCTGCCTTAGCTGTTTCTCCCCACCTTCTTTAGCTGTCCTAAAAGTAAACACCAATGGAATCTCAGAAAGAATCGCCCGAATTTCCGTAAGTGCTCCTAAAACCTTTGAAACCTTTTCAACCTCTTCAAAAAAATCCACACGCCATTCAATAATATCCAAGTCAATGGTCCTTAGGAGTCTCGCTTCTTGCACAAGCTGTTCCACTGTTTTCCCCACCATAGGAACACAGATTTTGGGAGAGCCTTCGCCAATTGTTATATTTTTTACCTTAATTGTCCTTTTCATCAAGATGATCACCAACCAATAAGAATTTGTTCTCCTTCTACATTAAATCTTAGGAATGCTGAATCACCCATATAACTCCCAAGCAAGTTTTAGGGAAGTAACTATGTAATCAGCGACTTCTTCGATCTCATGGTTATCTGTTGAGATTTTTGAATGATGGGCTGAATACACTTCCTGTCTTTTATAAAATAGCTCTTCAATTTCCTCGATTGTTTTTCCTTGAAGCACAGGACGACTGTCAATAATCATACTAATTCGTTCTTTCCAGGATTCCCATGATAAATCTAGAAAAAAGACAATGCAGGACGATAGGCATTCTTGACGAATTTCTTCCTGTAAAAAGGCCCCGCCGCCAACCGAAATGATATGGAGCTTTTGCCTGCATTGTTCGATAATCATCTCTTTTTCTTTTTGTCTAAAGGCTTTTTCCCCAATCTCATTAAAGATTTGTGAAACGGGCATCTTAAATTCCTTTTCAATTTCTTCATCTATATCAATAAAATCACGGTAGAGTTTTTTTGCCACCAATTTTCCAATTGTGGTCTTACCTACCCCCATAAATCCAATAAATATAATACTTTTTTCTTTTAACGATCCTTTACGATTTTCCAACTCCCTTAACCTCCTTAACTTAACAGCTACATTATAGATGAAAAAAATTACACGGTAAACTTCCTTCTTCAACTTTAATTATAATTATTTTAATTTAGTATTGATTTTCATTTTGAATATGATATCATATAAGTATAGTTACCCAATCAATAAATATGAGGTAGACATTAATTCTAGTGGGTTCAACAAGGTGTTTCTATTCTCATTCAAACTTACTATTCTCATTTATATTGACCGTTTACCCGCCTACTGTTTTTTTGTCTTCCTTAAATTAAACTAAAAGGGATGGTTATCTTGGACGATGCAAAAACCTTGGAATTGATCCCGTACTTAAAAGAACGTGGTTTGAGAATCACCCCTCAAAGATTGTTAATTTTAAAAACAATTATGGATTCAGAGGGTCATCCAACAGCTGAAGATATCCATCAATCAATTCCATATACTAGTTTAACAACGATTTATAATAATCTTAAACTATTTGTTAAACTTGGAATTATAAATGAGTTACCCTACGGAAGTGCATTAAGTAAATATGAATTAAATCATTCCAAGCATTACCATATTATCTGTAAAACTTGCGGTGAAATTGTTGATTTTAATTATCCTAACCTTCAAGAAATAGAACAATTAGCCTCTAAACTAACGAACTTTATCATTTCCCATCATCATTTTGAAGTCTATGGTATTTGTCCAACTTGTCAGGATGCAACAAGTAATAGAAAAAATTAGACAACCAGCCGAAGAAAATTGTCGAAAGGTGAATCAAATGACCCCTAAAAAAGAAATATGTCCTAAATGTCAGTCGGAAATCAAACAATTAAAGCACAGTATTCTTTGCAATTGTGGATTAAGATTAAAATCGATTAAGGCAATCGTTTCTTAAGAATAAATACCGTTTATAAACGAGCACACAGCCCTCACCATAATTCTACTAGACTGAACGAAAGTCTTTGATCAAGATAACCTAATTACGTAAAAAAGGTTCATGATATCATTTCTGATCATCATGAACCTTTTGTTTTTATGGAGCTGTTACTCTATCGCTGCTTCAACTTCCTTAACCATTTCTGCTACGGAAATTAATCCACCACCAGATAGATACCAGAAATCCGCATCTAGATAAACAACATTATCATTTTTAACTGCTTGGATATTTTCAACAAGTGAATTTTCAACAATGGACTTAGCTGATGATTGTCCACCTTCGACAACAGCACCACGGTCTACGATGAATAAATAATCTGGATCTTTTTCTACAAGATATTCTGGTGATACACTTTGTCCATGAGTGGAAACCTCAAGATTTTCATCTACAGCCTTTATTCCAAACACATCGTGAAGGATCCCAAATCTTGACCCTGGACCATATGCACTAATATTGCCTTCATTCGCTAAAATAACTAAAGCATTTTTACCACTTGCAGTTGCTTTTTCATTTAGACCCTTAATCGCTTCTTCGACCTTAGCTAGTTCTGACTCAACCTCTGATTCTTTTCCAAAAATCTCTCCAAGTAAATTGGAATTTTCTTTATATGAATCCATGTATCTAGTATTATCAAGGCCTACAAAAATAGTTGGGGCAATCTCACTAAATTCTTCATAAGAATCTTGTTGTCTTCCTGAAATGATAATTAGGTCTGGCCCGATTTCATTGATTTTTTCAAAGTCAGGCTCCTTTAAGCCACCGACATTTTCATATTTATCATCATTATATTTTTCTAAATATCCTGGCAAACTCTGTTTTGGTACTCCTACTACGTCTACTGCTAATTTATCTAAAGTATCTAGTGCACCGAAATCAAATACGACTACTTTCTCAGGATTCTTCTCAACCGTAGTTTCACCAAGCTGATGTTTAATCGTTAATGTCTCTTTTTCTTTTTTTTCCTCCGAACCAGTGGTAGTCTCTTTTGCATCCGTACCACAAGCAGTAGCAAAGACTGCCACTATAAAAATAAGTAAAATAAGCTGCCATGTTTTCTTCATCATTTTCACCTCATGAAAGTTTTTTTAAAATGTTTTTTCTATACCTAAATGATAATGATTTTCAATGTCATTTGTCAATGACGTTTTAATGAAAATGCCAATTTTTTTAATTTTTCTCGTTATTTATCATAATTTCGTATTAAAAAACATTAAACCCCTCGTTTTTTAGACGAGGGGTCCATAACTTTATATACGAAGATGACCAAAACAAGAAAATACCTATTCCGATTCTCCCCGTAAGGAATCTTTGATTTCATATTCTTCCTTTTTCTCAGCTAACCATGTTCCATATTCTGTTTGCAATTTTTCACTAAATAATATGTCGTAAATTTCTTCTTTCTTTTCTTCAAACACCGCTTCTTTTGCAGCCTTTTTATCGGTAACTTTAATAATATGATACCCATGTTCTGTTTTAACCGGTTCACTTATGGAGCCTATTTCCATTGAAAATGCTGTATTCTCAAATTCAGCAACCATATCACCCTTTGCAAAGAAGCCCAACTCACCTCCGCTTTCTGCATTAGATGTATCCGTAGAATATTCTTTAGCCAATTCTACAAAGTCTTCTCCATCTGCTAGTTTTTTAGCCACTTCTTTTGCTGTTTCCTCATCCTCAACTAGGATATGGCTTGCCTCAACTTGCTCCGATTCATTAAAAGACTCTTTGTTTTCGTCAAAATAAGTCTGTAATTCCTCATCCGAAATTTCAATGCGTGGTTTCAACAATCCTTCTAATTTGAAATAATTTTCGATTTCTGCTTCTAAATTCTTTTTTGTCATCCCCTGTTGATCTAAAACACTCTGAAGCATTTCTTCTCCACCATAAGAGTCAACATATGTTTGGTATTCCTCTTCAATTTCCTTGTCTGAGACCGTTACTTTCTCCTTGTCGGCCTCCATTTCAATAATTTTATTCTCAATTAAGGCAGTTAACGAATCCGCCCCATAGAGTCCTACAAGATAATCGTATAATTCATCTTTCGTTATATCCTCTTCCCCAACACTTGCAACTACTTCTTCCCTCGAAAATACAGTTACGATTACAGCTATAATGATTGCAATCGCAATAATTGCTAAACTAAGCTTTTTCTTTCCAGATTCGATATTCATAAATACCTCCAACTAGTCATTCAGGATATACCTATGGTAACTTGATAATGTGAACAATCTATTAACAAGCTATTACGAACGTATGAAACATCAATAACAACATAAAATATTTAGCTAAGGCCCCTATGGATGTTGCTGCTTTAACAAATACACAAATCTAGGTATAATGAATATCAAAGTCTTTTTAGGAAGGTAATTTATGAATATAACCACCATTCTCCTTAGTTTGGTACTTATCCTAAACATCGTGTTTGCTTTTGTCGTTGTCTTCGGTGAAAGACGTGACGCCAGCTCAGCATGGGCATGGCTGCTCGTATTGTCTTTCATCCCTGTTCTCGGTTTCTTCCTCTACTTGTTTTTAGGGCAAAATTTAAGTCGTACTAGACTTTTTAATTGGGAAGATAAGAAAAAAATTGGGATCGAACAAGACATCGCACTCCAGTTAGAAGAAATACGATCTGGGACATTTCATTACCATGAAGAATCAGAGCAAAATGCTCAGGAATTAATCTTTCTACACCTATTAGGGAACGATGCTCCCCTCATAAGGGATAATACCCTTGAAATATTCACAGATGGGCGAGCGAAATTTGATCGGTTGCTAATGGATATTCAATCTGCCAAACATCATATCCACTTACAATACTACATCATAAAAAGGGATAATCTCGGAAAGCGAATTAGAGATACTTTAATCAAAAAAGCAAAAGAAGGGGTCAAGGTTCGAGTTTTATACGATGAACTAGGTTCCAGAGGCTTATCAAGACGTTTTTTTGAAGACCTTAGAAAAGCTGGTGGTGAAGTAGAAATCTTCTTCCCATCGAAATTTAGATTAATCAATTTTAGACTTAATTACCGAAACCACCGAAAGATCGTCATTATTGACGGCAAAACGAGTTATATTGGTGGGTTCAATATTGGGGATGAATATCTTGGCCTCAATCCTCAATTTGGTTATTGGCGCGATACTCATCTTAGAATTCAAGGAACATCTGTCCATGCAATCCAAACGCGTTTTATCTTAGACTGGAACCAAGCTTCTTATAGCCATGATATTGATTATGACCCTGTTCTTTTTCCAAGACCTGATAACAATGGTCATGTCGGGTTACAGATTGTAACCAGCGGTCCAGATTCAGAGTGGTCCCAAATTAAAAATGGCTATATTAAAATGATTTCCCTAGCGAAAAAATCCATTCTTATTCAAACACCCTATTTCATCCCAGATGCTAGTCTTTTAGATACAATTAGAATCGCCTGTCTCTCAGGTGTAGATGTAAAAATTATGATTCCAAATAAGCCTGATCATATTTTTGTTTATTGGGCCACATTGTCAAACGTCGGAGAATTATTAAAGGCTGGTGCCAAAGTGTATATTTATGACAACGGCTTTCTTCACGCCAAAACTGTTGTCATCGATGAAGAGATTTCGTCTGTCGGTACCGCAAATATTGATATTCGCAGTTTGAATTTAAACTTTGAAATTAATGCCTTTATCTACGATAAACAAATTGCCATGGAATTAACGAGAACCTTTGAGCAGGATATATCTAAATCCACATTGCTAACCTGGGAGCAGTATCAAAATCGCTCAAAATGGATTCAATTAAAAGAATCAGTCTCAAGACTTTTATCACCAATACTTTAAAATACGATAAGATAAAAAAATGAGAAAAAGAGGCAAGCAATCGCTTAGCCTCTTTTTTTCAAGTTTATTCACGTTGTATTAGTTGCTTCTTTCCTTAACCTAATGAAACGAACCGCATTTAAAATTATGGTCTTAGCAACAGCATAAGTCGGTACCGCAAGCACCATTCCGAGAATCCCCGCAAGGTTCCCAGCCACCAATAAGATGATAATAATCGTTGCCGGATGTGTATCCAAAGACTTTCCAAGAATCAGCGGTGAAAGAAGATTTCCTTCTAACTGCTGGGCAATAATAATCACCACAAGGACAAGCGCAGCCTTAGCGGGCGAGTCAAAAAGACCTACAATCACAGCCGGAGCTCCACCAATAATTGGCCCAACATATGGGATGATATTTGTCACCGAAACAATTAAAGCCATTACTAATGCATATGGCAAATCCACAATTAGAAATCCAATAAAGGATAACGTCCCTACGAATAACGCAACCGTAACCTGCCCCTGAATATAAGCAGATAACGTTTTTGCTGTACTTTCAAGCGTTTCTACTCCTTGCTTACGGTAAGCAGTAGGGATGAATTTAGCAATAGCTGATTTTAGCTTATGCCCATCCTTAAACATGAAAAACAGCAAAAATGGTACAGTCACAATGGTAATCGTAATATTGGCAATCCAACCGACAATATTCGAAATACTTTTGGTTAACTGATCCGGAAGGGTATTCGCAAATTCAGTGATTCGTTGAAAAATTTCCTCTTGTGTCACATATTGTTGCGTCATTAACCATTGATACTGCTCAGTTGTGGCAAAATTATTAAAGAAAATTTGTGCCTGTTTCGCATACATCGGAAGATCATTTAATAATTCCATCACCTGTTTCGAAATAACCGGAACTAGATTTCCGATTGCGAGCACAATCACTCCCAAAATCCCCACATAAAGCAAAATGATTGCAATTACTCTCGGGACCCGCCACTTAACAAGAATGTTCAGTAGAGGATTAAATAAGAAAAATAGAAACCCCGAAATAATGATAGGGAAAAATAAAGTGGAAACAAAAACACCAACTGGTTGAAATAAAAAGGAAATCTTTGATGAAACATAAATAATCGATACAATAATTAAAATTTGCAATGCCCAATATTGAAATTTTTTCTTGGCCACATTCTCACCTTTTCTAGTACAGATAAAACCATTATATCAATTTTCAAACAAATTTGCATATAAAAGCTACTTATTTAGTAGCTATTTTAACTAGATTAAGGTCGAAAGTGTTACAATAATAAAAGAATGCACAAAAATACGAAAATACTCCTCATTCGCTTTATTATGATACCTTTTCGTCTTCATGTTCATCCCCTATAACCATGTTCTCCATGCAGGCTTCAATTAAATACCTGTATGCACTATTCATTTCTTGGAATTCAAGCTGTAGACTATCAATCGACCTTTTATGTAGACGTAGGATAGTATCTATTTGGTCTTCAGGAGCAATTGCTGCCAACTCCAAAATTAGAGGTAAATAATCCCGGAGTTCTTCTGCGACAAGCTCTATGCTTGTTTTATGAAACTCCTGAAGAAACCAAGCAAGTGCTTCCTGTCGTTCAGGTTTGCCTTTATAGACCGTATTAGTCAAATGCATTGGTGTTTCAGAAAACTCAAAGGTAACAACATAATTTTTACAAAGCTCCGTATAGGGTGTTTCTTCTATATACGTTAAGAATTTCACTAACGGTTCACGTACAGATTTCACGGGAATCAGTGCTACCTCTTCCCAAACTGCATTCAGGATCCATTCCTCTTTGGGGTATTGTAGCAGTCTAGATATTAACCTATAGACCATTTGCTTTCGATTCATCTAGATCCCCCCAATACTGTGTTCTTATCCTATTCATGCATGGTATCTGGTGTGCTACTTTACTCCATCTGTTTATTTTCTCCAAATACTACTGAACCATTCATTATCAAAAAAAAATGCCCACGAATCTGTGGGCATTTCATTTATTGCTTAGGGGTATGATTGTTTTCAGTTTTCTTCGGGAGAAGCTCCTGGGAAAATTCCGCTAAGCTAGCCAAATTGGGCATCTGCCCATTTTTCCCAATATTTAGATTGCCAATCAGGTTTTCAATCCCTTTCATTTCATGAGGATGATCCGTGTTCCTTTTTTTCATCATCCCATAGACCGTTGCTCCAGTTAAGCCAAGTCCAAGGATTGAAGCACCTACCATCCCTCGATTTGTTCTCTTTTTCCCAAACATCCTTAGAATTTTTCTTGTATTCCTTGTATTTAAAAGTGACATCAAGTTATTCACACTAAGCACTTCCTCACTAAAATTTGAAAAGCAAACTTCATTTTGCTCCCCATACTTTAAATATGTGCAATATGAATAATGATAATGCTGGCAATGTTTGTTCAGGAATGGAAGGCAATAGATGTTTAGTTCTTCAATGCCTCGTAATGACTAATAATTTCCTTTGCAAGTTCGCTTGTTTCGTCAAGTTGACTTACTTCTTTTAGGACGTATGCTACCCCTTTTTCTTGAATCATAGTCTGCATTGTTACTGCATCCTCATCTTCTTTGTAATCAAACAATAATGCTGCGGCAATAGCCTTTGCAAGATTGGTGTAGGAAAGACCTGCTTTTTGAGCTTGTAATGCGGGACGTACCAATCGATCCTCATGGCCAAGCTTTCTTAATGGGGAACGACCGACTCTTGTTACACCATCATTTAAATGAGCATTTTGGAAACGACCGATGATTTTATCAATATATTTTTGATGCTCCGATGGGTCAAGATTGTATTGATTGATCAAGTAGGCTCCTGTCTCCCCTAATGTTGCCTTGACCTGATTGTAAATCACCTCGTCAGCAAGTGTCTGGTCAATGGTTTCCTTGTTAGCTAAATATCCAAAATAAG
>Ga0180215_1003163_pt1 | contig 15748 bp, 13 predicted proteins | sample eDN3rd37CBELigBY_FD_128871 | JGI IMG/M metagenome (GOLD analysis project Ga0180215, IMG submission 128871) | Enriched backyard soil microbial communities from Emeryville, California, USA - eDNA 3rd pass 37_C BE-Lig BY (version 2) (version 2) | ecosystem: Environmental > Terrestrial > Soil >...
CAAGGTCTTCTTCACGCTCGGCGGCAGCGACTACGTGTGCTCGGGCACCGCGCTGCTGAGCTCGAACAAGAGCGTGGTCTGGACGGCCGGGCACTGCGTCAACGAGGGCCCGGGCGACTTCGCCACCAACTGGCAGTTCGTGCCCGCCTACAAGGACGGGTCGGCGCCGCTCGGCGTCTACACCGCCGACGACCTGTTCACGCCGACGGCGTGGGCGAACTCGGGCGACTTCAGCTACGACCTCGGCGCCGCCGTCGTGCGGCCGGCGGGCGGGACCGCGCTGACCGACCGCGTCGGCGGGCGCGGGATCGCGTTCAACTACAGCCGCTCGCAGGACTACCAGTCCTACGGCTACCCGGCCGCGCCGCCGTTCACGGGCGAGCGGCTGTGGCGCTGCAACTCGCCGCTGCAGACCAGTGACTCGTCGGCGAACCCGGCGACGATGGGGATCGGCTGCGACATGACCGGCGGCTCGAGCGGCGGCGGCTGGATCGTCGGCTCGAACGTCTACTCCGTCAACTCCTACGGCTACAACAACCAGCCCGACGTGATGTACGGCCCGTATCAGGGCAGCGTCGCGCAGTCGCTGTACAACGCCGCCGCGGCGGCCTGAGGCACTGGCGGGCGGCGCCCTCCTGGCGCCGCCCGCACCCTCCCCTAAACCGTGACGGCATTGCTGGTCGCGAGCACCGCGTTGCCGCGCCGAAGCGTGACCCGGAGCTTGCCGGGGCGCGCCTTGGTGGTCGCGCGGCCCGCGGCGCCGACCTTGGCTTTGGCGAACACGCGCCAGCCGGCGCTGGTGCGCTGCTCGAAGCGCGCGGTCAGGCCCTTGGCGTTTCGGCTCGTGACCACCTTCAGGCGGCCGCGAACCGCGTGCAGCTTGACCGCCGGCGCGGGCCGGACCGTGAGCGTCGCGGCCGGACTGTCGCCGAGCGCGGTGCGGGCCCGGTAGCTCGCCTCGGCGCGGACGGTCGCCTTGAAGGCGCCGCCGGAGTTCGCGGTCGCGGTTCCCGCGGTGGCGCCTGCGCCGTCGACGATCGTCACCGTGGTGTTCGGCGCGGCGCGGCCGCGCAGCAGCACGGGCTCGCCGTGGAAGAACGTCCCGCGCGGCGTGGTGAGTTGCGCCGCGAGCACGTCGACCTGGCCGGCCATGCCCGGGTGCAGGCCGCACACGTAGGCCTGCGTCCCGGGGGTGTCGAAGCGCTGCGTGAAGCCCATGAAGCGCTGGATCAGCCCGGAGTTGAAGCCCGGCCCGCGCACGTCGTGGACGACCAGGTCGCCGTTGCGCCAGGTGACGGAGTCGCCGGCGACGACGGTCACCTCGGCCGGCGAGAACGCCGAGTTGAACATGTCGACGAGCTCCTGCGCGCCCGCCGTCTGCGGCAGCGCGAGCGCGAGCGCCGCCGCGCCGATCACGCTCGCGCCGGCCCGCATCACTTGACCTTGATCTTGGCCAGCATCCACGGGTGGACGGCGCACACGAAGTTCAGCGTGCTGCCCTTCTTGGCCGTGACCTTGAACGTGACCTTGCCCTTGGGCGGCAGGTAGATCGAGTCGCCCGCGGCGTCGAAGCCCTCGCCACCGGCCTCCACCAGCGTCTTGCCGACCTCGCCCGTCTCCTCGTTGGCCTCGTGCGCGGCCATCAGCGGCCCGCACGCGTCACAGCCCATGATCTGCGCGGGCGTCTTGGGCAGCTTCTTGATCAGCGACAGCGTGTGCGGGTGGCCCGCCGTCGACTTGTCGCGCAGGGTCACGGTCGCGCCCGACTTGATGTCGTAGCGGTCCGCGTCCCAGTACTGGGCGTCGGACACGTAGGCGTTCGCCTTGACCTTCATCCCGCCGACGGCGGTGATCGTGTTCTTCTTCGGTGTCGCGGCCGAGGCCGGGCCGGCCGCCAGGGCGCACAGGCCCAGCGCCACGACGGCGGTCTTGCGGATCATGCGGGGTGCCTCCAGGGTTGGGTTGCGCCGCATCCTGTCGGCGCGGCACCCCGCCTACATCAGGGGAATCCCTAGTCGGTGGCGACCCGCGCCGCGAGGTCGTCGACCAGGCCCTCGATCGGCACGCGCTCCTGCGTCAGCGTGTCGCGGTCGCGCAGCGTCACCGTGCCGTCCTCGAGTGTCTGGTGGTCGACCGTGACCGCGTAGGGCGTGCCGATCTCGTCCTGGCGCCGGTAGCGCTTGCCGATGTGGCCGCCCTCGTCGTACTCGGCCGACATCCGCCGCCGCAGCTGCTCGTAGATCTCGCGCGCCTTCTCCGGGTGGCCGTCCTTGCGCAGCAGCGGCAGCACGGCGACCTTGACCGGCGCGACGGACGGGTGCAGGCGCAGCACGGTGCGCTTCTCGCCGCCGATCTCGTCGGTGTCGTAGGCCTCGCACAGCAGCGCGAGCACGGTCCGGCCGAGGCCGGCCGCGGGCTCGATCACGTGCGGGACGTAGCCCTTGCCGGTCTGCGGGTCCTTGTACTCGAGCTTCTCACCGCTGTACTTGGCGTGCTGGGTGAGGTCGAAGTCGCCGCGGTTGGCGATGCCCTCGAGCTCCGACCAGCCGATGGGGTACAGGTACTCGACGTCGCTGGTCCCCGAGGAGTAGTGCGAGAGCTCCTCGGCGGTGTGGGGCCGCAGCCGCAGGCGCTCGCGCGAGAGCCCCAGGCGCACGTACCAGTCCAGGCGCTCCTGGCACCAGTACTCGTACCACTCCTGCGCCTCGTCCGGCGGCACGAAGAACTCCATCTCCATCTGCTCGAACTCGAGCGTGCGGAAGATGAAGTTGCCGGGGGTGATCTCGTTGCGGAAGGACTTGCCGACCTGCGCGATCCCGAACGGCGGCTTCTTGCGCGCGAACTGCAGCGTGGTCTTGAAGTCGAGGAAGATGCCCTGCGCGGTCTCGGGCCGCAGGTAGACCGTCGAGCCCTCCTCCTGGACGGGCCCGATCGTGGTCTGGAACATCAGGTTGAACGGGCGCGGCTCACTCAGCTCGCCGCCGCACTGCGGGCAGCGCACGGTCGCCGGGTCCTCGCCGCGGGCCTCGGCCTCCTCCTGCAGGTGGTCAAGGCGCCAGCGCTTCTTGCACTTGCCCAGGCATTGGACGAGCGGGTCGCTGAAGCCGGCGAGGTGGCCGGAGGCCTCCCACGTACGCGGGTGCTGGATGATCGCCGAGTCGAGCGCCACGACGTCGTCGCGCTCCTGGATCATCGCCTTCCACCACAGATCCGTGACGTTGCGCTTGAGCAGGACGCCGTAGTGCCCGTAGTCGTACGTGTTCGCGATACCGCCGTAGATCTCGGAGGCGGGGAAGATCAGGCCGCGGCGCTTCGCGAGCGCGACGACCTCGTCCATGGTGGCTGCGGGCATAGAGCGGGGAGTCTAGGCGGCTAAACTCACCGGCCGCGATGCCCATCTACGAGTACCGCTGCGACAACGGCCATCACTTCGACGTGATGCAGAGGATGACCGATGGTCCCGTGACCGAGTGCGAGACGTGTGGAGCACCGGTCCAGCGCGTATTCCATCCCGTGGCGGTGCACTTCAAGGGCTCCGGGTTCTACAACACGGACTACGGCACCGCGCGCCGCAAGCGTGAGAGCGCCTCGTCGGGCGACTCGGGCTCGTCGGACTCCAAGCCGTCCGAGTCCGGCTCGTCGGACTCGTCGTCGGCGAAGTCCGCCGACGCATAAGCATTTCTGATCGTCGGTACGACGGATCATCATTTGCGCTTGGCGCCGGTCGGCCACACACTGGTCGAATGTCGCCGCGCCACGCCACGCTGCTCGCCGTCCTGGCCGCCGTCTGGGGCGGCTCGTACCTGCTGATCAAGTACGCGCTGGAGGGCTTCAGCGCGGCCGCGATCGTCTCGCTGCGCTGCCTGCTCGCGTCGCTGGTGCTGTTCATCGTCCTGCGCTCGCGCGCGATCGCCGGCCCGACACTGGCCGACCTGCGCGAGCGCCCGCGCTGGGCGCTGATCCTCGGCCTGACCGCGGTCGCCGCGCCGTTCCTGCTGATCACCTTCGGCGAGCACGTGGTGCCGAGCGGGCTGACCGCGGTGCTGATCTCGCCCGCCTCGCTGTTCGTCGCGCTGCTGGCGCCGTTCATCCTGCCCAGCGAGAAGATCGACCGCCGCCAGGGCGTCGGCATGCTGGTCGGCTTCGCGGGCGTGATCCTGGTCGTCGGCGTGGAGTCCGTCTCGACGGTCGAGGAGTTCCTGGGCGCGCTGGCGATGGTCGGCGCGGCGTTCTTCTACGGCCTCTCGACGTTCGTGGTCAAGGGCCGCTACGGCAACCTGGCCGCGGTCCAGACGTCCTGGATCTCGGTCACGGTCGCGGGCGTGGCGACGCTGCCGGTCGGGATCGCCACCACCCCGGGCCACTCGCCCGGCCTCGGGGCGATCGCGTCCGTGCTCGCGCTCGGCGTCGTCGGCACCGCGATCGCGTTCGTCATCTACTACGAGCTGATCGCGGGGATCGGGCCGGCGCGCGCCGCGCTCGTCTCCTACCTCGCCCCGGGCGTGGCGCTCTTCTACGGCGCGATCTTCCTCGACGAGGCGATCACGGCCGCGGCCATCGGCGGCCTGGTGCTGATCCTCGGCGGCGTGGCGATCGCCTCGCGGCCGAAGAAGGTCCGCGCCCCGGCCGCGCCCGTCGCCGCGCGTGCTTGATAGCGTCGCCGCGTGGACCTGACGCTCTCGCCCGCGGAGCAGGAGTTCCGCGACACGCTGCGGGCGTGGATCGCGGACAACCACCCCGGGCCGGAGCCTGAGGGCGACGAGGCGGCGTTCGCGTTCCGGCGCGACTGGCAGCGCAAGCTCAACGAACGCGGCTGGGCCGGGCTGACGTGGCCGACGGAGTACGGCGGCGCGGGCGCCACCCAGGTCGAGCAGGCGATCTTCTTCGAGGAGATCGCGCGTGCTCGCGCGCCCCAGATGGCCAACGTGCTCGGGCTGACGATGGGCGGTCCGACCGTGATCGCCCACGGCACCGAGGAGCAGAAGGCTCGTTTTCTGGCGCCGATCCTGAGCGCGGACGAGATGTGGTGCCAGGGGTTCTCCGAGCCCGAGTCGGGCTCGGACCTGGCGTCGCTGAAGACCCGCGCGGTGCGCAAGGGCGACGAGTACGTCGTCAACGGCCAGAAGGTCTGGACGACGTTCGCGCACCAGTCGAAGTGGTGCATGCTGCTGGCGCGCACGAACCCGGACGCGCCCAAGCACCGCGGGCTGACCTACTTCCTGATGGACATGGAGCAGGACGGGGTCGAGGTCCGCCCGCTCGTGCAGATCACGGGCGAGGCGGAGTTCAACGAGCTGTTCATCGAGGACGCGCGGATCCCGGCCGAGAACGTCGTCGGCGGCGTCGACAACGGCTGGGCGGTCGCGATCACGACGCTGATGCACGAGCGCGCCGGGCTGGCGTTCGCGCTGCAGGCGCGCGTGCAGATCGCGCTCTCCGAGCTCGCGGACGAGCTGCGCGGGACGACCGACCCGGTCGTGCGCCAGCGCTTCGCCCAGATCGCGATCGAGGCCCAGGTCCTGCGCCTGCTCGCCTACCGCGGCCTGACGCGCGGCGGCGAGCCGGGGCCGGAAGGCTCGCTCGGCAAGTGGCTGTGGGCGGACGTCAACCAGGCGCTGACGACGCTGGCGATGGACGTCCGCGGCGAGCGCGCCCAGCTCGCCGACGACGCCTGGACCTACCGCTTCCTGCGCGCCCGCGCGAACTCGATCGAGGGCGGCACGACCGAGATCCTCAAGAACATCGTCGCCGAGCGCGTGCTCGGGCTGCCGCGCGCATGAACTTCGACCTGACCGACGACCAGCGCGAGATCAAGCGCACCGCGCGCGACTTCCTCGCCGCCCGCTACCCGCTCGAGCGCGTGCGCGCGATCGCGCTCGACGGCGAGCCCGACCCGCACTGGGACGCGATCGTCGAGCTCGGCTGGCCCGACGTCGCCGAGCTCGGGATCCTCGAGCTCGCGCTCGTGGCCGAGGAGCTCGGCGCCTCGCTGGCGCCGAGCCCGCTGTCCGCGCACTGGGCGGCGAAGCTGCTGCACCCGGGCCTCGAGGGGCGCGGGACGGTGGCGACCTGGGCCGGCGCGGTGCCGCACGCCGCCGGCGCGGACGTGATCGTCGTCGACGAGGGATCACGGCTGCTCGCGGTGACCGGCGCCGAGGCGTCGCCCGTGCGCGCGCTCGACCCGACCCGCCCGCTGTACGCGATCCGCTACGACGGCGGCGAGGAGCTCGCGCGCGACGAGCGCGCCTGGCAGGCGATCGCGGTCATGACCGCCGCCGAGGCCGTCGGCGTTGCCGCGCGCGTGACGCGGATGGCGGTGGACTACGCGAAGGAGCGCAAGCAGTTCGGCCGCCCGATCGGCTCCTACCAGGCCGTCTCGCACGCCTGCGCGCAGATGTTCCTCGAGACCGAGGGCGCCCGCGCGGTCACCTACTGGGCGGCCTGGGCGCTCGACCACGACCCGTCCGTCGCCGCGCTCGCCTCCGCGAGCGCCAAGGCCTACGCGTCCGACGCCGCGGTCAACGTCGCCCGCAGCGCGCTCCAGGTCCACGGCGGGATCGGCTTCACCTGGGAGCACGACCTGCACCTGTTCCTCAAGCGCGCCGAGACGCTCGCGCGCGCCTACGGCGACGCCCGCTCGCAGCGCGAGCGGGTCGCCGCCGAGTTGCTTTAGAGAGCGGCGATCGAACTAAACGAATGGTCGGGTGCGCGCAGGCGCAGCTCCCGATTAGTGTGCGCCGATGTCCGCCATGGTCTGCCGGGGCGCGCTGCTCGCGCTCGCATTCACGCTTGCCCTGCCGGGTCTGAGCGGGGCGCAGGAAGGGTGCTCTTCCACCAACTCCCCGTTCGGCCTGTGCGACGCGCGGCGGCCGATGGTGGACATCCAGGCCGCCTCGCCGCTGGCCGGCAAGCCCGCGACGCTGAGCGCGTACAGCCCGGGTCGCGGGGTGGCCTACGCCTGGGACCTCGACGCCGACGGCGCGTTCGACGACGCCACCGGCCCGACGGTCCGGCCGACGTTCGCGACGGGGACGCACCGCGTGGCGGTGCGCGCCACCGACCAGGACGGGCGGACGGCCCAGGCCACGCGGACGCTGACCACGCACGCGACGAACCTGCCGCCGAGCACCACGTTCATGTACGTGACGCCGTCGTGGCCGCGCGTCGGCGAGCCCGTCACGGTCTCGACGTTCGTCTCGGACCCGGACACCGACGTCGTGCGCGTCGAGTTCGACCGCGACGGCGACGGCGTCTATGAGCTCCAGCAGCCGTTCGACGGCACCGCCGAGGAGCTCGCGTCCACGACGATCACGTTCGCGAGCGCCGGCGAGAAGAAGGTCGGGATCCGCGTCGTCGACGACGCCGGGGCCACCGGGGAGACGGTCACCACGATCGACGTGCACGCCGAGAACCTGCCGCCCGTCGCCTCGATCAGCTCCGTCGAGGTCGCGCGCCCTGGCGCGGAGATCACGCTGACCGCGAACGCCAGCGACGTCGACGGCACGATCGCCAACTACGCCTTCGATCTCGACGGCGACGGGACGTTCGAGCGCGACAACGGGTCGAGCCCGTCGCTCACGACCAGCTTCGCGACCGCCGGGACCAAGCGCGTCGGCCTGAAGGTGACCGACAACGGCGGCGCCGCCGTGACCAGCCGGCGCACGATCGAGATCAAGGAGGGCGGCGAGCCGCCGAGCGTCCAGATCTACCGGCAGATCGCCGCGCGGAGCTTCTACGCCTCCGCGTCCGACCCCGACGGCGGGATCGTCGAGTACGCGTGGGATCTCGACGATGACGGGGACTTCGACGATCTCGTCGGCCAGTACGCGTCGTCGGCCACGCTGCCGCCGAGCACGACCGGCACCGTCACGGTCGCGGTGCGCGTCACCGACCAGGACGGCCTGACGGCGACCGACCGGTACACGCTGGTGCTGACCGACGATCCGCCCGAGGCGCCGTCGGTCGTCCACTCGCCACAGCAGCCCCGCGTCGGCCAGTCGGTCAGCATCAACCTCACCAACACCCCCTGGGACTTCGAGTCCGTCGAATGGGACCTCGACGGCAACGGGTTCGGCCCGCCCTCGACCACGCCGGTGGCCACGACCGTGTTCGCGTCCCCCGGGGCGCACGTCGTCCGCGTCCGCATCACGGACGCCAAGGGCCGTTCCGCCGTCGGCCGCACCGCGGTCAACGTCTCACCCGCGACCGGCAACCTCGTCCCGTACGTGCAGATCAGCCTCTTCGCGGCGCGCGTCGGCCAGCCCGCGAGCTTCAGCGCGTACACCGTGGACGCCGACGGTTCGGTCGCGAGCTACGCCTGGGACACCGACGGCGACGGCGAGTTCGACGACGGCACGCAGCCCGGCACCACGCACACGTTCGCGACGGCCGGCGAGCACGAGGTCGCGGTACGGGTGACGGACGACCAGGGCGCGACGTTCACGCAGGTCAGGACCGTGATCGTCCACGTCGAGAACCGCGCGCCGGTCGTCGCGGTGACGACCAACAAGCCGTTGACGGGGCGCTCGCTGCGGCTCGCGCCGGGCGAGGAAGCCCAGCTGTACCCCGGCGCCCTCTACGCCGACGACCCCTTCAGCGCGTTCGACTGGGACCTCGACGGCGACGGCGCCTACGACGACGCGACGGGCTCGCCCGTGACGGTGAGCTTCAGCACGCCGGGCACGCGCACCATCGGCCTGCGGGCGACGGACATCGGCGGGCTCACGGGGACCGCGACGCTCGACATCGTGGTCGTCGACCCGGTCGCCAACCGCGCGCCCACCGTCACGGTGTCGGTGCCGGCGTCCACCCGCCCCGGCGTGGTGACGAGCCTGAGCGCGACCGCCTCGGATCCCGACGGCGACTTCCTCACCTACACCTGGGACACGGACGGCGACGGCGAGTTCGACGACGGCACGGGCGCGTACCTGCCGTACTCCTACACGACGGCCGGGGTCTACGAAGTCAGCGTCAAGGCCAGCGACGGCCGCGGCGGCGAGCGGGTCGCGATGAAGACGATCCACGTCACCGACCACGCCCTTCCGCCGGCGATCATCGACTTCTACTTCACGAGCGTGGTCCGGGCCGGGCGCCCGGCGCGCTTCTCGGTCTGGGCCGGCGGAACCGAACCCGGCGGCACCACCCAGCTCACGTTCGACCTCGACGGCGACGGCGAGTTCGACGACACACCGCTCGGGTCGTTCGGCAGCTACACGTGGACGTTCCCGGACACGACCCCGCGCACGGTCGCGGTCAAGGCGACGGATGGCGCCGGGCGCTCCTCGGTGCGCTCGCTCACGGTCCACCCCGGCGGCGAGAACGTCCCGCCGACCGCGAGCATCATCGCCGAGGGAACGCCGGTCGCCGGGCAGACCGTGGTCCTGCACTCGGGCAGCATCGATCCGGACGGGCCCACTCCCACCGCGGAGTGGGACCTCGACGGCGACGGCGACTACGACGATGCGACGGGACAGCGCGTCGAGGTGCCCATCCCGGCGCCGGGCACCTACACGGTCGGCCTGCGCGTCACCGACGAGGAGGGCGCGACGGCGACCGCCACGCGCACCGTCACCGTCGGCACCCGCCCGCCCGTGGCCGCGTTCACGGTCTCGGACAGCTCCCCGGACGTCGGCGAGGAGATCACGCTGACCTCGACCTCGACCGATCCGGACGGCGGGCCGGTGACGGCGTTCTGGGACCTCGACAACGATGGCGCGTTCGACGACGCGACGGGCCCGGTGGCCACGACCTCGTTCGCGACGGCGGGCGCGCGGCTCGTCGGGTTGAAGGTGCGCGATGCGGGCGGTGACAACGGGATCGAGTACAAGCGGATCGAGGTCGGGGGGTCGAGCGAGCCCGCGCCGACGCCGACGCCCACGCCGACCCCGACCGTGACGGCCACGCCTACCCCGACCCCGTCCGCGACGGCGTCGCCGACCCCCACGCCCACTCCGACCCCCACGGCGACGGCGTCGCCGAACCCGCTGCCGGCGCCGCCCGACCCGCCCGCGCCCCCGGCGCCGGAGCCCGACACCACGGCGCCGGCGCTGACCGTGACCGTGCCGGCGACCAAGCTCGCCGCGCTGCTCAAGGGCGGCCTGACGCTGCGCCTGTCCTGCTCGGAGCCGTGCTCGGTGACGGTCGCGGCCACGGTCGACAAGGCGACGGCCAAGCGCCTCAAGCTCGGCAAGTCGCGTCAGCTGGCCCGCGGCACCACCTCGCTCCCCCAGAGCATCACGAAGGCGGTCAAGCTCAAGCTGGGCGCCAAGGTCAAGAAGGCGCTCCGCAAGCAGCGCACGCTCAAGCTGCGGGTGACGATCACGGCCGTCGACGCGGCGGGCAACCGCAAGGAGTCGACCAGGACGGTCACGGTGCGCAAGTGAGCGCGGCGTGCCGGCGCCGGGCGCCGGCACGCCCTGCCGCGTCAGGCCGCGATCAGCCCGTGCGGATTGAGCACGTACTTCTTGGCGGCGCCCGAGTCGAACTCCTGGTAGCCCTGGGGCGCCTCGTCGAGCGTGATGACCGTCGCGTTGACCGCGTCGGCGATGTGCGCGCGGTCGTTGAGGATCATCTGCATCAGGCCGCGGTGGTAGCGCATCACCGGGCACTGGCCGGTCGTGAACGCGTGCGACTTCGCCCAGCCGAGGCCGATCCGGATCGAGAGCGAGCCGTGCTTGGCGGCGTCGTCGACCGCGCCTGGGTCGCCCGTCACGTACAGGCCGGGGATGCCGAGGCTGCCGGCGGCGCGGGTGACGTCCATGATCGTGTTCAGCACGGTGGCCGGCGCCTCCTCGCCCGCGCCCGCGCCGTGGCCGCGGGCCTCGAAGCCGACCGCGTCGACCGCGGCGTCGACCTCGTCGACACCGAGGATGTCGGCGATCTGCTCCTTCGGGTCGCCCTTGGAGACGTCGATCGGCTCGCAGCCGAAGCTCTTGGCCTGCTCGAGGCGCTCCGGGATCAGGTCGCCCACGAACACGACCGCCGCGCCGAGCAGCAGCGCCGAGTAGGCGGCGGCGAGGCCGACCGGGCCGGCGCCCGCGACGTAGACCGTCGAGCCCGACTTCACGCCCGCGGTGTAGGCGCCGTGGAAGCCCGTCGGGAAGATGTCCGAGAGCATCGTCAGGTCGAGGATCTTGTCCATCGCCTGGTCCTTGTCGGGGAACTTCAGGAGGTTCCAGTCCGCGTAGGGCACGAGCGCGTACTCGGCCTGGCCGCCGACCCAGCCGCCCATGTCGACGTAGCCGTACGCCGAGCCGGGCCGGTCCGGGTTGACGTGCTCGCAGACGCCGGTGTGGCCCTCCTTGCAGTTGCGGCAGCGCCCGCAGGCGATGTTGAACGGCACCGAGCACAGGTCGCCGACCTTGATGAACTCGACCCCGGGTCCGACCTCGATCACCTCGCCCGTGATCTCGTGGCCGAGGATCAGGCCCTCGGGCGCGGTCGTGCGGCCGCGGACCATGTGCTGGTCGGAGCCGCAGATGTTCGTCGAGACGACCTTCAGGATCGCCGCGTGCGGGAGCTTGCGGCCGACGTTCGCCGGATTGACCCCGGGGCCGTCCTTGAGCTCGAAGGTCGGGAAGTCGATGTTCTGCACCTCGACCTTCCCCGTGCCGAGGTAGGCGACGCCCCTGTTGTCAGCCATGGCCGACTCCTTTCCGCGCATGGGAGCCATGCGCTCGAACCGAGCCGGCCACGCTATTGGGCCGGGTGCGGCGCGGCAAATCCGGCGTTAGCGAAGGAACCGCGCGACCGCGGCCTGCTTGGTCGCGTCGTCGACGGTCAGCCCGGCGCCGCCGTCCGGGAGCGTCACCGCGCCCGTGGGCTTGAGCACGGTCGGCTTGGCCGTGCCCGCGGTCAGCTCCGCGCCCACCAGACCGAGCAGCGTCGGGCCCGACATGTCCGAGCGGATCGCCTTCGGCGCCGCCCACGAGACCCACGGCAGCCGGATGAACGTCTCGAAGCTCGTGACCTTGTCCTTGATCGAGCCCATGATCTTCTGCTGCCGGCGGGCGCGCGTGAGGTCGGACTCGTTGGGGCGGCACTCGTTCTTGCGCGTGCGGGCCAGCGCGAGCGCCTGTTTGCCGTCGATCTCCTGCTTGCCGCCCTTCAGCCGCAGCGTGTAGCCGCCGTTCTTGAAGCCGCCGTTGATGCGGCTGACGACGCAGCCGCCGCGGTAGGTGATCCCGCCGAGCGCGTCGATCAGCTGCGGGAAGTTCTCGAAGTTGACCTCGACCAGGTGATTGACCTGGACGCCGAGGAAGTCCTCGACCGTGCGGATCATCAGCGACGGGCCGCCGATCGCGTACGCGGCGTTGATCTTGTTCTGGCCCGAGCCGGGGATGTTGACGACGGTGTCGCGCGGGATCGAGAGCGTCTGGTTGTGGCCGCCGCCGATCCGCACCAGCAGGATCGAGTCCGCGCGGCTCGGCTCGCCGATCTTGTTGGCGCCGGGCTCGGCGCTGTCCTTCGTGCGCGCGTCCGAGCCGAGCACGAGGATCGTGTTCGGCGACGTCAACGGGTACCCGCCGCCGCTGAGCTCCGCGTCGGCCTCGTCCGAGACCTTCGACGCCTGGATCTGCGCGGAGACCAGGAACAGCACGAGCGAGATCGCCACCCAGGCCACGAGCGCGGCGAGCGCCCAGCGCAGGACCCGCCACACCGAGATGCGCGGCCGGCGGCGCGTGGGTTTTCGCGGCGGCGGCTCGTCGTAGCCGCGCGGCGCTTTCTGCATCTCGCGCAGGCCGCCGTCGTCCCCGCGCCGGCGCAGGAACCTCGGCGCGGCCCGGTAGACCTTGTACGGAGGCTTGTCGTCGTCGCGAGGATCGGCCATTGCGGATCGGTAAGGTGGCGCTGATGGCCGAGGGCTACGTCATCGGCGTCGACCTCGGCGGCACGAAGCTGCTGGCGGGAGCGGTCGGCGCGGACCTATCTGTGTTCCACCGTACCAACCGTCTCGTGTACGGGCTCTCGCAGGATGAACTCGTGCAGATGGTCATCGATGCGATGGAGGAGATCCGCACGGCCGTCGGCGGCGAGGTCGACGCGATCGGCTTCGGCATCCCGTGCACGTTCGACACGCGCTCGCGGATGGCCGTCCAGGCGGTCAACGTGCCACTGCGCGACATCGCGTTCGCGGACGTGATGGCCGAGCGGCTCGGGGTCCCCGTCGTGGTCGACAACGACGCGAACTGCCACGTCGTCTGCGAGTCGCGGATCGGGATCGCCCAGGGGGCGACCGAGGTCGCGCTGCTCACGCTCGGGACCGGGATCGGCGGCGGCCTGCTCCTGCGCGGGGAGGTCTACCGCGGCTGGATCAACGGCGGCGCCGAGATGGGGCACATGATCGTCGAGATGAACGGCCGGCCCTGCCAGGGCAACTGCCCCAACTGGGGCTGCCTGGAGTCGGTCGCCTCGGGCTCCGCGCTGGTGCGCGAGGCGTCGCTGGCGGTCGCGCGCCGGCCCGACACCGAGCTCGGGCACGCCCTGGAGGAGGGGCGCGAGCTGACCGGGCCGCTGATCACCGAGCTCGCCACCGCCGGCGACCCGGTCGCGCGCGGCGCGATCGAGACGATCGGGCGCGCGCTCGGCGTCGGCATCGTCAACCTCGTCAACACGTTCAACCCGCAGGTCGTCGTGATCGGCGGCGGCGTGATCGCGGCCGGCGAGCTGCTGCTCGCGCCCGCCCGCGAGGTGATGATGGAGCGGGCGTTGTCGCCGGGCAAGGACGTCGTGCGCGTGGAGGCCGCGCGCTACGGGCCCGAGGCGGGCATGATCGGCGCCGGGCTGCTCGCGCGCGACCTGGCCGCCGGGACGGTCACGGGCGCGATCGAAGCCAGGCCATGAGCGGGCGCCTGATCGTCTGCCCGACGCCGATCGGCAACCTCGAGGACATCACGCTGCGGGTGCTGGCGGCGCTGCGCGAGGCCGACGTGGTGGCGTGCGAGGACACCCGGCACACGCGCGTGCTGCTCGAGCGCTACGGGGTCTCGGCGACGCTGGTCTCCTACCACGAGCACAACGAGCGCGCGCGGGCGGCCGAGCTGGTCGAGCGGATGCTCGGTGGCGACGTCGTCGCGCTGGTCTCGGACGCGGGGATGCCGCTCGTGTCGGATCCGGGCTTCCCGTTGGTGCAGGGTGCGATCGCCGCCGGGCTGGCGGTCGAGGTCCTGCCCGGGCCTTCCGCTGCCTTGACCGCGCTCGTGGCTTCCGGCCTGCCGTCGGACGCCTGGCGGTTCGTCGGGTTCCTGCCGCGCAAGCGGGGCCCGCTGCTCGACGTCTTCCGCGCTCCTGAGACGGTCGTGGCCTTCGAGTCGCCGCGGCGCGTGGGCGCGTCGCTGGCCGCGCTCGCCTCGGTGGATCCGGAGCGTCCCGTCGCGGTCTGCCGCGAGCTGACGAAGCTGCACGAGGAGGTCGTGCGCGGGACGGCCTCGGGGTTGGCGGCGCGCTATGCGGACGAGGACCCGCGCGGCGAGATCGTGCTGGTCGTCGGCGGCGCGCCGCCGGTGTCGGGGGTCGACCCGGCGGCGGTCGAGGCCGTGCGCGCCCTGGTCGAGTCGGGCGCGCGGGCGAAGGTGGCGGCCAAGGTCGTGGCGGAGCTCACCGGAGCGCCCGCCAACGCGCTCTACCGGGAGGTGGCGACGTGAGGGTGCTCGTGGTGGGCGGCGGCGCGATCGGCGGCATCACCGCCGCGGGCATGGACGCCGACGTCGTGGTGCTCGACGCCGACGAGGCGCACGTCGCCGCCCTGCGCGATCCCGGGCTGATCATCAACGACGGTCCGCCGGTGGCGCTGGACGCGGTCTCCTCTTTGGACGAGCTGGAAGGCTCGTTCGACGTCGCCCTGGTGGCGGTCAAGTCGCCGCTGCACGACGTCGCGCTGCCGCCGCTGGTCTTGCGCGGCGGCATCGGCGTGTTCTGCTCGATGGGCAACGGGCTCATCCAGGACCGCATGGAGGCGATCGTCGGCAAGGGCAACCTGCTGGCCTGCATCGTCGAGTGGGGTGGTTCGAACATCGGCCCCGGCCGGCTGGTGCGCGACTCGCTCGGCGGCTACATGATCGGCGAGCTCGACGGCACGGTCAGCGACCGCGCCAAGGCTCTGGCCTCCGCGCTGGAGCCGATCGGGCACACGCAGGTCGTGGAGAACGTGCGCGGGATGATCTGGTCCAAGCTGCTGATCAACTCGACCTTCACCGGCTTGTCCGCGGTCTCCGGGCTGCGCTACGGGGAAGCGGCTTCGGCCGGCCGCGAGGCGGTCTTCGCGTTGTGGGAGGAGGGCGTCGCGGTCGCCGACGCGCAGGGGCTCGAGCTGGTCGCGATCCACGGCGTCGACCCGCACGCGTTCGACCTCGAGCGGTTGATGGAGCCGATGGCCAACGTCCGCCCCTCGATGCTCCAGGACCTCGACGCGGGCCGCCTGACCGAGGTCGACGTGGTCAACGGCGGCGTCGTGTCCAAGGGGCGCGAGTTCGGGGTCCCGACCCCCTGCAACGAGCGCGTGGTTGAGCTGGTGCACTCGATCGAGCGTGGCGAGCGGGTCTCCGAGCCGCGCTGGTTGGGCTACGTGGCCGAAGCCCGCGCGGCGCGCTGACGCGCCTCACTCGCCCCCGCGCCGCGCTCGCCCCCGGCCGCGCTCGCACCCGCGCCGCGCTCGCCGCCGCGATTGTTCAGAAACGGATCCCAGGGGACCTTTTGTGACCACTCGTCAGCCGCGGCGCGGAACGACCGGCCGGATCTGCAACACCTCTGC
>Ga0180215_1003166_pt1 | contig 15741 bp, 13 predicted proteins | sample eDN3rd37CBELigBY_FD_128871 | JGI IMG/M metagenome (GOLD analysis project Ga0180215, IMG submission 128871) | Enriched backyard soil microbial communities from Emeryville, California, USA - eDNA 3rd pass 37_C BE-Lig BY (version 2) (version 2) | ecosystem: Environmental > Terrestrial > Soil >...
AGCTAAATCCGAAAGGATATTTGGTTGCTAAGTTGAACAAGGAATAACTCTATTCATTTCTGAATAAAAACCTATCTAAAACCATTTAGGTATGGTGGGTTGACAGTTTCGTTCATATCAGTTAAATAAAAAGCTGTTCCATAACTCGCACTTTTTGATACGCTTTTTTCTTATAACCCTTGAAACTTAAAAACATAAAAAAAAGACTGTCTATTGACAGTCATAACCTTGCATTAAAGCACCTAAAATTTCAGTTATTTATAACCTGTCTTTGCAAAGACAAATACATCAACATCTTTATATGAAAGCAGGATTTTCACCAAATGTACCATTATTCAATGATGATGTTCATGATTCCCCTCGTTTTTTTGCAACCCTTCTTGTAAGGATTCTAACTCACTTTTAGAAAATTCTCCTACAATAAACTGTTTTTGAGGCATAATCAGTGAACTATTGTTACGCGCATGTACTTTTATATAATATAAACCGTCGCTATCAAACTCTTTACTTAAACTATACATACCATTTCCTACTTCTTCAGCTTGTTCCATATTGTAATTAAGTGAACCATCTTGTTTCCATATCTCAAAATGAACAAAATCTGCGCTTTCAACTCTTTTACCATCTTGAGTAAGAACTACCTTTATTGTCTCCTGCTTATTATTTGAAAAGGATTCGGGTATGACTATTTCTGCTTCAAAAGGATTTTCTTTTTTATATAAATCAGCAACATCCTCCTCAAGTGAACAAGCACTTAGAAAAAGGCTGAAAATTAAAACGAAAGAAAGACATATATTTTTTTTCACTTCAAAAAACACCCTTCACTTTTCGAATTATGCATTCATAAATTTCTTAACTATAGATATTCTTTGAATAATTAACCAGTCAATTAGCCATACAACAATAAGTGATAAACCGACCAATGGAAATAAAATTCCTAAGCCTATTAATATGATTAAGAAGAGCTTCATTTTTTTAATACCAGGAGCTTTCGGTGCACCCATTTCTTTTTTCGGTTTACGTTTCAGCCATAAATAAAAACCACTAACTGCAACAAGAATGATGCCTAAACAAATAAGAAGGCTAATTAATTGGTTAACTAAACCAAATTGAGTTCCTTTATGCAAAGTGATACCCCAAGCGACTATTTTTCCTATTAAACCGTAGTTATCATAACGATAATCAGCTAGAATTGCACCCGAATATTGATCGATATGCATAGTCACTTCATCTTGTGCCTTTGGTGGAAAAGCTGATAGCGTATAAACGCCTTCTTTTTCATTTGGAATGGTTATAGTGTAACTTGGATGTAGACCTTCATGATTCGCTATTGCAACCACATCATCGATTGACAGTGGAATAAATCCTTGAATTTCTGACTTAGGTACATCTAAATTTTCAGCTGCCCAAGGAACATTCGCTATATCTTTTGTTTTAATTGTGGATGTTGGAGCACTACCTGACCATATAGAAGGTGGGTATCCTGCACCAGAATTAGTAGCTAAAGATTGGAAATTACTACCCCAAAAACCTGACCAAGGCAAACCTGTCATAATTAAAAATAGCATTCCTGCTGTAATCCAAAAGGCTGGAACTGCATGCAAGTCTCTTCTTAGAATCTTTTTCCCTTTATTTAATCTTGGAATTAGAACACCAAATAGATTTTGTTTCTTTTTTGGATACCATAAGAAAAGACCGGTAACAATTAGCACCACTGCCCAACAAGCAACCAATTCTACAATTCGATCCCCTAATGTACCAGCCATTAGTTCACCATGAACTTCTTCAATTTTATCCATAATTCTATCTTCATTATTTAACTCTCCAATAGACTTACCTGTATAAGGGTCAATAAAGACTGTAAGAGACTCATTATTAGAAGTTATACTTACTTCACTCGAACGCGTTGCATTTTCTCCAGGACGATATTTTGTCACAACAGCATCAGGATATAGTCTTTTCACTTCCTCAATTTGTCGGGATGCTGGTATTTTATCTCCTTGTGGATTAACCTCATAGTATTCTTGATAAAGAACTTGTTCAATCTGAGGCTTAAATAAATAAATCGAACCAGTAACTGCTAGAATAATAAGAAATGGTGCAAAGATAATTCCAGCATAAAAATGCCATCTCCATACCGTTCTATATAGAGAGGCATCGGTTTGTTTTTTATTTTGAATAGAAGTATTATTCCTAGCCGTTTCCATATAACATGTCTCCTTTATTTTAATATTAGTCTCTTTATCAAGAATACAGATTAACTGTGAAGAAAGAATGAAATTCTTTATATTTGATATATTTTTCTTTCTTGAACTCTGCGACGTTAATTGAATAAGAAGAGCACTACCCATATTCAAGCATCGCACCCGTTTAACGGAATATCTTTAGCCATGTAAAATGACAATAAAGTTATTTAATTTTAAAAGCTCCAACAAGCACATAACCCCGTTCTGATTTTTGGACGGGGTAAAAAAAGTTGTTTAATTTTTAGAAATTACTACAAGTTCTTATATGCCACATTTAAACTGATTAATCAATAAAGCTTGCTTTTATCCTATTTAAAATACTTCACTTAAACTATAGAATTATTATGTAAATTAAACCTTTTTTGGATATACTCTATATAAATAATCTTCTATCGAAAACCTATTTCAATCCTCCACCAAGAAACCAAACCTGATTTATTGTTTTGAATAGGATATCCACCTACAGTCCAGTATTTTTGCACAGGTTTTTCCGGTATAATTGCATCTTTATGAAAATTTCCCCAATCACTGGTCTGATCGAATCGGTTTATTAATAATACTTTAAGTTTGTCAGGCAATATAAATGTAATATCATCTAATAGTATTAAATCCAGTTCTCTTTGTATCCGATATCGATAGGAAGAGATATGCTCTTTATAAACCTCGTAATCTAATGTTGTCATCATTTTCTTTTGAGCAAGTGACAATGTACCTTTGGAAGTAAAATATAGTTCTATTCCATCCATTTGCTCTTTGCGTAATGTTTGTTCCCACTGATGTTGACTAGGTATAAATATTTCAACAATTATTCTCCCGTTTGGCGCTAAATTTTTTTGTAATTTTTCGAATAATCGTTTTTTATTATGATATTCAGGTACATGTTGCAAAAATCCATCTGATAAAAGGATGATAGAATATTTTTCGTTTGGTAAATCACAATCCAGAATATTTCCTTTTATTACAGGAAAATGAATATTATTATATTCTTGTTTACGACGCAATTTAGCTAGCATCTCTTCACTATCATCAATCGCGGTAACTATCATTCCCGCTTTGGCTAATGGGACACATATTCGACCTGTTCCTGCCCCGATATCTAATAGTGATATAGGTTTTACTAAATCACTATTGGTAATATAAGCATGAATGTCTGCTTGCCCACAAAATTGATCATATAATTCCGCTTCTTTTCCTTGATACGGAGTCACAATTCGCGGCTTTTGGCGTCCTTTACTCATACCACAGTTATTACATAATGATTTTTTTAAAATATTTATTTCAATATTTTCAGGTACCCCATTTTTACAATCACCATTAAAACTATCATAAATAAATCCACAATGGTTGCAATCATAAACGGTCATTTATTTACACCTCCATTAGTTCACAATAGTAAAGAAAGACCTATTCGTTTATCATTTCTTTTTATCTTAAAATATAATTCATTCTTTATTATAGAGGAAGTTTAAAACCTAACTATATATTTTTATAGAAAAAAGAATGTAGGATACATTCTTTTTTCTATAATATTGTTTAACAGAGCTTAATTTTTAAAGTTTTCTGGATAAAATCCTTTTGCTAAAATTTCAATGGCTTGTGCTGCACGTATGCCTTCAGATGCTGCTGAAAGTGGCAAAATGACAAAGCGTTCATTTTGAACGGCTGGGGTTTCTTTTAAGGCTGGATCATTTTTCAAGAATTCGATTTTACTGTCTGCAGCTGTATCACCGTAATCAACCACAACGATTACTTCTGGATTACGCTCTACTGCGTCTTCTTTCGATACTGTTACCCAACCATCTTCTATATCCGAGAAAATGTTCTGACCACCTGCAAGTGTTGTAAGCTCATTCATAAAGTTCTGAGCCGCTGTAAAAATTTCTTTTTCACCACTATCATAAATAAGGACGTTTACTCTCTCATCGACCTCTGGTAAGTTAGCTTGTACTTTCTCTACATCAGCTTTCATTTGAGCGATAAGTTTATCCCCGCGCTCCTCAACATGGAAAATCTTCGCGATGTTTTGAATATCTTCAAAAATATCTTCAAGTGTTGGACTTGTCATATTTGAGGAGTTATGAAGATATGTATTAATCCCTAATTCCTTCAATTCTTCCTGTGTGCCAATTCCTTTTTCAGAAAAACCACTTACCCATCCTGCATATACAAAATCTGCTTCTGCATCAATAACCTGTTCTTTTGTTGGGTATTCTTTCGCCAACACGGGTACTTTATCATAAGCCTCTTGGAGAGAAGCCAAAATTTTATCATCTAAATAAGCTGTACCAACCATTGAGTCTTCTAAACCTAATGCTAGCATTATTTCTGTCACATGTTGGTTTAAGCTAATGGCACGTTTAGGTGCTTCTGTGTAAACGGTTGTAATATCATTATTAACAATCGTGACTTCATTTTCTGTATCCTCTTTTACATTACTGCTTTGTTCTGTCGAGCTGCCACACGCAGTTAAAACGATTAATAGTATAGCAGAAAGACATATACCCCAAAATTTGTTGTGCATTTTCATTATTTCTCTCCCTTTAATTTAGATTATTATAGACGAAGTTTCCTTCGGATCTACCTTGAGAAATTGTTCTGATATGTATGTTAGATGAGGCTTGCCAGTAAGCGGGTGTGTTTGAATCTCAGCGTATACACCAAATACATCACGTAGTAACGCTGGCGTCAGCACTTCTTCTGGCGTTCCATAACTAACGATGCTGCCATGTTGTAATACATAAATCTGATCGCAATACATAGCAGCTATATTTAAATCATGCAATGCAGCGATGACAGTCAAATGCAAGGTTTGAATTAAGTCCATCAGCTGCAATTGATGTTGAATATCTAAATGATTCGTTGGTTCATCCAGGATAAGTATATTCGCTTGTTGAGCGAGGGCGCGGGCAACCATGACGCGTTTTTTCTCGCCTCCTGAAAGGGAACTAAAATTACGTGTTTCTAAATGAGCGATACCTGTTTGCGATAACGCTTCTTTTACAATTCGAACGTCTTCTTGGTGATCGATTTCAAACAGCTTTTTATGAGGGGTCCTACCCATACCTACTAAATCACGTACTTGAAAATCGAAAAGAATAGGGGTTTCCTGGCCAACAACTGCTAAACTTTTAGCAATGGTTTTACTTGGTTGCTTGAAAATATCTTTTTCATTTAATAAGACCGTGCCGCTTTCTGGTTTTAATAGACGGTACAAATTTTTAAGCAGTGTCGATTTCCCGCTTCCATTAGGACCAATTAAACCGACAAATTGCTGCTCCTTTACTTGAATACTCACTTCATGCAAAATTCGCTGATCATGAATGGAGTATGATACGTAGTTTGCTTGTAATGTCATATCTTTTAATCTCCTTCCCCGAAAGAATAATTGTTACGGCGCAGTAACCAAATGAAGAATGGCCCTCCACAAATAGCTGTAATAATTCCAATCGGCATTTCCTCTGGAGCAATCAGAATTCGTGAAAGCGTATCTGCCCATATTAAGAAAATACCTCCTAACAATGCACTAATAGGAATAACATATTTATAATTGGAACCCACTATTAAACGTACGATATGTGGAATAATCAAACCAACAAACCCAATCGAACCGCTAACAGCGACGAGTACACCTGTGAGTAGAGATATTAATATAATCAGTTGCATTCGGAACCGATGCAGATTAACCCCTAAGGTTACTGAGGATTCTTCTCCAAGCAGTAATAAATTTAACTGGCGATAATGGAGCCAAAGTAATAGGAATACACAGATAAAAATGATAGCAGGGATGAGCAGATAGCTCCATTTTGCACCTGCTAAGCTCCCCATCATCCAGTACATAACCGCTTTAATGCCGCCTTCTCGTGTCGACATCATTAAAATAAAGTTTGAAATAGCTGATAGTATAAGTGAGACAGCAATTCCTGCCAGTAAAAGTCGAATGATAGAAATTCGTCTACCCACGCGGGACAAGAAAAAAACAAATAATACTGAAATAAAAGCGCCTATAAAAGCTGCTGCAGAAAGGGCATAGATTCCTAAAAATGAAAAAGCGCCTAAAATTAATACAGCAGTCGCACCAACTGTCGCACCAGATGAAACGCCTAAAATATATGGATCTGCAATTGAGTTGCGAACAAGCGCTTGAATAGCAGCCCCAGCAATGGCTAGTCCTGCTCCAACAATAGCAGCGAGCAGCACACGTGGTACACGAATTTGCCAAATAATAATTTCCTGTGAGCGACTCCAATCTGTTTCTATTAGGTTTTGGAAAAGTGGTATTTTAGAAAAGATAACTTTCCATACATACACCGGTGTAATAGAAACGGAGCCAACCATAATAGATAAAGTGATTGAAATACCTAACACTAAAAGTAGAACGATGGAAAAGAGAATAAATTTTTTATTGGAGAATTGCGTCTGATTGTTCATTGTTTATTAACTCCTATTCAAAAATAGTGAGTATGAAGCAATAAAAAAGGGTACCCCTACGCAAAAGATTTGCATAGAAATACCCTAGATTAAACAAAAAAATTAACAAAAGACAGAAATGTGCCCTGCTATTGTCCGTAATTGCTTGCATCCTCGTGGGCATTACAGTTAAGAACTGAATGGCAGGTCTCCTGGCTTCGAATCATTGTCACTATGACAGCCTTCCCATTATAGAACAGTGGCATATCGTCATAGAACTCCTCGTTACAGTTGCGGGACAGCGTCGGATTTACACCGACTTCCCTTTTAAGTGACACCTTTTAAAAAAAGTCACACCATTAGTATATGAAATTTAAAATTACTGAGAATTCTAACATGCATTTTTATAATAGTCTATCTTATTTACTCAACTTTCGCACAAGCTGTATAGAAATAATAAAGTCATTTAATTTTGTTCTTGAAACATAAAGGTCTAGTGACAGGGTAGCTGCTCTAGCCCGCAAGTTTTTTTCATTAAAAGTAATTAACATCCTATATGCGGGTAAAATGTTTCTGCTCACAAAGGGAAGTTATTGATAATTTGTTTTTGATAATAGTTTTGAAACAAGGATCATTTCGTATCTAGAAATTTACTTTGTTAGCTTGATAGACATGTGACGATCCCAAAAAATGAAGATATTTACTTCATGGAAATGAAATCAAAAAAAGTTTACCTATTGCAAATTATATTCATTATTGCAAATTTATGCAATATCAAATTATGATTCTGATGTTTTTAGGGATGAAAACATACATAAGAACTGTTAATGGCATTGAAGCGATAATATGATAAAAAAAAGGGCAACTTCACCAAAAGGAGAAGTTTGCCCAAAATCAAAAAGAATTCATCCATCAACTTGTTCGAATTAGCTTCTTTAAAAGAGACTGGAACGCGAACTTAGTTAATCACATTCAAAACCTCTTGCTTGTAACGCTCTCTCCAGATCTTAGCGATATCTACCATTCTCTCAAGAGCGGCCAATGTTTCATCTATTTTTCTTGTTTTAAGACCGCAATCAGGATTAATCCAACATTGCTGTACGGAGAGTACTTCTAAGCTATCATTGATGATAGTCTGCATTTCATCTAATTGCGGAATACGAGGACTATGAATATCATAAACACCTAACCCTATATCATTTTCGTATTGGTAATGTTTAAAAGCTTCAATAATCTCTCCATGACTTCTAGATGTTTCAATTGAGATGACATCTGCATCTAATGCACGAATAGGTTCAATAAAATCATTGAATTCACAGTAGCACATATGGGTATGAATTTGTGTTTCATCGGCTACTTGTGATGTCGCCAGCTTAAAGGCATTCACAGCCCACTCTAGATAAGATGATTGTTTGTTGATTTTTAACGGCAAACCTTCTCTTAATGCTGGCTCATCTACTTGAATAATGCGAATACCTTCTCCTTCAAGCACTTGTACTTCTTTACGAATCGCTAGTGCAATCTGATTTGCCACTTCTTTTCTTGGAATATCATCTCGTACAAAAGACCAATTTAAAATCGTAATCGGCCCTGTCAGCATCCCTTTTACAGGTTTCTCTGTTAAAGACTGTGCATAAACTGTTTCAGCTACTGTCATAGGCGCAGTCCATTGTACATCACCATAAATAATCGGTGGTTTGACACATCTAGAACCATATGAAACAACCCAAGCTTTTTCAGTGAAGGCAAACCCATCTAATTTTTCGCCGAAATACTCTACCATATCTGTACGCTCAAATTCACCATGAACAAGTACATCAAGACCAAGTTTCTCTTGATAATTGATCCACTTTTTGATTTCTGACTGAATAAATGTATAGTAATCTTTACTTGAAATTTCGCCTTTTCTCATTTGAGATCGTATTTTCTTTACTTCTGGTGTTTGAGGGAAGCTACCAATTGTTGTCGTAGGGAATAATGGTAACTGTAATATTTCTTGTTGTAACGCTTTTCTTATTTCATGCAAGCTTTTTCTATTGAAGTCTCCTTCATTCACTTGTGCTATAGCTTCATGTACATTTGTCAGTTTCCTAACAGGACTATTGTTTAAATCGGCGATAGTAGATGCATTCTGATTAAAAACCTCTTGGTATGCATGACTACCTTCACATAGAGCATTTCTTAAAATACTTAATTCCGTTAATTTTTCATCAGCGAAAGCAAGATTGTTTTTCAATGGTTCTGGTAGTTTCGATTCTGAAGTTACGGTTACAGGAACATGCATTAAACTACAAGATGGTTGAATCCATAGCTTCCCTCCACCAACAAGACTCTCTAGTTCGATTAATAGATCAAATTGTTTCTCGAGCGGCGTACACCAAATATCACGTCCATTAATTATGCCGGCTGCTAGTATTTTTCCTTCTGGGAATCCCCATTTTTTCAGATTAGCAAGATTTTCTTGATAACCATGCACAAAATCTAATCCAATTCCTGCAACAGGTAAGTTCACAACTGCTTCATAATGCTCTACTGACTCAAAATAAGTTTGTAATAAAATTTTCGCTTCAGGAACCTCTTCTGAAAGTTGCTTATAAACCTCTGTCGCTATCTTCATATCTTCTTCTGAAATAGAAGTAGCTAAAATAGGTTCTTCCAATTGAATCCATTCAACACCTTCAGCGACTAATTCCTTCAATACTTGTGTATATAAACTAATCAGCTGTAACATATATGCAGGCTTATCTACCTTTTTCATTTCTTTTGTTAATTTATAAAAAGTAACGGGACCAATCATGGTAGGTTTTCCTGAAACACCTAACTCTTCCTTCGCCTCTAAATAAGCTTTAAGAGGATTATTTTCACAAAGGCGTAAGTAAGGCCCATCATATTCAGGTACGATATAGTGATAATTTGTATTGAACCATTTCGTCATTTCACTAGCGACGGCTTCTTCATTTCCACGAGCTATCGAGTAATAGGTCTCTAAATTCACTTCTATGCCATCCCAATTGTAACGCTTCGGTACCATCCCAAACATTGCCGCAACATCTAGCACACGGTCATAATAAGTAAAATCCCCTACTGTTACAACATCGACTTTAGCGTCTATTTGTTTTTGAATATTCGCTAAACGTAATGCCTTCATCGATGCTTCAAACTGCGCCTCCGTTAACGTTTTTGCCCAATATGCTTCTACGATTCTTTTCCATTCACGATTTGCTCCGATATACGGATAACCAATTACTGTACTTGTAATACTCATTTCTAATCCCCTTTTCCATTTATATTTGATAAAACCTCTATATAATAGTTCATGTCTTCTTTCCCTAAGCTGCTAATTAAAAAATCCAGATAATACTTGCCTGTCTGTTAGATACAGTTCAAGCATTATCTAAATGTATTAATCTGCTCTAAAACCTAACAATTCATCTAGAACTAGTTGGTATGCAGTGTAGAGCTGACCTAACTCAAATTTCTTGTCCATCGTTTTTTTATTATCATTAAGCATCAATTTCTCTAGCTGATTTACATACTCTACTAAATTAATCTGTTTTACATCTAATTGTGAAAGCATCACAATCGACTTTAGTTCCATAACGTAATCAGAAACAATAGCCATCTGTTTCACCCTTTCTCAGTCCATAAAAAAAACATCTTTTTAACCGGGTTAAAAAGATGTTAATTAGACTTTATGATATGCATAATCCATCTGTAGACAGCGAAAAATAGACAAACATTCGTTTATAGGTTGAAGTTGTTTCATAATATGATACTCCTTCACTCTCCGAAAATGTTGATTTTTTTTCGCTCGTCGCACAGTGATCATACAAATAGGGTGAATACTATTCACAGTCACACATAACACCTCCTATCCTCGTAGGTTTTCTGGTGTGTACTAAACATGGCAGGTCTCCTGGCTCATGATCATCACTCTTTCTCCCTTCCCATTACAATCGTAACAGTGGTCTTGAGAAATCGCTCCCATTTACAGTTGCGGGACAGCGTCGGATTTGCACCGACTTCCCTTTTAAGTTCTTTACAAAAGACTTGCAAGAACACCAAGTTTTACACGATATTCAGTTGTAAACTCAATATAACATAAAAATGAATATAAATACAAAGTTTTTTGAATTTATAGTTTATTTTCAAATTAATTCTCTTTAGCTTCTTTAATAACGAAGGTTTATTATATAAGTCCAAATATCAGTAACTATGATTTAGTTAAGTCTATTGTGCTTCAATGCTCTTCAATAGAGCCTTGAATATAAGAAAAAGGATTTTTATCAAATTCAAAATATCTTTGTACTTTTAGAAGAATAAAATCGCTTTGTTGAGTTTGAAATAAAGAATACATATTCTCTTGCTCTTGTAAAGGATATGGAATGAAGACTTGCATCTTCTCGCTGTTTAACAAGATTACCCACAGGACAACTAGTCAAAAGCTTTAAATCACCTTAGATATTTTAGTCAATTTTTTTAGAAGTAATGTCTAGACCGCCAAGCTATAGCGCAGTAGGTGGTAATAGTGTTCAAAAATAGAATAGTGGAAATATTGGTGTTAAAGGCACACCGAGAAAAACTTGACACATATGTGAAGTGTGATATATTACTCCATAATCGAATATTATGTAACGCTGATGCCAGATTGTTTAATCTGGCTTAAAAGGGAAATCGGTGAAAGTCCGATACTGTCCCGCAACTGTAAATGGGAGCTACCTACAAAAAACCACTGTCGAATAACGGGAAGGTGTAGTTTAGTGATGATCATAAGTCAGGAGACCTGCCAGTGGTTTACAACATCGAAAAAACCTACGGAGGATAGGGAGATGTTAGAACGCTTGCATGACTTGTACAAATGTGTACTTTTACATAGAATCGTTTTCACAGCTACTACCTTGTGTAGGAGCTGTTTTTTTATTGTATGGGGATGTGGAAAATAGAGAGGAGAATCAATAATAGTGAAACAAAAAATTAAACAAGAGAAACTATACAAGTGTGCAAGTAGCAGGGAAAATAGGTGATGATCAGCTGTTGAACACAAAACCTATGAGCTTCAAAATGATCCAGCTCTATTTGCTATCGATGCTATTCTTTACAGCTAATTCCGTATTGACTGTAATTTTCCCTTTACAGGCAGAGCATTATGGCTTTAAAACCTCTGAAATTGGAATCATGATGGGGCTCTACATGTTTGTTTGTATGTTCTTACGCCCATTTGCTGGACAAATGATCGCTAAATACGGTGTTAAAAAAGTGATGTGGACATTACTCATTGTTCATGCACTAGCACTACTATTGTATGTTTGGTTAGAAGTGGATAGCTTGTATGCTGTTCGATCACTTCAAGGTGTGGTCACAGCCTTCTTCTCCATGTCGATGCAAATCGGGATTGCAGATATTTTACGAGATAAGGATCGCGGACAAGGGATGGCCATGTATTCACTTTCTACGGTGCTACCAGGATTGTACGGACCTGCACTAGCCCTGTATTTATAGGCGGATATGCAAGCCATTTATGTATTGGTCATCATTCTTGCAATGCTACCACTACTTCTACAATTTAGAACACCATTTGAAGAAACGAAAACAGAGTCCAAGCCCTTTTCTCTTAAACTCGTAAAAGAAAATTTTTTAAGCGCTCCAAATAAACAAAGCTTAATACAAGCATCAACTGTTATGCTCACTGGTGCATTCGTCTTTGGTGCGCTTAATACATCCTTACCCCTCTATTTAGTCACAGAAGAAATTGGAGCCCCTGTTGTGTACTTGCTATTGCAATCGATTATCGTTGTTGCAAGTAGATATCTCTTCAGGAAATATATCCTTTCTGATGGTAAGTGGCATACAAATTTTATGCTTATCATATTGAGTGCCTCAATCATTGGCACATCCTTGTTATTGTTTGTTACTCAAGTGCCTTGGCTCTTATATGTTTCTGCTATTTTCAATGGATTAGTTTCTGCTATTGTGATTGGCTTAGTAATTGGAACAATTGCTGGATATATTGGTGGGTGGTTTGATTATACGTTAATGCGTATTTGTGATACGGTTATGGCATTTCCGAATTTGCTACTTGTGATCGGGCTTGTCGGTATGTCTGGCCCTGGCTTAACCCAGGTCGTGACTGCACTCATTTTAGTACAATGGGTCTATTATGCACGGATTTTTAGAGGAATGGTCATTAGCCTGAAGGCAGAAAATTATATCACCGCTGCACAAATTAGTGGTTCATCATCATGGAAGATTATGAAAAAGCATATCGTGCCAAATATTTTGCCACCGCTTGTCGTGATGGGCACACTAGAAATGGGATGGGCAATCATGAACATTTCATCAATGTCCTTTCTTGGGCTTGGAGTACAAGCACCGACACCTGAATGGGGCGCGATGATTTTAGAAGGTAAATCCTTTGTTCGTTCAAACCCTGAATTAATGCTCTACCCTGGTTTATGTATTATGCTAGTTGTAATTATCTTTAATTTACTTGGAGAATCCTTATCAGAGCACTTTGGTGTAAAGCGTCGATTTTAAAAGGAGTGAGCTAGATGCCGGCAGCAAAACCTGTATTAGAAGTAAATCAATTAAGTGTGCGAACTAAAACAAAAACGCTCATTCATCCGCTTGAATTTACACTTCAGAAAGGTGAAATCCTTGGGCTTGTCGGTGAAAGTGGTAGTGGTAAAACCGTAACAAGTATGGCGATTTTTCAGTTGTTACATAAAGAAAGTATGGTTATTGATGGCAGCATTCGCTTAAATGGACAGGAGTTAAATGGCTTACCCGAAAAACAGATGAAAACGATTCGCGGGAAGGACATTGCTTTTATCATGCAAAACCCAATGAATGCATTTACACCTGTTTATACTATTGGCAATCAATTTGTCGAAACGATTCGTGCGCATATAGCATGTAGCAAGAAAGAAGCCTTAGAATTAGCAACAGAAGCACTTGCAAATGTGAATTTACCACATCCTAAAACATTATTATCACTCTATCCGTTTCAGCTAAGTGGCGGGATGCTTCAACGCGTAATGATTGCATTTGCGGCTTGTTTACATCCGAAGGTTATTATTGCTGACGAGCCAACTACTGCACTCGATGTACATAATCAACTTCAGGTACTTCGCCATTTAGAGCATATTCGCGCAACATATGGGACATCAATTCTACTCATTTCACATGATTTAGGCGTTATCTCAGAAATGGCTGATTACGTCGCGGTTATGCAGAATGGTCATCTTGTAGAGCAAGCAAATGTATTTGATTTATTCGATTCACCACAGCATGCATATACAAAGCAATTGCTTGATGCACGCCCTACTTTACACATGACCCCATCTACAAGGGAGGTTTCATATGAGTCTTCTTGACGTAAAACAAATTTCTCACACTTATAAGACGAATTCAATGTTTAAGCCCCATCATGAACGTACTGTATTAAACAATATTTCATTCTCAATTGACGAAGGCAGTTGCTTTGCAATACTTGGTTCAAGCGGCGCTGGGAAAAGTACGATTGGGAAGATTATACTTGGTATAGAAAAACCCACACAAGGATCTGTACAATTTATGGGACATGACCTTTATACAATTGATAAAAAATTAAAGCACCAGTTACGCCGCGATTTGCAGGTTGTGTTTCAAGATTCGTATTCATCAGTGAATCCACGCATGACAGCCGAACAGATTATTGCCGAGCCACTCAAAAATTATGAGAAGCTTTCTGCTACGGAACAAAAACGCTCAATTATAGAACTACTTGAACACGTTGGTCTAAGCAAAAATGATTTAATGAAATACCCACATGAATTCAGCGGCGGTCAGCTCCAGCGAATTAACATTGCACGTGCGCTGTCTCTAAAACCGAAGTTAATCGTATTAGATGAGCCAGTTAGCAGCCTCGATATGGTCAATCAAACGCTCATTTTAGAGCTTTTAAATAACCTAAAAAAGGAACTCGGTTTGACCTACTTCTTTATTACACATGATATTAAAGCCGCGCATATGCTAGCGGATCAGCTCGGTATTTTAGAAAAAGGACAACTTGTGGAAGTCTTTAATAATCCTAGTGAGTTTTTTACTTCTGTTCACCCCGTTGTTCATCAATTACGCAGTGCAATATTAGCCGAGCATCCAAGTAGTCGCACAATCCGTAGCAACAAACGTCCATAAGAGAGGTACGCCTTCTACATTGTTGAAAACAACTTTAACAACGAAAGATCTATGCATCGGTCTTTCGTTGTTTTTATATAGAATAGATTTTATTTTATGTAGCTTTCAATGTTTAGATTAATTTTAAAGTATAGAAAAATCGGGGTTCATCTTGGTTGAGAGGCTGAGTATGAAGCTAGACCTTACAGGTAAAGAAAATGGCTTTGAATTTGCTGATTTACTCTTAAATTTATTGAAGAAAATTATGAAAGTACGTCATTCGATTAACAGCGGCAAATTTAATTACCACATATACACAAATAGATTAAAGTATAATATTGCCTAAAGTATATTGAAGCATATCATTGCCCATTCGGCAAGATTATGGTTCAAGTCACATATGCACAATCACTCCTTAATATTGTTGGAAGCTGGTGCAGCCATTAAAGAAGTACAGAATCGATTAGGGCATACTGATGTACAAACCACAATGAATATCTATGCACACATTACAAAAAAGCAAAAGCAAAGGCTATGCAAAAATTTGAAAAGCACCTCAATATTTGACTACGGTTGAATACGATTCAATGAAGTTAATTGAAATAGCCCAAAAGAAAAAACCCTTGATTTTCAAGGGTTTTAACAATATTTGATATCCAATGATATCTATATATCGAGACGCAGTGGCTCGAACCTGTTACTTGGTTATTTTTGCAACTCTTTATATAAATTCCGCAACACATACGTCTTATACAGCTCTAGCTTTCGACGCTCTACCGGGTGATGCTTAATCCCCATCTTCTTTAATTCGGCAATAAACCAACCTTTTGAATATTGATAAGCCATTTCTATTCCTCCTCTAGCATTTAGAACAACATATGCTAGAGAAACTAGATACATGCTTATTTTTTCATTAAATCTAGTAATAATTGAT
>Ga0180215_1003167_pt1 | contig 15739 bp, 14 predicted proteins | sample eDN3rd37CBELigBY_FD_128871 | JGI IMG/M metagenome (GOLD analysis project Ga0180215, IMG submission 128871) | Enriched backyard soil microbial communities from Emeryville, California, USA - eDNA 3rd pass 37_C BE-Lig BY (version 2) (version 2) | ecosystem: Environmental > Terrestrial > Soil >...
GCGCTCTCCGAGTTCGTGGTCAAGGGCATCACCACCAACATCGGCTACCTGCGCCAGATCATCGACCACCCCGAGTTCCAGAGCGGCGACTACGACACCACCTTCCTCGCTCGCTGCGCCGAGGAGCTGAAGCAGGAGTCCTCGCCCGATCTGGCCAAGGTGGCGCTCATCGCCTCGGCGGTGCACCAGTTCCAGCTCGATCAGGCGCGGGCGAAGAAGCTGCAGGAGCGGACGGAGGGCGCGCAGGGCGCCCGGTCGCGCTGGGCGGAGATCGGCAGGATGCACGCGCTCGGCCGGAGCGGAGGTGTGCGGTGAAGTACCAGGCGACGCTGGGCAAGCAGACCCACGACATCGAGGTGAAGGAGAAGGGCGAGGGCCTCTACGAGGTGGTCCTCGACGGCGAGAAGCACGTGGTCGACGCGCTCCAGCTCGATCACGGCGCGGTGAGCCTGATCGTCGATCGCGCCTCCTTCTCGGTGGAGTTCGAGGACACCTCCGACACCTGGATCAACGTCCTCGTCAAGGGGCAGGTCTTCCCGGTCGAGGTGCTCGACGAGCGGCGGCTGCGGATGCGCGCCGCGTCGGGCCGCTTCGTCGTCGAGGGGCCGCAGACCATCGCGGCGCCGATGCCGGGCAAGGTGGTCAAGGTCCTCTGCAAGGTGGGCGACCAGGTCAAGGAGGGGCAGGGCCTGGTGGTCATCGAGGCGATGAAGATGGAGAACGAGCTCGCCTCGCCCAAGGACGGCGTGGTCAAGGAGATCCTCGCCATCGAGAACACCTCGGTGGAGAGCAATGCGAAGCTCGTCGTGGTCGAGTGAGGTAGCCCGTGGCTGACGAAACGCGGAAGAAGATCGCAGGGGAAGAGGCGCGCTGGCGCGAGCAGACCTGGGCCCGGGCGGTGCAGAAGAATCCGGAGCGCCGGCAGAGGTTCGAGACCTCGAGCGGGATCGAGCTGCCCCCGGTGGTGACGCCCGCGGAGGCGCCGCCCGAGGAGGCCTACCTCGAGAAGCTCGGCTTCCCCGGCGAGTTCCCCTTCACCCGCGGCGTCCAGCCGACCATGTACCGCGGCCGCCACTGGACCATGCGCCAGTACGCGGGCTTCGCCACCGCGAAGGCGTCGAACGAGCGCTACAAGTACCTGCTCCAGTCGGGGCAGACGGGGCTCTCCGTCGCCTTCGATCTCCCCACGCAGATGGGCCGCGACGCGGACCACCCGCGCGCCCGCGGCGAGGTGGGGCGGGTGGGTGTCTCCATCTGCTCCATCGAGGACATGGCGGTGCTGATGGCGGATCTCCCCATGGAGGACCTCACCACCTCCATGACGATCAACGCCACCTCGTCGATCCTGCTCGCCTTCTACGCGGTCCACGCGCAGGAGCGCGGCTTCGACATCGCGAAGCTCGGCGGCACCATCCAGAACGATCTCCTCAAGGAGTACATCGCCCGCGGAACCTACATCTACCCGCCGGCGCCGTCGCTCCGGATCATCACCGACATCTTCGCCTTCACCTCGAAGCACATGCCGCGGTGGAACCCGATCTCCATCAGCGGCTACCACATCCGCGAGGCGGGGAGCACGGCGGCGCAGGAGATCGCCTTCACCCTCGCCGACGGCATCACCTACGTGCAGGCGGCGATCGAGGCGGGCCTCGACGTCGACGCCTTCGCGGGGCGGCTCTCCTTCTTCTTCAACGTCCACAACGACTTCCTCGAGGAGATCGCCAAGTTCCGCGCCGCGCGCAGGCTGTGGGCGCGGATCATGAAGGAGCGCTTCAAGGCGAAAGATCCGCGCTCCTGCATGCTGCGCTTCCACTCGCAGACCGCGGGCTCGACCCTCACCGCCCAGCAGCCGGACAACAACGTGGTCCGCGTGGCGCTGCAGGCCCTCGCCGCGGTGCTGGGCGGCACCCAGTCGCTCCACACCAACTCCCGTGACGAGGCGCTCGCGCTGCCGTCGCAGGCCTCCGCCAAGCTGGCGCTGCGCACCCAGCAGATCATCGCCTACGAGAGCGGCGTCGCCGACGTGATCGATCCGCTGGGCGGCTCCTGGCACATCGAGCGGCTCACCGACGAGCTCGAGGAGAAGGCGCTCGCCTACATCCAGAAGATCGACGACATGGGCGGCATGGTGAACGCGATCTCCGAGGGCTTCCCGCAGCGGGAGATTCAGGACGCCGCCTTCCGCTACCAGACCGAGATCGAGCGGAAGGAGCGGGTGATCGTCGGCGTGAACCGCTTCGTCGAGGAGGAGGAGGTCGCCCCCGCCGACCTGCTCAAGATCGATCCCGCCATCGAGGCGGAGCAGGCGGAGCGCCTCGCCGATCTGCGGCGGCGCCGCGACGCGGACAAGGCGGCACGGGCCCTCGACGCGGTGCGCGCCGGCGCCCGTGGCAGGGACAACCTGATGCCGCTCATCTTCGAGGCGGTTCGCGCGCGCTGCACCCTCGGCGAGATCAGCGACGCCATGCGCGACGTCTTCGGCGAGCACCGCGAAGAGGTCGTGCTCTAAGCCGTTTCGCTGCGTGGAGCCGCTCCACCGGGCGTGATAGGTTCGCGCCCGCGCCGGGGATCGGCGCGGGGGCGGACGACATGGACGTGGGCACGGGATCGCAGCGGAGCTGGGCGCGGACGGAACGGGAGCTGGCGGAGGCGCCGCTTCCGGAGCTGGTCCCTTCCGGCCCGGTGGTGGGGGGAACGCCGCTGCGCCTCTGCTACCTGGTGGCGGCGCAGAACGCCACCGGCCGCCTCTCCTTCGACGAAGGGGAGGGGATCCGCCACGAGCTCTTCTTCAAGCGCGGCGTCCCCCACCAGGCCACGAGCACCTGCCCCGGCTTTGGCCTCCTTCCCTGGCTGACAGCCAACGGCGCCCTCGATGCCGCTGCGGCCGCCCGCGCCGAGGCGGCGGGGGGCGATCCGCTCGCGGCGCTCTTCCAGCTCGGGCTCCTTCCCCCCGCGGACGCCTTCGGCTGGCTCGGCAGGTGGGGCTGCGCCGTCTTCGCCCGGGCGCTGGCGGCGGAGCAGGGGAGCTTCACCTGGGAGCCGGACGCCCCCGCCCCGGCCGGGACCTTTCCCCTGGGGGAGAAGTGGGCGCTCCTCTGCGAGGTCGGCCGCCGCCTCGACATGGACGTGGTCGCGAGGCGCCTGGGCGCGCGGATCGATTGCCCGGTGATGCGCGCCGGCGACGGGCTGGTCCCGATCGAGAGCCTCGCGCTCAACGCCCATGAGGCGCGGGTGGTCGCCTCGCTGGATGGAACCCGCTCGCTGGCGCACCTCGCCGCCGCCTCGCCGGGCGACGCGCCGGTCATCTACCGCACCGGCCTCTTCCTCGCGGAGCTGGGGCTCGCCTCCTTCGCGAAGGCGCGGCTCGAGCGGCCCGCGGGCGCGCCGCTGCCGGATGGCGCCGCCGCCGCGCAGCCGGCCAGCGCGGCGCCCGGTTCCCGCGGCGTGGGCGCCACCGCCGGCCCCGGCGCCCGGGGCATCGACGCCAGCGCAGGGCCAGGCGCCCGCAGCGCCGGCCCCCGCGGCGTCGGTGCGAGCGCGGGCCCGTCCGCCCGGGGCATCGGCGGCAGCGCGGGCCCCGGCGCCCGCAGCGCCGGCCCCCGCGGCGTCGGTGCGAGCGCGGGCCCGTCCGCCCGGGGGATCGGTGGCAGCGCGGGCCCCGGCACCCGCAGCGCCGGCCCCCGCGGCGCCGGTACGAGCGCGGGCCCGTCCGCCCGGGGGATCGGCAGCAGCGCCGGCCCCGGCAACGCGCCGCGCTTCCCCACCGACGAGGCGGGCCTGCGCGCCTTCCTGGAATCGCTGCAGGGCAAGAACCACTTCGAGGTGCTGGGGCTGCCCCGCTCCGCGACCCCCAACCTGATCAAGCAGTCCTACTTCCAGCGGGCGCGCGCCTTCCATCCCGACCTGGCGGGCACCGGTGGACCCACGGTGCGCCGGATCCGCGAGGAGATCACCGCCCGCCTCAACGAGGCGTGGTCCTGCCTCTCCGACGACGAGCGGCGCCGCGCCTACCTCGCCGAGCTCGACGCGGGCGGCGCGAAGCAGCTCGACGTGGCCAACGTGCTGGTCGCCGAGCAGCTCTTCCGCCAGGCGACGGTGCTGGTGAAGACACGCCGCTTCGCCGAGGCGGTGGCCGAACTCGACCGCGCCATCTCGCTCAACCCGGAGGAGGGGGAGTTCTACGCCTGGCGTGGCTTCGCGCGGTTCTGGAGCGCGCTCGACAAGCACCTCGCCCGCGACGAGGCGATGGCGGAGATCGAGCACGCTCTCTCGCTCAACGAGCGATGCGCGCCGGCCTGGCTCTTCGCCGCGCGGATCGCCACCGTTGTCGGTGACGCCACCGGCGCGATCAAGTACTACAGGCGCTGCCTCGCCGTGGACGAGGCGAACCTGGAGGCCCAGCGGGAGCTGCGCCTGCTCGAATCGAGGATGGCCAAGTGAGTGTTCTAGCCGGAAAAGACCGCAGGGCCCTGCGCGCCCTGGGGCACCACCTCAAGCCCGTGGTCCAGATCGGCCAGCAGGGGATCACCGTGGGGATCATCGACGCAGCGGCCGCCGCGCTCGACGACCACGAGCTGATCAAGGTGAAGGTCCTCGAGGGAGCGCCGGTGGATCGCAAGGAGGCGGCGGAGGAGCTCGCCCGGGAGACCGGCGCCGAGCTGGCCCAGGTGCTCGGCCGCACCTTCCTCCTCTACAAGCCGCACCCGACCGAGCCGAAGATCCGCGTCGGTGAGCCGCCCAGGGCGGCGCTCCACGGCCACATCGGCGGCGAGGGTGACAGGCCGGCGGCCCGCAGGCCGAAGCGCGCCATCAGCCAGGGCGCCGCCGACGAGAAGCCCGCCGGCCGCAGGCTCCCTGCGGCGAAGGCGAAGGCGGGCGTTGCGAAGGCCGCCCCCCGCCGCAGCGGAACGGGCGCCGCGCTGCCGCCCCGCCGCCACGGCCGCTGAAACGAAAACGGGCCCGCGAACGCGGGCCCATTCTCGCGTGCAGTGGCCCCGCCAGGGCGGGGCCACGTCCGCTCATTCCGGCGAGCCCTTCCCCAGCTCGATCGGCCCGGACAGCTCCACCGGGATCCGCCCCACGCCGAGGCGGACGATCCCGTCGATCAGGTAGTCGAGCCCGCCGCCCCTGCGGATGGCGTTCTTCACCTCGGGGAAGTTGGTCTCGTCCAGCTCGATGGGGATCTCGAGCTGCGCCACCGAAGCCGGGGGCAGCCGCTCCTTCCTGCCGGCGATCCCCTGCTCGATCATCCGCTTCCCGTTGATCACCAGGTCGTACGTCATCTGCTCGAGCTGGACCTCGAAGGGATTGCGGTTCTCCACCCGCACGTAGAAGACGAGGCCGACGCGGTTCTCCTCCGGGAAAGCGCCCGCCTCCACGTGCCACACCTTCACCTCGGGGACCCGGGGTGCCCGCACCTGGCCCGCCCGCTGGAAGGTCCACTCGGTGCCGTCGCTGGTCACCACCGCGCCGCGCATCACGATCGGGATCGGCGCCGCGTTCTCCAGCACCTCGGCCAGCTTCTCGCCCCTGGCATAGGCGGCGGTCACCGGCACCTCGACCGTGCCGCCGCCCGGCGGGATCTCCCTGTCGAGGCGGATCGTGCCGGCGTCCGCCGGCTCGCCCCCCACCGTCAGCTCGTAGCGCGCCTCCCGCGCCTGGAGCGCGGTCGGCGACTCGATCTCCACCAGCGCCACCGCGGTGAACTGCGTGAAGCTCTGGTCGCGGACGTCGATCCGGCTCACCGCCGCTTCGCGCACCGGCGGCTTGTCCGGGACCTGCTGCGCGCCGCTGCAGCCCGCGGCGATCAGCGCCGCGGCGAGGACGAATGCGAGACGATGGGCCAGACGCATCGGTTGCCTCCGGACGGGATCAGTTGATGGTGCCGCAGATGTCGTCGGGCCTGTCGCCCGGCGCCACGGGGCAGTTGCCGCCGAGGGTGCGCACGTTGTGCAGCACGAAGTTGGTGCGGGCGCCGTCGACCTCCATCTCCACCTGCACCCAGCCGAGCTCGGGCACGAAGGAGCGGAAGAGCCCCTCGTCGAAGGGCAGCCCCTGGTAGCGGATGCGCACCGCGTCGAAGGTCTCGGTGGTCTCGCCGTTGTCCCGCGAGCCCTCCACCGTGGTGGCGCCGTAGGTCGCCCGGAACCGGGTCGAGATCGGCTCCTCGACGCTGCTGAAGTCCGAGAGCGTGACGTCGCTCTCGATCGCCTGGCTGCGCGGCTCCACCGGGTAGACCAGCCACGGCAGCGGCGGCTCGGCGATCCAGGTGGTGGAGACCTGGGAACCCACCCGCGCCTGGCGGAGGAGGACCTCCGTCTCCTCGAGGCGGAGGACGTCGCGCCGCTGCTCGAGGCCGCCGACGCGGTAGGTGAGGACGTACTCCTGCTCGCCGTCGCTGCCCGGCGCATCCGAGCCGACCGACTCGACGGCGATGCCGAGCCGGATCGGGCTCGCGCCGTCCGCGCGGACGAACTCCCAGCAGGAGCAGGGCTGCAGCGCGAAGTAGGCCTCCGGATCCTCGATCTCCGGGACGGAGGGGAGGCGGGTCGTTTCCTCGGTGCCGCAGGCGGCGAGTGCGGCGGCCAGCGTGGCATAGGCCACCCGGTGCTTCAGCATGCTGTCGACCTCATGGCGATGGGCCAATCGCGCCCATGAATGTTTCGGAGGGCGCGAGCATATCAGAGCAGCGGCAGGGGAAAAGCACCGCCTGCCGCCGCGGGCTGGCGTAACATCCGCGCCCCACGCGTTCTGAGAACCGGGAGGTTCTCTTGGCACGGCTCCACCGCCCCAATCTCGGCACCACCATCAAGGCGGTCATGCGTGACGTGGCCCGCAAGCTCCCGGAATTCGCCCATATCGACGCGTCGCGGATCCTGGTGGTGGCGGGCGAGGCCCGCCGCGCCAGCCGCGCGACCGTGCGCCCCCTCGCCTTCGCCGACTCCGGGGGCCGGCTCTCCCTCGATCGCCGCCGCGCCAAGCCGGTGGTCCAGATCGCCGGGCGGGAGATGCGCTACGTGGTCTCCTTCCGGCCGAGGTTCTTCCTCCGCTCCACAGCGGAGGAGCGGGTGGAGACGATCCTCCACGAGCTCTTCCACATGTCGGAGCGGTTCGACGGGACGCTGCACAAGGGCAGGCGCCACGCGCGCCTGCCGGGCAAGGCCTTCCACGACGCCTTCCAGCCGCTGCTCCAGCGCTACCTCGCCCAGTGCCCGCCCCAGCTCCTCCACGCCCTCGGTCACGACGGCGAGGTGATCATGCGCCACTGGCTCGAGCGGCCCGCGCCCTTCTACCACCTGGACGAGAAGGGGATGCCCACCCGGCCCGGCCGGCGGGTGCTCTTCACCGAGGCGCAGCTCTTCTACGGGCCGGTGCGGATGATCACCCTGCGCAAATGAAGAGGGGCACGGTCGCCCGTGCCCCTTCTTCCCGCGATCGCCAGACGAGGTCAGCCCGCCTTGCGCGCGCCGGGAGCGCCCTGCTTCATCAGCGCTTCCGCCACCGCGCGGGACTCGTTGAACATCTTCTCGTGGAGCGAGTCGCCGTGGCTGTCCATGGTGATCACCGAGGGGAAGTCCTTCACCTCGATCGACCACATCGCCTCGGGGACGCCCAGCTCGTCGAGCATGTGGACGCCCTTCACCGCCACCACCTTCTGGGCGAGCACCACCGCGAGGCCGCCGATGGCGTGGATGTAGACGCAGCCGTGCTTGCGCAGCGCCTCGAGGGTGCGCGGGCCCATGCCGCCCTTGCCGATCACGCCGCGCACGCCGTACTGCTCGATCACCTGCGCCTCGTAGGGCTCCTCGCGGATCGAGGTGGTGGGGCCGGCCGCCACGAAGCGCCAGGTGCCGTCGGGGTTCTTCTGGACCACCGGACCGCAGTGGTAGAGGAAGCGGTCGCGGGCGAGCCGCTCGAACTCGCGGTCGAAGGTCTTGACCAGGTGCTTGTGGGCGGCGTCGCGCCCGAGCACCATCTCGCCGCTGATCTCCACCTCGTCACCGATGCGGAGCTCGCGGATCGCCGATTCGCTGATGGGGAGCTCGATCTTCTTGGGCATCTTCGGATTCCGTGCCGGCGCTGCCGGCGAATGAGGGTGGACGCCGCGCGGACGCCGCGCGGCAGCGGGCTCAGATCACCGGGAGCTTCTTGCGGGAGGCGCGGCGGGAGGGGACGGAGATCGCCGGGCCCTTCGGCGCGCTCCGCTTCGCGGCGGCAGGCTTCTTCGTCGCAGGCCTGGTCGCGCGGACGGTCTTGCCCGCGGGCCGGGCGGCGCGGGTGGTCTTGGCGGCGGTGGTCCTGGCGACCGCCTTCACCGTCTTGCTCGCGGTCTTCCGCGCCGCGGGCTTCGCCGCCGCGGCGCCGGTCTTCTTCGCCGCAGGCCGGGCAGCGGTGGTCTTGCGCGCCGCCCGCGCCTTCGCCGCGGTGGCGGGGCGGGCGACCTTGCGGGCGGGCACCGCCATCGGCAGCGCGCGGCCATCGAGCAGCGCCTTGTTCCCCTTCACCTGCAGCTCGCCCTTGCGGTACGCCCAGCACATGTAGGCGATCGAGACGAAGAAGCTGGCGGGAACGCGGTGGCGGGCGCCGATCTTCACGCCGAGCACGGTGGTCTTGCCGCCGAAGCCCATGGGGCCGATGTTGAGCCCCTGGAGCGACTCGGTCAGCTCCGCCTCGAGCGCGGCCAGCGTCGGGTTGGGGTTGACGTCGTGGAGCGGCCGGAAGAGCTGCTCCTTCGACTCCATCGCCGAGGTGACGCGGTCGCCGCCGACGCCCACGCCGACGGTGCCCGGGGCACAGCCGTAGCCCTGCGCCTTCTGGACCGCGTCGATGATGCAGCGGCGGATGCCGTCGAGATCGCGGCCCGCGCCGATGCTCTCGTCCGGCAGGGAGTACTGCGCGCCCATGTTCTCGCAGCCGCCGCCCTTCATCATCAGGCGGATGCGGACGCCCTTCTCCTTCCTCGCGTGGAAGTGGATGTAGGGCGAGCCGTTGCCCGTGTTGTCGCCGGAGTTCTGCCCGGTGATCGGATCGACCGCGTTGGGGCGGAGGTAGCTCTTCTTCGTCGCCTCGCGCACCGCGGCGACGATGTCCTTCTCGAGCTGGTGCGCGCTATGGTCCGGACCATAGTCGACGTAGAAGATGAGCGTGCCGGTGTCCTGGCAGATGGGCGCGCTCGCCTTCCGCGCCTCCTCCACGTTCTGGATCATCAGCTCGAACGTCGACCAGGCACGCGAACCCTCGTCCTCCTTGTCGCGCGCCGCCGCGAGGGCATCGAGGACGTCCTCCGGCAGGCCGGAGGAGGTGTTGCGGATCAGCTCGAGAATCAGGGGACGCAGGGATGCCATCGTCGAGTCTCGCCTTGTGATGGAAGGTGGTATCGGGTTTTCGACCGGCGATTCATACCGCCGCCGCTGTGTCGCTTTCAATCGTTCCGGGCGTCGGTTCATGCCCTCGCAGGCCGTGCGCCCGGGTGTGCGATGCATTGCATCGGCGATTCTTCTTGCCCCGCGCCCTGGTTGCGAGGCCCGATCGCGGGTCCGTAGATTGCGCCCGACGATTCAACCCTCCAGGAGGAGTCGATTGGCCATCCAGAAGGTCGCCGTCCTCACCGGTGGCGGCGATTGCCCCGGTCTGAACGCCGTCCTGCGGGCCATCGTGCGCCGCGGCGCCGAGCGGAACCTCGAGATCATGGGGATCCGGGACGGCTGGGAAGGGCTGATCACCGACAGCCACGAGCGGCTCAACCGGGCCCGGGTGGCGGGCATCCTCCACCTCGGCGGCACCATCCTCGGCACCTCGCGCTTCAATCCGATGGCGGTGCCGGACGGCCCGCAGAAGGTGATCCGCGCGCTCGAGCGGCACAACGTCAACGCCGTGATCGCCATCGGCGGCGAGGGCACCCTCTCCATCGCCCGCGAGATGCACGAGCTGGGCGTGCCGATCGTCGGGGTGCCCAAGACGATCGACAACGACCTCGGTTGCACCGACTTCACCTTCGGCTTCGACACCGCCGTCTCCATCGCCACCGAGGCGATCGACCGCCTCCACTCCACTGCCGAGTCGCACCAGCGCTGCATGGTGGTGGAGGTGATGGGGCGCCACGTGGGCTGGATCGCCGCCTACGCCGGGCTCGCCGGCGGGGCGGACGCGGTCCTCGTGCCCGAACGCCCGGCCCACATCGACGCGGTGGTGGAGCACGTGGAGCGCAGGCGCCGCGCGGGCAGGCGGTTCTCGATCATCGTCTGCGCCGAGGGCGCGGTGGTCGATCTCGGCGAGGGCGCCAGGGTGGTGGCGGACGGCTACGACGCCTGGGGCCACATGAAGCTGGGCGGCATCGGCCAGCAGGTGGCGAGGGCGATCGAGGCGCGGACCGGGATCGAGACCCGCTTCACCGTCCTCGGCTACATCCAGCGCGGCGGATCGCCGACCGCCGCCGACAGGATCCTCGCCACCCGCTACGGCGTCGCCGCCGCCGACATGGTAGCGGACGGCAAGTGGGGGATGATGGCCGCGCTCCAGGGACGGGAGATCGTCGCCGTCCCCCTGGCGGACGCCACCCGGGGGCTGAAGACCCTCGACCCGAGCTTCTACGATCTGGCGAGCATCTTCTTCGGGTAGTGTGCCGGCCCATGTCGGACGAAACGCTCCCGGAGCTGGAAGAACACCGCGTCGCGGTCCCTGCCGAGAAGGCGGGCGCCCGCCTCGACAAGTTCCTCGCCGAGGCGCTCGGGGTGCCGCGCCACCGGACCATGGCCGCCATCGAGGCGGGCAGGGTCCGGGTGGACGGGCGCCGGGCGCGCAAGGGCGACCCGGTGCAGGCGGGGCAGGAGGTGGTGGCGCTCCTCGAGCCGCCCCCCGCGCCCCCCGTGCCGCAGCCGGAGCTTCCGCTGCGGGTGGTCCACGTCGATCCCGAGTTCGTGGTGGTCGACAAGCCGAGCGGCTGGCCGACCCATCCCCTCGCGCCGGGCGAGACGGGCACCCTGGCCAACGCGCTGGTGGCCCGCTGGCCGGAGCTCGCCACCGCCTCGCCGGACGTGCGCGAGGGCGGGGTGGCCCACCGGCTCGACACGCCCACCTCGGGGCTGGTGGTGGCCGCGCGCAACCGCGAGACCTGGGAGGCGCTGCGCAGCCAGTTCTCCGCCCGCACCGTGCGCAAGGAGTACCTCGCCCTCGCCGCCGGCGCGGTCTTCGGTCCGGTGGAGATCGACGTGCCCATCGGCGCCGATCCCGGCACGCCGGGCAAGGCGCGCACCGTCGCCCAGGAGCGGCTGCTCGAGCGCAAGGGGGCGCGCGAGGCCCACACCCGGGTCGAGGTGGAGCGGCGCTTCCCGGGCTGGACGCTGGTCCGCTGCACCATCTCCACCGGCGTGATGCACCAGATCCGCGTCCACCTCGCCCACCTCGGCACCCCTGTGGCGGGGGACGACCTCTACGGCGGCGCCAGGCCCGAGGGGCTCCACCGCCTCTTCCTCCACGCGACCCGCCTCGGCTTCACCCACCCGCGCACCGGCGAGGAGCTGATCTTCGAGGCGCCGCTGCCGCCCGAGCTGGTTGCGGTGCTCGACGCGCTCGCCGCCGGATGACCGGTCGAAGGAAAACCATGCGCCACCACGCCCTCCTGCTCCTCCTTGCCGCTTCCGGCTGCGCCGGCGCCGCCGATCGCCCCGACCCCGCGCCGTTGGAGGCGCCGGGCGCCCTCGCCGAGCTCGAGGCGTCGCGCACCGAGGTGGAGGCGATCCGCGCCGCAGCCGCCGACGCGGCGGCGACCCTGCGGGCGGAGGCGTCCCGGTGGGAGGAGGCGCTGCGCGACCTGCCCACGCCTCTCGACCGCGACCGGCTCCAGGCGAGCCTCGAGGACCATGCGCGGCGCCACCGGCTCGAGCTTTCGCGGTTCGTCCTCGGACCCGCCCCGGCCCCACGGGTCGAGCTCCCGGCGCAGGTCCATCCCGCCGCGCCCTTCCCGGTGCGGAAGGAGCACGCGCTGGTCGAGCCGCCGATCCGTTTCGCCCTCACGCCCCTGCGGCCCGAGCGGATCGAGGCCTTCCTCCGCACCCTTCCCGAGGTGTCGCCGCTGGTGATCGTCACCGGGCTGCAGCGGGGCATGGACTTCGTGCAGGTGGAGGCGACCGCCGCCACCTTCCGCCCCTTCGACCCGGCGCCGCGCTTCGCGCTGGAGCTGCCGGCGCGCGAGGCGATGCGCGCCCGCGCGGCGCCGGCGACGCCCGAGGAGGAGGCGGCGTTCGAGCAGGGTTGGCGCGCGCTCGCCGCGGAGGTGGACGCTGCCAACGCGGTGCTCGCGGCGCTCTCCGAGGCGCGGCTGCGCCACGCGCGCCTGCAGGCCTGGGACGAGGCGCGGGAGCGGGCTGCGCGCAACGCGGCGGCGATCGCCGTGCCGCCGCCGGCACGCGCCGGCGCTCCCGCTCCCCGAACCACCGTTCCCTGAGGGCGCGGCCGTGGTGCTGGTCGACACCCACTGCCACATCGATCGGCCCGAGTTCGACCTCGACCGGGACGAGGTGCTCGCGCGGGCCCGCGCCGCCGGGGTGGAGCGGGTGATCGTCCCCGCCATCGGCCCCGGGTGGTGGGACGGCCTCCTCTCCATCGTCGAGGCGCGGGCCGATCTCCTCTCCTGCGGGCTGGGGATCCACCCGCAGGAGATCCCCGCCCTCGATCCCGCCGACGACGCCAAGGCGATCCAGCGCCTCGGCGAGCTCCTCCAGGCGGGGCGCGCGGTGGCGGTGGGGGAGTGCGGGCTCGACGCGCCCACCGCCGCGCAGCCGGGCGGCGGGATGGAGCGGCAGGTGCGGCTTTTCGAGGCGCAGCTCGGCCTCGCCCGCGATCTGCGGCTCCCGGTCCTGCTCCACGTCTTCCGCTGCCAGGGGGAGGCGGTCCGCGTCCTCGAGCGCTTCGGAAAGCTGCCCGCGGGCGGCGTCCTCCACAGCTACTCCGGGAGCGCCGAGCTGGTGAAGCGGTGGAGCCGGCTCGACCTCCACTTCTCCTTCACCGGCCCGGTCACCTTCGAGCGATCGCGGCGCATCCACGAGGCGGCGCGGGCGGTGCCGCCCGACCGCCTCCTCGTCGAGAGCGACGCGCCCGATCAGCCGCCGAGCACCAGGCGGGGCGAGCGCAACGAGCCCGGCTTCCTCCCCGAGGTGGCGAGGGCGCTGGCAGTGGTGCGGGGCGAAGATGCGGAAGAGTTGGCGGCCCGAACCACGTTGAACGCCCGGCGCCTCTTCGGATACTGAAGGCGCGGCCACACCCACGCGAGACGACCGCCATGGCTCTCCTCGACATCGATCTCGAAACGCCGCCCGCGGCTGCCAGGGGTTTCAAGCTCCAGCGCCGCTTCGATCGCACCGCCCGCCTCCTCGGCGAGCCGGCGATGGAGCGCCTCCACAAGGCGCGGGTCCTCGTCTTCGGCCTGGGCGGCGTCGGCTCCTTCGCCGCCGAGGCGCTGGCGCGGTCCGGCGTGGGCCGGCTCGTCCTCTGCGACTTCGACTCGGTCTGCATCACCAACTGCAACAGGCAGCTCCCCGCGATGCAGGGGACCATCGGCAGGAAGAAGGCGGAGCTGCTCGCCGAGCGGGTGAAGCTCATCAACCCCGAGTGCGCCGTCGAGGCGGTCACCGAGTTCTACTCCGAGGACTCGAGCGAGCGGCTGCTCGCCGGCGACGTCGACTACGTCCTCGACTGCATCGACAATGTGAAAGCCAAGCTGCACCTCCTCCACGCCTGCGTGGAGCGGCAGCACCCGGTCGTCTCTTCGATGGGCGCGGCGGGGCGCCTCGATCCCACGCAGGTGCGGGTCACCGATCTCTGCGAGACCTACAACGATCCGTTCGCCAAGGACGTGCGCAAGCTCCTCAAGCGCAAGTACGGGATCGACACCGAGAAGCCCACGGGGATCGACGCGGTCTTCTCGCCGGAGCGGCTGATCAACCCCACGCCGCTCTCCTACGACCACGGCGGCTTCCTCTGCGTCTGCCCCCACAAGGACAACGGGATGCACACGTGCGACCACCGCACCGTGATCAACGGCACGGTGGGCTTCGTCACCGGCACCTTCGGCCTGGTGGCTGCGAGCGTCGCCGTGCGCCGCCTCGCCACGGGCGAGGCCCGGCCGCCGCGCCGGAGCTGGTAGCGACGGCGGCCGGACCACCCAAACCCTTCCCGGCGCGGGAGCGGCTCGATCAGTTGCAGGCTGCCTCGTAGGCGACCTCCACCTCCGAGCCAACGGCGGGCCTGAAGTTGTCGGTGTTGAAGACGATGCGGTTGTCGACCGGGTCGTACCGCCAGTTGCTCAGGCCGTTGGGGCCGATCCTTCCGATGTATCGGCCATTGACGCGCACGGCGATCGCGTCGGCGCAGGCGGGACAGAGCGGCTTGTCGGACAGCCGGTACTCGATCCCGAGTTCCCCGAACACGCCCTGGCCGATCGTCCGCATCACCTGCGCCCAGTCGCTGCTGCACCACGACTGCCAGACGCCGCCGGTGGCGGCGATCAGCTCGTGGTAGCGCTCGCCGGTGCCGTCCGCTGCATCGGTGGGGCAGCCCACGCCCGGGTCGGAGATGATCCCGTGGAAGCGCAGCAGGTGGGGGTTCTCGTGGCCCTTGATGCCGCGGAAGAAATCCAGATAGTTCGCGGTAGGCTGCCAGTCCTGATCCGCTGCATTGGAGGCGAAGACGATCGCCAGCGCTGCGTCGGCGCGGAGGAAGCCGAGGTTGCCGTCGTCCGGCAGGGAGGGCGTCCCCGGGTGGTCGGCGCGGTCGATCAAACCGGGGGAGAGCGCCTGCTTCGCGGCGAGGATCCCCTTCTCGTCGCCGCTTCCGGCGATTCCCAGACCGACGACGGTGGCCGCCCAGCGAGCGGCGAGGTCCGGGTGATCCCGGATGAGGATGCGATCGCTCCGCGGCGCGTCCACGGGCACCAGCCTGCCTCCCGTCGCATTGGGATTTCCGTCGGAGATCCCCGTGTCGGTGGTCGTGATGCCCAGATGGAAATCGGCGTTGGCCGCTTGCGCCGCCGCGAGGAAGAAGTCGAGATGGCTCGCGATGAGTACCTGCTCGGGCGCACCGCACGAGTTGTCGATCACCCAGAGCACGTCGATCTTCGGCGGATCCGGCTCGACGAAGCGGTCGATGCGCGCACGATCCATCGAGCTCCTGCCCACCAGCGGGACGAGGTAGGGGGCGGGCGCGTCGGCGACCCGCACGACGAGCGCGCCCGCGTCCTCGCCCACCTGCTCCGGCTGGTAGGTGACGCGCACGTGGATCCGTGCGCCGGCAGGAATGGAGCCGAACGGCACGCCCGGGGCCGCCTCCACCGCGAACGGGCAGCCTGCCGTGCAGCTTCCTGTGGCGCCCGTCTCGATCGCCGTGATCGCGATCGGCGTGTCGCACCGGTTGACCAGCCGGACCTCCCGCTCCCGCGGTGCGCAGCCGGGCTCGCCGATGCCGAGGTCGACCAGGGCGGGTGTCGCCACCAGGCACGGGGGGGCGACGGTGGCCCGGAGGGCGATCGTCCGCTCCGGCCGCTCGGGATCGGAGACGCCGAACCGCAGCGTTCCGGTCACCTGCCCTGTGGCAGCCGGCGCGCTGGGCGCGGTGAACCGCACCGGGATCAGGCGCCTCTCCCCGGCGGCGAGCAGGAGCGCCTCCGCGCCCTGCGGCAGGGTGAAGCCCGCGGTCGCGTCCACGCGCAGATCGCGGATCAGGCAGTCGTCCGCGCCGTCGTTGCGCA
>Ga0180215_1003172_pt1 | contig 15717 bp, 16 predicted proteins | sample eDN3rd37CBELigBY_FD_128871 | JGI IMG/M metagenome (GOLD analysis project Ga0180215, IMG submission 128871) | Enriched backyard soil microbial communities from Emeryville, California, USA - eDNA 3rd pass 37_C BE-Lig BY (version 2) (version 2) | ecosystem: Environmental > Terrestrial > Soil >...
ACCGCCTCTGGAGCAGACAACGTCGAACGCTCGTGCATCAGGCCAGACTCCATGGTGTGACGATTAGTCAATCCATGGAGCCTACCGCGATTTAGTTGGAACCGGTGGGTACAGGACCGGCCCGCGCGGGGTGCCCTCTGGGCCAAGGCGCCTTCGTGACGCCATCGGGGTACCGATACGGGCGCAGACGTTGGCGACCAATGGCAAACACCCAATTGTCCAACCGGGCGCCTGCGGGCGCGGGCCGGTACAGGACACGGCCCCTACCAGACGATCGCATCACGCATCACGCATCACGCATCACGCATCACGCATCACGACCGCTACCGCAACGCGTTGGCGATCTTTCGGAGCGCAACCAGCGAGTAGCCGGCGGCTTTCGGGGAGACGGCGGCTGACGCGAGTTCCAGCACAGTGTAGCGCAGACCCGCGTCGCCGTAATCGCGGAGGCGGCTGGTGACGCGCTCGGGCGTGCCCCAGATGAGCGCTTCGGCCAGCAGGTCGAGCGGGACGGCAGCGAGGGCGTCTTCGAGTTCCTGGCGGGTGTAGTTGGACGGGATGTAATCGACGTAGCCACGGAAATCGTTGCCGAACGGGTGCGTCTCACCGAACTGTTGCCAGATGGTGGCGGGCGCGAGGATCGCGATCAGACGGATCGGCTTGCTGTCGAGCAGTTTGCGGCCCTCTTCCATGCTCGGAGCGACGACGATCTGTGGCTGGAAGGCGGGGACGATCCTGTCCGGGTTGCGTCCGGCCTTGACTGCGGCCGCGCGAACCGTCGCCAGTCCGGCTGCGTATTCCTGCGGCGAGGCGATCGCAGTCGGGTACCAGCCATCGGCGTAGGTGCCGGTCAGTCGGAGCATGCGAGGACCGTGGGCGGCTACCCAGATGCGCGGGGCACGTCGCTTTGGCGCGCGCAGATCCATGAAAGCATGGTCGAGCGTGAAGTGCTTGCCCTGGAAATCCAGCGGACCCTGTCCGTCGAAGCAGAGTCGCAGAATCTGGAGCGCCTCTTCGAGCCGCCCGACCGGCTGATCGAACGGCAGTCCATACGGGACGATGTTCTCAGCCTCGCCGCTGCCGATCCCGAGGATCGGAGCCTTCTTCGACACGTGCGCCAGCGTTAGCATCGCCTGCGCCAGCAGAACCGGATGCCTTCGGACTGGCTCGGTGACGGTCACGCCCAGCCGTAGCCGACCGGCGTGTGCGGCCAGGTAGCCGAGAATCGTCTGGTAGTCGAACAGTTCATGTGGTGTGTCGCTATCGCGCGCAAGCCAGGTGAAGTCGGTTCCCCAGAGCGCTTCGGGGAACAGGTCCTGAAAATGATCCCAGATCGTGAACGAATCGAGCCGCAGGACACGCGCGGCGTACACCATCGCCCGCATCGAGTAGACCGGCGGCTTCGGCGGCGCGTGGAGCCCAACGATGATCCGGGGGCGTGTCATTGGTGGGAGGCCTTACGTTTGGCGAGCGACGGGACTAGGGATTGGGGATTGGGGAGTCTTGAACGGAGAGCGTTCCTTCGACTCCCCCCAATCCCCAATCCCTAGTCCCGTCGCCCGACGCACTAACTCATCGGCACCTGCGGGATGATCTTCCCATCGATGCGCTCGAAGATGTCGGGGAGTGAGCGGCCGGTCAGGGTCATGCCGTGGTTCTTGAGGCCGACGACGGCACGCGATGGGTCGGGCGCCTGGCGGACGAGGTCGGCGACGGCGACGGCCAGTTCACGCGTGCCGCAGGGGTAGTTGATGTGGGTCGATTCGATGCCGTCCATCCAGGCATGGATGTGGATGATCGCGCCGACCGATGGGTGCTCGCGATAGATCATGAAGTGCTCGATCGCGTCGACCGAGACACGCCGTGGCTGGATGTGCGGCGGGACACTGAGCACCATCGCGTTGCGCTCGCGGTCGTAGTCGCTGACCATCAGGATGTCGCGGCCAATCTCGCGCAGGTTGGTCTTGTCGACGCCACTGGCACTCATCCAGAAGCGCTCGTCATCGTAACGGGCCGAGAGGTTGCCGTAGGAGAGGCCGCCGATGCCGAACAGACGCAGGACGTGCTTGAGATCGCGCTCGGAGAGAATTTCCTGAATCGGGAATGGAGCCGGCAACAGCGCCAGATCGCCGAGTTGCTCGCCTGCCCAGGTGAGTTGCCGGGTGATCTCGTCACCCTCCCAAAGGTGGGCCGGCAGGTCAGGGAGGTGGATGTTGTTGATGACGAGTTGCGACGTCGCCAGTGGGGCCAGCCGCTCGTAGACCTCTTCGAAGAAACGCTCCTCCGGCTCGCCATCGACCAGATCGACGACGTAATGCCCCTGCTCCATTGTCAGGAAGTGGGCGATCAACCGTCCCGGTGTCGGTACGAGGTAGATTCCGAGGTTCGAGAGCGCCCGGACGAGGACCGGATATCCAGCCCGGATGATATCTTCCGGGTCGTTCTCATCCTGGACGATCGTGACGACGAAGGTCCCCTGCGCCTTGCGACGGAAGGGCTGCGGCTCGCGCAGGTCGGTGAAGTTCACGACCAGTCGGATGTCGTCGGCCACCTCCGTGCGGAATGCGTGTCCCTGACGATGCATCTCGCGCTTGAGGCCGTCCCAGAACCAAACCTGTAGTTCGCTTGACGGCTGGCCGTGGAGGGCAAAGGGCATTTCGTCGACGTGCTCTGCCCGCTCAACGAAGCTAACCTGCTCCCGCGGCGTAGAAACCATGATGAACCCCCAGCAACCTCAACACCCATCGACAGGCGACATACGCTCTGACCGTCCCCAACAGGAATGGGCCGTCGACCTGGCCATGCCGGTGGCTGGTCAGTGCGTTGACGGTCGCACCTCGGTCGAGCATGTGACAACTATGGCTTATCTGACTTGCTCCATGCAACCACGCATCGATGCCAGCGAGTCACCAGCCCCAACGACGCGCAACGCTCCCGGCAGGATATCAACGCTGACAGGAGTGGAGCCAACCTGCTCACCATCCAGTTCGAGCAGCATCCCGGCGGCGCAGGTCACCGTCGCTGACCGGCCTTGCAGATGGATAACACCCGGCTGGCCCATATGCTTCCCGCGGTAGACGCGTGGCAGGAGTGAGGTCAGTAGTGCGCGCTTACCAACACCTTCGAGGACGAAGATGTCGAGCGAGCCGTCGCAAATCGACGCGTCTGGCGCGACCAGCATTCCACCGGCGAAGTAACGGCCATTGGCGAAGACGACCATCCCGGCCGATCCGTCATAAATCGAAGCGCCATCCACCTCGACCGCGACCTGCCACGGCTTGAAGGCAACGATCGACCGGACCGCACCGGTGAAATAGGACACGAATCCGCCAAGTGCCTTGGATGAGCGATTGATCCGCTCGGCGGTGGCTGCTCCGAGTCCCGCGTCGGCGACGTTGGCGAAGACGCGGCTCCGCATCTCGCCAGTTGTGGCGTCCTGATAGCTAACCCGGCCAAGATCCATCAGCGCCGTCGTCCCGTCGGCCAGCGCGCGCAACATGGCTTCGACATCACGGGTACCAAGTGTCCGGCCAAGATCCTTGCCGGTGCCGCAGGGAACGATCGCCAGTCGCGTCATCTCATTGACCGGTCGGTCGCCGTCGATCAGGCCGTTGATGACCTCGTTGACGGTCCCATCGCCACCGACGCAGACGACCGTGCGTGCCCCATCCTCGGCCATCTCGCGGGCTAATCGGGTCGCGTCGCCGGGTCCGGCTGTGAAAGCGGCCTGAACATCGTAGCCGTGCAGGGAAATCGCCGATTCGATGTCGGCCCACTGCCGTCCAGCCCGACCGCTGCCAGCGGCCGGGTTGATGATGACGTGCAGCAGTCCGGTCGAGGGAGGCTCGACCAGCGGCGCGCGCGTCAGTTGCTCATCGATCACCACCGGTCCACCCCCAGCAGCACCCTCAGACTGTGACTCATTGTCGATGTCGGCAGTATACCGTTACGCAACGACCGAGCGATACACCTGGGCTGTCTCACGCGCAGCCCGCTCCCATGAAAAGCCCGCAGCACGTTTCCGCCCGCTACTGGACAACCGCTCCCAAAGTGCTTCGTCACTCGTGATGCGCTCGATTGCCACCGCCCAGCCCTCGCCGCTGGCATCATCGACGGTGAGCGCAGCAGCCCCGGTGACCTCCGGCAACGCACCTCCGCCCGACGAGACGACCGGAGTGCCAACGGCCATCGCCTCAAGCGCCGGCAATCCGAACCCTTCGGCACGCGACGGGACAACGAGGGCAATCGCACCCGCGTAGAGTTTCTTCAACCGGACATCGTCCACGTCCTCGATCCACTCGATGCCTGCTGTCGCCCGTAGCCGCGCCTCAATCGCGCCGCTATTCCAGCCGGGGGAACCAGCGACGACGATCTTCGGCATGTCGCGCCCTGTCGCGAGTGCGGCGAGCAGCAGGTCATAACGCTTGCGAGGCTCGACCGTTCCGACCGCGAGGGCGTAGTCTCCACGCTCGGCGCGGGTGCGCGGGCGTTCGTGCAGCAGGTCAATCGAGACGCCATGTGGGATGACGTGGATCGTCTCGCGGTCGATTCCGTAGATGCCTGACAAATCATCGGCAGTCCAGTTCGACGGTGTGATCCAGGCCGCCGTCCGTTTCCGAGCGTCGCCAAGTTGGCGATAGTACGCCAGTCCATCCGGCGTCAGGTCATCCGGCCAGTGGATGAACGACAGATCGTGGACGGTCGCGACGACCGGCACACCGGGGAGATACGGCGCAATGAAGTCGATGGCGTGGTAGACGTCCGGTCTGAATCGCCGCAGTGCCAGTTCGATCGGCACCGCGAACCGCTCTAACCGGTGGTGCGGCGGCGTCCAGAACCGCATTCCGCCGTTGGGATCGCGCCGGGAACGGAGTTCGCGAATGTCGATGTCTGGCAGGTCCGCGAGGGCAGCGGACAACTCGCGCCCGTAGCGTGCGATCCCGCCACCACGGTATCCGGCGAGGCGGAGGTCAAGGGCGAGGCGGAGACCCCACCCCCCAGCCCCCTCCCCTACAGGGAGGGGGAGTACAGCGTCACGAATCTTCGCACCCCCTCCCTGTAGGGGAGGGGGCTGGGGGGTGGGGTCCGTCACTTCAACGCCAGCATCAGATCACGGGCGCCCATCCGAATGAAGTGGAAGGCTTCGGCGTATTCATAGCCAGTGCCGCCTGAAGCGGCCTGGGCCATCCCGCGCATCATTGTTTCGAGCCGTTCGGGATCGGCGACCTGGCTGGTATGGCAGCGCATCGCGGCGATCTTGCGGTCGATTGTTGCGGTGATATCGACCTGATAGTTCGGCTCGATGGCGGAAACGAGGTAGATATCCGGGGTGGCGTGATGCTCGAAGCCTTCGTCGCGTAGTTCCGGGAAGGCACGCGGGCTACCGGCCAGCGGAAAAAGCGCCGCCAGGGCAGCCTCGCCGCTGGTCCAGTGGTCGGGGTGCTGGATATAGCCGGGCATCAGCCGCCGTTGCGGGTCGAACAGCAGGGCTGCCTGCGGCTTGCGCTTCCGGATCTCACGCGCCAGTTGCCGGCGCAGTTCCAGCGTGTGCATCAACTCACCGTCGTGGTAGTCGAAGAAGGTGATGTCCGTCACGCCGAGGATCGCGCCAGCGGCTCGCTGCTCCTCCTGCCGTCGGGCGACGAGTTCTGCTTCCGAGATTGGGTTCGGATCGTCGCGCAGGCCCATGTCCCCAGCGCGTCCGTCGGTCATGATGACGTAGGAGACGCGGCAACCGGCGTCGGTCCATTTCGCGATTGTCCCGCCTGCCAGGAACTCGGGGTCGTCGGGATGGGCGAACAACGCGATGGCACTTTCGGGTATCCCGATTGGATGGTCGTCAGACATATGGCCCTCCCCATTCGATTCGATCAGCGACTTCGGTCCACTGGAAGCCAAAGAAGAACCGCAGCCTCGGAACAGGCATCGTGACTAGTGCACCTCAAGATTTAGACGAATGACATGTTCGGGGAACGTTGTCCCGCTTCCCCTGTCATCCCGACGCAATCACCGTGGTGCACTACTCAGGAAGACCGTTCCAAAGGGTCGGCCGGCGTTGACTCCGCGGCTCATTTCGTTCAGTCACGATTGTAGAGCGAAAACGGGTAGCGGTTCTCCCGGTGCATCTCGATCAACTCATCGCGGGCGGCCAGGATCGTGGCGTAGAGGGGTGGGTCGGTAGCGGCAAGGCCGGATTCTTCCAGTTCGTCCTCGTCGAGGACGTGGACCTGCCCACTGGCGGTCACGATCACGTCCACCCACAGGTCATGCCAGTGCAACTCATCGTCGCTGACGATGGTGGGGTAGGTGACGTTGCAGTACCAGCCGACCAGGTCTCCGGAGGGACGAAAGACGGCGAACAGGTTGTACCAGCGGTCGAGCGAGAAGAACTCGGCCAACCTGTCGTCCGGCTCGAAGGTGAAGTAGCCGATGTCGACCGTTCTGAACGTCCAGATCGCCTCGGTCACGATCCAGTTGGGCGGGCTCTCCAGTTCGACGGCCTGGTAGCGTGTGGCAGGAGTCCCATCCGGGCGGAGTTTGACGACGGTCCAGGTCTTTGTGTCCGTCACTCGCGCTCGGCCATTCGCCGGTGGAGGATCTCATTCTGGTTGAAGCGGTGCTCGGCGGCCAGCAGGATCGTCGTTGCATCGGTGCCGTCGGATGGGAACGATGCCGCGCCGGTCACGACGTGAACCCGCGCGTCAACAGGCGCCGGATCAAGCCGCCCGATGACCTTGGCCGAGCGCTGATGAATGCGGGAGATGACGGTGCTGGCCTGATTCAGGTCAGTGTCAGGTAGCAGGATCGTGAACTCGGCACGCGCCCGCATCCCGACGATGTCGAAGACACGGGTCAGGCCGGAGAACTCGCTGGCTAGGTCGCGCAGCAATTCATCCGCAGCCGCGAAACCTGCCTCACGCTGGTATTCCTCAAGCCCATGGACGGACGCGATCACCATCGTGACCGGGTTCAGCGTCCGCTGGGCGCGAGCGATCTCTTCGTCGAAGCGCTGTGAGACGTACCAGTGCACGTAGGCACCGGTCGCGAGGTCGATGACCGACGTCTGCTTGACGGCGTGATGCCGCTCGGCAACAGCGATGGCCGGTGCGATCTCGTCAGCGATGACCGCCAGCGTCTGTCGCAGCGAATCGTCCAGCGGTTCGAGACTGGTGGAGTAGAGCACGAGCGCGCCCATGATCTCGTCGTCGCTGACGATCGGGACGGCGTCGATCAGGCCAGCGGTCGGGTCGACGCCGCTGTAGGCGATCACGTCAGACGTCATCCGTTCGGGGTCGGCACTGATCCGCGCCGGGAGTGGTCGGGTGTTGAGCATCGTCGTCGAGCGCAGCAGGAGATCACCATTGGCACTGGCGCGGGTGTAGATCGCGACCCAGTGGCCGTCGGTCACGTCGGCTGCACGGCGGGCGAGCCGTTGCAGGAAGTGATCGCGGTCAACGATCCCGGAGATCGCGTCCGAAATCTCGTTCTTGAAGGTCAACCGCGCCGAGTCGCGCGGCGTCCCCGATCCGGCGTTGACGCTCTGATCGGACTGCATCATCTCCACCCTGGATCGCTTTCAGTTCCAGTACCCGGTACTCCGGCCCCTATCATGCGTGCCAATAGTCCTATTCGCCAACGGGCGGAAAGTCCTGTTTCTGGACGGGCCATCGCTCAGTTGTTGCCGCGGACGACGGCCAGGACATCGTCAAGCCGCAGGCGGAGTTCCTCCGGGTCGTCGGCTTCGACGTTCAGGCGCAGCAGCGGCTGGGTGTTGGACGCGCGCAGATTGAACCACCAGGTCGGGTACTCTACGGTCATTCCGTCCAGTTCGTCAATCTGCCCATCGGAGAACGCCTCTCGCACCCGCGCGATCGTGCCGGGGATGTCGGCGACCTCGGTATTGACCTCGCCGGAACGGTGTCGCGTATCGAGCGGGCCGAGGTACTCGGAGAGTCGCTTGCCCTCCCGGGACAGTAGTTCAAGCATCGTCAGGAACGCGATCAGGCCGGAATCGGCGTACCAGTTGTCACGGAAGTAGAAGTGACCCGAGTGCTCGCCGCCGAAGATCGCGTCGTGCTCGCGCATCAGCGCCTTGATGAACGAGTGGCCGACCCGCGAGCGGACCGGCACGCCACCGGCCGCTTCGATCGTCTCCGGCACCGTCCGCGAGCAGATCAGGTTGTAGACGATGGCCGCGCCGGGGTGCTTCTCCAGCATCGCTTTCGAGACCATCGCCGTCACCATGTCGCCGCCGACGAACTGGCCCCGATCGTCGATGATGAACATCCGGTCTGCGTCGCCGTCGAAGGCGATCCCGATATCGGCGTTCTGGGTCAGGACGGCTGCCTGGAGGTCCTTGATGTTCTCCGGTTCGATCGGATTGGCCTCGTGGTTCGGGAAGGTGCCATCGAGTTCGAAGTAGAGCGGGATCAGCGTGCAGGGTAGCCGCTCGAAGACCGGCGGAACGATCTTGCCGGCCATCCCGTTCCCGGCATCGACGGCGACCGTGTAAGGCTGGATCACCGACAGGTCGATCATCGAGAGCGCGTGCTCGACGAACTCATCCGTCACGTCCCGCTCGATCAGGTCGCCGCGTCGCCCTGCGTCGGGGAAGTCGTTGGCGATGACGAGGTCACGAATCTCGCCGATGCCCTGGTCCATCGAGAGGGGCCGGGCCTGCTCTCGGCAGAGTTTGAAGCCGTTGTATTCAGCCGGATTGTGCGATGCCGTCACCATCACGCCAGCCGGGAAGCCGAACTTGCCGACGGCGAAGTAGAGGCCATCGGTCGAGATCAGGCCAATATCGGTCACGTCTGCGCCCTGATCGCGAATGCCGTCGATCAGTGAGGACGCCAGCAGCGGCCCGGACACGCGCATGTCGCGCCCGACACAGACGTTGTCGGCCCCGAGGTAGACGACCAGCGCCCGGCCGATCCGGTAGGCGATGTCCGGCGTCAGTTCCTCCGGTGCAATTCCGCGGATGTCATAAGCCTTGAACAGGCTCCCGATGTCGTTCTGGCTCTGGCTCATCCGATTTCCTCCTGTTTGTCGTGATGCGTGATGCGTGATGTGTGGACGTGGACATGTACCTGATTCTGGTAGGGGCCGTGTCCTGTACCGGCCCTGCGCCCGCAGGCGCCTTCTGGACGACGTCGGGGTATCGACACGGGCGCAGACGTAGGCGACCCGTGTGGGAACCGCCCACGTATCGACGCGGGCGCCTGCGGGCGCAGGGCCGGTACAGGACACGGCCCCTACCGCACCATTGCGTCGCGCGTCTCGTGTCCCGATTCACCTCACGTCCAGCCGCATCACCATCTCGCCCTCTTCCACCTCACCGGTGTCGCGAAACCCAAGTGACTCGTATAACCGTATCGCCTGTTGATTCGCAGGATCGACGCCGAGCGTGATCGTCTCACACTGGTGCTTGTCGCGCATCAGGGCGATCAACGCCTGCATCCCACCGCGTCCGTAGCCACGCCCCTGGAATCGTGCGTCGATCATCATACGGATGATCCACCAGCGATCGTCGTCCGCGTCCTGCCCATACATTGCGAAGCCGACCAGTTCGTCGTCGGCATAGATTGTCAGTGGATAGAACGTCGGATAGACATACGCTTCCGCAATCGAGTCCGCGTTGGACGCGACGTACCCGGCCTGCCCTTCGCCGACCTTCAACCGGACGGTGGCGCGTGCATTCTCCGGAGTCAGCGGACGCAACGAGATCGCCGTCACAGACAAACCTTTCTCATCAACGCGACGAAAGTACCACGTAATCGTGTTATCAAACAGTCCGATCCAGCGTAATCTCGTGAAACCCAATAACGGCATTCACTTCGCCACAGGGTGTGCGTCTTTGTACACATCGTCGGAGGCCTGTGTGAGTAGTCTGCGAAGGTACATTCGACCAAACCGGGACGACGTGATCAGGTGGTACATCAAGGTCACGATGGTCGTGGCGCTCTTCGCCTCTGGTGATATTTGGCGGACGATCGTGAATACCGTCGATGTCGAGAACGGCGTCGTTCGCTGGTTGATCCGTTTCGTGACAATCGCAATTCCGCTCACCATCTTCGTGGTGATGAGTGAACGTAGCCGACCAGTTGGAGAGACGCTCGATGAACGATCTTGAGCCTGGCATTGTGGTCCGCTATCGCTCATCCCTCGTCATCGCGATCTGCATGAATCTCTGGACGTTCTTCGTCACCAGTGTCATCGACGCGTCTGCCGTCGTGACGATCGAGTTGATGGTTGTCGCTTCCCTGGTCGCGCTACTTATCTCGATTCTCCTGCGACGGAATCCGGCCTGATACCAGCGACTCTAGATCGGGTTCGGATCGTCGATGAACTGAGTCGCAATGCCGAACTTTGCGGCCAGTTCGGCGGCGAGGGCCTGGACGCCGAGGCGTTCGGTGGCTTCGTGGCCGGCGGCGATGACGGAGATGCCGAGTTCGCGAGCTTCGGCCATCGTTGACTCGCGGATGTCTCCGGTGACGAGCGCCTGGCAACCCGCTTCGGCGGCCTCCTGAACAGCGGAATAGCCGGAGCCGGTCAGGAACCCGGCTCGCTCGATCAGCCGCTGGCCGTCGTCCATCCCGACGACGGTTGGCTCGCGGTCGGTCAGATCGGCCAGCGTTCCGACCAGGTCGTCGAGTGTGTGGCCCTGCGGCCATTCGCCGACGATACCCAGTGGTTCGGCGCCGACCTTGGCGAAGCGGCCAGCCGGCATGTAGCCGCTGGCGATGCAGAGCCGGGCGCAGTTGCCGATTTCCGGGTGGCCGTCGAGTGGCAGGTGGTAGGCGATCAGGTTCATCTCGTTCTCGAACAGTAACCGCAGCCGGTCGGCGAAGACACCGGTGATCGGGCCAAGTTTGCCGCCCCAGAGCAGACCGTGGTGGACGAGGAGCGCGTCGGCGCGCCAGTTGGCCGCCTCCATCAGCGTCATCCGCGAGGTGCTGACTGCCACGGCCAGCCGGTTGATCTGGACCCGGCCGCTGACCTGGAGGCCATTGACGGCCACGTCCTGAAAGGCGGCACTTCGCAGTCGCTCGTCGCAGTACCTGATGATCTCGTCGCGGTGCGCCATGGCGGTCCCCTCTCTCTACAGGCCCGATTGTGCCACCCCCGGTATCATTGAGAGGTTGAAGGATGTAGGGATAAGCGATGTAGGGACGTAGGCCAGTGGTAGCGACACAGTCCAGAGTTCTTGGGCCGGATGACGCGGTCGATCTGCACATGCACACCTTCGCGTCGGACGGGCGCTGGTCGCCGGAGGAGTTGACCAACTACCTGAGGGAGCACAACTTCCGGCTCGTCGCGCTGGCCGACCACGACACGATGTACTCGGTTCCCGAGATGACGCGGCGGACCCGCGAGGCAGGTATCCACTTCGTCCCGGCGGTCGAGATGACAACGCGCTGGGAGAAGCGGCAGGTCCACCTGCTCGTCTATGGGATCGACCCGGAAGCGGCGGCGTCGGCCCCGTTCATGGCGGTCCTTGAGATGCAGCAGCGACAGTTGCGCGAGACGTCCGAGCGGATGATTGAACTGCTTGACAAGCACTGCCGCTACATCCCGTCGCTCCACGAGTTGCCGGAGATCAAACTCGGTCTGCAACTGACGCCGCATCGCGTCTTCACGGCCATGATCCGCAACGGCCACGGCAACAACCTCTACCAGGCGCACAACATCGTCCGGGGGCTTGGCGAGCCAGTCGTCGTCGATGTCCCGCTCGATGAGACCGTCGCGGCCGCCCATGCATCGGGCGCCGTCACGATCGTAGCGCATCCAGGGCGGGACGACGGGTTCGGGATTCTGAAGGAAGACGACCTCGACCGCATGCTGGCCGAGATTCCGATTGACGGCGTCGAGGCGCATTACCGCTCGTATAAGGACGCCGACACTCAACGTTACCGCAACTGGGCCGAGAGCAAGGGGCTACTCGTCTCGTCCGGCTCCGACTCGCACTGGCCGAACCACCCGGTCAACCCGATCGCCCACAACGCCCGCTGGGTCGCACCGCTACTGGAACGCCTCGGCTACACAGTCGAGCCGTGGGAGGGTCCAGCCTGGATGCCTGCACCACCGGCCGAACCAACGCCACCTGCCGAGGGATACACCGACGCACCAGCACCGGGAGCCTGAACAGGTGTCGATTCGCGGCCTCCACCACGCCCAGATCACGATCCCACGTGGGAGCGAGGACGAGGCACGCGCGTTCTATGTCGATCTGCTCGGCCTGAAAGAGATACCCAAGCCGGAGGTCCTGCAGGGCCGCGGCGGCTTCTGGCTCCGGGTCGGGACACAACAGGTGCATGTCGGTGTCGAGGGCGATGTCGACCGTACCCGGACGAAGGCGCATCTGGCGTATTCCGTGGATGACCTCGATACCCTCCGCGAGCGTCTTACATGCGCCGGCTACAACATTGACGCCGACGTGCCGCTGCCGGGGATGACGCGCTGCGAACTCCGCGATCCGTTTGGCAACCGTATTGAGTTGGTCGAGCCAGGGGACGACTGCGCGTGACGCTGCTGGATTTCGTTGATAGCGACATGCGTTTCCATGTCCGCGTTGCGGCCGTCTGCATCTGCGACGGGCACGTGCTCCTGCAGGGATGGGATGACGCGGGCCGCTGGATTCTTCCGGGCGGTCGGGGCGAGATGCTGGAAACGACGCCTGATTCGATCCGTCGAGAGATGTCCGAAGAGTTCCTGATCGACGTCGAGGTTGGCCGGTTACTCTGGGTCTCCGAGCGATTCTGGACGACTGAGGACGTTCGCACGCATCAGATCGGCTTCATCTACGAAGTGCATCTGCCCGAGGCGTGTGACCTGCGTGACGTCACCCGAGACTTCGCCGGAGACGACGGCGGCACTCCATTTATCGCCCGCTGGTTCCCGATCGAGTCGCTGCCAGATGTATGGGTGCAACCATCGTTCCTCTGCCAGGCGCTGCAATCGCTTCCGGAAACGCCGCAGCACATCGTCCAGACGGATAGCAGAAGCTAATGCGCTGCTTTGCTCTCGTAGGGACAGGTCTGAGACCTGTCCGCGGCCCGCAGGCCGAAGCGCCAATCCACGGGGCGTTGAACAGGGCGCAAACGTCTGCGCTCGTGTATCAAGCGCTCAGGTGTTGAACCATCGGCCTGCGGGCCGCGGACAGGTCTGAGACCTGTCCCTACGAGGTGGCAGTTCGGGATGGGGATCGCGGCGCGTAACCTGCGTAGTCGCTGCAGTGCGCGATAGCGCCGTTGGAAATCGCTCAATCGGGATCGCATGTTTTATTCGCTCGGTCGTCTCGCCTATACCTACCGACGGCTTGTTATCGCTGCATGGCTGATCGCCTGTGTCGTCTCCGCTCCGTTTATCCTGCGGCTACCTTCCGTACTGGAGGTCGGCGGATTCTCCAACCCTGAGATCGAAGCAGCGCGTGCTCGTCAGTTGCTCGAGGAGCAGGTTCCGGCGTTCTCGGCATCCGTGCTCGTCGTCATCTTCGAGTCGGATGACCTGAGCGCGTTCGAGCCTGCCTATGCACTTCAGGCACAGTCGACGATGGCGGACGTCGTCGCGATGCCGGAAGTCATCAGCGTCGTGTCGTTCATCGACAACCCGCGTCAGATCTCAACCGATGGCCGGACGGCCTACACGTTGATCCGGCTGGCACCATCGCCGGAGGAGTCCCAGCGGCTGATGCCGGAGGTCCGCGAGCGGCTCGGCGACAGCGACCTGGATGTCACGCTGGCGGGCGCACCAGCCTTCTACGAGGATGTCGAGCGCATTTCCGAACAGGACCTGCGGCGGGCGGAAGCGATTGCGATTCCGTTTGCGCTGATCGCGCTGCTGCTGGTGTTTGGCTCGGTCGTGGGCGCGCTCGTACCGCTGGTGGTCGGCGGGCTATCGGTCGCGGCGGTCCTCGGGCTGGTGTTCGTCGTCGCTGGTGTGGTCGACATGTCGATCTTCGTCCTCAACCTGACGACGATGCTTGGGCTGGGTCTCGCGATCGACTACTCGCTGTTCATGACGAGCAGGTTCCGGGAAGAGTTGCGTCACCGGGACGTGCCGGAGGCGGTTGCCGTGACGACGGGTACGGCGGGCCGAGCCGTCTTCTTTTCTGGCCTGACGGTCCTGATCGGACTCTCGGGGCTGGTGATGTTCGACTTCATGTTCCTGCGCTCGGTCGGGATCGCCGGAGCGCTGGTTGTCCTTGTCGCGGTAATTGGGGCATTGACACTGCTGCCGGCCGTCCTCGGCGTTGTCGGCGAGCGGATCGACCGGCTGCGCATCGTCCCGGCGCGACCAGAACGGGCCGACAGTGGCTTCTGGCACTCACTCGCGAACTGGGTGATGTCGCACCCGTGGCTGGTGTTCATCCCGACACTGCTCCTCTTGCTGGGTTTCGGGGTGCCATTCCTGAACGTCAAGGTCTCGTCGCCGGACGCGACGATCCTGCCCTTGCGCGTTGAATCCCGGCAGGGCTTTGAGACGCTTCGACGCGAGTTCGGCAGCGGCGAGATTTCGCCGATCGTCGTCGCTCTGGAGAGCGACGGGCCGGTCGCGTCGCCGGAGAATCTGGAAGCGCTGTACGACTTTACGCGCCATTTCTCGGCTGACGAGCGGGTAGTCAGGATCGACAGCCTCGTCACGCTCGACCCTCGCATCTCGCTGGCGCAGTACCAGATGCTCTACGACGACCCGGCAGCGATTCCCGACCGCTTCGTCGGGATGAACTACCAGGAACTGGCGGGCGAGAACGCGACGGCGGTCCTCCTCTACACACGCGGGCTGGCGGGTGATGATGAATCGAAGGGCCTGCTGGCCGATATCCGCGAATATGAGATCGGCGGCGACTACGAGATGCTCGTCAATGGCGGGACGGCCGAGATCGTCGATGTCGTAGACGAGATGTACGCCGAGTTCCCGCCGGTCGCGGCGCTCATCATCGTCACGACCTACCTCGTCCTGCTGTTCCTGTTCCGCTCGGCGATCCTGCCGCTGAAGGCGATCGGGATGAACATCCTCTCGATCGGCGCGTCGTATGGCGCGCTGGTCTTTATCTTTCAGGATGGCCACTTCTCGAACCTGCTTGGTTTCGAGCCGCTCGGCTACGTCGAGGCGTCGCTGCCGATCCTGATGTTCTGTGTCCTGTTCGGGCTCAGCATGGACTACGAGGTCTTCCTGCTCTCCCGCGTTCGTGAAGCGTGGCTGGAGACGCACGACAACCGGGCCAGCGTCGCCCGTGGCCTGCAGGGGAGCGGGCGGATCATCACCGGCGCGGCCCTGATCGTCGTCGTCGTGACCGTCTCGTTCGTCTCAGCCGAGATTGTCCTCGTCAAGGCGCTGGGACTCGGAATCGCGATCGCTGTGCTACTGGACGCAACGATCGTCCGGGCGCTGCTCGTCCCGGCCACGATGCGACTGCTCGGCGACATCAACTGGTGGCTGCCAGCCCCAATCCGCCGGCTACTACCGAAACGGGAGTTCGAGCATTGATTGACCCACCCCCCCGTAGGGACAGGTCTAAGACCTGTCCGCGGCCCGCAGGCCGACGGTTCATCACCGGAGCGTTCGATACACGAGCGCAGACGTTTGCGCCCTGTCGCAAGTCCCGGTTATCAACGCGTCGGCCTGCGGGCCGCGGACAGGTCTTAGACCTGTCCCTACGGGGGTTGGTGAGCGCGCTGGCCGTGATGATCATGGTTGCCTGCGGCTCATCGGTCG
>Ga0180215_1003173_pt1 | contig 15717 bp, 19 predicted proteins | sample eDN3rd37CBELigBY_FD_128871 | JGI IMG/M metagenome (GOLD analysis project Ga0180215, IMG submission 128871) | Enriched backyard soil microbial communities from Emeryville, California, USA - eDNA 3rd pass 37_C BE-Lig BY (version 2) (version 2) | ecosystem: Environmental > Terrestrial > Soil >...
AATATTCATATGCATAAAAAAATAAGATGAGCCCATGAGAAGAAACAATGCCTTCTCACCGGATCATCTTACGCTTACCGAAATGTGACGTTTCCATCACTTTATAAGATTAACTTAAAGCAACCTGTCCTGATGTATCTTCATAGAATGTAATTTGTACTGTTTCTGTTAGCACATCCGCATAACTATATGAAACACGTTCAAAAGCATTTTCTTCTTGATCTAGTTCAATTACAAACACAGAAGGATAAGTTTCTGCTAAAACTCCCGAACGCTCAATTGTCTTACGTCTTCCACCGTTTGCCTTGAGTAAAAGTCTTTTCCCTAAATTTGAATCAAGAGCCTTTTTTATATCCGTTAAAGTTTTTGCCATTTCGGTCCACCTCACTATGGAAAATTATACAACAACAACATGAAAAAGTCAACCAAAAATATAAATTATAACAGTCTTTAAAAATAAATGTCAATAACTATCGATAGACAAATTACTTTTTTTTTCTACAATAATATCGTTCCCTATTTTCATCAAAATATGTATGGACCTGCCAACGCAATTTCAGTACATTCATGGTATATCTTTCATGTGCATTTAATATACTATATGCCGAAGGTTCATATTCTGTTCCAACAATTAAGTTATTGTAAAAATGAATAAGCCGTTTCTAATCAAGAACGGCTTATTCGACTTGGTCAACATGCCCATTAAACGGCATACCAGTCCTAAGAATTCCCCTCGTTTCAATGCCTCCGAGCCCCTTTTCACCCGTTAATGTATTTCTTAGTACATCCCAAACATTGATTCTTTCCATAAATGGTGTAAAACTAATTTTTGCCACTATATAAACTGGGTCTAATGCATGAATGTTCACTCGGGAAGGAGAACTAGCAAAATTGGCACCCGCATAGATTAATGATTCAAAATGTGATTGGCATGCCCCGGCGAAAATGACAAGCTGGTCCAAAGAGGGTATTTTCTTACGTGCCTCCCGAACGGTTTGGACAAAATCCTTTGAATGTCTATAAGAGTTAATATCATGTATGTCACCTTTAGCTTTTGAATATGCATCATGCCCCGTAATAACCAAAATATCCGGACGGTAAAGGTCAATTAAATGCCCAACCTTTGCTGCCATTTCTTTTTCATTACAATGAATTCCGTTTACTGGAATACCAATTTTTTCATAAAGACTTAAGCACTTTTTTAAATATATTGGGTCCCCATCTAAGTGAAGCACCCTTCCAGGAATCTGAAAATAGTTTAACTTCTTTGTATATCCACCTGTTGACTCATATTCATGCTTTTCTTTTAATAGGTCAATATCCTGTCGAAACAACTCAAAGGATTGCTCCTCAAGAGAGCGGAACTGCATTGATTTTTTTGTTCGTTCGGATTGATTCACAACAACTAAATCCTCAAAAGGAGCGTCTGCAATTAATCGATAGTCTTGACCATATAAAATAGCAATCTTATTATGACTATCTCCTTTTATATCAATTACCCGAAATAAGATGTCGCAATGATATGATTTCCTGCCAACAATGTCCATTTTTTGAATACTCATTGCACCACTCCATTTGCCGGCATAAGGATAACATTTAAAGCTCCCGTTTTTCTAAAATGTCCCTCTGACATAAAATATGCAGTAGTCCAGTCTTCTGTGAATCAAATAATGAAAAGCATAAGTAGCTAAGAAGAACGCCTACAACAAACCACAAGCATCCTATTACAAGAAAAAAACACCCGTATATGGGTGTTTAGTTGAAATATGGATATAAGGCATCACTTAAACGAGCAAACTCCTCAATCGACAAGGACTCGCCTCTTCGGCTAGGTTCAATTTCTGCCTCCTGTAATGAGGACAGAATCATGTCTTTTTTCGCTTTACCGTCCGGAAGTTGACTCATTAAATTATTTAAAATGGTTTTTCTTCGCTGCGCAAAACTGCCTCGTGTAACCGTGAAAAAGAAATCCTCACTAATCACAGGAAATAGCGGCTCTTTCCGCTTTGTTAACCGAATAACAGCCGAATCAACATTAGGCTGCGGAATAAATACCGTTTTCGGGACAATCATAACCGTTTCGGCCACTGTATAGTACTGTATAGCAATGGACAACGATCCATAATCCTTTGTTCCCGGTTTTGCAGAAATTCGATCGGCTACTTCCTTTTGCAGCATCACAACAATCCCTCGAATCGGCAGTCTTTCCTCCAATAATTTCATGATAATTGGTGTTGTCACATAGTACGGCAAATTTGCCACAACCATCACATCATCCATTCCGGCAAATTCCCGCTCCATGACTTCCCCTACATTTGCCTTCAGTACATCCTGATGGATGATAGTTGTATTGCCATATGGAGCCAATGTATCTTCTAAAATAGGAAGCAGTCGCTGGTCGATTTCAAAAGCAACAACTTTCTTACATCTTTTGGCTAGCTGCTCAGTTAAGGCACCGATTCCAGGTCCCACTTCGATTGCGCCAGACTCTTCTGTTAGACCAGCATTGTCAACGATATTCCTTAAAATATTTGTATCAATTAAAAAGTTCTGCCCTAGGCTTTTTTTAAAGGAAAAGCCGTATTTCTGCAAGACTTCCTTTGTTCTGACTGGTGTCGCAATATCTCTATGCATCATGTTCCTCCTTGCGGATAACCTCAACGGCTTCTATAAATTTCTCCTTGCTTATTTCAAATACCATCAGCCGTTTGTGAAGTTGTTTTCCATTTGTATAACCGATTTTCAGCAACCGCCCTAGCTTTTCTCTTCTTGTCTTTGCTCCGCCGCCGCCAATTAAACCTGCTGTGATTAAGTCCTCTTGGGTAATTATTTCCTTAGCCTCTTCTTGCATCAATTGGGCATCTCTTAGTGCGTTTCTAATCGTTTCAGGTGAAGCATGTTCAACCCCGACCCCTTTACCGCGCTTATGTAATGCCATTTCCTTAGGTATGAAAGCATGCTTGCAGCCAGGAACCTTTTCTGAAATGGTATTTCGAATTTTTTGTCCAGGAAAGTCCGGATCCGTTAAAACAATGACACCTCGTGTCTGCTGGGCTAATTTTATCTTTTCAATGGTTTCTCCATTAATGGCTGACCCATTTGTTTCAATTGTATCGGCATTTACTGCCTGCTGAACTGCCGTCGTATCATCCTTGCCCTCAACGACGATGATTTCTTTAATTTTCATTGTCCCTCCAAAAAAATAAAATAAAAATGCAAAAAAAATGAAACATTTTTGTAACTTATACGTCTATATATATAAAGAAGACTTCCATCAGTTGGTTTTTTCATCCCCAACTGATGGTTAGTCGCACTTATCGGACCTTTACGGGCAGTTGGATTTCCTACCCAACCTCTTCTGTATCCCTAGAATCTTGAATTGGGAATCCTATTGCCCGTTAAGAGTGGGATAAAGATAATCCTTATTATAGCTTAAGTAGTGGAAAAAGAAAAAATGCAGAGGAAAAAACCCCCTGCACTTGTGTTTAGTCAAGAACTTTTATTTTCACTGTTTTTCTTCCCCATTGATAAGCTGCTTGCTTTGAAGAAATGAATACGTCAATTTTATTTCCTTTAATGGCTCCGCCGGTGTCAGATGCAACTGCATACCCATAACCTTCAACATATACTTTTGAACCAAGCGGAATCACGCTGGGATCAACTGCAATGACCTTGGCATTTGGATTGGCATGAAGGTTAAGTCCTGTAGCAGTAGTTCCGGAACAGCCGCTGCAGCTGGCCGTATAGGCTGTAGCTGTAACATACATTTCTCTTCCGCTTTCTCCTCCACGGGAAGCGATTTCAGCAATCTCTTTTGCACCTACAGCAACCACTTGATCTACTTTATCTTTTATCACTGTTTCGTTCAAGACGGTACGCGATACCTCTTGACCGTTTTCTTTAATAATTTCATATTCTCTTGAAACGAGCCCTTCTTGGCCTGGTGTCAGAACTTTTTCTGAACCCTTATCTAAATTATCATCTTTCTGAGTGACTACAGCAAAGCTTAATGGTTCTTCCACTACATCGGTGACTTTTTCTACTCTAATGACATTTACCATGCCATTCTCTAAAACAGTACTGTCTAAACCTGGCTCAACCCGGTCTAGTTCTGCTAGTGTTATTCCCTGTTGTTTTAAAAAGTCAGCGACCGTAGTCGAAGTAGACCATACTTCCTTCACTACTCCTCCATCATTAAGGGTAAGAGGGAATGCTTTATTGACTACTACATTCATGCTCTTTTGCAAAACTGTACTAGGTTTAGGCTTTACTTGATCATACTCATTGATTGTTATATTTTGCTCCTTTAGAAATTCCTTAACTGTACTAGCTGTCGTCCAAATCGTCTTCTCTTCGTTTACTGTTGATAGTTGAACCTGCTTTGCCGATTTCCAAACAACTTCTAAATTGTCAGTTACCCTTGAATCTTTCGAGGGAAACAAATAGTCTTTAGACTTTAATGATATATCTGCTTCATCAAGTAAATCTTGAACGGTTGCTGCATGTGTTTTTAAGACTCTTTCATCCCCATTAAGGGATAGAGTCACTGATTTCTTGGTCGTTTCATATGTAATAAAGCCTGCAGAAAATAGCAAAACTATGAAACTCGCAATAATAATAGACAATTTTTTGGTGTTAACAAGCTTGGAAAACAGGTTTTTCATGTTATGAATCCCGATGAAAAACGCCTCCTTTTCTCTTCGTGTGATTATATAAACAATCTTACCTGCTGTCAACCCCTCTACTTTCCTCAAGGTTAGTTCCTATTATGCTGAAGACCTATAAAAAAAGTAAAGTATGAATTATCGACAAGGTTATCATATAATCACAAGGAGACGTGTAGAATTACATGGAATTCAGAATATTTCGGGCACTTATCTGCCGAAATCGACAGCAAAACTTATCAATTAATGTCGAATATTTTTTTTGCATTTTCAGTTGTTATTCGTTCAACTTCTTCAACTGGGATTTCTTTTAATTGGGCAATTTGCTCTGCTACCAACCGGACATATGCAGGTTCATTTCTTTTTCCTCTGTATGGGTGTGGCGCTAAATATGGACAGTCCGTTTCAATTAAAAGTTTATCAAGCGGAACCTCTTTTGCTACTTCTTTCGGTTTTTTTGCATTTTTAAATGTAACCGGCCCGCCAAGTGAAATAAGGAAGTTCAATTTAATACATTCCATCGCTGTTTCAGCACTTCCACTAAAGCAGTGCATGATACCTCCTACCTCCTCGGCCCCTTCTTCTTTCAAGATAGTGATAATATCTGCAGTAGCCTCACGGTTGTGAATAATAATTGGCAGTTTAACCTTTTTGGCTAATTGTATTTGTCTTCTAAAGACCTCCTTCTGTACTTCCTTTGGTGACTTATCCCAATAGTAATCCAATCCCATTTCACCGAGTGCCACAACTTTGGGATGTACTGATAATTCCTCTATCCATAAAAGGTCCTCATCAGTCATATCGATTGCATCCACTGGATGCCAGCCGACACTCGCATAGAGAAAATCATAGGCCTCAACCAGTTCCATCGCCTTTTGAATCGTAGGACGATCAAACCCAACAACAAGCATACGCTCTACCCCAGCCTCTAGAGCTCTGTCAATTACTTCTGTCAAATCTTCTTCAAATTGCTCGGCATTTAAATGTACATGTGTATCAAAAAGCATAGCAATCCCCTTTCATGAAAATTATTATTTTTTCATTACATTTGTATCAAACAGATATCTATATTATAGAAGAAACTTGTATAGACAATCCCTAATTTATAGGTTATCCACACAAAATATATAGTAACAGTTTATTAAAACCAAAGGAACCTATTGAAAGTTTCAATATTATGGAGCCCTACATGATGTTCCATGTGAAACAATTTCCATTAATATTACTGTATCTTTACAATAAATACAGTTTATTTACTTCTATAAAATAACGAAAGCGGGGATATAGCCCCCGCTTTGCAACAGATTATTTTACCTTTGAACCAAGCGGCAAGTTTTGCGGAACAGTAGCTAATGCTAACTTTCCATCCTTACTGCCGGCTAGGATCATGCCTTGTGATAATTCGCCTCTTAATTTAACCGGCTTCAAATTTGTCACACAAATCACTCTTTGTCCAACAAGCTCCTCCGGCTTATAGTACTGAGCAATACCTGAAACAACTTGACGAGTTTCATAACCAAGGTTCAATTGCAGTTTCAAAAGCTTATCTGCCTTTTTAACAGGTTCAGCTTCCATTACTTCTGCAACACGCAAATCTACCTTCATAAAATCATCAATCGTAATTTCATCCGCTTCTGGTACAGCTTCTGCCACTTCTTCTTTCTTTTCATCTGCTTTAGGCTCTGTTCCCTGCATTTTCATTTTAATATAATTTACTTCTTCTTCAAGATCAAGGCGTGGGAAAATTGGATTACCTTTCATTACCTTAACTCCTTCACCCATTTGACCGAAGGATTCAAGACTGTCCCAAGTAGTTAATGCCTCGTTTTCTATGCCAAGCTGATTAAAAATCTGCTTTGGTGCCTGTGTCAAGAACGGCTGCAGCATGATAGCCATTCTTCTTAATGACTCTGCTAAATGGACCATAACATCTGCAAGTTTAGATTGATTCTCAGTATCCTTCGCCAGCTGCCAAGGCTGAGTTTCGTCAATATATTTATTTGTACGGCTTACTAATTGCCAAAGAGCAGTCAGTGCGACCGAGAATTCCATATTCTCCATTGCCTCAACATACTTCGCAACGGTTGACTGGTTTGCTTCAAACAGCGACTTCTCAAATTCTCCGGTTGAACCATTGTATACTGGTACGATTCCATCAAAGTATTTATTAATCATAGCTACCGTACGATTTAGAAGATTCCCTAAATCATTAGCAAGATCGAAGTTTAAACGTTCGACAAATCCCTCTGGTGTAAACACCCCATCCGCTCCAAAAGGAACTTCTCTTAATAAATAGTAGCGCAATGCATCAAGTCCATAACGGTCGATTAAAGTAACAGGATCAACGACATTTCCTTTTGACTTCGACATTTTTCCGTCTTTCATGAGAAGCCATCCGTGAGCAAATACCTTCTTTGGTAAAGGTAAATCTAATGCCATTAACATAATTGGCCAATAGATAGTATGGAAGCGGACGATTTCCTTTCCTACTAAATGAACATCTGCAGGCCAATAGTTTCTATATTTCGAATCGTCCTCTGAACCATAACCAAGTGCTGTTATATAGTTTGTCAATGCATCAATCCATACATATATAACATGCTTTGGATTGCTTGGAATTTTAATTCCCCAGTCAAATGTTGTACGGGATACTGCTAAATCCTCCAGACCAGGCTTGATAAAGTTATTAATCATCTCATTCTTTCGTGATTCCGGCTGAATAAATTCAGGATTTTCTTCATAATATGCCAGCAGTCGATCGGCATATTTACTTACTTTAAAGAAATAAGATTCTTCTTTTACTTTTTGGACAGGTCTGCCGCAATCAGGGCAATTTCCTTCCTCAGATAGTTGTCTTTCTGTGAAATAGGACTCACAAGGTGTACAATAAGAACCTTCATACTCGCCTAAGTAAATATCTCCCTGCTCCAACAATCTTTCAAAAATGTCTGCAACAACCTTTTTATGACGATCTTCTGTTGTACGAATAAAATCATCATAGGAAATGTCTAGCTTTTGCCATAGGTCCTTAATGCCTGATACAATTTCATCCACATACTGCTGTGGAGTAATCCCCTTTTCCTGTGCTTTTTGTTGTATTTTCTGACCATGCTCATCAGTTCCAGTTAAGTACATGACATCAAAACCGCGCATGCGCTTATATCTTGCCATTGCATCTCCAGCAACCGTAGTATAGGCATGCCCTATATGTAGATTTCCACTTGGATAATAGATAGGAGTTGTTAAATAAAAGGTTTTTCTCTGTTCTCCCATGCTTTTTGCCTCCTTTGTTATCAGACTCTGTCTAATTTACCATCTTCCATTATATCTCTTAAAATGGCACCCGCAAAATATTTTCAGAATGAATATATATATTATTTTAAAAGTATTGACACCTAGCCCATAAACTAACCTTCCTCTGTTATAAATTATCACCACATCATTGAAACTAGGAGGTAAAAATTGACACTAGTATTTCAAGAGTAATTTTTTGTAATATAATATTAGTACTGTTATAATCTATCGTAATTAGTTTTAATGTATATTTTTGGAAAAATATACATTATTTTAGGAAAGCAAAGTAATTGACGTTTTTTGGAATTATTGCTATGATGGAAAAAGCAAGAGAATTGTCGAACTTTGACGAAAAAACAAAAAATAGATAGATAAATTACTAGATTGGAGTGGAGCGTAAAAATGAAATCTACAGGTATTGTTCGTAAAGTTGATGAGCTCGGACGTGTAGTCATTCCTATAGAATTAAGACGTACACTTGGTATTGCCGAAAAGGACGCCTTAGAAATTTATGTCGATGATGATCGTATTATCCTAAAAAAGTATAAGCCAAATATGACTTGCCAAGTGACTGGTGAAGTATCAGACAACAATCTGCAATTAGCTGGAGGCAAGCTAATTCTAAGCCGTGAAGGTGCAGAAAAGCTTATTAAGGAAATCCAAGAAAACTTTGATTTATCTAATCAATAATATCCCCTATTGAAAAAGCTTCTCAGTTTGAGAAGCTTTTTTTTAGTATGCATCCTGCATGGATTTTGTGGGATTTCCTAATAATCAGTTTTCCTGCTGCTCTTCTCCAATATGGTACAACTGATATACTTCCCGCTTATTTATATTTCGGTCCTTTGCTGTCTGCTTAATGGCATCTTTTGAGCTCCACTCTTTCACTGTCATATAATGCTTCACATGGTCCTCAACAGACAGTTCTTCCCACCATTGTTCTGTGTCCTGATTGGATAGCGGTTCTCCCGCTTCGAGGATTAAACAAAATTCACCGCGAATTTCTCCCTTTGCTGCCCACTCCATTAATTCTGATACTGTACCACGAATAAATTCTTCATATCTTTTGGTTAACTCACGACATATGGCAATTTTCCTGTTTCCCAACACTTCATGAATCAATAGGAGCGTTTCCTTTAATCGGTGCGGTGCTTCATAAAGAATTGTCGTTGCCGGAATATTTCGCAGTTCCTCAAGCTGCTTCCGTTTTTCTTTCTTCTGCCGGTCCAAAAAACCGAAAAAGTAAAAGGACTTCGTTGAAAGACCTGATGCAATGAGTGCTGTTAATGCCGCATTTGCTCCAGGAAGAGGAACAACTGTCAGCTGCTCTTCTACCGCTTCAACAACTAGCTCATACCCCGGGTCTGATATCGTCGGTAAACCAGCATCGCTAATTAAGGCAACCTTCGCGCCTTCCTTGAGTAGATGAATAATTTTTCGTCCTCCAGCCTCTTTGTTATGCTCATGGTAACTCATGAGCGGTGTATCAATCTCAAAATAATGACAAAGCTTTTTTGAATTACGTGTATCCTCAGCGGCAATATAATCCGCTTCTTTTAATATCCTGATTGCTCGGTAGCTCATATCCTCCAAATTACCAATTGGCGTCGGGACAAGATATAAAATTCCTTTTGTATCTTCTTGATCAAAGCTTTTCTGCTGCCACATAAGTACCCTCTTTTATTAAATGTTGTAATTTCCTCTTGCGGTCCAACCGCTTGAAGGCATATTCAGCCTTCATAGCCTCGCTTTTCGTATCAAAACGTTTAGAATGAATCAGCTCCACCGGCCCTCTGCCCCTAGTGTATTTAGCTCCTTTTCCCTCATTATGAAGCTTAAGTCTTCGCTTTAAATCATTTGTATATCCTGCATAAAAGCTGCCATCTTTACAGGATAATACATAAAAATAATGTTCCTCATTCTCCATATAGAATCGACCTCATCTCAGGTGTATATTCATTATCATCCTGATAAACAATTAATGGAGGTAAAATCTTAAGGTCCGGTTTTCCATTTTTAATCGCTTCAATTAATAAAGTATTTGCTTCCTTGCCAGCCTTTGGATAGACAAATTGAAGCCGCTTTGGCTCTAGCTTATATTTTCTCATAAGTGTAATCATATCAATCAGACGGCCTGATCTGTGAACAAAGGAAACCTTTCCCCCCTGCCTCACAAGCTGGCTTGCTGCGTTGACAGCATCCTCTAATGTACACAGAATTTCATGGCGGGCTATCGCTAAATGCTCGTTTTCATTTATCTCTTCTTGTGATGGAGTAATAAAATACGGCGGATTACATGTCACAACGTCAAACTTGCCATATCCCAGCCTTTTCGGCATCTCTTTGATATCACCAAGAATCATATGTAACCGGTCACTCAGCCCATTATACTCGATACTGCGAACAGCCATATTGTAAAGACGTTCTTGGATTTCAATTCCTGTAATAGCACCCTTTGTCCTTAGACTAAGAAATAATGGAATCACACCATTCCCGCTGCATAAATCGAGAAGATTTCCTTTTTGAATAGGAACATACGTGAATTTAGCTAACAGAACCGCATCTAGAGAAAAGGAAAATACAGAGGGACTTTGAATAATTTTCATTTTCTCTGCTAGTAAATAGTCAAGCCTTTCATCCCCTATCAATTCAACCAAAAGCGACTCCCCCTTATATACTCTTAAAAAATAGCCTTCCCAAAAATGTTAGGAAGGCTGTCCATTATTTTTTATTTAAAAAGGATAAGCAGAAGATACAATCTCCCTCCGTCCGAGGACTCCCAAATTGAAGATTACAAATATGAAATCCCTCCTGATAAAGGCGGGCGAGGTTATCGTATCCTTCTCCAATATCCACAATTCCATGATTCGTGGACTCGAGTCTTTTTTCATCCTTCTTACTGCTCTTTTTTGACTCGGTATTTTCTGTAATTTCTTCTAGACGGCGTCTAATATGTTCATTTTCCAGCTTCAAAGAGTTATTTTCTTCGAGGATTTCTGCTAAGTGCTGCTTTAACTCACCAAGCTGTTGGTACAAGTGACCAATTTGCATTTCCATATTACTAACTGAATCAAATATTTCCTTTTTATCCACTGGTTCCACCTCATCAGTCTGTGGATTGTACCGGTACAGCACCTTCTTTAATAATTTCATCCAACGTATATTCTAACACGCGCTCAAGCTTTGGAATTTCGACTTGAAGCACCCGCTCAAGGATGTTAAGCCCTACTACTTTCCCTGAGCCGACAGGAGTTTCAATCCACTGCCCAAGGTCAGGTAATAATTCTTTTGCTGATTCGTATTCATCATTTTCATATTTTAAACAGCACATGAGTCTTCCGCATAATCCAGATATTTTCGTTGGATTAAGCGATAGATTTTGGTCTTTTGCCATTTTAATAGAAACAGGTTCAAAATCACCTAAAAAAGTAGAACAGCAAAGCATTCTGCCGCATGGCCCAATTCCGCCAAGCATCTTAGCTTCATCCCTGACACCAATTTGGCGAAGTTCAATCCTTGTCCGGAAGATTGCAGCCAAATCCTTTACAAGCTCACGAAAATCCACTCTGCCATCTGCTGTAAAATAAAAAATGATTTTATTACGATCAAAGGTATATTCAACATCAACTAGCTTCATATCTAATTGATGGATAGTTACTTTTTCACTGCAAACGTCATAAGCTTCTTTTGCAGCTGTTCGATTTTCCTCTACTATCATACGATCCTTTTGATCTGCAATTCGCAATACCTTTTTTAAAGGAAGAACAACGTCATTTTCATCCACTTGTTTTGGGCCAATGACTACCTGTCCGTACTCAACGCCCCTTACAGTTTCTACAATAACGAAATTATTCTTAAGAATTGGTAAATCGCCGGGATCAAAATAATATATCTTACCCGCTTTTTTAAAGCGTACGCCAACTACATCATACAACTGAAGATCCCTCCTGCAATTTAAGCACAAGCTCTTCCATTAATAACTGTGGATTCATATTTGCCTGCAGCTTTTTCTTCGCCTCCAATATTATTGACATTTGATTAGCCAAACGACGTCCTGAAGTTTGCAAGGCATACTGCTCTAACACTTTCGCCTCACTCACAAAAACAGCTTGCCCTTGCTTCCCAAATTGTATATATAATAAATCCTTAAAAATAAGAAGTAAAAGATCTAATCCTCGATCCATTTGTTCTTTGTCTTTAAAATGCAAGATCCATTCTTCTTGAAGATATACCATTGCTTCAAGAGAACTTTTCTTAAGCACTTCATATAATTTTACCACTATCTTTTGTGCTTGTGCAAACCATTCATCATTGTTTAGCTCTAAAGCTTCATCCAAATTGTTGGTAAGCTGAGCCAGTATGGGTGCCCGGTGTTCCTTAACCCCCATCTCAACAAGTTTATCAATCATATGTTCACTTGATAATGGCTTAAAGGACAGGGTTTGACAACGTGATAAAATGGTTGGCAGCATTCTTTGTGCCTGCTCTGTCATTAAAATAGCATAGGTTTGCTGATAAGGCTCTTCTAAAAATTTCAGCAAACTATTTGCAGCATTTACCGTCATCCGGTCGGCATGAATAATCATATACAGCTTTTGCTTTGATTCGACGCCTGTTTTTGAGAATTCCTCCTGTAACTGCTGAATCTGCTGCTTTTTAATAGATAATCCGTCAGGCTCCACTATATGAATATCAGGATGATTGCCATGATTTATTCGTTTACAGTTATTGCATTTCTCACAAGGAATGACCTCATCAACTGGCGAAAGGCAGAACAAGCTTTTTGCCAACAGCAATCCTGTTTCTTTTTTTCCAGTTCCTTTCATGCCTTCAAATAAATAAGCATGGGCAAGCCGCTTTTTTTCTATACTTCTTTTTATCATTTTCAGAACAACTGGCTGAATTTCTTCAAGCTCTTGCCATGTTTTTACCAAACATATCACTCACTTACATAGATATTAATAAAAACTGCCGTTTATTGTATGATACGGAATAATTCGTCAAATGCGGATTCAAACACAGCCTCCACTGACTGAGAGGCATCAATTTTTACCATACGATTCGGGAACCTCTTACATAATAAATGATATCCCTCTCGAACCTTATGATGGAAATCAAAGCCCTCAAGGTCCAGACGGTTAACTTCTCTCCCGTTATCACGATTAATTCTATCTAAACCAATCACCGGATCAATATCAAAGTAAAAGGTTGCATCCGGCATCATTCCTTCGATTGCAAATTGGTTAATAGCAAAGACTTCATCAATCCCTAGACCTCTTGCATAACCCTGATAGGCTAGAGAGCTGTCAATAAACCGATCACATATAACAATATACCCTCTCTCGATTGCGGGTAATACCTTTTCAACTAGATGCTGTCTTCGGGCAGCCGCATATAAAAGGGCTTCCGTTCTTGCATCCATTGCCTTATTTTCTTTATCTAAAATAACACGTCTAATTTTTTCTGCAATCTCTATTCCACCAGGTTCTCTTGTGCTTATTGCAGGATAACCTTCTAATTTCAGCCTTTCCATCAGCATTTCTATTATGGTCGTTTTCCCGGCTCCCTCTGGACCCTCTATCGTAATAAATACACCTTTTTTCACAATAATCCTCCAACTTATTACTATTTCTTTGTAAAAATTGTAATGTAATGCTCGTATATATGATTTGTACCCTGGAATCTTGCCCCAGAATCAATTAATCCTTCTATTTGTTCAATTATCCCCTTAGTAATAAGTTCACCGGGGAATAATAGCGGAATACCTGGAGGATAGGGAATAATCTTTTCTGCACAGATTTCACCCACAGCATCCAAAAGAGGTATTTTTCTCATTTGAAACTGCTCCATTTCTTGACTAGTAAGGACAGGTGCAGTGATTAACGGAGCATATTCAACCACCTTTTTCTCCCGCTTAATGAGCTGTACATCCCTCAATGAACGGTGGATACCTTCTGCTATTTGCATAAAAGGAAATGGACTATCCTCTTTTAATAACGGCAATACAAGCAGAACATTATATGGATCTGCCAACTCCGTATAAATTCCTTCTCTTTCAAATGCCGACTGCAATTCGAACCCATTGTATTGGCTGACTGTTTGCAGTGTGATTTTTAGCAGGTCTCCACCTTCGTCATATTCCATAACCTTTACCTTATCTATTTGCTTTAGTTTCTCCTTAAATGCAGATATTTGCTCGTATAGGTACTGATGGTCTTCTTTTGAATAGGTCCCTATGTAACTTCTTGCTAAGTCAAGGGACGCCATAATAGGATAGGATGGACTGCTTGATTGCAGGATATTAAGGTGTTTTTCTATTGACTCTCTCGCAACCCTGTTGCCATTCACATGAAGAAAGGACCCCATTGTCATGGCAGGCAAGGTTTTATGTGCGGACTGCACAACAACATCTGCTCCTAACTGTACTGAAGACTTTGGAAAGCCTCCACCGCTAATGAAATGAGCTCCATGTGCTTCATCAACAAGTACAGGGATATTTCTGCTATGTACTAGTTGAATAATTTTTTCCAGTTCATTTACCATTCCATAATAGTTCGGATAGGTTAGGATAACCGCCTTTGCATTCGAATAAACATCTAATGCCTTTTTCACAATCTCTAGAGATACTCCTCCTGAAACCACCCAATCCTGGTGGAAATCAGGGCCAAGAAAGACTGCCTTTGCGCCTGCTAATTCAATTCCATTCATAACTGATTTATGACAATTCCGCTGGACAAGCACGGTATCATGTTCATTTAAAGCTGCCATAATCATGGCTAAATTTCCAACTGTTGAGCCATTCACTAAAAAAAAACTTTTTTCAACATCGTATAATTGTGAAAGAAGTGTTTCTGCTTCTAGAATAACTCCTTCCGGTGAATGGAGATCATCAAGGTCTGCTAGTTCAGTAGCATCTAATTTTAATAGCGCTTGAAAATGGGACTTTGCATCATTTGGAAAAATAGTACCATATTTATGACCGGGAACATGAAGAGATGTAGGATACTTTTCACTATGTAAAATAAGTTGATTATATAAAGGAGTTTTTGATTGGTCCATTTTACACCATACTCTCAACTATAGATATTTTTTTCTTAGTATATTATGCATATATTCACTTAAATTCAGCATTTCCTATCTATTGTACCAAACCGCCTCTTCCATCTAAAGAGGAACTTCACTTAACTCCTTTTTCAGTTAGAGAACTTTTTAATGCATTTGATTTGAAAAGATCTAATAAGACATACAAACAATTACTAAGGTTTACATACAATATTAATCAGTTAAACTACAAGAGGGAATTTTCATAATTTTGTATACAATAAATTTAAACTGGGCAGTATAGTTGTATGGAGGTGAGTGTATTGGATTCAATAGCAAAAGGAAAAATGGAAGAAACATGTGTGATTTGTGATGAACAAAAAGGCAGGGGTATACATTTATACACTTCATTTATTTGCATGGATTGTGAGAGAGATATTATCATCACTGATACAAGCGACCCTAAGTATAAGTACTACTTAACAAAGCTAAAAAAAATTACAACTCCAGAGATTTTCTCATAATAAAAAAGGGCACCTAATCTAGATGCTCTTTTTTTATATTGACTTTGATTTCTACATTTTATACATACAATAAAAAAAGAGTACCCATTTGGATACTCCCTTGCTTGGCGACGTCCTACTCTCACAGGGGTAAGACCCCAACTACCATCGGCGCTGAGAAGCTTAACTTCCGTGTTCGGGATGGGAACGGGTGT
>Ga0180215_1003175_pt1 | contig 15706 bp, 13 predicted proteins | sample eDN3rd37CBELigBY_FD_128871 | JGI IMG/M metagenome (GOLD analysis project Ga0180215, IMG submission 128871) | Enriched backyard soil microbial communities from Emeryville, California, USA - eDNA 3rd pass 37_C BE-Lig BY (version 2) (version 2) | ecosystem: Environmental > Terrestrial > Soil >...
GCCCCGAACGTCGCCCACGACCGGGTGCTTCGACTGCAGCTCGGCGAGCGCGGGCCCGATCGCCTCCCGCCCGATGCGGGCCGCGTTGTCGACGATGCCCTCCGACGCCATGGCGTCGAGCGCGGCCACGATCGAGGCCATCGCCAGAGGGTGACCACTGTAGGTGAGGCCGCCGGGGAAGACCCTTTCGTCGAAGTCTGCCGCGATCGCATCCGAGATGATCACGCCACCGACGGGCACGTAACCCGAGTTGACGCCCTTCGCGAACGTGATCAGGTCGGGCACGACGTCGTAGCCGTTGAACGCGAACCAGCGCCCCGTGCGGCCGAACCCGGCCATCACCTCGTCGAGAATCAGCACGATGCCGTACCGGTCGCACAGCTCGCGCACCCCGGCCAGGTAGCCGGGCGGCGGAACCAGCACGCCAGCAGTGCCGGGGATCGACTCCATCAGGATGGCGGCGATACCGTTCGCCCCCTCGCTCAGGATGACGCGCTCCAGGTGGTGAAGCGCGCGCTCGCCCTCCTGCTCCACGGAGTCAGACCAGAACTCGCTGCGGTACGCGTACGGGCCGAAGAAGTGGGCGTGCCCGTGCGAGAACTCGTTGGGAACGCGGCGCCAGTCGCCGGTCGCCACGATCGCCGCACCGGTGTTGCCGTGGTACGAGCGGTAGGTGGAGAGCACCTTCTGCCGACCCGTGTGGAGGCGAGCCATCCTGATCGCGTTCTCGTTGGCATCCGCCCCGCCGTTGGTGAAGAAGATCTTGTTGAAGCCTTCCGGCGCCAGGTCGACGATGCGCTTCGCCGCCTCACCGCGGTGAAGGTTGACGGTTGACGGTGCGATCGTGGCCAGGCGGCCTGCCTGCTCCTGGATGGCTGCGACGACGGCCGGATGCTGGTGGCCGATATTCACGTTGACGAGCTGGCTCGAGAAGTCGAGGTAGCTGCGCCCCGAGTGGTCCCAGACGCGAGCGCCCGACCCACCCGCGATCACGAACGGTTTCAGCTGGGCCTGCGCCGACCAGGAATGGAAGACGTGTTTGTCGAGTTCAATGGCCCGGGCATCCAGGTCGGTGTCGACGGCGGTGGTGTCGGTCACGGTGTATCTTGCTTCTTTCTTTCTTCTCAGTGGGGTCGTTCTCAGTGGGGGTTCATCTCAGTGGGGCTGGTCAGGCCTTGGCGACGATGTGGTCGGTGAGTGCGGGGATGACGGTCTCGCCGTACACGCGCAGGGTCTCTTCCTTGTTGTCGTGCTGCAGGTAGCCGGCGAACTGGTCGACGCCGAGCTCCTTCAGGGCCTTGAGCTTCTCGATGTGGTCGTCGGCAGACCCGAGAAGGCAGAAGCGTTCGACGATCTCGTCTGGCACGAACTCGGTGTGGGTGTTGCCCGCCCGGCCGTGCTCGTTGTAGTCGTAATCTTGGCGGCCCGCGATGTAGTCGGTGAGGGCCGTGGGGACGTCGCTGTCTGCACCATACTTCGCGACGATGTCAGCAACGTGGTTGCCCACCATGCCGCCGAACCAGCGGCACTGGTCGCGCATGTGCTTCCAGTCGTCGCCGATGTACATGGGGGCAGCAACGCAGAACTTGATCGACATCGGGTCGCGGCCGACAGCCTCCGCAGCGTCGCGCACCGTCTTGATCATCCACGCCGCCACGTCGAGGTCGGCCATCTGCAGGATGTAACCGTCGCCCACCTCGCCCGCGAGCTTCAGCGCGAGCGGCCCGTACGCGGCCACCCAGATGTCGAGCTTCGACCCCTGACTCCAGGGGAACTGCAACGTCGAGCCGTTGTATTCAACCGACCGCGAGTTCGCGAGCTCCCGGATGACGTGGATCGACTCACGCAGCGTCTTCAGCGTGGTCGGCGCCGCGTTCATCACCCGCACCGCCGAGTCGCCCCGGCCGATGCCGCAGATGGTGCGATTCCCGTACATCTCGTTGAGGGTTGCGTAGGTGGATGCCGTCACCGTCCAGTCGCGGGTGGCCGGGTTGGTCACCATCGGGCCGACCATGATCTTGTGCGTCTCGGCCAGGATCCGGCTGTAGATGACGTACGGCTCCTGCCACAGCAGGTGGGAGTCGAAGGTCCAGAAATGGCTGAACCCGTGCTCCTCGGCGAGCTTCGCCAGCTGCACGGTGCGTGCCGCGGGCGGGTTGGTCTGCAGTACTGTTCCGAACTCCATCTATCCCCCTAGATCAGGTACTGCGAGAGACCGCGCTTGACGTACTTGCCGTCACCCTTGGCCCCCAGGTACTGGTTGTCGTCGACGATGACCTTTCCGCGCGAGAGCACCGTGTCGACGTGCCCGTCGATCTCGAAGCCCTCGTAGGCCGAGTAGTCCATGTTCATGTGGTGCGTCTTTCCGATGCCGATCGAGGTGTGGCCGTTCGGGTCGTAGACCACGATGTCGGCATCCGCCCCGGGCTGGATGACTCCCTTCTTGCCGTACATTCCGAACATACGTGCCGGAGTTGTGGAGGTGACCTCCACCCAGCGCTCGAGCGAGATGTTGCCGTCTACGACGCCCTGGTAGAGCAGATCCATCCGGTGCTCGACGCCGCCGATGCCGTTGGGGATCTTCGAGAAGTCGCCGATCCCCATCTCCTTCTGGTCCTTCATGCAGAAGGGGCAGTGGTCGGTGGAGACCATCTGGATGTCGTTGGTGCGCAGGCTCTGCCACATGTGGTGCTGGTGGCCCTCCTCCCGCGAGCGCAGAGGAGTGGAGCAGACCCACTTGGCCCCCTCGAATCCGGGTGCTCCGAGCTGTTCCTCAAGAGAGAGGTAGAGGTACTGCGGGCAGGTCTCGCCGAACACGTTCTGGCCCTTGTCCCTGGCCGCCGCGATCTGCTCCACCGCCTGCTTGGCGCTCACGTGCACCACGTAGAGCGGCGCTCCGGTGAGGTTCGCGAGCATGATCGCGCGGTGGGTCGCCTCCTCCTCCGCCTGCCAGGGCCGGGTGAGGCCGTGGTAGTACGGGGAGGTGTTGCCGGCATCCAGCGCCTGCTTGACCAGCACGTCGATGACGGCGCCGTTCTCGGCGTGCATCATCATCATCGCGCCGAGTTCCGCGCCTTTCTGGAACGCGCGGAGGATCTGCCCGTCGTCGGAGAGGAAGACGCCCTTGTAGGCCATGAACAGCTTGAAGCTCGACACGCCCTCGTTCATGAGCTCCTCCATCGCGACGAGCGACGAGTCCTGCACGTCAGACAGGATCTGGTGGAACCCGTAGTCGATCGCGCAGTTTCCCGCGGCCTTGTCGTGCCAGGCCTGGTACTGGTCGAGCACGTTCTCGCCCGCGTACTGCACCACGAAGTCGACGATGCTCGTCGTGCCACCGTGGGCGGCCGCGCGCGTGCCCGTCTCGTAGGTGTCGCTCGCGAAGGTGCCGCCGAACGGCATCTCCATGTGGGTGTGCGCGTCGATACCGCCGGGGATGACGTACTTGCCCGCGGCGTCGATCACGGTGTCGACGTTGTTCTCGATGTCGAAGCCGAGCAGCGTCGATCCCGGTGCCAGCACGGCGGCGATCGTCTCGCCGTCGATCAATACGTCGGCGGATGCCGTGCCCGTCGAGTTCACGACGGTTCCGTTCTTGATGAGTGTCTTCATCGACTTTGCCTCCTATCGTTCAATCTGCGGGTTGAGTAGCGCGGAGCGCGTATCGAAACCGGGTGCTGGGTTTCGATACACCGCCTGCGACGGCACTCAACCCGCAATCTCGCTACGGCTTCGGGATGCTCGTGTACGAGTCGGGGCGGCGGTCGCGGAAGAACTGCCAGTCGTCACGCATCTGCCTCACCATGTCCATGTCGAGGTCGCGAATCATGACCTCCTCTTCTGTGCCCGAGCCTCGCTCACCGACGAAGTTGCCGCGCGGGTCGATGACCTGGCTGGTGCCGTAGAAGTCGACCGCCAGCTCTCCGTACTCGTTGTCTTCACGTCCGACGCGGTTCGGCTGCAGCACGAACAGGCCGTTGGCCACCGCAGCAGCGGGCCCCTCGACCTCCCACAATCGGTTGGAGAGCCCCGGCTTGGTCGCATTCGGGTTGAAGATCATCTGCGCTCCGTTGAGCGCCAGTTCACGCCACCCTTCCGGGAAGTGCCGGTCGTAGCAGATGTAGACGCCGACGGGCCCGACCGCGGTGTCGAACACCGGGTAACCCAGGTTGCCCGGGCGGAAGTAGAACTTCTCCCAGAAGCGGTCGAGGTGGGGAAGGTGGTGCTTGCGGTACTTGCCCAGGATGGTGCCGTCGTTGTCTACGACGACCGCGGTGTTGTAGTAAACGCCGGGCATCTCCTCCTCATAGATGGGGAGGATCATCACCAGGTTCAGTTCTTTCGCCAGCTTCGCGAAGCGCTGCACGATGGGCCCGTCTGCGGGCTCCGCGTACGAGTAGTACTTCTTGTCTTCTGTGATGCCGAAGTACGGGCCGTAGAACAGCTCCTGGAAGCAGATGATCTGCGCACCCTGCGCAGCCGCGTCTCGCGCGAACTGCTCGTGCTTGGCGATCATCGACTCCTTGTCGCCGGTCCAGGTGGTCTGGGTGATTGCCGCGCGAACAACGTTGTTCAACTCGTGCCTCCTGCTTCAGGGCTCCCTCGCCCATTTGTTACTGTTGGCCTTGAATATTTACTTATTGTTTTCACTTTTCGCGTACAGTCCATATCCTGACTGCCAAACACGATTCAGGCAAGCAACTATGCACAATCTGACCAGCTCAATCGAGCAGCGCACGCCCACTGGCATCGCCGCGGGGCTGGGCCGGCTCATCGCATCCGGGCGCCTGAAAGCCGGAGACCGCCTGCCCACTGTGCGTTCGCTCGCCATAGAACTGGGCGTGAGCCCGGCCACCGTCAGCCAGGCCTGGCAGGCGCTCGGTGCTGCCGGCCTGATCGTGTCGCGCGGGCGCAATGGCACCTTCGTGCGGGAGCACGGAGCAGAACGGATGCTGTCGCGCAGCCGACCGGCCACCGGCCCGTCCCAGCCGGGCCTCGACCTCTCGCGCGGAACCCCAGACCCGCTGCTGCTCCCAGCGCTCGGCCCTGCGCTGTCGCGTGTGTCGCAGCGAGCCGGAACACCCAGCTACCTCGACCTGCCCATCATCCCCGAGCTGCTCGCACTGCTCGAGGAGACCTGGCCGTACAAGGCGGATGCGTTCACCATTGTCAACGGTGCGCTCGACGCCCTATCGCGCAGCCTCGAGCAGGTCACGCGTTTCGGCGACAGGGTCGTGGTCGAGAACCCCGGCTTCCCGCCCTTCTTCGACCTGCTCGAACAGCTCGGGCTCGAGGCCGTACCGGTACAGCTCGACGAGCACGGAATCGTGCCGGCGTCGCTGGAGGCGGCACTCTCGCTCTCGCCATCCGTGGTCATCCTGCAGCCTCGCGCCCACAACCCGACCGGTGCGTCGATGACGGCAGAGCGCGCAGAGCAGCTCGCGGGCATCCTCGCAGGCAGCCCGCGAATGGTCGTGATCGAAGATGACCACTCCGGCGACATCAGCACGGCGCCGGAGGTGAGCCTCGGCACCTGGCTGCCTGAGCGGGTGTTGCGCATCCGCAGCTACTCGAAGTCACATGGCCCAGACCTGCGCATCGCGGCCCTCGGCGGCCCCGCGAAGCTCATCGACCTCGTGGTGGCCAGACGCATGCTCGGGCCCGGTTGGACCAGCCGCATGCTGCAGACCATCCTGTTCGACCTGCTCACCGACGCGGGCAGCATCGCCGAGGTCGCGCACGCGCGCGAAACCTACGCGGCGAGGCAAAGGGCGTTGACGGATGCGCTCGGCTCCCTCGGCGTCACCACTCGTCTCGCAGACGGCATCAACGCCTGGCTGCCCGTGGCCGACGAGCAGTCCGCAATCATGGAACTGGCGGCATCCGGAATCGGTGTCGCGGGCGGGTCGGCGTTCTTCGTCGACGACCCGGGCAAGGCGTTCGTCCGCGTGACGGCTGGGGCGCTGCCGGATGATGTTCTCACCGTCGCGAAGGCACTCGCCTCCGCAGCCCGGCCGAAGGCAGCGCACCACCTGCGCACGCGCTGGGCGTGACCCGGTCAGTTGAGGGCGATGTACACCGCGGCGACCAGCGAAACCACCACGAGGCCGATGCGCAAGTAGCCGGCGGGGATGCTGCGTCCGATACGGGAACCCACCATGCCCCCGATGCCAGATGAGATCCCGATGATCAGCACGACCCACCAGTCGGCCATCCCGCTGAAGCAGAAGATCACCGCGGAGATGAGGTTCGCGGTTCCGGCGAGCACGTTCTTCGCCCCGACGGCCCGGTTGAGGTGCGGTGACCACAGCACGCCGAGCAGGGCGATGAGAATCACGCCCTGCGCAGCACCGAAGTACCCGCCGTAGATCCCGGTCAGGAACACGCCGATGATCACGCCAGACGTAACGGGACGCGTCTCCAGCGCGCCATCCGAGCCCAGGCTGTTGCGCTGCACGAAGCGTGCAACCCTCGGCTGCACCGCCGCGAGCACGGCGGCCGCAACCAGCAGGATGGGCACGATCGCCTCAAAGATCTCGGGTGAGAGAACCAACAGGAGTGCTGCGCCAACCGCGCCGCCCACCGCCGACCATCCGGTCATGGCCAGCACGCTTCGCCAGTGGCCGCGAAGTTCCCTCCTGTACCCGTACGCCCCCGTGATCGAGGCGGGCACGATCCCGATGGCGTTCGAGACGTTCGCAACGATCGGCGGGTAGCCGAGCGCGATGAGGGTCGGGAAGGTCACGATCGACCCGGCACCGGCGATCGAATTCAGGATGCCCGAGACGAAGCCCGCGCCGAAGATCAGAACGGCGGCAAGAAGGTCCACGCTGAACTATCGAGTCGCGTACGAGTCACTGGGCCGCATGGCTCAGAGCGTCGCTTCGTAGCGTTCGCGCAGTCCCTCGAACGTCGCGTTCGCCTGGCGTGCGACATCCGCTGCATCCCAGTTGCACAGCGCGCCGTCCTTTTTCACAACCTTTCCGTCGATGATCACGGTGTCGACCAGCGCGGGATGCGCCGAGTTGGCGATCGCCATCGGAATGTCGTGCAGGGGCGTGAGGCTCAGTGCATCCGCGTTCAGCATGATGACGTCTGCGCGCTTGCCGACCGTCAGGGTGCCCGTGACGTCTCCCAGGCCCATGACCTCGGCACCGCCGGCCGTCGCGAGCTCGACCGCCTTGAGCGCGGGGAGTGTCTCTTCCCCGCGCATCGCCTCGTTCAGGATCGTCATGTGCATCAGGCGGAACATGTCTGCGTGACCCGAACCGTTCATGTGGTCGAACGACAGCCCGAGGGGCGCACCCGACGCGATGATGTCACCGATGGGCATGAACTTCTTCAGGCCGCGCATACACGTGTCCGGGGTGACGGCGATGCGGATGCCGGCCTTGGCCAGCTGGTCCCACTCGCTGCCCGCCCAGTGGTAGCCGTGGACGATGAGCGTGTCTGGCGCGATGTAACCGGCATCGATGAAGTACGACGCAGGCCCGGGGTTGCGGATGTGCATGGTGATGGGAATATCGTTCTCCCGCATCACTGACATCTCTTGCTTGAGGATCGCCGGGTCGACGCTCAGGGCAGCGAAGTGCCCGGGGACGGTGCCCTGCGTGGTGTCGTTACGCAGGGCCATTCCCACGCGAACGAGGCCGCCCTCCCACCGCTTCCTGGTCTCGAGAACGTTGTCGAGGGGCATGACCTCGTTCTGCGGCAGGTTCCAGTGGTAGCCGTAGGAGAACCTGGCCCGGATGCCGACATCCTTCAATGCGCTGATCTCGGCTGCAGCGTGGTCGATCGACACCATGTTGTGCGCCCAGTTGTGCACGGTCGTGATGCCGTTCGACACCATTTCGAGCGCAGCCATGAGAACGGCCTGATACGAGTCTTCCGGAGAGAACAGCGGGCCCATTCCGAGACCCAGGGCTCCGTACTTCGTGCTCGGGCCGGCAGACTCAGCGTAGGTACGCCACATCCCGTTCCACAGGTGCGTGTGGGTGTCGACAAGGCCGGGCATGACGATGCTGCCGTCGGCCTCGATCGTCGAGCAGCCCGCAGGCACCTCGAGGTCGGGCCCGATCGCGATGATCTCGCCGTCAGCAATGGCGACATCGCAGTTGTTCACCAGCCCCACCTCCGGGTCCATGGTGAGAACCCGCCCGTTCCGGATGATCAGATCTGCTGTCTTGCTCATATTCTCGACTCCCAACTGCCCAACAGAACCGGCCTACGCGGCCTCGAACCGACTGAGGAACTGCTTCAGGCGGTGGGTCTGGGGGTTCACGAGGATCTCCTTCGGGTCGCCCTGCTCCACCACCTTCCCCTGGTCCATGAAGACGGCAACGTCAGAGACGTCGCGCGCGAAACTCATCTCGTGGGTCACCACGACCATCGAGACGCCGTCGTTGGCGAGCGACCGCATCACGCTCAGCACTTCGCCAACCAGCTCGGGGTCGAGCGCGGAGGTCGGCTCATCGAAGAGCATGAGGGTGGGCTTGTTCGTGAGCGCCCTGGCGATCGCGACGCGCTGCTGCTGGCCACCCGAGAGCTGCCTCGGGTAGTTGTCGCGCTTGTCTGCGAGGCCAACGCGCTCCAGCATCTCGAGGCCGAGCTTCTCGGCCTTGGCCCGGGGCACCCGATGCACGTGGATGGGCGCCTCGACGACGTTCTCGAGCACGGTCATGTGGCTGAACAGGTTGAACTGCTGGAACACCATGCCGATCTTCGACCGCTGGCGCACCACGGCACGCTCTGGCAGCGGAACCAGTTCGCCGCGGGAGGGCCGGAAGCCGATGAGTTCGTCATCGATCCAGATGGCTCCACCCGAAATGGTCTCCAATTGGTTGAGGCACCGCAGGAAGGTCGTCTTTCCCGACCCGGACGGTCCGAGCAGACAGGCAACCTTCCCCGCCTCGAGCGTGAAGTCCATTCCGTCGAGCACGACGTTCGAGCCGAACGACTTCTGAACGTTCTCTGCCCTCACCAGCATTGATGCATTCGTCATTTCTGGCTCCCGTCCGTTCCATTCGTTCCGCGTCCTCGCGGAGTCAAGCTCGTTGTCTCGCCATCACCGACGGTGGAGATCACGTCAGTCATGAGGGGTTCTGACGCGACCTTGAGGTCGCGGTCGCTCTTCGCCATGTGCTTCTCGAGGAAGTGCTGGCCCACCATCAGGAGCGATGTGAGCAGCAGGTACCAGAGCACGATGACCACCAGGAGCGGGATGACCTGGAAGTTCCTGGCGTAGATGAGCTGCGCAGAGTAGAGCAGGTCGCTCAGCGCGATCACGCTGACCAGCGAGGTCAGCTTGAGCATCCCGATCACCTGGTTGCCGGTCGGCGGGATGATGATGCGGAACGCCTGGGGAAGGATCAGCCTGCGCGTGATCAGGCTCTTCGACATGCCCAGCGCGAGGCCGGCCTCCGTCTGTCCCTTGGGCACGGCCTGAAGTCCACCACGCACGATCTCTGCCATGTATGCACCTTCGTGCAGACCGAGGCCAAGGATCGCCGCAGTGAGCGGGGTGATGGCCACGTTCGCATCGAGGGCGATGAACGGCTCGAAGAACGGGATGCCGAAGGTGATCTCCGGATACAGCGCACCCAGGTTGAACCAGAAGATCAGCTGAACCAGCGTGGGCACCGCCCGCATGATCCAGGTGAAGCCCCACGCGATGCTGTAGACGACCTTGTTCTTCGAGAGCAGCATCAACGCGACGAAGACGCCGACCACGATGCCGACGGTCATGGCGATGGCCGTCAACTGCAGGGTCATGAGAAGACCCGTCATGATCGACGGGTGGAACAGGTACTCGCCCACGGTCGGCCACTCGAATCGCGGGTTCGACCCGATCGAGATCAGTGCCGCGACCAACACGATGGCCAACACGCCGCCGCCGACGATCTGCTTGATATCTGGCCGTCGGCCTATCTTCATCCGACTGATGTCGGCCGAGTATTTCTGCACTGTGCCTCCCGCTTAATGGCGTGCGTCTCTGTGCCGAACAGAGGCGTCTTCGTAGTTGTGGATGCTGTGGCTCGCTGCCCGTCTGGACGGCCCTCGCAGGTCGTCCAGACGGGCAGACGGATTAGCCCTGGTAGTTGATGATGACTTCGTCGAGCGGCTGGCTGCCCAGTCCCCACTTCTCGAAGATCGTCTGGATGGTGCCGTCTTCCAGCAGTGTCTCAAGGGCGAGCTTGAACGCCTCCGCGGTTCCGTCACCCTTCGGCACGGCAATACCTGCCGGCGTCTTGGCGTAGACAGGGGTACGTGCACTGAACTCCGGGTTGTCTTCGACGAAGACGGCAACTACGGCCTCGTTGGTGAACATGAAGTCCACGCGCTCACTCGAGAGTGCGACGAGCTGGCCATCGGTGTTCGCGAAGTTCTGGAACGTGATGTCTGGCAGGCCCTTGCTGGCGCACAGCTCCTCGTTGATGTCACCCGAGATCAGGTCGGGGCCGTTACCGGTACCCACCGCAACGGTGCTGCCACAGACCACGGTGGGGTCGTCTGCACTGCCCTTCGGGCCGAGGAAGACTGAACCGCTCTCGTAGAAGTCCACGAGGTCGACGACCTTCTGGCGCTCCTTGGTGTCTTCGAAGATGATCGAGGCGTCGTAGCGGCCGCTCTGCGTGCCGGGAATCAGCGAACCGTACTCAGCGGTCGTCTCCCACACCAGCTCAAGCTCCATGAGCTTGGCGATCTCTTCCATGACCTCGACGTTGGCGCCGACGATCGTCTTGCCGTCCTCTGCGGTGAACTCATATGGGCGATACGTGGGAGTCGTTCCCGCGATGAGCTTGCCCGAGTCGCGCACCGACTCCGGCATCAACGCCAGGTACTCGTTGGCGGCTGCCTTGTCGTCGGAGGGCGCAGGGTCCTCCGTGGCCGCGCTACAGCCCGCGAGCAGGCCGACGGACGCCGCAAGAGCGAGCGCAGACAGCCACTTCGACTTGGACGAAGCCCCGATTCCCGTGCTGCGTGTAATGGATTGTTTCATCCTCGAGCTCCTTTGCTCCTCATTTAGAGACGTGAGAACAGGGGTCGCTCTGCAGGATCCTGCTCTCCTTGGTTGGGTCAATTGGAAATGAAAGCTAGCAGAAATCGCAGCGTGCATGCAATCGATCGCACCAAGAATTTTCTCGGGTGTCTTATCTCGCCCCCAGAGGCAGCATTAGCCGGATGCTTTTACCAAAGCCCAAATTCCGCAGGTTCCTTGCCAATTGCATCCGCTTTCTGCAAGATAGAACTCGCTTCCGGGGTGGTAGGCGCAGATGTGTGCATCGCTACGGGCAACAGAATTTGTAATCGATTGCTGATCAAGCAAGACAGGAACTGCGCGACGCATGACGAAAGAACGCACCACGGCGAGCTGGCTCTGGTTCATCGCGATCGGATTGATCGCCGGATTCCTTTCTGGGCTGTTCGGGGTGGGCGGCGGAATTCTCATCGTGCCGCTCCTGGTGATCATCATCGGATTCGACCAGCGGATCGCCGCGGGAACTTCGCTCGCGGCGATCGTACCGACGGCCGTGGTTGGCGTGATCAGCTACGCCGTTCCGGGCAACGTTGACTGGATTGCGGCCATCGTGCTCGCCGTCGGATCGATCGTCGGGGCACAGCTGGGAAGCCACCTGCTGCAGCGCCTGCCCAAGCGCGCACTGCAGTGGGGCTTCATCGCATTCATCGCTGTCGTGGCCGTTTCACTCTTTCTCGTTCTGCCGTCTCGCGACGCCGTCATCGCCCTGAACGCGTTGTCGATCACCGGGTTGGTGGTGCTGGGCCTGATCGTTGGTGTGCTCTCCGGCCTTCTGGGCATCGGCGGCGGGGTGATCATCGTTCCCGCACTGATCCTGCTGTTCGGGGCAAGCGACCTGATCGCCAAGGGCACCTCGTTGCTCATGATGATCCCCACCGCGATCTCGGGCACCATCGGAAACGTCGTGCGCCGCAACGTCGACCTGCCTGCTGCCCTCGTGATCGGCCTCTCCGCATGCACAACGACCGTGCTCGGGGCCATGGTGTCTGGCGCGGTCTCACCCCTGGTGGGCAACGCACTGTTCGCAGCGTTCCTCGTGGTGATCGGGATCCAGATGATCCTGCGCATCCGGAAGCCCGCCCGCTAGAGCGCCCCGGGTTCACGCCATGCCGAAACGAGTAACCATCTCCGATGTCGCCGAACTCGCCGGCGTGCACAAGGCGACCGTGTCACGTGCTCTCAACGAGCTCACCAGCCACCAGGTGAATACGACGACCGCTCGCAAGATCCAGCGTGCGGCGATCCAGCTCGGCTACATCCCCAACATTGTGGCTCGCAGTCTGCGCACGAGCCTGTCAATGACCGTCGGCGTCATCGTGCCAGACCTCACCAACCCGCTCTTCCCGCCGATCATCCGCGGCATCGAGAACTATCTCACCGCACGGGGATACACCGCACTGCTCGCCAACACCGACGGACAGGACAGGCACGAAGAGCTGGCGTTCGAGTCGCTGCTGGCCCGCCGCGTAGACGGTTTCATCCTCGCCACCGGCCACAGCCAGCATCCGTTGCTCGTCGACGCGTACCACCGCAACATCCGGGTCGTCATGCTCAACCGTGGCTCGCTTCAGGTGCCGTACCCGCTCGTCACCGGTGACGACGCAGACGGAATCGCCGCGGCCGTAGACCACCTCGCAGAGTTGGGCCACACCGACATCCTTCACCTGGCGGGCCCGCAGGACTTCTCGACGAGCCACACGCGCGCCGAAGCATTCAGGTCGGCGTGTTCGGCACGTGGACTGAGGCCCCGAATGACCGTCGCTTCCGCGCTCAACGTGAACGCGGGCGAACAGTCCACCGACGCATTCCTGCGGAGCGGAAAGCCGCTGCCGACCGCGATCGTCGCGAGCAACGACCTGCTTGCGCTCGGCGCCCTGCGGTCGCTTCGCCATCACGGACTCGATTGCCCGTCAGACGTTTCGGTCGTGGGATACAACGACATGCCGTTCGCGGAGGACTTCTCACCACCCCTGACGACGGTGCGCGTTCCCCACCTCGACCTCGGTTCTGAAGCCGCCCGCCTGCTCATGGAGGCGATCTCGACGGAGCACCAGATTCCGCTCACGGTGACCCTCCCGGTCTCGCTGATCGTGCGGGACTCGACAGCGCCACCACGCGACCGCTGACGCCCTGGTGTCTGATATTGTCGTGCAATCGATTGCTGGTCGGGCCCGAATCGATTAGCCTGAACCACTGAAATCGTTTGGCGCAAGGAAGGGCAAATCGGTTGCGTGTAAATATTCCGTCATCGCAGGATCTCCGGGTACTGGGCCATCACGGGCTCGATGGCCGTGGCGACGCCATGCAGGTGGTTCGCAACGGCGACGTGCTCTACGTTGGCCACACCGGCACCTCCGGGGCAGGCACCTCCATCCTGGATGTCGCTGATCCGGCGAACCCGAAACTGGTCACCCAGTGGGACGCCCCGGCCAAGACCCACACGCACAAGGTTCAGGTCGCAGACGGCCTGCTGCTCGTGAACCACGAGCTCTTCCCGTACAAGTCGACGCCCACCGGAGAACACTCTGCCGGGCTCGCGGTGTACGAACTCAGCGACCCGCTGCGCCCGCGACAGATCGGATTCTGGTCGTCGGGCGGTCGCGGTGTTCACCGCATCGTTTACACGGGCGGACGGTATGCGCACGTCTCGGCGATCCCCGAGGGATTCCGCGACCGCATCTGGGTCGTGATCGACCTGAGCGACCCGACGAACCCCGTTGAAGCCACTCGCTGGTGGGTTCCCGGCCAGCACGTCGATGAGGAGCCGGTGGTGATGCAGTCCGACCACGCGCACCATCGCGTCGCCGCGCACCACGCGCTCGTGGCCGACAACGTGGCGTACCTCGGCTACGACGACTCGAACCTCATCGTGCTCGACGTCTCTGACATCACCAAGCCCAGGAAAATCGGCGAATGCGTGTGGGGCGGCGGGGCAACGCACACCTGCCTTCCGCTCCCGGGCAAAAACCTGCTCGTGGTCACTGACGAGCAGCAGACCGATGGCCCCGGCGCGCCGGAGCGACTCATCCACCTCGTCGACATCGAGAACCCGGCAGAACCCAGGTACCTGCGGCCGCTTCCCGCCCCGGATGCCGCCTACGACACGCTTCCGCGACGCTTCGGTCCGCACAACCTGCACGAGAACCAGGCGGGAGCCTTCTCGAGCGAACGGCTGGTGTTCGCGAGCTACTTCAGTGCTGGCGTGCGCGTGTACGACCTCGCCGATCGCGACGACCCCCGCGAGATCGCGCACTGGGTGCCTGAGGGCACGGTGCCCGACCAGACCATTCAGATCAACGACCTCTTCGTCGACTCAGACAAGTTGATCTGGGCGACCGAGCGTCACGAGTCGGGTGTCTACGTGCTCGAAGCGGAAGGCAATCTGGCGCAGCTGATGAACGAAGAGAGCTCCTAGCCCCCACATCCGTCCACCCATCGAAAGGAAAAACAGTGAGCGTACATGCGTCACAGTCGTCGCACCTCGAAACGATCCACACTGAGGACTACGACCCCACAATCAACAGCCCCTTTGTTCCCGCCATCCGGGCGACGGGCGGGCGGATGGTGTTCATCTCCGGTGCCACGGCGTCTCCGGCCTACCACGACCACCCGCACGTGCCGGAGGTGTTCGACGCGATTCCGCTCGACATCGAGTCGCAGGCCAAGCTTGTCTTCGAGAGCATCGACAGCCGCCTTCGCGCCGCAGGATGCCAGAGGAGCGATGTCGTCTACCTCACCCGTTTCTTCACCAACGTTGAGGAAGACCAGAACGCTGTGAACCGGATTCAGCGCGAGTGGTTCCAGGGCCACGTGCCGACCAGCGCATCCGTTGAGGTGACGCAGCTCGCCGCAGACCCCCGCCTACGCCTTGAGATCCAGGGCATCGCGGTGGCCCCGCCCCTCTAGGCGGGTGCTGTGCAGGAGGATCGCCGCGTGTGACAAGGTTCGCCCGCGGCGATCCTTTTTAATGCCCGTCGGCCCTGCCCGTCTGCCGAACCTGACGCGTACGGTGGTCTGAACGAGACAGGAGGCGCCATGTCGAGCATCATCATCATCGGCGGTCACGGGAAGGTCGCGCTGCGCCTGGCCCGTCTGCTCACTCGGGGCGGTCACCGGGTGACGTCGGTCATCCGCAACCCGGACCACGCGGCAGACGTGACCCTGCATGGTGCCACCCCGCGCGTCGCAGACGTCGAGAAGTTGTCGACGCAGGAACTCTCCGAGGTGCTCGCGGGGCACGACGCCGTCGTGTGGTCTGCCGGCGCAGGCGGGGGCAACCCGACCCGCACCTACGCGGTGGACCAGGATGCCGCCATCCGTTCGATGGATGCTGCAGCATCCGCCGGCGTCACGCGTTACGTGATGGTGTCGTACCTGGGGTCGCGTGACGACCACGGAATAGACCCCGACAATCCGTTCTACCCGTACGCGGAGGCCAAGTCGACGGCGGACGCGTACCTGCGGGGCACCCCGCTGCAGTGGACCATCCTCGGCCCCGGCAGCCTCACCCTCGAACCCGGCACGGGGCACATCGCGGTCGGCGACGACCTGCAGGGTGGCTCAGTGAGCCGCGACGACGTCGCTGCGGTCGCGGCGGCGGTGCTGAACGATGACCGCACGATCGGCAAGACGATCCCGTTCGTCGCGGGTGCCACCGCCATCCCAGAC
>Ga0180215_1003177_pt1 | contig 15702 bp, 9 predicted proteins | sample eDN3rd37CBELigBY_FD_128871 | JGI IMG/M metagenome (GOLD analysis project Ga0180215, IMG submission 128871) | Enriched backyard soil microbial communities from Emeryville, California, USA - eDNA 3rd pass 37_C BE-Lig BY (version 2) (version 2) | ecosystem: Environmental > Terrestrial > Soil >...
GAGGTGGCGAATTCGATCACGCTGGCGTCGGTGGCGCCTGGGGAGCCGGGCTCACTGGGGAGGATCCGATCGCAGGCCGCTGCGAGCGCCTCCCGCTGCTCGACGGTGAAGGGCGGGCTCTGCACCGGCGGGACGATGGGCCGCAGATCCAGCGCGGGCGGATCCTTCTCGAAGATCCGGCAGCGAAAGGAAGACATCGCCGCGCCCAGGATCGCGAGCTGTTGCAGAAATTCTCGGCGGCTGCTGTCGTGGACGCTCATTGTCTCTCTTTTGACCTCGATGTCGGGAGCCTACTCCATGCCGGCCCACGATGCGGCGAGGAGGCGCTCCCTCGCTCCCTTCCTCGCCCGGGCTCCCTCATAGGGTGAGGAGGTAGGCGATCAGATCGTCCCGCTCCGCCTCGCTGAGGGCCGCCGCTGCGCCGTGGAGGCTGCCGGATCCCAGCGGCGCCTGGAGGACCTCTCGCAAGGGAAATCCGCTGGTCGGGACCACCGCCTCCCCCTCCACCTGCAGGCCCCCTGCCCCGCTCTGCAGCAGGGGAAACATGTCCCAGACGCCGACGAGGGAGACCGAGGGCCAGCCGGGATCGAGGTGCATGTCCTGCATCTCCGGGCGCAGGGGGATGGCGAGGGGGCTGCCGCCCCGGTGGAGCTGGCCGCGGGTCTCCTCGTCCTGATCGGTGGTGAACTGGGGCGCCGGATGGCAGCTCTCGCAGCCGATGCGATCGAAGACGGCGAGGCCAGCGACCGGATCTCCGCTGCCGCCCCCAGGGAGCCGCAGCTCGCGGGGCAGCTCCCCGCCCTCGCCGAAGTAGGGGTTGGGCAGCGGGGTGATCGTCTCGGTGTAGTGAGCGAGGGCGGCGATCTCCTTTCGCTCCGGGCGCGGGTTGTAGAAGCGGTTTCGGCCCAGCACGTCTCGGGCCATGTGCTTGAGGGTGGGGAGCATCGACGGCGTGAAGTACGGCGCGCTGTCTCGAACCGCCCGCATGGTCGGCGAGCGGTAGATGCGCATGGGCTGCCCTTTGGTGAAGAGGACGCCGCCGGTGTGACCATCGGGGTGGCAGCCGTCACAGCTCATCCGCGAGTTGCCGAGGTCGGTGTAATAGGCGATCTCACCGAGCCTGCGGGCGGGCTGATCGACGAAGCGCTCGAGCTGGTGGCGCTCGACAAGGAGGGGCTTCCCGCGCACGGAGACGTCCACCGCCTGCACCGCCCCGGCGAAGCGGGCCAGCACCCAGAGCTTCTCCCCGTCGGCGGAGAGGCGCAGTGCCAGCGGGCCGCTGTGCAGGCTGTCCGTGGATCGACCCTCCACGCCGAAGTCCTGCGGCTCCCGCAGCCTGGGGGTGTCCTCCGACGGGGGGATCTCGAGCTCGGCGACGAAGGCCCCTCGGGCCGCCTCGTCGCTCTCCGCCAGGCGCGTCGCGTCCAGGATCTCGATCCTGCCGGTGGAGCCGTCGGCGACGTAGAGGAGCCCCCGCGCCTCGTCGAGGGCCAGGCCCTCCGGGAGACCGCGGCGCAGGGAGACGTGGCGCAGGAAGTTCCCCTCCGTGTCCACCACGCCGATGCCGCCGTTCATGGTGACCTCCATCCGCTCGGGATTCGGTCCCACGTTCGGGCCCAGGCTGCTCACGAAGAAGACGCCCAGGCGATCGCTGGCGGCGATGGCGCGCACCCGCTTTCCACCCATCACGTATCTGGCGAAGTCCTCGGTGTGCCCGCCGATGATCCGGGTCTGCGGATCGATCGCCACCCGCTGGGTCGTCCCCTCGATGCGGCGCCGAACCGGATCGGGTCGTGCCACCGCCTGGTCGACCCGCGCCGTGGGGTCACGCTCCGCCCCCTTCGCCGCGAGGCGAATCAGCGTGAGATCTTCGGTGCTCCCGTTGCCCACCAGGATCCGATCGCCGAGCACGTCCAGCGGCCGGGGATCGACCCGGCTGGCGAAGCGGCCGACCACCTCGCCCGTCTCGAGATCCACCGCGATCACCGACTCGTCCCGGTGCTCGGTGACCCAGGCGGTCCCGCCCGCGACCCGCACCGCCTGCAGGCTGGGAGCGACGGCGATGGAGCGCTGCACGGAAGGATCGTCCACGCGCACCAGGCGCAGCTCCTTGCCGAACTCGCAGGCGACGACCAGCCACTCCTGCTCCTCACCGTCTCGGTAGAGGTCGAGGGAGCGCGGTCCGTCGCAGGTGGCGACGGAGGTGATCGCCCCCGCCTCGTCGATCGCCAGCAGCTCGTCGGTGGTCCTCGACGCCACGAAGATCCGCCCCTGCGCCACCTCGAGATCGACGGGGGTGACGAAGGCGGCGTCGTTGACCAGGGTCAGCGTCGCCTGTCCTCTGGCCCCTTCGAGGCGCAGGTCCACCTGGAGGATCGCCTGCGCGGCGGAGATCTCGATCCCCCCGCCGGGGATCACGGTGGTCAGCCGCCGGGCGTCGACGAGGTGGGTGGGCAGCCGCAGCCCCGCCACCGTCGCGGTCATCCCCTCGTGAAAGCCCTGGCCGTAGATCGTCACGGGATAGTCGGTCTGGTTGCTGATCAGCCTCGGCCCCGCGGCGGCGACCATCGCCTCCCCTGCGAGGTCCGCAGCATCCGCGCGCAGCTCGCCCGCCCGCCGATCCTTCGCCACCAGCAGGGCCACCAGCACCGCGACCGCCAGGGGAAGGCCCGCGATCCAGACGTAGGGAGAGCGGCTCAAGGTCGGGCCTCCAGCGGCGCCACCGTTCCCCACCCGTCCCCTGGGCCCACGAGCATCATTCCTCATCCTCCGCAGGGAGCTCGCCAGGCGCCAGCCCGTGCTTGCCCAGGAGCGTGTACAGGTATTTCCGATCGATCTCCGCGGCGCGGGCGGCGCGGGTCATGTTCCCATCGGTGGTGGAGAGCAGGTGTCGCAGATAGGCCCGCTCGAAGCGCTCGATCAGCGAGTCCTTGGCCTCCTTGAACGGCTGAAAGACATCGATCGCCAGCCGCGGCCCATCCACCGGCGGCGCCACCGGGAAGGTGGAGAGCTCGGCGAAGCCGTAGTCGTCGGTGGCGGTGGCGCGCTCCGCCGCGTTCCGCAGCTCGCGGATGTTGCCGGGCCAGGTGTGCTGGCTGAGGCGCTCGCGGGCGGCGGCGGTGAGATCCGTCCACATCCGCTCGCCGCCGAGGAAGCGATCCACCAGGAGCGGCACGTCCTCCCGTCGCTCGCGCAACGGGGGCAAGGGCGCGATCACCACCGAGAGCCGAAAGTAGAGGTCCTCCCGGAAGCGGCCCGCCTGCACCTCCTGCCGCAGATCCTTCTTGCTCGCCGCCACCACCCGCACGTCGAGGGGGATGGGGGCGTTGGCGCCGAGGCGCTGGATCACCCGCTCCTCGATGGCGCGCAGGAGCTTGGGCTGGAGGTCCCGGGGGAGGTCGTCGATCTCGTCGATGAAGAGGGTGCCGCCGTGGCAGCTCTCGAGGGCGCCGCGCCTGGCCTGGGTGGCGCCGGTGAAGGCGCCGCGCTCGTGGCCGAAGAGCTCGCTCTCGATCAGGTTCGAGGAGATCGCCCCGCAGTCGATCACGACGAAGGGCCCCTTCTTGCGGGCGCTCGCGTCGTGGATGGACCTGGCGGCGGCGCTCTTGCCCGTGCCGGTCTCCCCGTGCAGGAGCACCGTCGAGTCCGAGGGCGCCACCTTGGCCAGGAGCGCGAAGAGCTCCCGCATCCGCGGGCTGCGGCTCACCATGCCGCCGAAGGACTCCATGTCCGACACGAGCTGGATCGACTCGGCCATGGGCACGAAGCGCAGCAGCACCTCCCCGGCGCGGATCCGGGATCCGGGCCGCAGGAAACCCTCGCGGATCCGGGTCTCCTCCAGGAAGGTGCCGTTGGTGGAGTCCAGATCCCGCACGGTGTAGAGGTCGCCCTCCCGCTCGATCTCGAAGTGGACCCGGGAGACGGTGGCGTCGGCGAGGATGACGTGGTTGCCGGTGCCCTTGCCCACCTTGGTGACGCCAGGCTGCAGCTCCCAGACCCTGCCGGGCTCGGGACCGCGCAGCATCACCAGGCGAAAGCTCTGCACCGCGGCACGAAGTGGCTCCGCCACGCCCAAGACCCGCGTGCCTGTCAGCTCTGGCTTGAGCTCACTCATCGCCGGCGTCCTCTCGACCTGGCTGTCGACGCACCTCAGTCCTTCTTCTGGCGCAGCTTCTGCACGGCGATCTGCGCCTCATCATAGCCGGGCCGCAGCCGGAGGGCCTCGGCGTACGCCTTCCCGGCCTCGGCGGTCGCGCCCCGCTCCTCCAGGAGCCTGCCGAGCTGGTAATGCGCCTCGGGCAGCTCGGGATCCGCTGCGATCGCCGCGCGGAGGGAGGCGATCGCGGGCTCCGCCAAGCCGTTTCGATAGAGCGGGAACGCCAGGTAGTAGTGGGCCCTGGCGAGCTCCGGCTTCTCCCGGATCGCGCGGCGGCACTCGGCCAGGGCTGCCTCGAACTGCTGATCGCGGTAGAGGGCGGAGCAGAGCTCGGCCCGGACCTCCGAGTAGCCGGGGCGAAGCTCCAGCGCCTCCCGGTAGGAGGCGATGGCCTTCTCGATCCGACCCTGGCGCTCCTGGGTGTCGCCGAGCTTGAAGAGCGCCTCGTGCCGGAGCTCCGCGTCCTGTCCCGCCGCGCGGAAGTGGGTCTCCGCCGCGTCGTACCGCTGCCTGGCGAGGCTCGCCTCTCCCAGGCGGAACTGCGCAGGGGAGTAGGAGGGGTCCAGGGCGATCGCCGCCTCGTACGCCTTGTACGCCTCCGGCGCACGGTTGCGCGCCACCAGGAGCTCGCCCAGGAAGAAGTGGGTCTCGGGGTCCTTGGGGTCCAGCTCGAGCGACTTCCGGTAGTGCTTCTCGGCCTCGGTCGTCTCCCCCTGCTCCGCGAGCGCCTTCGCCAGGAAGAAGAAGGAGCGGGCGTCGTAGGGGTTGAGGTCGATGGCCATTCGGAGCTGGGTCACGGCGGAGGCGCTCTTGCCTTCCGCCGCCATCACCATCGCCGACTGCCGCATCGCCGCGGCGTCGCCAGGGCGGAGCCGAAGGACCTCCTGGTACTCCCGCTTCGCCAGCGCGATGTGCCCCTTGCGGAAGAGCGCGTCGCCGAGGGAGCGGTGCGAGTCCGCGTTCGATGGATCCAGGAGGACCGCGTCGTTCAGCGCCGAGATAGCCAGATCGAGCTTTCCGTCTGCGAGGTAGGCGAGGCCCAGGTTGTAGGCGGCGGGGGCGAAGCGGGCGTCGAAGCGGAGCGCCGTCTGGAACGCCTCGATCATCTCGGGGATCTCTTTGCGCTTGCTGTGGATCACGCCGAGGTTGTTCTGGGCCCGGGGCAGCGCGGGCTGGAGCGCGAGGGCTGCCTTGAAGGCCTTCTGCGCGCCGTCCAGCTCGTTCGCCCGCAAGAGGGCGACGCCGCGGTTGTAGACGTAGTCCGGATCCTTGGGATCGAGCTTCGCCGCCCGATCGTAGGAGGCGACCGCCTCCTGGTAGCGGCCCTGCTCCAGGTAGATGTTGCCGAGGTTGTTGTGGCTGGAGGCGTGCCTCGGATCCAGCGCGAGGGCCTTGGCGTAGGCGGCGATGGCCTCGTCCGTGGCGTGGCGCCTCGCGTAGGCGGCGGCGAGCTGGGACCAGGCCTCCACCTCGTTCGGGCGCAGCTCGGTGGCCTTGCGCAGTGCGTTCACCGCCTGGTGGATCAGCCCCGCGCGCCGGGACGCGATCCCCAGATCGAGCCAGGCCAGGTAGCTCCCCGGCGCCAGCTCGGTGGCGCGCTTGAAATGAGAGACGGCGGAGTCGAGCTTGCGGAGCTGAAAGTAGACCGCGCCCAGATCGATGTGTGCGTTCGGATCGGCGGGGCTGAGCTTCACGACCTGGTCGAAGGCAGCGAGGGCGCAGTCATAGCGGGCCCCTGCGAAGCATCGCTCCGCCAGGTCCCGCTGCAGCGCCGGATCCAGCGGGTTGGCCTGCACCGCGGTGCGGGCCCTGGCGATGGAGGCCTCCGAGCCGTCGACCTCCGTGGCCACCTGCCCGATCTCGGACTCCTTCTCCTCGCCGCCAGCGGTCTGGATTCCGGGGCTCCCCTCCTGCGCCTCCTGCGCCGCCGCCCCAGCGCCTTGGAGCTCCTGGGCCAGCGAGCCCGCAGGGAGCAAGGCAGCGAGAAGGATCAACAGTGACATCCTCGCCCGTAGCTCGCCGTTCATGTGGATGTCCTCCCGGTCTCGTTTCGTCACTCGCTCGCCCCTGGGTCTCTTCTCAATCGATCCAGAGGCCATGGTCGTGGTCGCCTGTCTGGGTCACGTAGGAGCGCCTGCTGTCTCGCCACGCCTCGAGCGCCTTCGCTGCCCGCTCCTCCGCCTCGCGGACGGATTGCGCCGCCTGCGCCTGCTCCTTGGCGCAGGACTCGTACTGCGCCTCGAAGGGCTGGACGTAGTTCTCCTTCACCGGAAAGCCGAAGCGGACCGCGAGGCGGGCCTTGGTCAGCTCGAAGGAGACCCTCGCGCAGTAGACGCCGACCTCCGCAGCGTCCAGCTCTGCAGACGCGTGTCGGCGCAGCTCCTCCCGCCAGGCCACGAGGGCCTTGGCGGGCTCCTGCGCCTTGCCGTTCTTGTTCGCCACCTCGCGGGCGCGCTCCGCCTCATCGACCCGCTTGCGGGCGGCGGCGAGGGCGACCGCCGCCTCGTCCCTGCGATCGAGGGCGATGATCACCTCGTTCTCCGCCTCGTAGGCCCAGCGCCTCCCCTCCACCGGGAACTCGTCGCGGATCGCCTCGTCCACCCGCACGGACGGCATCCGCGACGCGGACGAAGCGCATCCGGAGGCGACGAGGAGCAGGATCAGGAGGCCGGTGCAGCGCCGCGCCGTCCTCGTTGGAAGAAGGGTTCGCATCATTGCACCCCCGTGGCGGCGCCGCGGATCAGGGTGGGATCGCCGCGGAGGCTGGCGGCAACGCCGGGATCCACCCGCGAGCTCTCCGCCTGGGCCAGGCGGTCGTAGCCGTAGTCCCGGTAGAGGGCGGCGAGGTTCAGCCGAGCCCGCACGTTGGAGTCGTCCTTGTCGATGGCGGCGCGGAAGGACTCGAAGGCCGCCTGGTGCTCGCCCAAGGTGTAGGCGATCACCCCGCGCAGGTTGAAGGTGCCGGAGTCGGCGCCGCCCTCGGAGGCCTTGTCCACCACGAGCCGCGCCTGGTACGGGTCGCCGGCCTGGAGGTAGAGGGTGGCCAGCTCCACCAGCGCGGCGAAGTCCTTGGAGTCCTTGGCGATGCGCCCGCGGATCTCGCGGACCTTCGCGTCGGAGGGCGAGCCGCCGCGGGCCGGTGCCTGGAAGGTCTCCTCCGGCTTGCCGGCGAGGGCCTTGCCGCTGAGGCAGGATCGGGCGGCGGCGGTGAAGACCTTCAGCTCCGCGGCCTTGGCGGCGCAGGTGGAGATCGCCTCCTCGGACTGTGCCCGGAAGCCTGCGGCCCGCTCGCCGAGGGCGCCCCGGTACCGCTCGGTCCCCGACGCGTCCAGCCCCGGCGGGACCGGCGCCTTCTCCAGGAAGACGGCGGCGTCCTCGTAGGCCTTCGCCAGCCGACCCAGCGCAGCCAGGGCCCAGCGGGCGCTCTGGCTCTGGATCACGTCCACCATGGTGGACTCGTAGTTGGCCAGGGCGGCGAACTTGCCCTGGATGGTCTGCGCATCCTGGCTGCGGCTGTCGCCGAAGCGGATCGCAGCGAACTGCTGGTAGCTCGCCTCCGCGAGGAGGAAGCGCGCCCCGGCGACCGCCTCTGCCTGGACGGGATCGGCGGTGGTGACCGCAGCTGCCCGCTGGTACTGGGCCTGTGCCTCGCGGTCGCGGCCCAGCCGCTCCAGCGCACGTCCGAGGCGGAAGTCGATCAGGGCCCCGCCGCCTCCCGCCGCCCGGGCCCTGCCCAGGACGTCGACGCTGCCGGCGTAGTCGCCGTTCATCTCGAGGAGGTCGGCGAAGGCCAGCGCCGCCTCGTGGCGGGCCCCGTCGGTGGTGGCCCCTGCGAGGACGGTGCTGAACGCGCGCCGCGCGCCCTGGCTGTCGCCGAGATAGGCCATCAGGGTCCCTGCCGCACGCATGGTCGGCGCCTTGCTGGCGATGTCCTTCTGCTGCGCAGCCGCCTGATCGAAGTAGCGGGCGGCCCGCTCGAAGTCGGCGGCCTGCAGGGCCATCCGCCCCATGGTGGCGAGGGCGTCCGGCGCCACCTCGGAGTTGGGGTACTCGCTGAGCAGCCGCTCCCCCACCTCGAGGACCTGCTCCAGATCGTCCGAGTTGCGGGCGGTGATGAACGCATTCACGAGGGCCCGCTCGCCGATGTCGCTCCCCTTGTGGCTGGCGGCGAAGGCCATCAGGCCGTCCACCATGCCCTCCCCCTGGCTCCCGGCGGCGAGGGTGACGCTCTCGAGCGCCCTCGTCTCTGCGCCGGACGCCATCGCCGCCAGATCGGCGCGGAGCTTGGGCGAGAGCTTCTGGTTCGCGCCCAGCCGCTTGGCGAGCACCACGAGGCCGCCGAAGTCATCGCGGAGGCGCAAGGAATCCAGCGCGAGCTCCGCCGCGACCTCGCCCTCGGCGCGGTTGGGGAACTCCTCGACCAGCGCGGCGAAGAGCTCGGCGGACTCCTGGTACCTCGCCTCGTCGTAGTAGCTGCGAGCGAGGTTGAACTTCACCGCCGCCACGTCGGTGGCTCGCGGCCAGGTGGCGATGTAGTGGCGGGCGGCGCTGCGGAGTCCCGCCCGCGCCTGGGCCTGCTCCAGCCGCCCCATCTTGTGGGCCTGCTCCAGCGCCTTCGCGTAGGAGGACACCGCGCTGGCGGTGGCGACCTGGGCGTCGGCCTCGGCGACCTGGCCCATCACCGCCTCCCACGCCCGTCCGGCGAGGAAGCTCTGCTCCGCCAAGGTGCGGGCCTCCGCCAGGTTCTGCCGGATCCCCGGCGCCTCCTTCTGATCGCCGAAGACCGCCAGGTAGTTCTCGTAGGCGTCGCCGACCTGGGCGTGGAGCTCCTTGTCTCCCTTTTCCTTGGCGGCGAGGTGGCCCTTGGTGGCGAGGTCGCGGGCGTAGGCCTCGAACTCCTCCAGCAAGAGCTCCCGCTCCTTCGCGGCGAGGCGCCAGTCGTAGCGCCGGGTCAGGTAGACCCCGCCGAGGAGCTTCACGTCCAGGGCAACCTGATCGTAGCGCTTCTCGCGCACCACCCCGTCATAGAGGCGCTGGGCCCACTCCACCGAGTCCTCGTTGTCCGCGCCGAGGGCGAGGAGCTCCCGGTAGACCTGACCGGCCAGGGTGTACTCCCCCTTCACGAACCAGCGGCGCCCCAGCCGGGAGAGGGCTGCCAGGTAGGTGGTGCGGGAGTCGGCGAGGTTGCGGAAATAGCCGAGCTGGTCCGCGGGCTTCTTGTGCACCTCGGTGAAGGGATAGACCAGGTCGATCAGCGCTTCGCGGCGCAGGTCGATCCGCCGGGAGGCTGCAGCGGCGGGGTCCTCGTCGAGGAGGTGGGTGATCGTCCCTTCGAAGAGCTTGAGCGCCCCGGCGAAGTCCACCCGGTTGATCCGCACCCAGGCCTGCTTGTAGCGGGCCATCGCGTGGGCCTGCGACTCGGGGGAGGCGAGGATCGACTGGTAGTGACGCTCCGCCTGATCCAGCTCGCTGCGATCGAAGTGGTAGTCGCCGAGGACCAGGAGGGCTTCGTTGCGATACCTGCTCTCCGGGAACTCGGTGGTGATGCGTCCCAGGTAGGCGCGCATCTGGTCGAAGTCGCCGAGCTCGCGGTACTCGTGGGCGATGAAGAAGAGCACCTTGTCCCGCTCGGCGAAGTCCGGAAACTCCTGGAGGATCCGCTCGTAGATCCCGATCGCCCGCTCCTTGAGCAGGCTGGCCTGGACCGAGGTCACCGCGCGCTCGCGGCGCTTCTGTCCCTCGTAGGCGATGAAGTAGTGGTAGCGCGCCTCCTCTACATGGAGCTCCGCCAGCCGCAGGTAGAGGTCGGGGAGGTAGTCCTGGCCCCGGGCCCTGTCGATCTGCTCGCGGGTGCTCTGGATCGCGAAGCGCACCTTGTTCACGTTCCGCTGGAGGCGGGCCACCTCGTCTTCGGGGGCAGGCGGCTGCACGATCCGAGGAGTCGCACATCCGGAGGCGGCGATGACGAGCGCCGCACAAGCTGCGATCCACCTTGCATGAGCCTTCATTCGACGCACCGATTCTCGATGAGGAAGCGCATATCGCCGAGCTCGTCGCTCCAATACTCGCCGTTGAACTTGTAGAAGGTCCTGTCACCGGTCCGCGGCACCACCTGCGCCTCGGGTCGCCGGTAGACCTTGCCTTCCGCGTCGTTCACCCGCCGATGGATCGAGACGCCGACTTCGTACTCCAACAGGTTCGCCTGCTCCCTGGCGGTGAGGAGGCGCTCCGCGATCACGTTCGCCCCGGCGGAGACGGTCCGCGCCCGGATCCACTCCAGGCGGGCGCCGACCTGCTCGTAGAGCTGATCGAGGTGGCGGCGCAGGCCGCCTTCGTCGATCCAGCCTCCCTGGTCGTCCAGGCGCTCCTGCTCCTCCCGGGCGCCGTCGGAGATCCGCAGCACGGCCGCGACGTGGGGCAAGATCGATGTGGCGTGGGCCACCATGGGGATCTCGAAGGGAGAGGTCCCCGCCTCCACCTCCTCGATCGCCTCGCCGTAGCGAGCGCGAAACTCCTTCGCGGCCCGACGCGCTGCGCGGAAGTGGCAGAAGCGCTGGTAGATCAGCCCGCGCAGGACGTAGGCCTCGGGGAGGAAGAGGTCGACGTGGGCAGGTGCGCCCAGGGCGTAGAGCAGGCCCATCGCGTCGTGGAGTTTGTCCTGGCGGTAGTGGGACCAGGCCCGCTCCAGGAGGACCTCGCCAGCAGGGACGTTGCGGGTCTGGTCCACCTCGCGGAAGGCGGCAATGGCCTCCTCCATCCGCCCCGCCTCGAAGAGGAGCCGGGCCTGGATCAGGAGCGCCTCCTGGCGCACGTCGGGGTCGAGGTCGGTGAGGAGCATCTCCTCCACCATCCGCAGCGCCTCGGCGGGCTCGTTGTCCCGCACATGGGCGACGGCCTGGGTCAGCCTGGCGCGCTGCGCGTAGACGCCGTTGGCCCGGATCCTCCCGAACTCGTAGTCGGTCCAGCGCTGGTTGCCGAGGCGCAGGTTCGCGATCCCCCGCTGGTAGTGGAGGAAGTCGGAGAGGTCGGGAGGGAGGTTGGCGAGCTCCGTCTCCGCGAGGACCCCGCGGAGCAGGTCCTCCTCGAGGACGAGGCCCCTGCGGGCGAGCCTCTCGACCCCGGCCAGCGCGCGGGGGAGGAGCTGCAGCATGTTGCGGCGCTGGACCACGTTGAAGTAGTGGGCGGCGGCTGCCTGTTCGAAGCCGAGCTCGACGAGGGCGTCCGCCAGCGCCAGCTCCGCCGCCTCCCGCTTCTCCTCCGAGGCGGGATACATCCCCCAAGCCTCGTGGGCGTAGCGGGCGGCGGTCCGCCAGTCGGCGGTGCTGGCTGCTGCGAGGGCCTGCTCCAGGAAGGCGTTCGCCCGGAGGGTGCGCTGCTCCGGGGTGAGGGACTCCTTGGTGATCGCGGCGGTGGTGGCCGCTGCTGCTGCGGCGGCCTCCTCCGGGGTCGGCGCTGCGCCTGCATCTCCCTCTGCACCCGCCTCGGCCCCGCCCTCCGCCGCCGGCGTCTCCGCCGCTGCAGGGGCAGGCTCTGCCTCGCCCTGCGCCCACGCAGGGGCAGGTGCCAGCGCGGCGACCGCCGCGAGGGCAGCGAGGAGCCGAAGGCCTTCGCCCAGGCGGAGCCGTCGCGCCGGCTCCCCGCCGGTCGATCGAGTTCGCTCCTCGGAGGCCGTGTAGCTAGCGGACATTGAGGCTGATCCCGGTGGAGAAGAAGAGCTCGTTGCGGGTGGTCCCCGTGTCTTCCGACGAGACGAAGTAGTAGTCGCGGGCGTCCAGGCGGATCGAGAACGACTCGGAGAGGTAGAAGCGAAGGCCCAGGCCGAGGTTGGCGCCGACGAAGGTCCCGGCGTTCTCGTAGCTCGACAAGGCGGGTCCGCCGGTGAAGAAGAGCTCGCCGTAGAGCAGGCTCCCGTTCAACCAGGCCAGCTTCCCGTAGAGCGGCTTGAAGACCACGTTGGAGTTCCCGAACCACTGGATCGAGGGGAACTCGGTGGGGACCACGCTCCAGTTGGACTCGAGCTCCCGGCGCAGGTCGGTGTCCACGTTGAAGGAGTAGGCCCCGTTCACCAGCTCCCACGCCCAGAGGTCGTTGAAGTGGAGGGTGTAGGCGCCGCTGACGGTGTAGCCCTTGTAGAAGGCGTCCATCGGGAGGGAGCCCCCGCCGATCGAGAACTCGTGGCTCGCCGTGTACTTGCGGTTCTGCACCGCGTAGAGGGCGCCGCCCTCATCGAGGTCGTCGGCGCGCGCCGAGGCGGGGGCGAGGTGCAGGGCGACGCCGAGGGTCAGCCCCAAGAGCAGGGCGAAGGAGGTGGGTCGGTCGATCGAGCGTGTGCGCACTTAGAACCCCTGTGAAGCGAAGGCAAATGGATAGGTGACCGAGACGGAGCCGCCGGACGGCTTCGGGAACTGCAGGCCTCGGATCACCCCGGAGATGCAGGTGGCGACCGCCTGGCTCGCCAGGGACGACGAGCTCACCCGGGAGCTGGAGACCGACCCCTCCGGCGAGATCACCCACTCGAAGGTGATCTTCCCCTGGAGGCCGGGGTTCCCGATCAGCTCGCGCTCGTAGCAGCTCTGCACCCGGGAGGTCGCCGCCGCCACCACCTTGGCGATCGCGTCCCTGCTGAGGCTGCCGCCGGTGGTGCCGACGCTCCGGGCAGGCGCGGTGGTCACCACGCCGCGGACCTTGCCGGTGCCGCCGCCGCCGCCGACCTGGCCGACGTTCTTGCCAGCGAGGACCGCCGCTGCGGCGCGGGTCTCCCTGCCGGTGGCGGTGCCGCCCCCCGCCTTGCCGCCGCGGCTCAAGCTGACCTCGTCGCCGGGGACCTTGCCGATGGCCCCGGAGACCGCGAAGGTGGAGGAGGTGCCGGTGGGTGCCCTTACCGCGGCGATGTTGGAGACCGCGGCGCTGAGCTTCGACTCGCCGGTGGGGGCGATCCCCGCCAGCGCCGCGAGGGCGTTGTCGGCTGCGGAGGGAGGCGGTGCAGCGGACGGCTGGGCGGCGGGAGCGCCAGCTGAGGCCCTGGCCCGCGGCTGACGCCTGGGCTGCGGCTTGGGGGCAGGCGCCGGCGCCGGGGGCTCCGGGGTCGGTGGTGCCTGCACCTCGGCAGGTGGCTCCGGGAGCTTGGGCGGCTCCGGAGGCTTCTCCATCTCCAGATCCTTGAGGGAGATCTCGGCGAACTGCGCCTCCTCCTCCATCACCAGGAGCTCGGGGGGCGAGATCAAGGTCTGGATCCAGATGGCCCCGAGCATCACGACGATGCCCCCGACCCCGGCGAAGGCGTACCGCTGATCCTCCTTGGAGACCTTGAAGGAGAAGTCCTTGGGCGGCGGTCGCGGCGCGCGCACCGGGCGGATGTAGAAGCCGGCGCCGTCGATCCAGAGCTGCGCCCGATCTCCCTCGCCGAGGTCCACCGCGTAGATCCGCTGCTTCTTGTGGAAGAGGTGGGCGTCGTCGGCGAGGGCCGCCAGCGTGGTGCGCTGCCCGGCGATCATCAGGTTGCCGGTGTCCTCCGCGCGGAAGAAGAGGCGGAGCCTCCCCTTCTTTAGGAGCTGCACCATCCGCCAGTTCTTGCCGTCCTCCCCCCGGATGAGCTCGTAGGTCTCGCCGGGATCGACCCGCGCCGCGTCCAGGAGGCGGTCGCCGCGGTAGCGGAGGATCTCGACCATGGGGACGCCGCTGGTGCCTGCGTCGCCGTTGTCGAGGACCAGGGACTCGAGGAGCGAGAAGGGGGGGACGAAGTTGCGCTCCTCCTCCGCCTCCTCGTCGATCTCGGGGGGAGAGGGCGGATAGGGGAGCGCGAACTCGCTGTCGTCGACGACGGGCCGGGCCCTCGGTTCTGCGGGGGCCGTCTCCTTTGCCTTCGAGGCGGCGCGCCTCTTCTCTGCCTTCGCAGCGGGCTGGGCGAGCGCGGCGTTGGTCTCCTGCAGCATCGCCGCGATCCCGCCGTCGGCGGGCGCAGGCGATCCTGCGGCAGGTGCTTTGCCCTCGCTCCCGGCAGGGGCCGGAGCCTCTCGCTCCACCTTCTTTTCAGCGAGAGGCGGTGCGACCGGCATGCCGCGAGGAGGCGTGACGACGTCCGACCACATCGATGGATCGAAGGCGTCGTCGATTGCGGCCTGCTCCACCGGTGGGGATTTGGACTTCGATTCTGCCAGCGACGGCGGCTGCGCCACCTCCACCGGGGCTGCTGCCTGCGGCACCTGCGGCACCTGCGGCACCTGCGGCACTTTCGGCGCTGACGGGGCCGGCGTCCGATGGAACGCCGCTGCGGCGGCCTCCGCCCCCGGTCCCGCCGTCAGCTCCAGACCGACCTGGGTCCGCTCCGGCGACGGGGCCTCGTCGGCTGCCTCGTTCCCGATGATCTCCACCTTGATCCGGGACTCGCCCAGGCGGATCTCGTCGAGGGGGCCAACCGGCTCGGTCTGGACCCGCCTGCCGTTGACGAAGACGCCGTTGCTGCTCCCATCGTCGCCGATGTGCAGCTTCCCGTCTTTGACGAAGAGGACGGCGTGCCTGCCGGAGACCAGCGGATCTTCCAGGCGCAGGGTCGCGTCCTGGGCGCGACCGATCGAGACCTGCCGCGGGCCGGCGAAGATCCGCGAGCCGACGAAGCGGCCGCGGTCGAAGAGAAAGACTTCGAAGGCGATGGGAGCAGAGGCCATGCGCACTGCCTCGTTCTTGGGCGGCTGGCTCAGCGGTTCGTCTCCTGAGGAAAGACTTCCTCGATGATCTCCTGCCGGTAGCTGCGCCGCTCTTTCACCATGCTGCTCAGGTCGCTGCTGACCCGCTCGAAGAGGAAGACCGCGCCGGCCTTCGCCGTCTGGCCCTGGATCAGCCTGGCGTCGAACTCGACCTTCTCTCCGCGGCGCAGCTCCTGCCCGTCGCCGGCATCGGCGGCGGGGGGTGCCTGCTGCTGCGTCTTCGGTGGAGTGCGGGACTGCTGGGCTCGCCGGGGAGGTGGCCGATTCTGCCTGCCCCTCGCCTGGGCGATCACGATCGTCGGCTCCGCCTGCGTGGTCGCCTCCCCTGCCGCAGCTCCCACGGGAGCGAGGCCGAGGATCAGGGAGAACGCAGCGATGATTCGCCAGTGACGCACCAAGACACCTCCAGTGGGTCGTACCCTGGCTTCCGATCCTGAACCCTTCGGGAGCTGCACGACAGCCAACGCCAAGCGTGGAAGATTTTACAGAATTCGTACCTGATCTTTCGGTGCGCTGTCAAAAAGCTGGACGCCGAATTCTCGCAATTCGCCCGCAGGCCTCCGCGCTCCGCCGACCGGCACCGCAGCAGCTCAGTCCGAACGGGCATCATCCCGGCCCACGCCTCCCCAGCCCCTCACCGGACCGGCCGGGACGAGGCGACGCCGCTGCCGCCCCTCGTCTGCCCCCTTAAAAGCGCGAAGCCCCCAGCGCACTCACGAGGAGGCGCTGGGGGCTCGCAAATTGATTCTGGCAGCGTCCTACTCTCCCACACGGTCTCCCGTGCAGTACCATCGGCGATGAAGGGCTTAACTTCCGTGTTCGGGATGGGAACGGGTGGATCCC
>Ga0180215_1003182_pt1 | contig 15684 bp, 30 predicted proteins | sample eDN3rd37CBELigBY_FD_128871 | JGI IMG/M metagenome (GOLD analysis project Ga0180215, IMG submission 128871) | Enriched backyard soil microbial communities from Emeryville, California, USA - eDNA 3rd pass 37_C BE-Lig BY (version 2) (version 2) | ecosystem: Environmental > Terrestrial > Soil >...
CGCGAGCCCGTGACGGCAATATTGCCGCACTTGTACAGCATTGCGATGTACAGACAGCGTGCACTTTTACGTGTATAATAATGGTCTATGATGTCGCGGTGGTTTGCTGCCCCCGCTCACTGGGTCTTCTTGGCGGCCGGCACTGGCTCACGGTGGTACAAGAACACAAAGGAGAACACCACGACTGCGGCCATCATCGAAAACGCGCTGACGTAGTAGGGGTACGCCGTCGGGATGAAGCGCTCGTAGTCCGTGTGGCGGAACGGCCGGACCGAGATCTACGAGGAACGCCGGAAATGAATGAAAAGATTTCCGACATGAGCGGGTGTAGGCATAGGGCCCGCAACACGATCAAAAGCGTACAATGTCGGCGGTCTCAAGGTAGGCATAGCCCTTGCGGAAGTACTGGAGGTGCAGGGTGTACATGCCGTGGACGTCCGGCAGGCGGAAGCGCGCTTCGTAGTTGCCATTGCCATCGTGTTTGAGCGGCACGCGCAGGTACGGGTCGAGCATCTTGGCCTCCAGCCTAGGATCAGGATAGGCAGAAGAGCATTGTCGCGCCAGCAGTGGGTGAGTCACAGTCCCGCTGGCTTTACCGGCCCAGGGCACCCCACGTACTGGACGTCGTCCGCGAGGTAGGGCACCCAGTCGTCCTCCTTGAGCTGCTCGATGCGCGTGGTGAAGACCATGTCGTCTTTGATGCGGTAGAACTCGCTGCGGGTCTCGTTGACGCGGTGGTGGTCGGTGCCGGCGATGCGGAGCACGCCCGTGCGCTGGAACGCCCACTTCAGTGTCTGGCGCACAAACTCACGGTTGCCGTTGTACGTCACCGAAGATTTGGCTGTCAGGTAGCTGGGCGATGGGCGATTGAGTACAACAAAACGAACGACATGGTTACAATATACTGGCTAGAAGCATCAACACAGCACGCTTCGCGTGCGTACTGGTCCGCGAAGGGGCTGGCGTTGGCGGCGACGACGAGGCGGGCGTTGTTGCGCGCCTGCATCGCCGACACGAGGCTGATGCCTTTGCCGAGCGCGAACGGCGCGCCGTTGCTCGCGACGCCGCCGGCCTTGGCAGTGTACGCGGTCGGCTCGGCGCGCAGCAGCGAAAAGGTCAGCGGGCTTCCCGTCAGGATGTGGCCGGGGCCTGCGCAAAGCAAAACGAGGAGTACACAAGCTGAGGTAAGGACCTTGGCGGAACGCACCGTCGCCAGTAGCACTAGCCCGCACCGCTGTAGATGATGGGCTTGGTGATGGGCTCCGGGAAGATGACGGGCGCATCCGCGACGACAGTCGTCTCAATGACGGTGTGGTCCGCCTTTGCCATCGGCGCAGGGTGGAAGTGGTCCACGACGGTGGCCGTGCGCTGGTCCAGCTCAAAGCCGCTCTAGGGCGAGTACGAGCCAACAAGGCCTGGGCACGGAAGCGCGTGAGCTGCTGAGCGCGGTACAGCGTCCCCGCGGGTAATCGTACCTGGCCGGCGATCTCCTGGACGATCCGGCTGCCCTCGCCGGTGCCAAGCGCGATGAGGTTACCGCCGGCCTCGACGTACTGCAAAAAGTCGTGCGCAGTGCGGCCCTCGTCTAGGTGGCGACCACAAGAGTCCGGCACGCTAAAGGCCGCGTCAGCCAAGAGCTGCCCTCCGCCGATCGGCGGTAGCGAGCGCCGTACCGTCGGCAATGTAGTCTACTAAGAACACGCCGTCGTAGAGAGGGGCGCCGTACTCAAACAGGTCAAACTCGCGCGTCCTCGAGGTCTTGATGGTCACATAGAAGCCCGCGCCTGGGTGGCATGGTCCATGGAAGGCGCGGGGGCGCCTAGGGTAAGGTGGAGTGCTTCGTGTCATGTTTGCAACGAAGTAAGCGCAGGGCGTACTACGTAGCTCCGAGATGACGGTCGCAAAAGCTGACTCGGACGGCACGACGACGAGGACACGGTTGCCGCGAAGCGCCGTGTCCGGCGTCGGGCGCGCGGGCGCCGGCGCCGGCAGCACCAGCGCCACCACCGCGCAGACCAGTGCGAAGGCGCGCCAGCACCGCGAAGTGGAGGCCGCCATCGTTTCGTTCGCTTCTTCCACAGGACTGGCGTGGAGGCACTTACGTCGCAGGCGAAGTGGCGGACGCAGTCAGCATGCAAGTAGGTGGCGTGTTCGCTTCGGTCAACGGCCTCATCCGGTGCCTGCTCGGTGCGCAACGTCCGAAACAACGAGACAGGCACAGGCGACCAAAGACAAAACGCGAGCGCAGGGCGACGCTGAAGATCTTTTGCTCCTCTTTGTCCTCGTCATCGAACGTCGTCCTCTGTGTCCTCCGCGTCGTCCTCATCGTCCGCTGCGTCCTCTTCGTTCGCTGCCTGCCGCCGCCGACGCGTTGGCGTCCCCACAGCATGCGAAGGGCGACGCTAAGGATCTCAGCTTCCTGCCCTTCTCTCTGCCCTTTCCGTCCTCTGTGTCGCCTGCTGCGTGCTCTTCTTCCTCCTCCTCCTCTTCCTCTTCCTCTCCCTCTCTTCTTCGTCATTCTCTGCGCCCTCCTCTCCGCCGTCCTCTTCGTCGCGTCGCCGTACGTACCGAGGAGCAGCGGAGGGCGATTTTTGATCTGCCGCTCACAAATACACACGCTCAAGAGGCCGAAGAGGACGAGGAGACACACACGGGTCGCGGAGGCCGGCCTGAACCGACCCGGGGTGAGAAGACGGCCGAGGGAGGGTTGCGGAAGGGTCGAGGAACGTGGTGGCCGTCGCGTCGCGCGTAGGAATCCGCTAGTGCACACCATACATGCATCGACGCAGCAAGGAGAACCGGCCGACGAAGAGATCTGCTGATAGCCTACGCTATCTGGCTACAGCGCCGCAAGACATTGCATTTATGCACTGTATACAACACGAGCACGTACGCCGTATATACACGCGCAAAGACAGCAGTAGTTTACAAGGATGTACAAGCATTTACACCATTCGCCTTGCATGCACGACTTGCTCGACACATTAGCGTTCCGCTTATTAGACCCCACCGATACCCTCCGCATCGCCGGCCTCGTCCTCTTCGTTCCCGTCTTCGTCCTCCATATCGCTGCCCTCAGATCCGTCGGGCAACTCGCCGTCCCCTTCAAAGAAGGCTAAGATTTCTCTGAGTTGCTCCGGCAAAGGCGTGAATTCCAACCCGATTCTGTCCGACGCAATCATGTTGAAGAGCGAAAAGATCGGCTCCTCGACGATGCGCATAGTGTTCCCCGCTGCAAGCGCGCTCCGCACCCCGTCGCGAAAGCGTGCATTGTCCAGAGGAGCTTGTCGCGGCGCCTGCACGCAGAGCCACCGCATCAGCGGCATCTCTCGCCAGCCTTGCGTCGCCAGCCGCGGATCGTACGCGGCCGGCGACACGACGTAGGCCACCTCGTCCATGCCGTCCACTCGGGGCTCGTCCACCCACACGCCATGGTGCGAGCGCGTCTGGTACAGGTCGCCGGGCGTGAACACAGATTGGGCGTACCCGCGTATCGCTGACCAGTGAACCGCTGCACCGGAGGCTTTCTTACGCTGGCCCACATTAGCCTCGCTTAGAACAGCTTACAGTTGCCCATTCAGGCCGATGGTAGCCTACCCAGGCATATGTAGTTGGCGAGCGTCCAATTTCCCTCAAACACCACTACGCGATGGACAATGTCGAGCAGCCCATTGTCGATGTCCCGGCGCAGCGCGATTTGCTTCCGCAACATCCTGCAACCGCAACGGAGGTCCGCCCGGCGCGTGAACTAGCCGAGCGTGTCAGCGTGTCCGCGAACCCATTAACCCGCGGCGCTGTGCGTGGATGCCGTAGGGCCGTACCGGTTCGCATAGATGCGCGCCAGGTCCGGTGGGGCGCCGGCCTTTATTAGATGTTCTTGGAACCTCATAATGTAGGCCTGTCCCAATGGCATCGCCAGGAAGCGCAATAGCGACGCCACGACCTGGAACACAAGCGGTCTGCGCCGCCTATTGGTGGGGGGTGAAGAGCGGAAACGTATCGTCGCGTGAGTGCCCTAGGAAATCAAGCAAGGCTGGGCGCTCTACGGCCGTACCCTGGGCCCTCGGCAGTGAGCAAGTGGGCGAGCCGGCACTCGTCAAAGGCGGTGGCCGTCTCTGAAACCCGTGTCGGACCCCTGCTGTGACAAGGCGAAAGAACACCGTAAGGCCCGGTCAGTCGCAGGCGCAAACGTCGCGCTGTACTGCCATGAATGCCGTACGCTGTCAGCACTGCTATTTGTCCGGTGCTGTGGGCGTGATAGCAGAGTGCCATGCTCAGCGGGACGGGCAGGTCGAGCGCCAGCGCCACCGTAAGGGTGACGTGCTCGTACGACACCACATCGTCGTTGTGAAGGTACAGCTCGCGCCAGCCCGCAGCCTCCTCGCAGCTCGCCCTGGCCGCTGCCGGGTCGTAGTTGGGGAGTATGTGGTACCTGTCGCCAACGCAGCATAGACATAAGCTACGCAGTGGGTTAGCGCGGCCTGGAACCGCCGGGCGCTGCCCGGCCAACCGCCGCATGTTCGTACCCGTGCGTGGTGGCGATCCGCGTCCACAGCTCGTTCTCTTTAGCCAAGCGAGCAAACAGGCGGCTGCACAGCGCCAGTCGGACGAGGTCACGGGCCGGCAGCCAGCGCATGACCGCCAGCAGCAACTCGTCCGGCAGCGCCGCCAGCTCCAGCGCCGCTGCCGCCATCTTCGCGGCCCGTGTTTAATCTTTAATCGATGACGTCATGGAATCTGAATGTTGGCGGCAACGGCAGGCCAGGCGGCCCGTAGACTAGCAGCGCCGTGAGCATGCGCGCACTTTTCTACCTCTTCCAAAGGGCTTAACAGCATTCTGGTAACTCTTGTGCCCTCTTCGGTGACCACTTCAGCGCCCTCTGCATTGGCAACTATTTAGATTGTGGCAGGCGACCCTGTGGGGAGAACATTCTCGCCGGGCTGTAGACCATATGGAAGGATCCAGCGCGGCAAACTCTAGCTAGCATTCGGGCAGATCAAGCATACACGTGCTCAGCTTCGAGTAAAGCAAAGTGCCACCACGCTGGCGGGTATGTCTTGGTTAGCCGTTCTTTTTTCTTCCACAATTCTATGCTTCCGGCATGTGCCTACGTCAGTGGTCCGGTAAGATATGGTTCCAGCAATTCTGTAAGCTAGTGTACAAGGCACGATATAGGTGCTTCCGGCCGTGCAAGCAAAAAAAAGAAGAAAGCCACCGTCGTACAAAGCCAGTTTATCACGGCGCCGTGGTGGACGGCGTAGGCGTGGGATCACTGCTGCCACCGCCGCCGCCACCGCACCCTCCGGTCACGCAGATCGGAATCACTGCCGGGAGCAACATGTATGGCCACGTTTGTGCCACGCTGGATAAGTACGCTGCGACATATCGCACGGGCAAGCTCTACTGCACCACGTACCAATCACGAGGATGAGGATCACGACACAGATGACGGAGAGCATGATGGTGAACTTGATGTTCTTCCACCACATCTGCTTCTTCAGCGTCGTCGCATTGCGCTTGAACTGGTACGAGCTAGCTGCCAGTTCCTCTGTCGGCCGTACGTCGCACCGTCGGGGCAGCCAAACATGAGCGGGTGGCTGCTCTGTCCTACCGCTAGCGGCGCGAGGCTGCGCACCGGTCTTGTCGTTGAGGTGCTGAAGGTTGTCCTCGCGCCGGATAGCCTTCTCAATGTTGTCTTGCATGATGCCCTTGACTTCGTTGATCTGCCGGTTGGCCTCGGCGATCTTGTCGTTGGACGGGTACCCTGACGCCCTGGACCGCGGCAAGCACCACAACGACCGCATACACGCATCAGTGACGTGTGGAGACACTCGCCGTGGCGTGCCGTGGCCGTGACACATGGCTGCGTGGCGTACATGGTCACCGGCTTTCAACGCCCTGCGAGGGCGCGCTCCGAGAAGCTTCGTAATGACGGGTAGGGCGGACGCAGATTCGTTCGTACGCCGCTTCCAACACAGCAAGACGGTGCAGGACAAGCTAGAGTACCCTGCCAGCCACCTGATGTTCATAGGGTGCAAGGCAAGGAGGTCGTGCAAGTGCCTCGATGGTTGCTTAGGTTGGCTCGCTGTATTCTTGTCTACTTTGCACGTGACTTAATGTTCACATGCTCTGTGCTCACGTGATTTTTGCTCTCTCCCCTTCTCTCCCCTTTGGCTATGGCGGCGCTATGGCATCGTTCTACCCTGTTCCACCCTATTCCACCTTCACCTTCACGTGCAAAGACGAAATGTTCTCCCCCCTTCTCTTCCCTTCTCTACTCCGACTCTTCAATGTGCTCCGCCGCAATTCCACCCCCTTCCACCCTCGTGGCCGTTCACGTTCTGCGCTGCACGCCTTCTCTTCCCTTCTCTTCCCTTCTCTCCCTTTCCTCATACAACCACCTTATCCGATTCCGCCCGTTCTGCCGTTTGTCGACCCTCCGTCACCTGCTGACCGGCGTTCTGTCGCGGTTCGGCCGCGATTCTGCCGTTGTTCTGTCACTGTTCTGCCGCACGCGCGCGTCCGTCGCTTTTTCTTCAGTTAGAGAAAGCGGCAGCCTGCGCGATTTGCGAGCGACCATCACGCCTAGTGCACCTCCACGCCGCGCCACGAGATCCCGTATCGCGGCTGCACGTCAGATCCGCCAGGTCGCACGCTGTCGATTGGCGTCACCCGTCCGCGGATTAGTGCTAGGACGGTGAAGGCGTGCAAGGCCACGCCATCGCCACGCCACGCCAGCCGTTGCCCTACCTGCGCCGGACGGACGCCATCCCCCACGCTCGAGGGCCGCGCGCGGTGAGCGCGTGTGCAACCGCGGGCGTGCCGCAACGATGGCGGCGACCACCGCCGAGACCGAGGCGGATCAGCGCCTGCAGTCGCGCCTGGCCGAGCGCGTTCTTGACCCGACGCGCTTCAACCGCCGCGTCCCGTCGTCCTTCTACGAGAAGGAGGAGGAGCTCGGCCCGCTGCCAGAGGGCTGGGAAAAGGCTCAGAAGGGCCGCCAGACCTACTTTGTCAAGTACGTTCCGTGCAGGGTGCCTGTGTGCAAAAGGATCAGGTGGATGGCGTCAACTAACCGGTTAACGGGGTCCGAACGTGTGGCGCGCCGCGTGGCGCTCTACCAGCCACATCACAAAGGAGACGACGTGGGTCGATCCGCGGACCTCCAACACCCGTGAGCACGACATCACCAAGATCAAGGAGAATGGTGCGTACCCGGGCCGGGCCCGCGTTAAGCGCGCGATGGGTTCGTGTTTAATGGGATCCATGCATTGCAAATAGTCTGCGGCGTGCGCGTGCGTGCTGGCAGAACTGCCGTACGGGTGGGACGAGGCCGTCGATGACTACATCGGCGTGTACTACGTCGAGTATGTCCTGACGCCCTTGTCGTTATTCCGTGGAGCGCCACATGGCTAAGTTGATCCTGCCTGCCCTGAATTTTTCAACGCTCGTAGCCACAACACCCGGACGACCTACCTGGACCCGCCGTGGGATGAGAACGTTATGAAGCAGGTGGCCACGCTCACGGCGTTCCTGGAGCAGTCGCGTGCCCAGACCGAGGTGCGTCCGGTGGTTGAAGACCCGCTAACTGATTGCAGAACGGACGTTGTGAATACTCACTTCTGCGTACTGTCCGCTTTGGACTTTTGATTTTCCCATTTTCGCAGGCGCTTCAGCAGGCGATCGAGGACGACAGCGCCATCGACCGGGCGCGGCTGCGTGTCGCCGAGCTGGAGGCGCGCCGCCTTCAGCTCGAGAAGGAGCTCAACCGCCTGCGCAACCAGGCCATGGACACCGAGTCCATTGCCGGTACGTGCTCGTTTTTCGAGCACCCGCGATAGGAAATCGCGCGCCACCGCTCACCAGTTCTCTGTCCTCGCTTCCTGCTGGACATCCATGGCGAATTCAGACTCGGTTAGTGAGGTGGAGAGCCAGCTCAGTGAGCTCGAGGACGAGGAGGCGATCCAGCGCATGATTGCCAACGGCACCATCTTTGAGGAGCTGGCCAAGTTCAAGCTGCGGCTCGCCGAGCTGAACGCGCTCAATGAGCGCCTGCGCAACAATGGTGCGGCGCCGCCCCGAATCTCGCAAGCGATGCCCTTGAGGGTCTGCGCTAAATTTTCCTGCGGCCTTCCCGCGGGAGCTTGGAGCAACCAGCCGGTCAGGACGAGGTCGCCAACGCCAAGGCTTCGCTGGCCGAGATGGAGCGCCTCAAGGGCGAGCTGGAGCGCGAGGCCGAGGAGCGCCGCCGCCTGGAGCTGGAGATCATGGCGCTCAAGTCCGAGATGGAGCAGATCTACGGCGAGTCGTCTTCGGGCGGCAGCCGCGTGCGCCCGTCCGACGAGGAGGGCGCTGGCCTCCAGGGCCTCAGCGCCAAGCGCAAGACCAAGTACGAAATGGAGATCGAGTTGCTCATGCTCAAGAAGAGGATCGAGGCCGAGCGCGCCGAGAAGGAGCGCCTGGCCAAGCTCAAGGAGACCATGGAGAACTTCCGCGACGGCGAGCGTGTCGGTACCCTCCCCGACTGGATCAAGAAGATCGAGGAGGTCGCGGCCAACTCCAAGACTCTGCGTATCAAGATCGGCCGCAAGCAGGCCCAGAACCCCGACCTGCTCTCCTTCCGCGAGCGCATGCTCTTCTTCACCTCCGGCGCCGTCGAATCCAACATCAAGGGTGGCCAGCTGCCCACGCCCGAAAAGAAGCCCGTCACCTTCCGCAACACCATGGTGCCTCGCGAAACTGCCCCCGCCGTTGTCTCGAGCCAGCCGCTGCCCAAGCCCACCGCCGCCGCCGTGCAGCGAGGGTAGGGGCACTGCCTCCCCCTCGCGGACTTGGCCACCGAGTGCCGACTCGCGCTCGGTTGTATTTTTCCTGCAACTGCTGTGGTGCGAAGGGAGGGCAATCTATCTGTAGTTGGAGTCCGTGCCGATAGTAACGTTCGCCATTTGTGTCGTTCCTGATTACTGCCGTTCTGGTGACCGCCGACGGAGCTGGCGGCATGGCCTGAAGGATCACTGTAAAATGGGTTGTCGCCGGCCATGCAACCCACTTGGCGTGTCACGCAACATGAATTGGTACAGAATACATGGACAACAAGCATACAGTTCCCACGCTGTACAATATCGGAATGCCATGTCCTCGGGCGCCTGCTAGCTAGCTGCTGCCGTTCTTGCTCGGCGACGGCGGCTGCGACGCGATCCGCCTCATCAGTTGCTGCAACAGCGCCGCGTCTGGGCCGCGCGGCACAGAGTAAGGTGACTGAAGAACCGGCGTCAGGATGCGCTCCTGCTAAAATGCTTCCCTCCCTCGCGCTTGGCAAAAACGAACCTTCGGGCCCGCGCGGCCCGCTGAGCGCGGCGTCGATGCGCTGCGGGTTCAGACGTTCCTCGCGCTTATACTTGTTCTTCACCTGGCGGCGGCTTCGCGTCGGGAAGAGCCGCGAGACCATGGCAAAGTCGGTACCCCAGCACCGCAGGCCGCGGAAGAAGAGCTCCGTGTCCTCGGCCGTCCACCGGTCGGCGGGTGCGCGGTTCGAGTAGGACGAGCTGCTGATGTGCCGGTGGCCATCCACTAAAATGTCGGCCTCGGTAATCGTCGGCGTCGGCGGCGGGCCCGTCGCCACAGTTAATGAAGACTCGTCCAGCACAATATTGCCCGTTTCGTCCATGGTCACCTAACGCGTGAGGACGCCAGCACGTGGGGTTTCGAGCGGATCAGGACGGACTAGCGCGACACCACAGGGTGCGTGAAGTTGAGCCGTGTGCACACCTTAACAGCGAACCGATTGACCGCCAGCTCGACCGGCGCTTCCGGGGCCGCATGCGCGTCCTCCGTGCCTGACGAGGGCGGCTCGAGAGCCGGGTCTTCGGAAGTCGCGCTGGGCGCAGCGGCGTAGGATGAGGGAGACGCCGCCGCCGCCGTGGCTTCCTTGCCCACCCGCTTGCGTGTCTTGCCATGGCCGTCTTCTGGTGTGCCCATCCGTCACAAAGGCAAAGTCGCAGTTAGCAAAGTTACGACGATCCGTCGATCCGTAGCCCGCGCCCACATACCGGGTGGCCGCTTCTACGGATTCGTCCATGCGCACCCCGACCAAAAGTAGTTGCGATCGCTGTGAGCACTGGCCCCATGCCGTCCGGACTCTCTGCGCCTAGGCGTACCGAGCGCGCGGCGGAGGATGCCATGGGCACGCCGCCTTTGTTGCGGCGAGTGTAGAACGCCATCGAGATGCGCTCGGGGGCGCCCGCGGTGCCTGCCGCCGCCGCCGCCGGCAAGGCGCCTGCGGAGGTCACGGACGGTAGCCGGTGCGGCTGTTGGCTCGCGGCAGCTGCAGGCACTGTCGCGTCCGCGGAGCTCTGCGATTGCACCGACGGCACGCTCAGACGCCGTGGCCCCGCAGCTGGCGCCGTCACAGGGGCTGGCCCAGCGGCGCTTCCTGCCGCGTCCGGCGCGCCCGATGGCACGCGCGACGGCCGCTCATACGGCGCCGGAATGCGCGCTGCGGCAGCTGGCCCAGCCGCTGCAACGGCCGGGCCAGCGGAGGCCACGCCCAGGCTGGCCAACGCCGGCCGGTTCACCAGCGGCGCCAGACGTCCGGCTGCCGGCGCGCCCACAGCGGGCACCGTGCGCTCCGACCGCACGCTGGGCGGCTGCCGCGCGCCCGCCAATACCGGCCCCGCGGCGTTTGCAACTGTTGCGGCTGGCGTCGCCGGGACCGCAGAAGCGGTCGCCGGCTTTGTCGCAGCCACGGTCGGGATGCCCGTTGCGGCGCGCACCGTCGGCCCACCCCGCGGCGGGCCCTGGCTCGCGAGCGCCGCCACCGACGGCGGCCGCGCCCGTCCACTCGCGGTGTGGCCCGTGTCCTCGTCGCTGCTGCCGGCGTCCCCGTACGTGCCCTCGTGCACCAGCTCGTCCTCCTCGTCCTCCTCTCCACCCGCGAGATCGGAAAGCTGGCCGTTGGTAGTGCCGTAGCAACGGCCTCAGGAAGTCAGCACTAAGCAAGGACGCTTTCAAGTGGCGGCGGCGTACCATGCGTGCGGTCTCTAGCCGTGCCAGCTCCTCCGGGTCGTCCATGGCCGCGGAATCTGCGGCCGCTGTGGCGCCGGCATTCTTCCTGCTCATGGACGCACTGTCGCCGCCCTCGGCGTCGCTACCGCTGCCGTCCGTCCGTGGCCGCTGTGCGCCGCGTGACGCCGCGACCGTTACGCGCCCAGCTTGCAATCAGCGTTGGATTCCACACGGCCACGGCGCAATTACAACTGATGCCGCGGTGACCAGGACGGTGCTGCAGGTGTCCAGGGAATTAAGACAGGGACTGGAGGTCGGCGTACCTTGCGGGCCGCGGCGGCCGCGGGCGGCACCACCGGCGCCGCTACACCGCGACGCCGCCACAGCGTCGCCATCGTGATGACGTCATCGAGGAATCAAATTTTGGCGCGAAAGTGCCGACGACGCAGAGGACGACACAAAGGACGACATAGAGGCGACGAAGAGGACGATACAAAGGTTGACGTAGACATCGAAAAGGACAAAGAAGAGGACAAAGAAGAGGACAAAAAGGGAGACGGGCGGACATAAAGAGAATAAAGTTTAAGAAGAATGCGAAGAGAGTAGATTGAAGAAGGCTGGCTGGACGACAGAGATCACCTCGGCACGAAGATTTCGCGGGCAATGTTCACCGCACAACAGCGCATGATACATTGGTTCAAGTATAGACAAGGTAGTAGTACACGAACGCACTGACTAGGGCAGGTTGTAGTGCGTCTTGACAAAGGTGGACAGCACTGCGCGACGCCAAAAATTCGCCACACTTGCACAAGCACGCCTTAGCTCATTCCGATGCAAGATTCGTGACCAAGGCTCCGTACCCTCGTAAAAGGCATGGCTGAACTTGACCCGGATCTCCTCGGATGTCCGCCGCGCGTAGCCGGCAATCTCGACCTGGACGCCGTCCACCGTACCGCCTGTACAGTCACACAAATACTTTGGCAATCAAAAGCGTTAGCATTCCTTTTTTTTCGCCATTTAAGTGTGTCCACAGCGGCCCCCCACCATGTCGCGATCCGTGACGATTCGTGTTGTAGCCACCGCTAAAGTAGTTGCCGCCGTTGGGACCCGGGTGCGTCGGCGATGGCACGCCCGCGAAGCCATACGTCTCTAGGAGCCCGCAAACGCTCGTGGGCCCGCGGATTACCTCAGCCGCGTTGGCGCCCTGCAGTGCGGCACGACCATCCGAGCTTGCTGGCGTCAGCCAAACAGCTCACCGGTCTCGATAGTCTCTTCGCTAGCTTGCCTGAGTAGTAGCGATGAGGTGGCGCAGCGACGTGCGGTTGTAGACGGCGGGGTCGCTGAGGTCCTCGTCGGTGTAGCGGGTCAGGTTGTTGCCTGAGAGAAGCATGCCGCACTCGGTCCAGTTCTCTGGGTGTGACTGCCCATGTATGTCTACGTACAGGCCGCGGCCATGCGTGTCCACGACGGCCTGACGCGCCTTCTCGATAAACGCGTGGTACTCGTGCCACGCGAGCTCCGCCTCCGGGTTGCCCTGCGCAGCCTCGTTGATCTCGCGGTTCGCGTCGAGCTTGGTGCGCGCGAGGTGGCAGATGATCAGGTGCGGCCGCGCCGTCTCGGGAAAGTTGTCTTGGACCATAGTGCCCACCTCGCGCGTGTAGCTGTCTTCAACTGTGGTGCCGTTCGTGCGGTCCGGGATCGAGTCCGGCTCCAGGTCGCCGCCGTGGGGCGCCGACAGGACGATCGGCCCGTTGCCCGGACGGTACTCAATGTAGCAGTTCGTGCCCCACTCGGACGGTGGCGGCGAGCCCGCCGGTCGGCGGCGGGAGGCGGCGGCGGCCGGCATGAGGCAGAGGAGTAGAAGCAGGGCGGCCGTCGCCACCGCCACCCACTCTGCTGCACGAAACCGTCGGTGCTGCGGCATTCCTTGGCTCGACACGCTCTGAACGGTAAAAGAATGGGCTCCACGTTGCAATTTCGCAGAGATCAGTATTATGGCCCGAGTCAGTTTTATGGTCCGAGTCTGAGTTTCTTTCGGCAATCGCTGTTACGCTAGCAAAACACGCTTCACGCATTCTGCCGTGTCCTCCTCGTTGCCCTCGTCGCCCTCCGCTTTGTTCTCTTCGTCTCCTGAGATCTCTTCGTCGTCCTCATCGTCGCCTTCTTCGTCCTCTCCGTTGACATCGATTTGTGATGACGTCATCACAGAATAACGTTGATGGCGGCTGGAGCAGCGCCCGAGGAGGCGCCGGGGACGCAGAAGACGACGGAGCAAACGTCACAGTGGGCGCAGTGGGCCACGACGTAGCCGACGACGAGCTGCACAAGGGCTGTGGGTCACCGTTTCATGCAATTAAGGCTGCATGTAGCAATTAAGGGGAGCATCGCGCCATGGCGCGAAGGACGGCTGCCCGGCTGCTCCTGGCGGCGGCAGCTGCCGCCGCGACGGCCGCCGCTTGGGAACTGCCAGGTGCGTGGCTGCCCGCCTGGTTGTATCGCTGGAACCGCTGTTGCTGATCGTAACCGCAGAACTACTCCTGCGTGCTCCACATTGGCAGGCTGGCTGGCTGAAAACCGCCCGGCCGCGTCGGACAAGGTCAACTGGCTCGCCAACCCTTCGTTCGAGATGTCCGCCAACCCTGAGGCTGAGGGCGCGCCACTGGGCACGCCGTGGGCGCCCCTGCTGTTTTGGGATCAGGACGCCATCTACGACGTCGCTCCGGCGGCCGGCCGCGGCGGTGGCGCGGCGCTCACGACGCCGCAGGTTGTCGTTGACCGTTTTTCGCTGCTGCCGCGCGGCGCCAGCCAGCTCGTCGACGTGCGAGGCCGCGCCTCGCCCGCGGGCTGGCTGCGGCTGAGCCTGTGGCTACGATGGGTGCCCTTTGAAGTGGACGCGCACCGGTCGCGGCCGCGAGACGCTTTGACAATTTCGGTAGCTGTGCTGGACGCCTTGGGCGGCGCGGGTGCCGCCGTCGTCACCTTTGCCTGTTCGTACATGAACCATGATACTTTGCTGCGCTCAAGGTGAACTGTCTAGACTTATAGGCAAACCTAGTCGCTCGTGTATTTCATGGCGGGACGCCTCCAGCCCAACCCGGTGTCCGTGACTACTACGAGGCCGGCGCGTACCTGCGGGTGCCGAACGCGGTGCCTCTACAGACGGTGCATGTCACACTCCAGTTTCGCAACGTCAGTGTTGGCCAGCTCTTTGTCGATGACCTGGCCCTCCAGCCGGTGGCCAGCCCCGAGTCCTCCGACGCTGTATGGCCGCGGCTGGTTATCGCCATGCGGCCAAGGGACGCGTGCAAGTTGCGCGTGCACGACACTGTGACTTTCGTCGCGGCCAGCACGCCCAGCGCGGACGGTACCCTGACGGCCGCGCCGGGTGCGCCAAACCTGACCGCGTGCGTTCATCTGTCGCTGGACCGGCTACAGCACGCGGTACGACCATCTCGACCGTGTTGCATTAGTCGCTCTACATCGCTCACGCTGGACGATGGTACATTTTGTAGCGGGTGGCGAATAGCTGTGGGTGCTGACCAGCTGGGCGGGCCGCGTCGTACTGGCCATCTTCAGCGAAAACACGCGAGATCTCGAACGGCTACGGGACGTAATGATCGCTCGGGTACGGGCAATACACGATCGCAGGCGTTATATGTAACAAGGCTGGTTACTAACGCATTGACGCCTTCCCATACGTCTTCTTGAAATTCGGACAGACTGTCGATCTGGTCAGCTCGGGCGACGCTTTTCTGTTGACGTGGGAGGACCCGCACGCCGCTGCCGCTGAGGGTTGCCAATTTCCGACGGCCCAGCTCCGCACGTTCGCCTTTCGGTCAGCCAAGACGCCCCTGCGCCTCATCCTGGACGCAGACATGTTGCCCTCACCGGGAGCGTCGCGCTTGGTAGGATGCATGCCCGCTCATCTGGGGTGACGGGCACGTTTATGCTAAGATGAAGTGTCGATATTCGTGATTCTCGCCCGCGCCTGCAGATCGCCTCAGACATTGAAGCGTTCGATGACGGGCAGCCCACGGTTTGGATCATCCCATCGTTTCAATTGCGCCACGCGCAAGCGTATCCCATCAACAAGGACGAGGTGGATCAATCGCACGCTCCATTTGCTCACGTTTTGTGCATCCACTGACGGTTTTCCTCTTGCACGACCTCCCGTATCGGTTCCTGCAGGCGATTCAAATGATGTATAATGGCACGTTGCAGCCGTTCCAGTTCACGGAAAAAGTCAAGGCGCAATACTCCACAAACTACCTCCGATGGACGCGGGGTGCGGCCACGCGCGCTCGAATCATCGTTCGCCGCGCGTGACGTGCTGTAGCTAACGACGCAAACGCGACGTTGTTAAGTGTTCCATGGGTCGCCTAGCGGTCGTGCCCTACGAGATCAGCTACAGCTTAGAATACGAGCCGTACGTCGTGATAGACGGGTCGCGCACGGCGCTGGATCGCCAATATGACGTGCACTTGGACGGCTACGGCGTCAACAAGGTAGTTACTTTACTGGCTCAACGACTGAACTATGGCTGCGATCGCCAACTAACTAGGTCAGTTTTGCGCGGTTTGCGACGGCGCCTGCAGATGGCCTTGCTGGCGGGGCTGGCGCTGGCGCCTGCGAATCCCAAGTTGCGTGTTCTGCCGTCAGCATTTCTCGTCCACTTGCGC
>Ga0180215_1003184_pt1 | contig 15656 bp, 22 predicted proteins | sample eDN3rd37CBELigBY_FD_128871 | JGI IMG/M metagenome (GOLD analysis project Ga0180215, IMG submission 128871) | Enriched backyard soil microbial communities from Emeryville, California, USA - eDNA 3rd pass 37_C BE-Lig BY (version 2) (version 2) | ecosystem: Environmental > Terrestrial > Soil >...
GAGGAGAAGAGCAGGACTGATTACGGTCCGGCATGCGATCCATAAAGCATGCTTACGCAGGCTACGTCGCGCAGGTCAGTGCCTACCACCATGGTGAAATGAGCCTGAACGCCACCATTGTCAACATGGCCCAAGACTTTGTTGGGTCCAACAACGTGCCGCTGCTCGAGCCCTGCGGCCAATTTGGCACCCGGCTCCAAAACGGTATAAGCGGCTAACGAAGGCGGGGTGAGAAACCAGCGTGGTTGACACAATCGTCAGTCAAAAGGTTCTCTCATGGTGAGGGCAAGCAGGCAAAGACGCGGCCTCGGCGCGGTACATTTTCACCAAGCTGTCGCCGATGGCGCAGACGCTGTTTCCCAAGGCCGACGAACCCCTGCTGACCTACACTGAGGAAGACGGCCAGGTTCGCCGTCGTTGAACTAGGACGGGCCGTGCCGAATCCCAATGCTGACGGTCGCGGTCTTGCAGCGCGGATGGTGTACGGAAGCAGCCGGTTGAGCCATTGCACTACGTGCCGATCGTGCCGTTTGTGCTGCTTAACGGTACAGAAGGCATCGGCACGGGCTGGTCGACCTTTGTGCCGCCATTCCACCCCGCCGACGTGGTCGCCAACGTCCGCCGGTGCGTGGCGGGCGAACCGCTGGCGCCAATGCAGCCGTGGTTCCGGGGCTTCAAGGTTTGGCACAAGCACAATCCTAGCTACGTGATCGCAAGACGTGCTAAGAGCATCGCAACAAGTCCGGTGTAAGCGCACGGCACAGGGTACGGTGCGATCCATGCTGGGCGGAACGTCGGTGATGACAGAGGGCTGCGTGGACCAGGTGGACGCGACGACGTTTCGCGTGACCGAATTACCGCCGCGTCGCTCCATCGAATCTTTCAAGGCCGCCCTGCTGGACATGCAGGCCGCCGGCCAGATCAAGTCCTTCCGGGAGCAGCACACCGAGCGCGACATGGAGTTCATTATCAAACTGACCCCGGACCAGATGGAGGCCGTGCAGACGCAGGGCGGGCCCGTGGGCTTCTTCAAGCTCAGTTCGCCGATGTCGCTCAACAACATGCACCTCTTTGACGCTGACGGCCGCATCCAGCGGTACGAGACGCCAGAGGACATTGTCCGCGCCCATGTGCCCATCCGCCTGCGCCTTTACGAGGCGCGCCACCGCTACATGCTGCAGCAGCTGGATCGCGACTTGGCCCGCATTACCAAGCGGCAAGCGTTCGTGGCCGCGCTCGTGTCGGGCCAGCTGGCCCTGATGGCCCGGCCGCGCGCCGACGTGGTGGCCGACATGCTGCGTCTGGGCCTCGCCGACGCAGTGGTCCGTGCCCGCACTGGCTGAGAAGGCGGTGCTCTCCGCTCGGGCTGACGTGGTTCGCTTGGCACGATTGCTGCTTGGCCCGTGGGTGGGGTACAGGAGGGCGAGTCCAAAGAGGACAGCGTGACGCCGGACACGTTGCTTTCATTACCCCTCGGTGTCCTGACTGCGGAGCGGATCGGCGAGCTCGAGGCCGACCGGCAAGCGCTCGAGGCGCAGCGCGCCGGTCTGGCCGCGCAGACGCCACAAGAGCTCTGGGACGCCGACCTGGCGGCGTTCCTGGACCAGTGGGAAAGGTCGGAGGCAGTGGCGGCGGGTGCTGCCGCTGCTGCGCGAAAGGTGCGGCCTGCTGCAGCCGACGACAGCGCTGGGGACGAGCAACCGCCCAAGGCCAAGGGCCGGTCCAAGGCCACCAAGAAGAAGATCAACTAAACCTAGAGCTATGCATGAATCCACCATGTACAGACACTGAGACACACAATCCTTTGTTGTACAGTTTCACATTCAATGCTACACCAGAAGCCTCGGAATCGCTCAGGGCGCCATGGACGTGCGGAAGGCGGTGCGCATGGCCCGCATGAACTTGGAGAGGTCGTTGGTCCGGTTCAGCTCGTCCAGCAGCTCCTGCAGGTTCGTAAGCGCCGGCACACAGTGCGACACTTGCCGGGTCAAGGCGGTTGCGAACTCTTGCATGAGAGGTTAGCTGGGACCTTCCGAACATTCGATACCGTGCGGCTTGGCCGTTGTACCTTCGTAAACGTCGACCTCGTTCACTTTCAGCACGAACGAGCACTCCGCATTTGGCTGCGTCGGGAGGACGCGCTGGAACGTGACGTGCAGGCCGCCGTCTATAGAAGAGACCGTCTGGACGAGCTGGCTGTGCCCAGTCGAAGTTAGACGAACCGTGAAAACCGCACAGTCGCGGTAAGGCCGCCACAACGTACCTGTCCGCTTGATAAACTTGAGGCCCAGGCGCTCCTGGTACAGATCCACGGCGCGCTGGTACTCCGACACCACTTGGCCCTTCTGCTGTTGCTGCGCGTCCACCCCTGCAGCATGGCTCGTTCGCGCAGCGCTGCCGACAGTCTTCCAAAAGTCAGTGGCCTGAGTCCTCTCCTCTGCCTGGCATCCCGCAGGGCCACGCCATACGCTGCTTCTCGCGGCGGATTTGCTCGCGGAGTTGCTCAATGTCGCGCGCGAGCTTGGCCCGCTGCTCCGCGTATGCGTCCCGTTCCTGGCGCAGCAGACCCAGCTCGCCCTCGAGCCGCACGGCCTCGCGGCGGTCCGTCTCCGACTCTGCAGCCGCCTCGCGCAACCGTTACAGACCGATCGGTTGGGTGCGCGGCAAGAGCAAAGGGAACTGACAGGGGCCATCACCAACGTACGGGCAGCCACCGAGCTCTCGACCTGCTTGGCCTGCGTAAAGGCTTCCTGCGCCTTGGCTAGGTTCTCTGCAAACGCATGCTCCAAGGGAGGAGTGCCTGAAACGATGAGCGTTTGCTGACCACGCATCCATGTCCGCCAGTTGCGCACCTTTGTTCTCGGTCATGGCCGCGGCATGCGCGGCCTGCTCAGCGGCGGCCTTGGCACGCGTCTCCGCCACAAAGTGGTCAAAGATCTTGCGCACCTCGTTCATCTGCAGGCGGAGGTCGGCCATGTCGTCGGTGGGCATCGGGGCCGCCATCGTGGTTCTCGCTGCGTTGGCGCTCCGCGGCCAACGGGTCTGAAAAGCGGGATGAGTTCGATCACAACGCATAAAGCGATGTTAGCCAAAGCCTCTAAGCTCAGCACACCTTTCTTTCTGCACTAAATTGCTCGCTGCCCTGGTGCTCCCGTTGCGGCTCCGCGCCTCACCGGACGTGCGTCCCGTTCCGGCATGCGTCGCCTACTGCATCCGCGGAGGCATCCGCTCCCACGTTCAACTTTTTTTTTTCATGACATACGATGAAGTAGCAACCGAATCACATTCTGCTCCACTTCGTCGTTTTTCCTTCAGCGTCCTCCTTCGTCCGCTCCAACCTTCTTCCGCGTTCGCGTCCACGGCTGCACCTGCCGCGGCTGCTACAATAGCACAGCTAGCTTCCATCCTTTCCAGATTATCGTCCTCTCCGTCCTCTTCGTCCTCTTCGTCCTCTGCATCCGCCTCTTCGTCCTCTCCGTCCTCTTCGTCCTCTTCATCCTCTTCTTCCTCTTCGTCCTCTTCGTCCTCTTCGTCCTCTTCGTCCTTGTCAGCGTCCCCGTCCGCACCTGCGCGGCGTTCGAAAGTTGGCGCCTAAAAGTAACGGTCTTGGAGGGTAAATCACTTTACCCCCCAAAGGTCAAAATACTGGCGCCCAGCACACAGAACGATGTGCCCACATGCCACATGAACGGATTGGCCTAATGAAAGGGTCGAAAACGAGAACACATGGACCGTGGACCGAATAGCGCACACGGCGTTAAAGGTCAGGTAATGATTCCGGGCAGATCATGCAGTATGCCGCAGAAACAACATGGATCGCGATCCCGTGCCACACCTGTAGTGCTAGGACAAATCAGCTTCTATTGGGAGTTTAGGTATACATTACAAATGGCTGTCCTGGGGCAGACCGGTCTAACGAGGCACACGAGCTGGGAAAAGCCACCAATATACCACTCACCATTACGACTACGACGACAGGCCGGTCAGTCACCAGGAGCCATCGGAATGCGGACGAGATCCACCAGCCCGGATACGCCAACCCCGCGTTGCGTCACACCGCCAGTCGCCGCCGCCCTCCAGCCGCAGGCGCCACCGCCGCCGGAAGCGCACACCACTGGCCCCCTTTCCGCCGACTGCGCCGTACCGGGGAAGGCGAAGCGGCTACTCGTAGCGGCCGCGCTTGGCGCCGTAGTAGTCGTCTGGCCCGCGGTACCCGCCTGCCGCGCCGCCCTGGGCGGCTTGCTGTGCGCTGACCGCCGCCATGACCTCGGCCGCGGTGCAGTGGAACACCTCGACGTAGCGGGTGCCCATATGGGCGCGGTGGAGGATGAGGCCGCGGCGCGCCTCCTCGCTGGTGGAGAACTGCACATAGGCCTCGCCGCTCTTGCGGCCCTGCGCGTTCAGCATGATCTGGATGCCGATCGGCGCGAGCTGGGCGGAGGCGAAGAAGGTCATGATGTCCTGCTCGTTGGCCGAGAAGGGCAGGCCGCGAAGCTTCAGGAAGACCTCGTTGTACGCCGGGTCCGTGGCCGGGGCCGGCGGGGTGCCGTAGGGGCCAGCGCCGTAGCCGTAGGCCGGCGGAGGCGGGGCGTAGCCGCCGTAGCCGCCCATCCCGCCGTACGCGCCGCCACCCATGCCAGCACCGCCGCCGGCGCCGCCGCCCATGCCCATGCCCGACGCGGCGCGCTGCATCGTCATGGCCATCTCCTGCGCGTTGGAGCGGAAGAGCTCGACCCAGCGCGCGCCGATCCGCTCGCGGTTCTTGGCCATCGCCGACACGATCTCGTCCTCTGACGCAAACTCCACAAAGGCCTCGCCGGTGGTGCGACCGTCTGGCATGTACACGATGTGTACCATCTCGCGCGTCAACCGGCAGTTGTTGAAGAACGCCGTGATCTCCGGTTCGCGGACGGCGTAGGGCAGGCCGCGCATCTTGACGATGCCGACGGTGGGGCCGAACGGGTGGCCCGACAGGGCGGCGCCTGTGGCCGGCGCGCCGTACGCTGCCGCCGGCGCGGCCGCGGGCGCGATGGCCGCCGCAGTCGCGGCCTTGGCCGCCTCAACCGCACTGGCGCTTGCGATCGCAATGTCGAATCGAGCATGTGTCAGGAACACGTTAGCTACGTGGCACACGCGTTCTCGGCTCCCGTAGGGCGCTGCGCGCACCTGGTGCGTGCGGCCTTGATCCGCTCCACTACCGCGTTCATCTCGTCCTGCGACGAGTACAGCACGGCGAGCGTGACACTGCCCAGTTGCTGGGAAGGACAACCCCCCAGCGGTGTGGGCAAGCACTTTCGCCACTGTGTCTGTTGAGCCACTGAACCCAGCAGCGCCTCGCCCAGCCGCGTGCGTACTTGACGGTCGTGCTTGACGGCTTCGTCGGCGCTGCTCGAGGACGTGAATTTAACGTAGGCGTCGCCGGTAAGCCGGCCCGACGGCGTCACGTCAAAGTGCGCCTCCTCGATCTCTAGGTTGTCAAAAAACTTTTTCAGGTCCTCCTGGGTGCAGTTCCACGGGACGCCGCGGACGCGCACGACAGACGTGGACGTCTCCGGCCTGTCGGAGCGAATCTTCGATCGCGTCACCGCACGTTCTCTCCATTGAGCGTGCCAAGCTGGATTGCACCATGGGGCTACGCAAGTAGGCGCGCGTACTGAGTCTCGCCGTTGGGCGCCGCCTCCACGCTGTCCTGCGCAAAGGTGTGCCCTGCGGACGCGCTAACACCCGCTCCAGCAGTGATCCCTGGGCATGAGCCAACGCAAGTAAGGCCCACAGCGTCATCGAGCGGCGGTAGCGCCGCACCCTTCGCCAACAGGTCCTTGATGATCTCGGCCATGGTCTTGATCGCTGCCAGACCGCTGTTCGTCGGCTCGACCGCCTTCACCGACAGCCCTGCCCGCCCGACGTGTCCCTCGCACAATCGGCGGCAGCCGGCGCATGAGCACGGGCGCACTCGCTACAGCGCCGCGTGCGCCAGCGTCCGTACGAGTGCACATGTCCGCCAGGGACAGCGTTGTACCAGCTGGCAGCTTCAGGTACTTGGCCACCTCGGCGGAGAGGTCAATGTACACGGCAAACTTGCTGCCGAGCGAGTAGCCATCCACGGCGGCCTGCTGGCCCAGACACTCGATCAGGTCCCAGGCCGACTGATAGCCGCCGCTCTTTGTTGAAATGTAGGAGCCGGTTCAGTCGGGCGACAATGCCATCGCACACCCCCGTTCGGAAGCGGACCGTACCACTACCACGACGGCGTAGCTCTTGTCGGCGGATACCAACCGGTCTTCAATGGTCTTCTCCAGCTGAGCGACACCAAAACTTCTCCATGCGCGTTTCACGAGGTAACATTCAGCGAACATCCCCAGGCTACGATCGACCAGCTTCAAGCGCATTGAGTCCCACCTGCTGAACGGCCTCGGTCAGCGTGTCGCCGTTGTCGACTTCTTCCTGTGCCACGCCGATGCGAGCGAGCCGCTGCGGGTCGATCTGGCCCGTGCGGGGCCGGATGACCAACCGGGTCTCGTCAGAGAGCTCCGGCGCGCTCTCCCCAGTCCAGAGCAGCGCATAGGGGAACTCGACGATGGTCTCGGCGGCGTTCCCATCCTTGCCGCATGTGGCCGAAAAGTTGAGCAGCATAAACGCGTCGTAGGCTGCTGGACCGCGGCGACACGATGCCGAGCGCTGATGAAGTTAGGGCCGCAGCGACACCGCCAAGCATTGACAGTGGGTGCAAGGACGGACCTGCCATGGCTTCCGGTGGCGGTGGGCCAGAGTTCGGCCCCTCTTACTGTCCTGCGCGGCCGTTCGCGGGCCACCGGCAACTGAGCCGCCCGTTAGTACTCGACACCGCATGGCCGGCGCTAGGTGGTCCTACGGCTGTACCAACCGGCGCAGTTTCCTCTCCAGGCGCCTATGTTCCCAGTGACCTTGAGACCGCCTTGCTGCCGTGCGTAGCAGCTGGGTGTGGGTGTCTGTGGGCGCGTCTGTGGCGTCTGCAGGCGCGCCGCCACCGCCGCCGGTGCTGCTGCTCGTCGGCCGATGCGCCGTTCGTGCAGAGAGATAAAAGTGCCCCGCAAGTAGAAACCGTCTTCTGACATCATTCTGACTCATATGAGATGGCGTCAAAGAGGCACCAGGCTCACCCTAGCTCAGAGCTTTTGCTGACAACCGCCTCAAAGGCCCGAAGACTGAGGTCTACGACGAGGAGGTGGGCCGACAAGGAGCAGAGGCCAAGCACGATGCAACCGCGGGCGAGGAGGGCAGAGTAAGTGTGGGAGACGCGCTAGGCTCGTTCGGCGATCACCTGCTGCAGCAAGTTGCAGCCATGCCGGACGCAGTCATGTCGGACGCAGCAGTGACACTGCATGAAGGCGCGGCTGCCACTGCCAGCGACGCGGCGCTAAACGCGCGGAAACGGCCACGCCTGGCACCTGGCCCGGCCCGCATTCATGCTCTGCCACCTGAGCTGGAGGCGCTGCTGGACGCGGGCGGCGTGACCGAGGCCGAGCGCAGGGCCCTGCTGGACGGAGCCTTGCTAACCCCGCGTTACATCCGGTAGGCCGACGCGACCGCGGGCGGCTTCAAAGACGACGGTCAGCGAGTCTGCTCACGCAGCGCCTCCGTTGATGCGTGCGTGACCTGGCGCGGGCACGACGCAGGGTGAAACGCGACGCCAGCGTCGACCTGGTGGAGCTCGCTGCCGACCTCGGCACACCGCTCAAGTCAGTGCCCTATCTGCCGCGCTACTACGAGCTGGCCGAGGACCGGCCGGTGGCGGCCACCGCGGCTTACAAGGCCAGCCTTATATTTGGCGGCGACGTCAGCAGCGGCGTCGCCGTGGCCGCGCTGGCGCCGCAGCCCGGCGACGACTGCCTCGACCTCTGTTGCGCGCCGGGCGTCAAGATGGCTGCCATCGCCGAGGCCGTTGCGCCGGACGGCTCCGTGACCGGTGTGGACATTGACAAGGCGCGTCTGGCCGCGTGCGGCTCGCTGCTGCGCAAGTACCGCCTGCCGCGGATCCGGCTGTACCGGGCGGACGGCCGCACATTCGCGGTTGAGGCGCCGCCGCTCGGGACGCGGGACAAGGCCACTCTGGCCACGTGTGCCGACCGCAGCGGCACGGCGACAAAGCCGTACTACGCGTCGGCGTTCCTCCGCGCATGCCCGGACCGCTCGGGCCGCCTGTACGACCGCGTGCTGGTGGACGCCGAGTGCACCCACGACGGCTCACCCAAGCACCTCCTCAAGGCGCAGGCGCTCGGCTGGACCGCGTTTGTGACACGCGGACTGGACCCGGCGCGCGTCGTAGCGCTGCCGGAGCTGCAGGGTGCATTGTTGCGCCGCGGCTTCGAGCTGGTGCGCCCCGGCGGCACCGTCGTCTATGCGACGTGTTCCCTGACGCGGACGCAGAACGAGCAGGTGGTGGCGGCGTTCCTGACGTCCACACCCGCGGCGCGGCTCGTTCCGTCGGGTGTGACAAACCTGCCGCTGGCGGCGTACCAGCCGTGGCCTCCTGGCGCGGCGGCCATGGACGACGGCGGCGCAGCGGTGTTGGCGGCGCGGCCCCACGTGCTCCGCTTCGATGGCAGCCGCACGCGCACCAGCGGCCTCTTTGTTGCCAAGTTTGAACGCGTCGTCTCGGGCGAGTGACCGTCAAGCATCCGTTGCGTGTGCTCTAACATCTCATCAACGGCAGTTGTCGATTGCCAATGCAGCCGGATGCCGGCTATGCGACAAGCGCGAGTCCATCGCTCCGCCACCCGCGACGATGTGGAACGCATGCTGCTCGAGGAACGCGTGTCGCTGGACATTGACACAAGAATCTCCTGGCAGCCGGGTCCGGTACAGCGTTCTGTCGAATAAAGCCGATCTGTTTCGTTCGGCACTCGCTTTGGCGGCGTTCGTGGGGCTTCGCGGTACGAGCTGCAACGTTCATTGGTCCACATGGTGCCATACAAACGCCACGAGCATAGCATGTACAGGCGCCAACTTGGCAGTTCTTGTTTACTTGAGCGGGATGAACCGAGAAGAGTGGGTGGCACCGATACCAGGGCGACCGTGCTTGACGGGCTTGTAGGTGATCGAGAATTCACCCAGGTAGAAGCCGACCATCTCGGGCTTGATCTCAACCTGGTTAAAGACCTTGCCGTTGTAGACGCCGACGACCGAGCCGATCATCTCGGGCACGATGATCATGTTGCGCAGGTGGGTCTTGACGACCTCCGGCTTCTCGTCAACGGCGGCCTCCTTCTTGGCCTTGCGCAGGCGCTTGATCAGCGCTGCGGGCTTCCGCTTCAGGCCGCGGGCGAACCGCCGGCGGACGCGGCACGGGAAGAGCTCCACGAGCTTGTCGCTGGGCAGGTCCATCAGCTGCTCCAAGTCCACGCCACGGTACGAGAACTTGCGGAACGTGCGCTTCTTGCGCTGCTCCGCGTTCTCCTCGAACTCGTGGTCATCAGCCTGCAACCAACAGACCGCGCATGCCAGCGACGTGCATCGGCCATGTTAGCACGCATATTCGAAGTAGGCGCCACATAGAGAAGCTGAGTGGCGCGAAGCGAGAAGTCCAAGAAGCATCGAGCGTTCACCGCGCCGATGCAGGCGTTTTGCACCTTTTCCGTCCGAAGGCGCAGCCCACGCACTCTAAGAGCGCCGTGCCCGTCCCATGCCCATGACGTCCTCACGCAACATTGTATTGCCCAGCGCGCGCAAGCGAGGCCATCGGCCACCTCGATCTCGGCGACGGCGCTGCATCCATCGGCCACAGTGCGGCAGCAGCATGCTGCGATGCGGCGGGCGGCGGCCTTCGCAAGGTCCGCGCGTTGTTCGGCGCCAGCAACGCCGATGCGGCTACGAGCGAGCGAGCTAGTGGCTGCTCCCTCTCACTCTCATCACTATCGGCCCCCATCCGCGCTCCAGCGGCCCACTGGCCGCGGCACCACCGCACCATGGCCATGTGCCCGACTGGCGGCGTCGCTTGCTGCCGCCACTGCTCCGCTGCTGCCTGTTCCTCCGGATGGGGCGTGTTTCGCGTACCATGGTTGCAGTGGGTGGGTGCAGGGCGCGGCCCCGGCAAAGCGAACACGGGCGGATGAGGATGAAGTGCTGGAGTGGACTGGAGGGGCACCGCGTCGCCTGTTAGCTATTCGCGGGGCAGTTGGCGCCACTAAAGCCACCGCATGACGTCATTGGGTCAACAGCCTGCGCAGACGCGGCGGGCGCGGTCTCGCGATGGGCAATGGCAGGCCACGCCGCCGTGCCGGACAGCTGGGAGGACTGGCTCGACGTCGACACCGACGTGGTGGTGGCCGTGACCAACCTCGAGGTGGGCGCTGGCGAGGGCCTGTACGCCAAAGAAGATGCGGAGCCGAGCAAGACCGCCGCTGCACCACCGCCGCTTAAACCGCTGGCGTCGCGGCAGGCTCCAGCGCGCCGCCGCCGCGCCGCTGAGCGGCAGCCCGCCGAGCCGCCGCCTTGGGCGCTCGTGGCGGCCGCCAAGGCATACCTGGGACGCCGCCCCAAGCCGCCGCGCACCATGCCCGGAGCGGGCCCGGCCGCAGCGGCCGCACCACCTCCCCGCACAAAAGCGTCGTCGTTGTCCGAGGACAACGCAGTCGCCACCACGGCGCCGGGCAGCCCCCTGATCGAGGATGGCACGGCATTAGACGCGGCGGTCGACACCACCGACGGCGAGAAGATGCCGCACGCCGTGTGGTCGCTGGTGCTCGACTACCTGGACCTAGATGCGCTGGAGACATGCCGTTGGGTGAGCCGCGACGTGCGCACCCTCGTCGACGTGGACGACTATAGGTGGCGCGGCCAGCTGGAGCGGCTGGTCCCCGCGGCCGATGCCGCACAGCTACAGCGGTGGCGGCAGGCGTTTGGTGGCAGCTGGCGCCGACTCTGCCGGCACGTGTGGCACGCCCTGCAGGCGACGACGTTGGGCCGCCTGCCAACGCTGCGCGAGGTGGAGCAGGTCGTGCCGCCCGCGGCGCAATGGCCCACCAAGGCCGGCCCGCGCCGCCGGTGTTGGACGGCCACCGTGGAAGTGTACCGGCAGGGCAATCTGCACTACAACTATGTGCAGTCGCAAGCTGGCTTCTACGGCATGCAGATCTCGGCGGATCCCGCGCTCGCGCGCCGGTCGCGCCTCATGCTGCCCGGCTTGCCGGCCTGCGTACGCGCGGGGTTCCTGCCGTCGGGCCCGCCGGACCACTGGCGGGTGCCCACCAGTTTTGTCGCGGAGGCGGCTGCGGCGGGGTCCGCGCGGCCGTTCCATTGGCCCTGGGTGATCGTCGCCATCTGCGCCGACATCATCCTCTTTGTGCGCGTCATCACCGACGACCACAAAGACACCGCTGAGCACTTTGTAAGCGCGAGCTTGCCATCCCGCGTGCACCGTCCGACGGGCCTCGCGCTGCTCACCCGCCCGGCAACGGCGGTGGAGGTCGCCACGGCCGCGCCCGTGATGATCGCTGCGGTGGCCGTGTCGTACTTTGTCTACCTATACGACGCTCTGGTGGGCGCGCCGCTAATCTGGCCCGAGCGCGCACTGGCCGGCAACGTGCTGGAGACGCCGCGTCCGGTCGCTGCGCTCCACACCAACGGGCGTTTCCTCGTGGCCAGCCTGGACGACGGCAGCCTGTGCCTGTGGCCACTCCAGTGGCACGACGAGCCGCGGCTCGCGGCGTCATCGGCGTCGGCGACTGCGCCCACCCGTGCGGCGGCCACGGGCGCCGCCGCGCTACTCAGCCCGCTGCAGGAGAAGCCGCTGCACCTGCTGCCGCCGCGGCCTCGCAGCTTCGTGCCGCCGGTGGTTGTGCAGATTCTGCCACACGAATGGGCGCCCTCTGCGGAGGGGTCACCAGCAAGGCGCGACACGCTCTTGCACGTCCGTGTCGCCTACCAGACCGGCGCGCTGGAGACTTGGGCGGTCAGCGCCAAACGCGCCAAGGTGGTATCCACCGGCCTTGATGCGTCGCCACCGCCGTCGCCGTTTCGCGAGGGATTGCGTGGCCGCGTGTGGGAGTTTGTCGACGAGGCGCCCGCGCTGGCGCCCGAGATCCTCTTGGTGCAGCTGTTTGGCGTCCGGCGGCCGAGCAGCGACACTTTCACCGCCTTAGGCGACGCCCTCGCCGTCGACCCGTACCGCCGACTCAGCGACGACGGCAGCGGCGCCGTGGACCCGCTCGTAGAGCTAGCCTACTACGGGGTAGCGGCCGGGCCCGGCGGCCCCACAGGCGGCGGTGGCGGGGCGGCGGCGACGAGCGGCGGCGACGCCGCGAGCGCGGCCGGCGAGCACGGCGCGCGCCGGCTGCGGTCCCTGGACGAGCTGTTGGTGCAGGCGTACGGCGTGCCGGCCAAGACGCTGGCGGCGCTCGGCGGACTGTGGTCCGTGCCGTCGCCCGTCGTGCGGCACCGGCCGGAGCCGGGCGCGGGCGGGGGCAAGAGCGGGCTGGAGGCGCAGCTTGGCGTACTGCTGGAGGCGTTGCGCCTGGTCGACCCGGCTGCGCGGCCGGTGCGGGGCATGTGCGCAGTGGCGTGGCGGCAGCTGGAGCTGCGGTGCTGGGAGGTGCTCCACACGATGCGCCGCCTGGTCGTCCGGCCAGCCGCCGACCAGTGGCTACCGCTGACCAGCGTGCCGTGGGTGCGCGGCAAGCCTGCCGACGAGATCCTGCAGCTTGCGCACGAGCTGCTCCGCGAGGAGCACGCGCTGCCAGGGCCGCCGCCACCGGCGGCCAGCGCGGCGGCCGCGCGCGCCTCGGTAGGCGCCGCCGACACCGGCCGACGGCAGCGAGGCCGTCCTCCAGCGGCGCGGGTGTCGGCGTCGGCCACGTCGGCGCGCGATTCGCTCGCAGCGCTTCAGCCGATGCGACGTAGTCGGGGCTGGCTATGCGTGCGCGTCGGCGCGCCCAAATGGGACCTACCGCATTTGTACATGGCGTGGCAGCAGCTTACCTGGCGGGCGGCAACGCAAGCGAAGGACGCCGACCCAACCGACTCGGCCGACGATGCCAGCAGCAGCGCGCCATCGACGGATTCGGAGGCAGACACGATGTAAAGTGGATACACAAGCAATCATTGTACAGCGGTTGCTGATTCCTGTACAGAAAACTGTACACTTGCGAGATAAAGCAAGTCACTTTCTACACGATGCCCACACCTGGCTATCACGCGCTGCCATCACTGTCGGAGGTATCCGCGCTGTCGAACCCGACTGGAAAGTCGGGAAAGCCTACCACGTCAATGTCGTCCAGATCGTCCTCGCCGGCGGTGTCTTCATCGCTGCTCCGGAAGCCGTGCAGATGCCGCGGAAGCCCAACCATCCGGTTGAGCCGAATCGCTGGGAACAAAAAGGCGTCCATCACCGCGGCGAGGCGCCGCTGGCGGAGATCGCGTAGCGACAGCCGCACGCGGGGCTGGATGAGTGGCCGCGACTGCGGCTGCACCACGCCGGCGTCGTCCACGAGCTGTGCGGTCTCGGGATCAAAGTGCAGCGGCGGTGGCGCCGGCGTGGAGGGGATGACGGTCTCGGCTGGTGCCGGCGCCTGTGCTGTCGCGGTGGCCCCACCGGCGGCTGCGTCGCCGCCGCTGTCGCTCTCCCCTTCACGGCCGCCACCGTCGTCCAGCCGGCTGGCGCGCCGGAGCGAGGCCGACGCCGATGCGGCAACGACAGACGCAGGCGGGGAGGCCAGCGTCGCGTTAACGCGGTCCAGTAGATGCGCGTGTGGGATGCGCGCGCGGCGTAGCTTGCCACGAACGAGCTCCACGTCCGTCCGCAACCGCTGGACGTTCACCGACGCGGCCAGCTTGGCCAGGTACTCCGACTCGACGGCGTGGCGGTATTTGCGCGACGATGGCCGCAGTTTCGACGCGGGCTTGCGGAATGTGAGCGGCGTGGGCTCGTTGATGCCCTCCAGGGCGGCCAGGTCCACGCGCAGCAGCAGTCGCTCCAGCGGCGAAAACTTGGCCGCCAACTCGGGCTCGTCCTCGAGCGCTTGCCCGCCGGGCACGGCGCGCGTAAAGAGTGCTTGGCCAACGGGGGATGTGAAGTCTAAGTTGAGCGGGTACGCCGACTGCAGCAGGTCCAGGTCCGCCTGGAGCTTACTGTCGGCGGGTGGCAACGGCCGCGGCCGCTTGGCGCGCGGTGCTGAGGCTAGCGCCACCGTGTCTGCGGCATCGTTGTCCCTTCCCTTGGCCGGCAATGTTCTCTCCGCTATTGGCTTGGTCGGCGCGGCCGCATCCCGGGGCTCGGCGGTGGAATCTGGCTCAACGGCGGCGGTGCCGACCTTGAAGTACCGCAGCGCGGCCGCGTAGGTGCCGTTGTCGGTGCCGCCGGGGCCGCCAATGTTGTTCATAAAGCGGTTCAGCGACATGTGGTGGATGCCGAGCGCGCGCGCGAGGCCGGCACGGGTGTAGCGGCCGGACTGCAGCAGCTGCCGGAGCTTGAGCCGCACCTCGGCGCGTGACGGTAGCAAGTCACCGGCGCCGTCGTCCGGCTCCATGCCATAGGACGTCAGCGCCGACGATGGCGTCCGCGGCATGAGTTGACGAGGTCGATCGCACGGCGCAGAAGGAAGACGCCCTCTGGTGCCTTCAGGACCGACGCTGCTGCCATCATTTGCTTTGCACGGCGTCTACCAGTGCTTCTGTATGCGCCCTGTATGCCGTTGATGCTAATAGCGGCTTCGCCGAGGCAGACGGCCTCGAGCGCGTCCGTCGACGTCCGTCGCAGAAAACTTTGGCGCCAAAAAACTCGGCTTTTCTCTCACTGTCCGCAGCGCGTCGTGACAGCAACAATATTGAGCGCCGCATAAGACTAGAAAAGGACCTGTGACGTCATGGCCACCGCCTGGCGGACCAGCACCAGCGGCGCCGCCGCTGCTGCCGCGGCCCGCTGGCTGCTCTGTCCGCGCCCACACAGCGCAGTTCCAACGCTAGCGCCGGGTATACCAGCGGCGGCAGCAGCTGTTCTTGCTGCACGGCACACACGCGCATGGCGGCCCTCCTCCTCCTCCTCCTCCTCCTCGTCCGTCGTCATCTGCCGGCCTTCGATGCCCGCGCCGGTCCTGCCGCAGCTGCCCAGCTATCCGCCCAAGCCACCTCGCCCGGCGACCGTCGCCTTTGACATTGGGCCGGGCAACGGCCGCCGGATCGGACGGTTGCGCCGCTCGGCCCTGCTGCTGCGCTCACAAGGTACAGCGCCGGCGGCCGAAGCCGCACAAAATCAACGCTGACGTACGAATGTCCGACGCCACGTTTCATGGCTTCTGCTCCCTTCAGGGCCAGACCCGGGGACTTCGCAGCCTCCCTCCCAGAGGCAGCCGTCGTCGTACGACCCCGAGTACCACACCAACTATGGCCGCGCCGTCGAGGCCATCCGGCGGGACCTGCCGGAGCTGTGCCAGCGCGACCCGGACTTTTCAGTATATGCGCCCGACATGATCTTTCGCGAGAGCGTGTGGGGCCACGGCGAGCTGCACGGCGTCGACAGCTACCGCAGCGCGCTCCGATGGATCCGGACGCTGATCCGCGTGTCGTTTGCCCACCCGACTGTGGAGCTGACCAGCGTACTACCGCGCAACCAGCACGCGCTGCACGTCTGGTGGACGTTTCGAGCCACGCCGCGCACCGTCCGGCAGCTTCTGGGCGGGCCGGCC
>Ga0180215_1003185_pt1 | contig 15650 bp, 20 predicted proteins | sample eDN3rd37CBELigBY_FD_128871 | JGI IMG/M metagenome (GOLD analysis project Ga0180215, IMG submission 128871) | Enriched backyard soil microbial communities from Emeryville, California, USA - eDNA 3rd pass 37_C BE-Lig BY (version 2) (version 2) | ecosystem: Environmental > Terrestrial > Soil >...
CGGGGGTCAGCTTGCACTTGTGTGCGCTAGTCCATTATTTTGCGGAGCTGTTGTTATACGTATTCAGCTCTAGCTCTGGCAAGATCAAGGTGTGGCGCGGGTTTGCAAGATATATTCCGACGCTTTATTCGTAATTTTAATGTGGACCTACCCTAGACACCCATTTGCCTCATAATGAGGATATCTGGAGGTGTCATGAGCATGAGCGCACAACCGAAGCGATTTACCGAAGAATTCAAGATCGAAGCCGTTCGCCAGGTGACTGAGCGTGGGCACAGAGTGGCCGATGTTGCTGAGCGGTTGGGAGTGAGTGCCCACAGCCTGTATCAGTGGCGTAAGCGCTATGGGCAAGCAGATGGCACGGCAGTGCGCCGGGAAGCTGATCAGGCGGGCGAGGTTCGTCGGCTAAAGGCAGAGTTGCGGCGTGTTACCGAAGAGCGCGATATCTTAAAAAAAGCCGCGGCGTACTTTGCGAAGCAGTCCCAATGAAGTACGCCTTTATTCGGGACCACGCAGAACAATACCCCGTTCGCCGACTGTGTTCAGTACTGAAGGTCCATCCCAGCGGATACTATGCGTGGCGACGCAATCCTGAGAGTCGCCGGGCCAGAGAAGATGGTCGGTTACTGAGGCTGATTCGACAAAGCTGGGAAGACAGTGGCCGTATCTACGGCTACCGTAAGGTCACCCATGATTTGCGTGACATAGGCGAGCATTGCGGTCGGCATCGCGTCGCCCGACTCATGCGCCAAAACAGAATACGCTCCCAAACGGGATATCGACGCCGTCCTGGACACAAATACGGTCGGCCCAGTGCTGTAGCACCCAACCACTTGCAACAGCAGTTTGATGTGCCAGCGCCCAATAAGGCTTGGGTAACCGACATCACCTATATCCGTACACATGAAGGGTGGCTGTATTTGTCGGTGGTGCTGGATCTGTTCTCCCGTCAGGTGGTGGGATGGTCCATGAGCAATACGATCAACAAAGAGCTCGTTCTAAATGCATTACTGAGTGCCGTCTGGCGTCGTCGCCCTGCCGGGGAGGTGATCATTCATTCCGACCAAGGTAGTCAGTTTGGCAGCCACGACTGGCGTGACTTCCTACGCGATCACAAGCTGACGCCCAGCATGAGTCGGCGTGGCAATTGCTTTGATAATGCGGTCGCAGAAAGCTTCTTTCAGTTGCTCAAACGCGAGCGTATTCGTCGAAAAGTCTATCCCACGCGGGAACAGGCCAGGGCTGACGTCTTTGACTACATTGAAATGTTTTACAACCGTAAACGACGACATGGCTATGTGCAGCAGCTACCGCCGGTGGAATACGAAAAGCGTTATTTTTTGAAGAACGGGACTGTCTAGAAAACCGGGGTCGATTCACTCTCATTCTGAACTGTCCACGTTTTCTGGGGTGCTTAATGCAAAAATGAGGCAGCAAGCGTCACACAAAATTGACATACATTAACAGTTGAATTATTTACATAAACTTTTTCTTGGACTATCGTTGGATATGCCTGCTTAGTTGTTACCAGGCTTTGGATGTGACTAGGGGACATCCATAGAGACGCGCAGCACTTTTGGCCAGCATCTTTCCCGCTTTGCAGGCCAAAAGTGTGAGGTTGCCAAGCCGACGGGCGTAATACTAAAAAAATGTTCTTAAGAATAAGAAGGAGAACAAGAGTGCACTCAGGATATCCTTACGTAAGCGGCCGGGGTAGAGGTAGTTTCAGTGCGGCCGGGCTTGTCATCATTCTCTCGGGCGGCCTTCTTCTTTGTTCCTCCACCAAGGCCTTGTCGCAGTGCATGCCAGCTCAGCCCGATCCAATATCAATGAACGCAGGTAGCTGCACCGACAGTGGCGGAAGCCGGGAGGTGACGGGCGCCAGCGCTGCGGCGGTACACGTCACGGGCGGCTCCTATACCGCTGACGCGGTCGGCATCCTCAATGATTTCGGCAGCAAGCCTGCCGTTCTTGTCGATGGCACGGGGGTCGTCAACCTGACCAATGGGACGATAATCACGACGACCCAGAGCCATGGATACGGGGTTCAGGTGGACAACGGCGGCACCGTCAATGCCGCCAACAGCCAGATTACGACTGAGGGATATGGCTCAGAGGCGATCCTCGCCAGCCACAACGGGACATACGTGACCCTCGACAGCGTGGATATCCTGGTTAGAGGGGGGTCTGCTCGCGGAATACATGTGCGCGACGGCGCAGCCGTTGAGGGTTCCAACGTATCGATCCGAACCACACAGGAGAACGGCAACGAGCCTGGCTCTTATGGTGTGTGGCTGGAACAAGGCTCGACTGTAACTCTGACCGATTCAACGATTACAGCGTTAGGGGCATACTCGTCCGCAGTAGAAAATTATGACAGCACGTTCATCGGAACGCGAGTGAAGATCAGCGCTACAGGCCCGGGGGACTACTCATCCGGCGTATACGTCTCCGGCGATAAAGGCCTCGTGTCGCTGAAGGACAGCAGGGTCGACTCCAAGGCTGATGACGCTCATGCCCTCTTTGCTAGTGATCTGGCCACCGTGTCTCTCATGAATACCGAGGTTTTCTCGTCTGGGGACGGCGCGCATGGCCTGCATTTGGTGGACGGTGGCACGATCGAATCGACCAATGTCTCCGTGGCGGCGACGGGTGCTGGCGCCTCGGCCATCTCCATGGCGCGTTCCGCAAAAGTCGACATCGGTTCAATCTCCATGAAGGGGGCCAACCTCTCATCAACCAACGGGCCGCTGATCTCCGTCATCGGTGGCGCAGGCACGATAACAATCGACAGTCCGGTTGCACTCACTCCCGGCATTGTTGGCGGTCGCCCCTTACTTGCGTCCATCACGAATGGCCCAACGTATGGCGCTGATCTAAGCTTGGCACTGACCAATGCGCCGGGCGTGAACGGCGATATCGGGGTCACTGGCGCCGGCAACATTCTGAATGCCACATTCACCCAATCTGACTGGACCGGCGATCTCAGCGGGGGCGGCAATACGGCTAACCTGGCGCTCAATTCGTCGCGTTGGACCGGTAAGTCGATCAATGCGACGAACATTTCCGTCGATGCCGACAGTGAATGGAAAATAACCGGGTCCTCGGATGCGCGCCTCGTAACAAATACCGGCCTAGCTAGCTTCAGCCACTCTCCCGGCGGCTTCCTCACCCTGACGACAAGGGATTATGTGGGATCGGGCGGCACGCTCGCAATCAACACGGTTTTGGGGTCCGACGACGCCGCCTCCGACCTTCTGGTGATCGACGGTGGCGCAGCAACTGGCACGACTGGTATCGTTGCGGCTAACGCGGGGGGCGATGGCGCCCAGACGTACAAAGACGGTATTCGCATCGTTGACGCCATCAATGGTGCCACTACCAGTCCAGATGCCTTCCGTCTGGATAGACGCGTGGCCGCAGGCGCATATGAATATCTCCTGTTCCGCGGAGGTATGGACGACGGCGAAGACTGGTTTCTCCGGTCCCACCTGATCAAACAGCCCACGGTCGAAGTTCCGACCTACCGGCCGGAGGCAGCTCTTTACAGCCCGGTACCAGATATCGCTCGCAGTCTGGGCCTGGCCTTCATTGGAACGCTGCACGAACGTGTCGGCGAGCAGATGAATATCAGGTCGCAGCCCGACCAGGGCGGTCGTTTCAACGGTGCGTGGGCGCGACTGATCGCCGAGGGAGGAAGCAAAAGCTGGTCTGGACCGCTAAACGTACATGCGCATGACATACGACTCGCCGGTATCCAAGGCGGGCTGGATATATACCGCGCTGAGCACAACGATGGCCATCGCGACCATGCCGGCGTCTATGCCGCCTATGCCAGCCATCGCTCGAAGATCAGCGGCTTTGCACTGGGCGAGGACCATCTTGGTGTAGGCAAGCAGACGGTTAAGGGGCCGGCTGTGGGAGCCTATTGGACCCACTATTGGCCCGAGGGAACTTACCTTGACGCCGTACTCCAGTGGAATTGGTTCGATGTCGACGCGACATCCGACTACAACACGCAGTTGAGCACCAGCGGGCACGGCTTCGCGGCGTCGCTGGAGGCTGGCCATCCAATCGCCATCGCAGAAAGATGGCAGATCGAGCCTCAAGTACAGCTCATCTATCAAACCATGTCGGTCAAAGATAGTTCGGATGCTTTTTCCTCGGTGGCTTGGAAAATGGATGATGCGGTGACCGGACGCTTAGGTGCTCGACTACAGTACTCGTTCATGGACAAAAAAACGCTCTGGCAGCCCTATGCCAAGGCGAATCTGTGGCATCAATTTAGCGGGTCGGATAGGGTTACGCTGGGGCTTTCACCGTCCCTCGACAGTGGGTTCGGGCAGACCTCACTTGAAGTCGGGGGCGGCATCACTGCTCGCGTTTCGGAAACCACGAGCCTCTACGCAAATGTGGATTATCGCTGGTCCATCGGTGGCAATCGGGGTCTTTCCAACCTCCAGGGCATAGTGGGAATCAGGTTCAACTGGTAAGGATTCGACCAGAGATTTGTAAATGCCTACGCGCCTGACACGGTGGCCAGTTCTCGAACTGGACCCGAGCCAGGCCACGATTGGCTTTATGCCTACGCACGAGATTTTGGAACGCCTCGGGTTAGTCGGAAACATCACTGCGAGCTTTCGTACTGACCCAGTGAAAACCCGCTCGGGTGATCATTGGCGAGGACAGGTGCTTTTTCTTCGTGCGTAGCGCTTCAGCCGTTTTTAAGCGACACCCAGCATCGAATCCAGCAAGCTTTCGTCCTCGGCCAGCACCTCGCTCGCCGCGCTGTGACAGATACTCCCGCGTTCCAGCACAATCGCGTGTGAAGTCATCTTGAGCGCAACAATGGGATGCTGCTCGACAACGATTGCCGTCACGGAACCTTCGCCTATCATCTTCTGTACGGCGATCTCCACTTCTTCTGCGACGAGCGGGGCCAATCCTTCCAAAGGTTCATCCAGAAGCAATAGTTCTGGGTTGGTCATCAACGCCCGCCCAATCGCGAGCATCTGTTGTTCACCGCCGGATAACTGATCACCAGTATCCGTCCGGTGAACGCACCTTGAGCCGTTTGAGCATCCGATAGAGCATACGTGTCCGCTTAAATATCGTGGACACGTATGCACCAAGAACCTGTCAGCAAGCCACGCCGTCGGCGCCGTACCTATACCGCGCAGTTCAAGACCGATCTGGTCGCCCAGTGCATGGACCCAGCCGTCTCCCTGGCGGCGGTGGCCATCGAACATGACCTGAACCCCAACGTCTTGCGCCGTTGGGTCATCGAGCACGAACGTCTGGGCTTGCATGATGCCGATGCCCAGTCCGCTGGGGATCGCACCGAGCTAGCGCCCGCGCCCGCGAACTGGCTACCCTTCGTGCCAGTCCGGACGGTCGCCACCGAACGGCTGGCCACACAACCGTCACAGCCCGAGGCCCGTATCCCGCTCACGCTCAGTGGCCGAGGCCTGACCCTCACGCTGGACTGGCCGATGGCTGAACACCAGGCGTTGGCCCAGTGGGCACGCCTGGTCCTGGCATGATCCGCATTGACCGGATCTGGCTGGCCGTCGATCCCATGGACATGCGTGCAGGCCTGGATACGACCCTGGCCCGGGTGGTGCGCGTGTTCGGGGCCGCACACCCGCATCATGCCTATGTCTTTGCCAACCGCCGCGCCACACGCATCAAGGTGTTGATGCACGATGGCGTCGGCGTGTGGCTGGCGACCAGACGTCTGAACCAGGGCAGGTTCGTTTGGCCCACGCCAGGCGGCACACACCTGACGCTCACCGACGAGCAGGCCAGCGCTCTGGTGCTGGGCCTGGCGCCCTGCTCCACAGCCAAGGAAATATCCTCAATGATGACGGCATCTCCGTAGCCGGCAGTCACACCATGCAAGGACAGGATCTCACTCATGCTTATGCCCCAAATAGCTCTGGCGCACACGCTCGTCGGCAGCGATCTCGGTGGGCGTGCCCTGTGCCAGCAAAGCGCCTTCGGCCAACACGGAAATACGGGTGGCAAACTGAAAGACGAGCTTCATATCATGCTCGATAAGAAGAATGGAAAGATCGCGTGGCAGTTCGGCCAATGTTTGGAACAGGCGCCGACTCTCGGCAAGAGGAACGCCTGCAGCCGGTTCATCAAGCAGCAGGACTTTGGGCCGGCACGCCAACGCCAGCGCAATCTCTAACAGACGTTGATGCCCGTAAGCCATAAACCTTGTCTCGTCATAAATGTGATCAACAAGACCCACGGTACGCAGCAGTTCGGCAGCCTCATCCACCGCTTCGGCGTGCATGGCAGACGCACGCATGAAGGAAAGGCCTGCGCCCTTTGCCTGGCACACCGCCAAGGCGACGGAATCCAAAGGTGTCATCTCGCCGAACAAGGCGCTGATCTGAAATGTGCGCACAAGCCCACGTCGGACTCGCTGAAATGGCGCCAGCTTATTGATGCGTTCGCCATAAAGAAGAATATCGCCCGACTGTGGTTGCAATACGCCGGCGAGTAAATTGATCAGCGTACTTTTGCCGGCGCCGTTCGAACCGATGAGCGCGTGGCGTTCGCCCGCTCGCAAATGAAAATCGACGTCGCGCGTCACTTTCAAAGCACCAAAGCTAAGGCATACACTCCGCTCATTATGCGATGCGCAATGCGCATTTCGCAATACCCACTCCAGGAGCACAACGAGCGACGTTCAGACGCCCCTGCCATGCCTGCGAAACATAGCGGCCCTTTTCGCAAACGCCTCCCATCAGAGAGCGCCCCCACCCGCTGCTCGGCGCCACAAGCCCTGAATCCATTAACACACTCAAATCAGGGAGATATTTCATGCATGGTCAGCACCAAGCTGGTTCCCTACCTTCTCGCGTCTATGAAAGGCACGGGGTAAGAATCTATTCCATCGGCTACAAACGCCCCAATGGCACATGGGCCTTTCGCCTAAGCTGCCACATTTCCGACCAGGAAGAAATCGCTGCACTTCGAGAGGAAGCAATACATCGAGCTACAGGGGATCAACAAGACTGCCTACACAGCAAAACGTTCTCTGCCGTTGCCAAGCACTGGCTCAACTGGCAAAAGACCCTGCCACCGGACTCAGCAGAAAAACGGGCCGATAGCACATTGACAGAAAACGAAAGGGAGGTAGCGCAACTCATTCGGGCCTTTGGCAGAAGAAGAGTCACAGCGCTGACCAAGGTTGACGCGTACACCTATCTGCGCGACGCTCAAAGCAAGGGTCGCTCCGCGAAGGGCAACAAAGAAATCGCATTGGCTAGACTCATCCTTGAGTATGCCGTCACGCTTGGCATCCTGATCAACAACCCGTTCGACCGGGTGAAGAAGTCAAAAACCAAACGTACCGCGCGTTTGGTGACGGACATTGAGATGGATCTGGCGGTCAGAGCTGGCCGACAGATGGGCGGGCAATACCTGGTGGTTGCCTTGGCATTGAAGACGGCTTGGCTATGCCTACGCCGCTCTGTTGAAGTCCGAGCGCTCCAGGTGCAGCAAATCAACGAGCAAGGCATCTCCTGGAAGGCGGGGAAGATCCGACGTAGTGATGTGCCCATTGTGGGCTTGATACATTGGAGTGCCGAACTCAAAGCCACGGTCGATGAGGCCCTTTCCTTGCGAGGTCCAAACCCGTCGCAGGAGTGCTTTGTGTTTGGAACCTGCACCGGGGAGCGATACACGAAAGGCGGCTGGAAAATCATGCTGCACAAGCTCATGGTGAAAGCACAGGCACTTGCAGATGAAGAGAACGCGCCCTTCCAACGCTTTTCCCTTCAGGATTGCCGCCCCAAGGGCATCACGGACAAGCTGGCCTCCGGCCATGGTGATGTGATGGATGCAACGCTTCACTCTTCTGAGCGGATGATCCGGGATGTGTATGACCGCCGACGAGTGCGTGAGGCGATGCCCGCTAGATAGCCGAAAAATTGGGCGCATTGCGCTACGAGTAATGCGCAATGAGCTATGCGCAATGCGCCCATGAATCATCGTCAACCCTCCCTGATCCATGTATCTGCGGAACAATTTCTTTAGTGATAGAGTGCCCGCACCTCATGACGCAAGGCTATGCAATGAAACTGCATGCACAGACTTTGCTGATCAGTGCTGAACTGATGCCTAACACCGCGACACAGGCCCAGACACCTTATGTATCCCCTACATGAGTGACCTGGCAGAGAAGAGGCTGGCTCTGCTGGCATCGGTCAGAGACTGAACATTCCAACTGGAGCAATGAAATTATGAAACCCCATCACTCCCTGTACTTTGCTCTTCTTCTGACATGTGTCGCTTCTACCGGCCCAACGATGGCCCAGGTGTCCCTGCAAGGCGCACACGACCAGGGTATGAGTTTTGGTAAAGAGCAGAAGAATTCCGTTGGTACGAGCCGGATCAGCGAACAGACCGCTTCCCAGATTCCGCTATACAAGCAAAACGCTAAACAGTCGGATGGCTACGAAGGCGGGTTTGGCGATATGGTCAATATTGGCGTCGGCCGAATTACCGAGAGCCGTGCGTACTCGCCGGGCAGTTGTGACAAGGAAGGCTTCGACCCCGAGCAGGCCGCGAAGTCGGTCATGGGGCCGCAGAAGTGGGCTGCGCTGTCAGCCGCCCAGCGGCAGCGCGCCATTGAAGATCAGATCGCGTACTTTGACCAGGAGTGCGAAGGCATCAATTTCCTGGCCGGGGAATACAAGATGCGCAATCGGGCCGAAATCCCGCCTGGCGACGACCTGGCCAACTGGACCCCTCCAGCCGGAACCCCCGACGAAAACGGTAACTGCACTATCAAGGAAGTCACCATACCTCCAGAATTCGTCTCCGAACTCTGCTACGAAAGCCGCACCATCGAAAAGCGGGAATGCTTCGAGACGGCAAATGTCAATGTCTACATGGAGCCCGGGTTGCCGGACAAGGATGTATATATTGTGCTCAATGCGAAGACGCCAACATGGCGGTTAACCTTTCATCCTTCGAAGCTCACTGTTAGCATCATAGCCGATGGCTTGTGTCCGTTGATCTCGAATACACCGGAGTGCCCATTCGGCTCCGCTTTTGAAAAACCAACGATAAACCTCGGCACGATGAGTATGAATGGTGGCAGAAGCGGTTTGATCCCTTACGGGGACGAGTACCACCGCATCGAATCCGATCCTACCGGGGACGGGTGCACTTTCCGACTTAATTCGCGGCATGTATCCGGTGGGGCAGGCCCGGGGGACGTTCACGCGTACTGGACTCTGAATTTGTGCGAGCCCATCCCGCATGTGAACGTAACCTGGCAGGATAACTGCGCGATCCTTGAAGCAGCGACTGATCTGCCTAATTGAGGGGAAACGGGTGACGCCGAACTTAAAAATTCACTCGGAGTAAATTTTTATTGTCTATAAAGCATAAATATGGTCTAATGAAGTCGGCTAGGCGTATCTGCCTAGGTATCGTTCTTTGAAGTAGTGCTCTTACCGTAGAAGCGAAAGGTTAGTGTGTATTGCCTGAAGTGATTCAGGCCGCTCCTTCATCCAGTGTTGGAGATTTTGAGGTGAGGCAGGCCGGTCAGCAATCGGTCAGCCGCGAAGGTTCGCCCTCGCACCGCCCCGCGCGTCCCCAGTTAGCAAGTACCAATCAGCTAATTGTGATTCGTGCAGAGCGATCAGCGTGGACGGGGCTTCATAGCCGCGAAGACTGGTGTTGGGCTTGCGCATCGAGTTGGCTCCTTTCGGCCTATCGCCTTGTTACGGGGCTTCGGCGTTGTGCCGAGTTTTATAGGAGCATTTTTTATGCAACACCAGACTTTAAAGAACACCATCGCAACGCTTCAAAAGCTGCGCGATGTGCATTACAGCCAACTTGATGCTGGCGCTCTGGCAGAGCTGGATGACGTGCTGCAGCAACTTCGCAACACGCTTGAAGGCTCTGAACGGCGGGAGTTCGAACACAAGGACCTTGTGTTTCGGGCTCTGCGTATCACCGACATTGTCATCCGTGCAGTAAGCAACATTACTGACTGGATGAAATGATGAAAGTGAGCCAAGACGCAGCAAGCCCAATATTTGCTTTACCGGAGTCATTTATGAACGTTGGACAAGCCATTAAGCTGTGCCGGACTCGGCGGGGGCTTTCCCAAGCTGATCTTGCCCGGCAAGCTGAGTGCTCGGTGTCCTACTTGTCCATGTTGGAGAACAACAAACGCGACCCCACACTCTCCACCATGAACAAGATTGCCCAAGCACTACGCGTACCCGTGGGCATCCTGTTTTTCCTGGGTGCGGAAGGCGGTGATTTAAGTGGTCTAGACAAATCGCTGCAGGGAGAACTAGCCCGCACAGCATTGGAACTACTCAATGAACCCCTCAGCAGTCAGCGCGCCCTTCTATAGGCAGCGGCGAATCGGTACGTTGCAAGCACTACATATCCCATTGGGGATGTCCGCTAGTGATTTACTCACGCTCAGCAAACGCGCCGACTCCCTTTACCGTCTCGCCAAGTCCATTACTAAGCCAGACGGCAGCATACGCAACACCTACGATGCACTAGAGCCGCTAAAGGAAATTCATCGGAGAATCAAAAATCAGATCCTCGATCATGTGAGCTTTCCCGCCTATCTGACCGGAAGCATCAAAGGTTGCGACTATAAGGCCAATGCCGCACTTCATGCTCACGCACGGATTGTGATCAATGAGGATATCAGCGGCTTCTTCCCATCTACATCGGCAGATCGCGTATTCAACGTTTGGCGTGAGTTCTTCGGATTCAGCGAAGCCGTGGCGCAATGCCTTACTAGGCTGACTACCCGACAGGGAGAGCTCCCACAAGGTGCAATTACCAGCTCATTTCTTGCAAATCTCGTGTTCTGGCAGGACGAGCCAATATTGCAGGCCAGATTTGCAGCCCAAGGGCTCGTCTACTCCCGCTATGTTGACGACATCGCCATATCCTCCAAATCCTTCCTCGCCGACGAGGGGAAATCAGAGGTTATACGGCAGGTGTATGGCATGCTGCTCAAGCATGGCTATCTGGCAAAGCGAGTTAAGCACGAAGTCGCCACGTCAGCCAAGCGTATGGCGGTTACAAAGCTCGCAGTAAATTCCAAGCCAGGCTTGGACCGGGCCACACGTAGCAAGATTCGCGCAGCCGTGCAGGCTGTTGAACGTCGCGCTGCACTTGGAGAAGCCCTCTCGTTTGATCGAGGCCCCTATGCTCAAGCAATGGGCAGAGTGCTGCATCTGGAACGGTTCCACCCTGGGAAGGCTTCCCCACTGAAACAACGCCTGCTGGCCTTAAAAAAGGCCTCCAAGAACCAAGCCCAAAACCCACGAGACATCGCCACACCTGACTAACCTACCGCCGAGTAACCGCACAGCGAGTTGGTGCGACGAAAGCAGAGATTTCCCCGTAGCTTCAGGTAGCCCCATCCATTCTCCTCACGCTGTATCTGCACATGCCGTACGACGTTGATACACTTCCCGCAACCACTGAATTTCATTGCTTCTAATCCGCCTAAAACCCATGACCGCACTACAGTCCATCCTTGACTCATTTCGTACCGCCTCTATCTCGCAGCGCGAAAAAGGCACGTACTTCGAGGAATTGATCCTCGCTTACCTGAGAAATGAGGCGACATATCGGGATTGCCAGGTACCTGAAGGGCACAACCAGTAGCAACTAAAAGGAAAGCTCTCGTGAACAAGGACTTGTTGCTGAAGGATATTGCCGAAAGCGGCTATAACATCGGCTACGCAGCGAAGAAGCATCTCGCCACCTACGACATTGTTGAGAAAGCACCAGGATGGATCAGCATCCTCAGCTTTTCTGTTGGCGTCCTTGCTCTCGTCATTCCATCGGTTGGCAACAACATCCCGGCAGCATTCTTATTGATAGTCGCCTATGCCGTTTTCTACTTCAACTCCTATCAGGATGGCAGGCTTAAATACGCTGAGGTTGGCAGTCGCTTAACTACCATTTTCACCACCCTTCGCTCCCTCTACTATGAAGCTCAAAGCAGAGACGACACAGCAAACCTAGACGATATCAAGACCCGTTACCGAGAACTACTCAATGAATCGCAACGCATTGGGATCAGCAAGCAGATATTCCTTAGCGATTGGTACGCGCATTACAAGTTCTTCTGGCAAGCCGAACGAAGTTGGTTGGAAGAGAAACGCCCATTCAAATTCTGGCGTGACAAAGTTCCATTGTCGGCAACTTTGGTTGGAATCGCATTGGTTATAGCTATTATTGCTGCTGTCGTTTATAGCCTCATCTGGGAGACATGCCTGTGAGTGATGCAACGATATTCGAGCAATTTAGGCAGAATTTGTCGGTAAGCAACGCCGATGACATTTCGACAAAATATGCCAACATTACTACTAGGCTAAACCTCGACTTCTGGGAAATCGAAAACGATACACGCCACAGTCTTCAAGTAGGCTCTTACGGTCGAAAAACTGCGATTGATGGCGTGAGTGACCTGGATATGGTTTTCGAGCTTCCGCCTGCAAACTACGAGCGCTATAAAAAATTGATGGGCAATGGCCCATCGACCATGCTTCAAGAGGTCCGAACATCCCTTCTCAAGCGATACCCCCAATCCGATGTCCGAGCCGATGGGCAGATCGTAGCAGTCAATTTTCGAGGCTACAGAGTCGAAGTCCTTCCTGCTTTTCTGACTAACGAAGGAAACTACATCTATGGCGATACAAACGATGGTGGGACGTGGAAACTGACAAAGCCCAGGCCAGAAATCAAGGCACTCAACGATCTCAACAACTCGACGAATCATAATCTGAAGGACGCGTGCAAAATGCTCCGAGCCTGGAAGAATCAGGCGGGCGTTGGGATTGGGGGCCTACTGATCGATACATTAGCCTACAATTTCTTCAAGCAAACTAATGATTACGACAAGAGCGGGTGGTCAGATTACCCTGCAATGTTCGTCTCTATATTCTCCCATCTTGGAGAGCTAGATCCACAACAGGAATATTGGGCTGCGCCAGGCAGCGGGCAACGAGTAAGAAGAAAAGCGCAGTTTCAAAGCAAGGCTAAGAAAGCAGCCGCTCGTTGCCAAGAAGCCATCGACACTAACAGCGAAGCTGCCCGCGCTAAGATTTGGCGAAAGGTTTTTGGGAATAAATTCCCGAAGGTAGAGACAGTCGAGCAATCTGTCCGGCATGACTTCGATAATGAGGAATTTATCGAAGACCGCTATCAGGTCGATATCCGCTACAACATCGGCCTTGATTGCGAAATCAGAGAAGGAACCTCATTGCGTGATCTGTTGCGACGAAAGCTTCGTAATCGAGAACGAGTACCGACCGGAAGACACCTCCGGTTTCACGTCACAGAATGTGATGTGCCCGGACACTACCAATTATTCTGGAAAGTTCGAAATAGCGGGCAAGAAGCCATCAACCGCAAAATGCTTCGGGGCGAAATTACAGCCGATGTGGGGAATGGTAGAGAGAAGATCGAAACTGCAGATTTCCCCGGCAACCACTACGTTGAAGTATATGCTGTCCAAGATCGTGTTTGTGTTGCGCGTGAACGTATCTCAGTTCCTATTGAATCATAAAGCACTTCCATGTGATTTGACCCCCAAGGCTCAGAAACTCCGTCTAGAAACCACTAGCGTCATCGTCGTTGACGAGGGAAAACCAAATACTTACACTGCTGTTTCGAGAGAGTGGTCGGGCACCAAAATTATCCAAAAAAACTTTGGAATAAAAGCCTGCAAAACCGCATGAAATCGACACGTTTTTAACATTTTTTGGAATACGATTTGGCTGGAAACCCGCATAAACATTGACTTCGATACCGTTCCTGTCACGCCGGGGGTCGCGGGTTCGAGTCCCGTCCGCTCCGCCAAAGAATTTAATGAAATCAAGCACTTACATGACGTAAGTGCTTTTTTTTCGTCTCGATTTATATTCCAAAGTCGGGTTTTTCGTTCCAAAGTTTGGACTATCCGACTTTCGGGCTGGCTGGAAAGCCGCGCCAGGCCTAGCTTTCCGAGTTGGGCCACCTTAAAGAATACCGTCCCATGTTGCCGGTATTCTTACCCCCTCTCCCCTACTGATTTATGCGCCCAAATGGGTGCGCATTACACCCCGCTCATTATGCGATGCGCAATGCGCATTGCGCAATACCTACTCCGGGAGCACAACGAGCGACGTTCAGACGCCCCCGCCATGCCTGCGAAACGTAGCAGCCCTTTTCGCAAACGCCTCCCATCAGAGAGCGTCCCCACCCGCTGCTCGGCGCCACAAGCCCTGAATCCAATAACACAATCAAATCAGGGAGATATTTCATGCATGGTCAGCACCAAGCTGGTTCTCTACCTTCTCGCGTCTATGAAAGGCACGGGGTAAGAATCTATTCCATCGGCTACAAACGCCCCAATGGCACATGGGCCTTTCGCCTAAGCTGCCACATCTCCGACCAGGAAGAAATCGCTGCACTTCGAGAGGAAGCAATACATCGAGCTACAGGGGATCAACAAGACTGCCTACACAGCAAAACGTTCTCTACCGTTGCCAAGCACTGGCTCAACTGGCAAAAGACCCTGCCACCGGACTCAGCAGAAAAACGGGCCGATAGCACATTGGCAGAAAACGAAAGGGAGGTAGCGCAACTCATTCGGGCCTTTGGCAGAAGAAGAGTCACAGCGCTGACCAAGGTTGACGCATATACCTATCTGCGCGATGCTCAAAGCAAGGGTCGCTCCGCGAAGAGCAATAAAGAAATCGCATTGGCTAGACTCATCCTTGAGTATGCCGTCACGCTTGGCATCCTGATCAATAATCCATTCGACCGTGTGAAGAAGTCAAAAACCAAACGCACCGCACGTTTGGTGACGGACATTGAGATGGATTTGGCGGTCAGGGCTGGCCGACAGATGGGTGGGTAGTACGTGGTGATTGCCTTGGCGCTGAAGACGGCCTGGTTGTGCCTACGCCGTTCTGTCGAAGTCCGAGCGCTTCAAGTGCAGCAGATCAACGAGCAAGGCATCTCCTGGAAGGCGGGGAAGATTCGACGCAGTGATGTGCCCATTGTGGGCCTGATACATTGGAGCACCGAGCTTAAGGCCACAGTCGATGAGGCCCTTTCCTTGCGAGGTCCAGACCCGTCGCAGGAATGCTTTGTGTTTGGAACCCGCACCGGGGAGCGATACACGAAAGGCGGCTGGAAAACAATGTTGCACAAGCTCATGGTGAAAGCACAGGCACTTGCAGATGAAGAGAACGCGCCCTTCCAACGCTTTTCCCTCCAGGATTGCCGCCCCAAGGGCATTACCGACAAGCTAGCCTCAGGCCATGACGATGTGATGGATGCCACGCTGCACTCTTCGGAACGGATGATCCGGGACGTGTATGATCGTCGACGGGTGCGGGAGGCGACGCCTGCCCGATAGCAAGAAGCACCTGTACCAGGGGTTCCTAGAACGTCTGATTACGGCCAATAGCCGCCGGTGAGCTGGTGAGCTTGATAGCAGACATTCGTCTTCTGCTTCTCGGGGGTCAGCTTGCACTTGTGTGCGCTAGTCCATTATTTTGCGGAGCTGTTGTTATACGTATTCAGCTCTAGCTCTGGCAAGATCAAGGTGTGGCGCGGGTTTGCAAGATATATTCCGACGC
>Ga0180215_1003187_pt1 | contig 15646 bp, 28 predicted proteins | sample eDN3rd37CBELigBY_FD_128871 | JGI IMG/M metagenome (GOLD analysis project Ga0180215, IMG submission 128871) | Enriched backyard soil microbial communities from Emeryville, California, USA - eDNA 3rd pass 37_C BE-Lig BY (version 2) (version 2) | ecosystem: Environmental > Terrestrial > Soil >...
AGGCGCTGGCGCAGGAGCTGGGGCCGTCGGGCGTGCGCGTCAACTGCCTCGCGCCGGGCTTGATCAAGACCCGCTTCAGCGAGGAGCTTTGGAAGAACGACGAGATCAGCAGCCGCATGGTCGGCAGCTCGTACCTCGGCCGCATCGGCACCGCCGACGAGATGGGTGGTAACGTGGCGCTCGCCGTCCTGGATCTAGAATAGGTGTTCGCCGGTCACTAACAAGGGGTTGTCGCTGCCTGCAATGCTGATTGACCTGAGAATGTCGCAGGCGTGGCGGCGTTTCTGCTGTCGCCGGACGCGTCGTACGTCACGGGCGAGACCATCATCGCCAGCGGCGGCACGCCGAATCGGCTCTAGCCATGTGGATCCTTGTAGCAACGCGCTTTGTTCTGTTCTGAACACTGTACACGTTTGCTGTACACTGTGCAAGTTCAAGGGTCCGTCGGCGGGCCCGACGCAGTGGCCGCCTCTGTCTCTTCCGCGGCGGCGGCCAGCGCCGCCTGCTCCAAGAGCTCCAGCGGCCAGCCAACGTCGTCCTTGCGGACAGGCAGTGAGTCGAGCTCGTCAGCCAGCTCATGCGTAGTGGACTCGCTGCAGGCACCATGCCCCAGCTGCGCAGGGTCGCTTCATCACGTCAGCATCGCCGTGCCCTACGGCATAGCACTTTGGCGTCCGGTACCTCGCGCGTTGCAGCCAGACGCAGTAGTCGTCGAGGTATAGGCGGCAGTGGTACCGCTTGTACTCGTCGCGCTCCAGAATGCGGCGCATGTCCAGTAAGCACGACAGCGCGGCGCGCCGGCCAATGCGCAGGATCGTGACTACGTCCTCCAGCACCTGGACCGCAAGAATCACACGCCGTTTGCCAACATACTGTAAATAAACGTGACGGCCCGAGGCGCCGTTGTGGCGGCGGTCTCTCACCTTGAGCGTGAGACGCCAGTGCCGGTACAGCGGGTACGCCAGGGTACGGCGGAGGCAGCTCCGCACCACGTCAGCCAATGTGTCGAAGACCTGCAGCAACGCACAGCAGCAGCGTCACAGCAAGGCACGTTTACGGTGGAACCTCTTGAAAATTTTCACCATTTACCGTCGTTGCGCACCTCGAGCGTAGCCAGGGTGGCGCTCAGCTGCGCCATGGTCCAGGCGTCCTCGGGCGTGCGGTCGCCCTGGTTGGCGCGGTCCATGTACGCGTACGCATACAGCAAATCCACCAGACCCAGGTAGAGCGGCCGCGACCATGATATGAGAACTGCCACCTTTGACACACACCAATGCACAGAGGCCACATTAGCACAGCGCAGTGCCTGCGACAGGAAACTGAGTCCGGCCCACCATACAGTCGCGCTTGGGCAGGTTCATCAGCTGCAGCTTCTCGTCCTCGGTAAAGTGGTACGTGACCGCTGTCGGCGTCCGACGCGCCTTGCGGGCCTTGGCACGCGGTGCCATCGGCGGCGAATGGTTTCGAGCGAGCATAGCGGCGGCTGACAGTGCTTCCGAGCCAGGCGCGGCGATCGCGGACTTTGCTGCGGCGTCGATGCCGGTGGCGCCGGCTAGTGGCGCGTCAGGTGCAGGGGCAGCGACTACCTCGGCGATCAGGGGCCGCCTTCCAGGGTCGCCGCAAGCGGCGACCGCAGGTAGAAGCACCGGCGACGTGGGCTTGTCATCGGCCGTTTCGGTGCTTACCAAGGCCGGTGCCGATGGTGGCGCCGGGTCGAGCGACACCAGCATCAGGCGGCCCGATAGCGCCTGCTGCTCCAGCGAATCGTCCGTCAAGCTCGTTGTGTCCGCAAGCTTCGCAGTGGGCGAAACAAGCACAGCCGCGGTGGACGCCGATGGGACGGGAGCCGGTGGTCTGGGAGCCGGCTCCGAAAAGGTGAATGCGCCCGCGGCAGCCCCCGCGGCTTGCGGCTATGAAAAGGGATAGGAAGATACAGTGAGCGACTGACCACCTTGAGTGTGCTTTCTTTCTTTCTTTGAGGCGGCACTTATATCGCTCGCTCACCGTACCGATTGGGTGAGCGCCAAGAAGCTCGGTACTTGCGGCGACGCCGCGGAGGCGCCGGTGGTCGCAGCTGGTGCCCCGCTCGCCGCCGATCGCACGGGCGACGACCGTCGGGCGGCCCTCGCAACCATTCGCGGCGTTGTTGCCGCAGCGTCCGATGGGACCTCATCCGCAAGCTCGGCGGCGGCCGTTGCCAGCGCCGCACTCAGCGCATCCGCAAATTCGGCCGGCGCAGCGCTGGCGTCCCGCGGCGCCGCAGGCTGCTGCTCGATAGGCGCATCCACCGCGGACGGCGCAGCGGACGAGCAGAGTGCTGCCCACTTTGTCTTGTACGCGAGCAGGGGCCGGATGGCCTCGTCCTCCATAAAGTCGGCACTGACCAGACACCCAATGTCAAGGTTAGGCTAGCACGACTGTAAGCGTCGCGCTGTCCGCCCATGCACACCCTTAGGCTGCGGCCGCACATGTAGTGGTCCTCGTTAAATTGGGCGTCTTCGCGCTCCAGCCGCAGGCGGCGGCGCTCGACAATGTTGTGGGCCTCAGGGTCCGGGAAGTCCACAATGAGCGCCGCTTCGTCCCGCAAGGGCCCGAAGAAGCCGCGGTAGCCGCCGTTGAATCCAATACCCAACGCCTCGTCCGCAGTCTATATGGAACACTCCAGTGGAAGGCGCCGCAGAGTCAGTGCCATCTTGCCCACTTGGGTGTCCGAGGCACAACCCAACCGTACAGTGGTCGAAACCGCAGGCGGTTCCGTGGGCACTTGCTGAAACAGCTCCCAGTCTTCCTCGTCGTCCTCGTCCTCGTTGTCCCCGGCATCTGAGAGCACGCCGCACGTTTTCTTCGGGGCCACCGCTCTTCACCGTCAGGTCCAGCTCCATGCTCCCATGGTGGTGTACGACCTGAGTCCGCACCGTCGCCGACGATCTCGATGTTAGGCCTCGTGGGCTTGGCGGCGCGCGTCGCCAGGAGTGTCGTGAGCATGTCCAGGTCGGGAAAATCCTCGCCGGGCACGGCCTTGGGGATGGTGACGAGGAGGTGGCCGGTGGAGGCGTCGTAGCTGGCCTTCTCACGGCCGTCCTCCACGACGCGGCCGGGGAAGGTGAGGCGGAGAAAGTATGGCCGGACGTAGCAGTGGAAGCGGTCGCCATCAATGGTGAACTCGGCCTCGGTGGCCTTGACGTACGGCGTGTACATGTTGACGTAGACGAAGTCCGCGTCCTGGCGGACGGTGAACTTGGGAGTGATCATAATGGCTCCGTTGCCTGGCCGCGACGCCAGTTCCTCGCTCTTTGCACACGGTTTGCTTCTCGGGCGCCGTCCTAAACGAACGGACAGCAACACCAGTCGTAATCCGTCCACCTGGCTAGCTTGACCTTTCCCTTGGTCTTCGTTGTGCCAAGCCTCGCCCACTTCCACTTCTTCGGTTACAGCACAGCTTGGGGTAGTCGTCGCTCTGCGGCGCCGCCGGTACGATCAAACCCCTTCCTTATTCGAACCTTATCTTAATGCGGCAGACCTATACTTCTCCTCTTTTTGCACGTCAGCCTTGCCGCGCGGCCTCCACCAGCGCCTTTCCGCGACCTCCGCCTCGCTCGTGAGTGCGCACGTGCGTCGTCGTATCGGCCGCCGCCGTTACGTACTGAAGCGCCGTTTTCCGAGTGGCGCTGCGCTATATCAGCCCTTTGCCCCAATATAAGACTATCAGCTGAGGACCCACAGCGCTGTCCGAACGGTACCGTGAGGGACCTCCGCAAGGGAGATTGGCACCGAAACGCACTCTTGAGCCGACCTCGTATGCCTACGCAGTGCATGATCAAAGGTAAGCTGCGCTTGTACCGGGGCATATGTACAATCAAGGCTGTACAGAATACAGTATAACTCGTCTAATGGCGCGATGTCTTCTCGTAGTAGTGTGGTCTGCCGTTCAAACCAAGGCTTTCAATGCCGCCCTGCCGTGAATCAGCAACCTCATGGATGAACCCAGCAACGTTCGCGTTGGGTACGTACGCCAACTCGGTGAGCCACAGGGGATCAATGGCCATCACTTCGCGAATGAACACCTTGCTCGTCTCCACGGCTGTGGGTTCAGGCATCATGCGTCGGCGGGATCGCCCAAAAAATTTGGCGTGGTGCTTCAACTTAACTCCGCCGTGTCACGGAGCTTCGTACCTTCGTGGTAGATGACCCACTGCGGCAGCGGCAGGACTTTGAACAGCACCGACGTCGGGTGCACGTGCACAGGCACTGCGTCGCGCACGGTACGATACGAGGCGCCGTCGATGTGGAGCCGCGCGGCGTGGGCAAAGTAGCCCGACACGAAGCACCGGCGAATGGCGGTGTGGTCGCGGCCGCACGACACCATCGGCACGTTGAAGCTGGCGACCAAGCAAGCCGGGCAATGCGATTTACCCGTCGTCAGCGCCAACCGGCTACCACTCGGATACACTGACACTCGCGGCAACCGTACCGCTGCAGGTAGCGGACGAGCTGCCGCCGCACGGCCACGGCACGCGTGAGTGCGCGGTAGTTAATGAACCGGTTGCGGCACCACTTGATCTTGTCCTTGGCCTCCATAAACGCCGTGTACACTGGGTGACCAGACGTGACGATCATGGGGTGGGAAAACTGTTTAGGAGCGTCCCATTAGCCAATGCCCAAAAGGCTAGGATGTACCGTTGTAGAGGGTCAGGTGATCGCCTTCCTTCACGGCAAACCTGATGTGCTCTTCAGCGGCCTCCTTGCGCATTTTAGCGGGCACAATGAAAACGTTCTGCTGGCCCCAGCTTGCATCAAATCGAGTATGGTCTCGTTAATGAACTGTCACATCTACCTAGCAGTACTCTGGATGGGGGCATACCTGCACCGACAGCATGGCAGCAATAGTGGCCACCTCCTCGCTACAGCCAAAGGTACCAGACGCGAGCAGCTGCGTGGACGTTCGCAGGCGAAAAAGTGGCCGCATATTCTCAATGAATCCACCGACCATTGTCTCACGTTGAGCGTGGTTAGAATGAAGTTACCGTTTTGCTCAGCATCGGGTCAACGGGGAACTCAGCCATCTGCATCCCCAACGGCTGCGTCAGTTGGCCTTGCTCGTCCAGTGCACCTTGCGAGAACAACAACTGCGTGGTACCAGCATGTCGGAACGCCCCAGCGGCGCTCAGTTCATACAATATCCTGCTAGGAGGTTTGGTTCTGCCAAAGCACGTACCTCCAACGCGCGTATCATCAGCTGCGCGGGCGGGGAGGTCATAAAATCAAACTTGGCGACATTGTCGATGCCCAGCGCCTTCAGCTGCAGCACCAGCGCGGCGAGGTTGCTCCTGTAGCTTGACCACCAGTACTCGACATGCGTCAAAGCACAATTAGCGCGAGTCATCATCACGAGAAAGGCATGATATTGCCGGACCGTTGAATCTCGGGCGGCGTGTTATTCGCCAAGGCCAGGTAGCTGTCCTCCGTGTACAGGCGGTACGACTTGCCCGCGCGCACGCGGCCCGCGCGACCTGACCTTGCACAAACTTGGTAACACCGGGCGTTCAACGTGAGCGCGGCACCCAACTCTCACCTGACGTGCCGCCCGGTAATACCGCTGCGCTGCTGCGCGGACGCTTTGGACACCGGCGTCACGACCAGCCTGTCAATGCCCGTTTTGATGCTGTAGCTGCGAATCTGTCGCGAGCAGCACCGCGTCACAGGCGCACACATGTCAAGCGACCACTCTACTAGCCGATTCTCGCATGCGGCGCGGTCTGACCTTGACGAAGCCGCTGTCCACAACGTAAACGATACCGTCGATGGTGATGGACGACTCGGCAATGTTGGTCGCCACCACGACCTTGCGGTAGCCGCGCGGCGCAGGCTCAAAGACCTGTCGACCATTCGCACGATTAGCAAAATCATACCAGCTAAAGCTCAGTACGTAAAATCGTTCGCATGACCTGATTCACAGCGTTGTTCTTACGCGCAGTTGCTCCTCCGACGACAGCCCGGCATAGATGGGCACGGCCAGCATTTGCCACGCCCCCGGTTTCCTGAAGGATTCACAGTTATCTACGCAGAATTAGAAGGGTCAGACATGGCCCTGTGCTGCTCGGGCCCTCCGACCGCGCCGGCCGTACGCAGGCGCCGAGTCGTTCAGCTGCGACACCAGGTTCTCCACCTCTTCCTGGCCCGTCATGAACACCAGAATGTCGCCGCCCGGCTCCTGTGGTTACATACCACGCATTCAGGAGTTGACGTTGCGGGTCAGCGACGAGCGCGATCGTCCAGTGCAGCGCGGGCCGCCAGAAAAACCCACCTTGGTGTGAATGTCCATGACAGTCTTGCGTGCCGCCTCCACGTAGTCGGAACAGGGCTCCTCCAGATAGTGGATATCTGCAAACGCCAGCCTCTCAGCGGAAGCGGAGCGGCACCATCGTCAGTGTGGCTCTTCTGCAAAAGCTGCTTCGGCGTCGCCCTGAAGAGAACGGACCCACAGGAAATGTGCGGCCTTCCACGGAGAGCAGGGCCACCGTCAAGGGCGGCTCGTCCACCGAGCCGCCGCCCGACCGAAAATACTCGGCGAACGTCTCGGCGTCCATCGTGGCGGACGACACCACGAGTTTGAGGTCCGGCCGCCTCCGCAGCACCCTGCACAAGCACGGGCAAAGCGCGCAGGCGGAGCGTGTTAACGATGGTCACGCCTGCCGAGCGCGCAGCAGACGCATCGTTCAATACTTTTTCAGCAGGCCGATCAAGAGGTCCGTCGACAGCGAGCGCTCGTGGGCCTCGTCCAGCATGACGACCGAGTACGATAGCAGGAGCGGGTCTAGCATCATCTCGCGGATGAGCATGCCGTCCGTCATGTACTTGATGCGCGTCGTCCCGGGCGTCCACATGTCGTCAAACCGAATCGCATAACCAACCTGCCAGTCATTCGACAGCCAAGGCGATAGCGTGCGTTTCAGGCGCACCGGTCCTGCCAAGTCCACAATAGGTGAGGCCGCACCTCGCGGCCAAGCTTCACGGCCATTTCGTCGGCAACACGTGAGGCCACCGACGTGGCGGCCACGCGACGGGGCTGTGTGCACGCCACTATTTTGCCGTCCAGGGTCCAGCCGGCTTCGTCGAGGTACTGGGGAATCTCTATGGAAATCCCAACAAGTGAAACTGAACCTTTAGCGGCGTTAGCCACGCGTATCATAGCGTTTGAAAGCCGCGAGTCGCTTCGGTAAAGATCCGTACGGGTCGTCTTGCCGCTGCCCGTCTGACCCACAATGATCACGACCGCGTTGTTGTCGATGGCGTACAGAATTTGCCGGCCTGCCATCGAGAGAAGTTGAGGCAGCGAGCAGCTAGCCGTCAGCTAACGAAGCGCTGAAGCGTTCGGCGGGGCATTGGGCGCACGAAGCTGAAAGATGGGCAGCCGCTCCCGCTGCTGCGACAGCGACAGCGAACCGTGCGGGTTGTAGGCCACCACGTGGACCTCGTCGGCCGACGTCCTGTCCAAGTCGCTGCCTGGAGGGCGCCACGCAAGGCGTTGTCGCTCGTGCGCTCCCGCCATCAGCCACCCAAAACCAACATACCAGCGGTCCATCCCATGAACTACCCTGCTCCTCAGCCGTACCAGGGGCGACCGTGCCCGGTTTCCAGAAAGCCATCGCCGACGCAGGTCCAGCCGCCGACGCGCGGCTGCCGGTGTTGGGGGGGCGTCAGGCTGTCGTTCTGGATGACGTCATATATTATGACGTCACTTGGTTATGGTGCAGAGACGAGCCGAAGCTGCTTTCAGACGTTCGTTTGGGCGGTAAATTTTGGCGCGAAAGTATCCGGCTGGCGGGCCTGAGCGAGATCCTAGCGGCGTTGCGGTCGTCTAGCTGCGGGCACGGAGTCGGCCTGGCGCGCGGAAAGGAAGCCCCTGTGGCCTCGCTGTAGCGCCGGGTGCGACACAAACGGCCGTCTGTGGCCGGGCGGGCTCGCGCCCGCCATGGCGGCCGTGGCCGATGGACCGAAGGCCATCATGCCTTCGGCTGACACAGCCGAACCCTTGAGCCAGCGGGAAGGCCAAGTAGCCGACGGCCCAGGTGGCCGAGGACCGCTGGCACCGCCGCTGTCGCCTCGGCCGGACCAGATGCGGTCCGCACCGGCTCAGGCGCCCCGGACACCGAGCACTCCAGTGCAGCCCGTGGCAAGAACGAGCTCGCAGGGCGCTGCAGCCCCATCGCCCCCCGGCCCGCCGGGCCTGGTGGACGAGATGGTGTTACTCTTTCAATCGTTGAGCGTCGCCGATCCAGCCAGCGGCCACCCCGACACCGTCTGTGATGCGCTGCGTGCCAAGCAGGCGGTGCTGCTGGAGCTGGACACGCGCACGTTGGCGCTCCTGCGGGATCACCCCACGTACGATTGCTCCGAGTGCCGGTTCTAGCAAGCTGTGGACAGCTTCGCTGGTGCTCACCGCCTCTGGATACGGCCTTTCTTTAGCGTTGGAGGAGTTGCACAGGGTCAAGGAGGCCACACCCGACCTCCACGCTGCCCTGGTCGCCCGCTGCCAGCGGCCGCGAGACCGCCAACCCGCCGGCATGCCACCGCTGCCGCACGCGGACCACATTGATCCGTTTGACCAGACGACCGGTGAGCTGCTCGCCCGTGTTTCCAACTCGGTCGCGGTCGGAAGGGATGTAATCCCAGCAGCGTGACAGTGTCTTGGGTGGCTGGTCTGGTGTATAGATTCGAGCACGGGCATGGGTCGGCCGCTGCGCGAGTTTCACAGTTTTCAACGCGCCCGTGATGCCTTCTTTGCCATCCTACGCATGACCGAGGGCCGCGTGGAACGGAGCGCGGCGCAGCGGAAGACGTTCACGGCCAAGGTTCACGAGCTCTTTGCTGACTTGCTGGATGAGTGCCTCGACACGTTCGCCGCATTCTTCGTCAAGCAGCTGCTCAAGGGGTCGGCCACCGTGCACATCCTCGTACAAATTAGGTTGGACATTTGCTAACCATGCCGGATAACCGGCGCGCTCGCGTGCCAATTGCGGTTCCCAGCGCGGATCCGCGGCTGACCGTCTTGGAGCTGGACCGGCAGCTGACCGCCTCGGAGCGTACTCGCTTGTCCAACCTGGAACGCCGCCTCACGGGCGGGCCCGCCGAAGCAGACACGGTGCGTGGGCCGCGCGAGCATGGCTGAGCTATTGAGGTGGCTTTCCTCACCAATAGTATTGCCAGGAGTGATTGTTTGCTTGGTGTCCCCTAGCTGAGCTTGGGCGGCCGCAGTATGATTCCTGGAGGCGCCCGAGGGCCAACCGCGGGCACCTCCGCTGGCACGCCACCTGCCAATATCCATTTTGCGAGCGGACGCGAAAGTTTCTTTGCCGACTTTATCGCCGCAGCCGACAGTGCTCGCTTTAACGCCGCGCTCCATGTCGCCCTGCGCGACCGCATTCAAAGTACTTGCATCCCTGTGACCTTGCCGTTGCGTATGCACATGCACTGACTATGAATTGCCCGCGCAATACGTGCGTGGGAGGGGACAGCGTTGAGCAACTGGACAGCCGAGGTGGTCGACCTGTGGACCGACGGCATGGCCGTCGAGCGCATCCTGCAGCTCAAGCTGTTGGCGAAGGTATGTAAAACCGGATTGGACTAGTAAGGCTGATAGCAAAGTCGCTCACCGCAGCAATCACTTCTGTTTCGGTATTGGCGTGCCAGTTTCTGGCGTTTGTGCATTTTGGCCCGTACTGGAGCGATGCCGCGGACGTGGGCGCAGCTGGGCCGACGCGCCGCGCCCGTGCTACATCGGCCTCCCTGATGGAGTATGTGCGAGTGATTGGAGCGGTCATGTGGCGGACGAATGCGATGATGCGAGGCTAACCGCGGTATAAGTCACGGTGTCAGCTATGGCCCCGCAGCCTGCTGGAAGACGTTCGAGCGGAGCACTACATGCGCATCGCCAGCAAACTCGGATACTCCGTAGCAGCGGTAATATGGATTGCCGAGCTGTTACGCGGCGCCCCCACCCCCATGGTGGCAGCCCTGTAAGGGAGCCACACGCTTTTGGTCTTCGCCAATCTATTCGGAAGCTTACCCGCCAAACGTTCCACGAGTTCGCTGGGTGGATTACGCGCACCCATCAGCGCCACGTTGCCGTCGGCGCAGCCGCTGTTGGCGGCTCTGCAGGCCGCGCTGGAGCGCGCTCGGTCGCAGTTGGCGGCGTCGCCGGCGACAGTCGGAACCGCTGCGCCAACCAGGCCATCCGGTGGGCCCAACGAGCATGCACCGATGGCGGCCCGGACGGCCATGGTTCAGGTAGTCCTGCTGGAGGAAGTGTTCCGCGCCCTATGGCCAACGAGCAGTGGCGATAAAACTACCTTCGACAGCACATTGGCGGCCGCAGCGCCGCCCATCGCTGGTTCCATCCGGCACCCGCGTACGCTTCCTGCCATCGGTAATTTACTGCCAGTCTGTATGTCCGCTTGACAGTACCTTTACCTACTGATGCGTTCGTGAAACTCGCGCCACTGATTGCCGTGCGACTCAGATGGCGATGCCGACATATTTGACGACAGCCTTCTCCCCCACCTCGTTCCGAGCCTCAGCCGACTGGCGACCGCGCTGACGCCCGCGGTGACCGCCGCGCCTGCACCACCACAGCCCGCTGCCAGTCCTGGTCGTCCGGAACAAGGTATGTGCTCGTTGACGTGGAATGAAGAAGGCTGGAATTGACGCCCGCTAAAAGAAGAGCACGCCGCGATCGCTCCCGCTCCGGGGGCAATAGATATGCGGCGCCGCGTCATGCGCCGGGTGCAACCGGCCCTTGCCGTCGAACCGGCCGTGGCGTCGCCGCAGGACGAGCTCATGTCGTGGTTCATCCTGCAGTACCCGGCCCAGCGCGAGATCGTGGAGCTCGTCGTGCAGCGCGTTCTGGCCGGCGCGGTGGACGGCCTTCTGAGCCTCGCTGAGGTGCGGCAGCGTCTCAGGACTTGCTCACAGTGCGATGCAATACATTTGCGTGGATTGACGCGAGGTTGTCGAATCCTGCTGTTGCAACTACTTTTCCGCGCAGGCCCAGGTAGTGCCCGCCATTCTGGCCATGACGTGGCCCGGGAACGAGGTAGGCCGGCGATGGTTGCAGCTCACGCGCAGGACAGGCACTAATCCGATGCGCGTCCAGCCAGTTTTTGTGCACTTTAATCAGGAGGAGCAGGCAACGGCGGCCACGGAGAGGGCCTTGGAGCAGGTTCAACAGACGACGGTGAGCTTGGTCCTGTCGGAGTGTACCCCGCGCATATTGCACGCCGTGCAGCTCCTGCTGCCGCCCTCGACGCCGGAGCCGGTGGTCACCAACACTTTGGCATTTGCGCGGCAGTGCGCCAACCGCGACGCCGCCACGGCTGTGACCAAGCGGCTGCGCGAGACCGGAAATGCCTTGACCGGCCGCTTCGCGAAGGCGTTTACCGCGGCCGCGCCCCGTCAACCACCGCCCGCCGCCACCGAAGCAGCGCACAACCGCGCCGATGACGCCACGGCGGCCGTCCGCACCGCTGCCGCCCGATTACGCAGCTGCCTGCGCCAACTGGACGACAGCACTAGCAAGGCCGATGCTGCGCCGGAGGGTGTTTATACTCCAGCGTCGCACGTCTTCGTATGTGCCACCGTCGAGGCTGCCCTGAGTTGGGTATCTCCCCGCATGCGTGCAACGATGAATTTCGGTTGAACATTGTGCTGACAGCGTGGATGATTATAGGCCTCGTGAGACCCGACGACAGCTGGAGCGCCACCCTGGCTTAACCACGGGCAAGCTCCTCGTTGGCCCCCTCCTCATGTGCCTGAGCTGGCTCATCCCGTCAGAGCTCGTGGCGGAGGCGGCGGAGGCGACAATGACCGAACGCGCGGCCCCGTCGCTGACGGCGCGGTTCATGCGCGCTGTCCGGCAGCTGTTCCCGGCTGACGTGCCATGCCCACTCGACCCCTATCTGCACGGCACACCGGTTCACCCCGCCGTGATCGAAAGCGCCGTGGCACATTTATTGGCCTCGGTCCGGAGTGCATAAAGCCGCTGTACACTTGTACATAATCAAGAGCTGTACAGCACTGTACACTATCACACACCGCTCTCCGCGCGGCGGACCAGCCGCCGCCGTGGTGCTCTTGGCGGGGTCGCTGCGGCAGGGCCGTCATTGAAGAGCCGGTCCGCCAAGGCGGCGCTAGTCGTGGGCCGCACGACGCGGCCACGGTCCGCGAGGCCCTCGTCGTCCGAGTCGTCATCGTCCAGCTTGTCGTCGCTGGCGCCGTCGTCGACGATGAAGCCGCTCAGGTCCGTCGAGTCGCTCTCGGCGTCGTCGGCCGCGTCAGGCCCGCCGCGCGACATACGGCGCTTGTGTGCCGGTGTCATTGACGCGCTGGTGTCAGACCACAACACGTCGCCGCTGTCGGAGCATTCCTCCGCATGGGCCTGCGGACGAGCCGATGTGTGCGGCGAGGGGGGCCGGCGACCGCGAATCACCATGCTGCAGACAAGCAATAGGTCGCGCAGCGTCGAAAGGGGTTGGTAAGCTGTATTAACCCACCACAACAGCCGGGCAAGCGCAAAACGTACGTGTAGATGCGGCCAGGTGACAGCGGCAAGCCCAGCGCGAGGCGCTGGAGCGTAGGCGACGGCGCCAGCAGGGACTGGCGGTACAGATGCTGGTCGCCCGCGGGCGTGGCGTCGTCGCCGTCCGTTACAAAACTGGTGCATATGGGGGGCCCTCGCTGGCTATCGCACAGTCGCCGCTTAGCGGATTTACCTGCAACGCAAACGCAACCTACGGCCTGCCGCTGTGTACCTGCTGCTGGTGCCATCGTCGTCATCATCTTCGTCATCGTCCAGCCCGTCGTCCTCCTCCTCGCCGTCGTCTTCGCCCGACAGCTCCGCTTCGGCGTCCAAAAATATGGCCGCCGCGGCCGAGAGCACGCGGCGCCGCCGCTGCCGCCGCTTGGCTGGCCGCGTCGGCGTCGCCGGCGGAGGCATCGGTTGCGATGGGCGGGCGGCTGTTGTCTCTGCCAGCTCTGTTGCCTTGCTTGGTCCGGTCGGCGCCGAAGCCGTCACCGTCGGCGGCTGCAGCAGAACTGGCGGCCGCGGGGTGGGAGCACCGCCTTCCAACAAGGCGCCTTGCGCAACGCCCGTAGGCCGAGCGCGCTTGAGTGACAATCGCCCCGCCGCATCCTGCCTGCTGCCGCGGGCCAGGAGGTCGACCGCGGGGGATGGGAAGGCGCTGTTTGTCACGTTGCTGTCCGGAGCGTTGGCGGGCGGGCCAGACGGCCGCGGCAGCGACGGTGGCGGCGATGGAAACGCGGCATCGAGCACGAGCCTTTTGGCCACCGCAGGATACGCGAGTGCGGGTGCGGCGGTGGCCGTCGCCGCCGCCGCCGCTGCCGCCACCGCCACCGCCGCCACTGCCGCTGGCGACATTGGGACGATCGGCATGGTCGCCCGGTCGGGCGCCGTCGCTGACGGCGGAGTCGGTGGCACCGTCATGGGTGTCGGTAGATGCCTAGCCACGGTGTAAGGAGGCGCAGCGTTAGGCAGCGGCGCGGGTGTCGGCGCCCCGTCGTCCTCAGAGTCTGACGACAGCAACAGGTGCGTGTTTTGCACCGCTGATTACGGCCCACATCCCAACGCAGATACCACGCGCGCACTCGTTTAGTAATGCCGTAAAAGTTTCCCACCTGTGAAAAAATAGACCAGAAGGCCTACCTTGCTTCTCCAGCAGGTCGATGCTGTCCAAGAACCCGGGCATGTCCTCGAACGTGTCCTCGTCCACGTCCACCAGCGCCGGCGCCGGCGCTGGCGCACTCGTGCGTGTAGGCGAGGGGAGGACCAACGCGTGCGCCGGCACAGTTGGCGGTAGCGGCCGTGGCAGGTGCGGCGCGGACGGTACGACAGCAGCGGCGGGCGGTACGACACCAGCGGCGGGCCGTACGACAGCAGCGGCGTGCGGTACGACAGCAGCGGCGGGCGGTACGACAGCAGCGGCGTGCGGTACGACAGCAGCGACGGGCGGTAACGACGGCGGCGCAGGTGTCATCATTAGCGAATCAGGCACCTGCAAAATCATCAGGTCGTCGTCGTCCATGGCGTCGAGCGGATCGTCGACGACGAGAAAGCCGGCCGTCGGTGATACAACGGGCACAGCTGGTCCGACAGCCGCGGGGCGCCCGCTGGACGAAGCGGCGGCCGGGGCGTGCGCGTCTCCCATGCTGGCCGCCATCGCGTTGTCATCGTCGAAGAGCATCGCCGCCGCGTCAAGCAAGTCGTCGTCGTCCAACACGACGGGCGACCGCGAGCTCGGGCCGGGCTTGGCCGGCATGCTCATATGGTCCACCGATGCCTCTCCATGCTCGGCGGACAGCCATCCGTCGTCCCAGCGCTCCGACGCGAGCCGCTCGAGTACGTCCGCCTCGGACAGCGTGCACTGCTGCATCCACCACGCCAGTGGGTCCGGCCACGCTGACGTGACCGGCGCGGTAAACAGCGCCAGCAGCGTGTCCAGCGCAGGGGACGCGCCGTCGGGGGCCGGGACGCCGTCGCTGCCGATGTCCAGTGGCGCAGGCGACTCGAACGTCGGCTCGCGGAGGGTGGGGCTCTCTGGACAGCCTGCGACATCGTTCTTGCAGGCGGCCTGCAGCACACCTTTAACGACAATGGTGCGTGTGGTGTAAGCCCACTCAAGTTCGCGCGCCCCACGTAACCAGTGCACGTGCTTACATTAAAAAACGGCGGCGGCGACGCCGGGGCCACCAGCTGCAAGTCCGTCCATGCCGTAGAGTCCAGCTCACCAGCGGCATGCATGCTGCGCACGCGGATGTCCCAGGCCGCAGCATTGGCCTCGGTCGTGCCGTGCATGGTGCGCAGCAGCTCCAAGTAGCCCCGGCACCTCTCGGAATGTGCGATGGCCACATAGGGAGACGGCATCACGTCGCCAAACGGCACATCGGGCCGCGCGGCGCTCACAAACCCGGACACCGCGCCGGTGCTATCAGCAGGCATGCCGGTGGCCGCCCACGCGCGCAGCTGCTCCTCCTGCACGTCGTCCAGCTGGAACAGACCGGCCCATTCGCGCAGGCCCTGGCTGGACAGGAACGGCCCGTCGAACCTGGTCCAGCAATTGCAATCATGGCCTGGAGCGCGTCCGCGTTAAGACGTGGAAGTCTAACAAGATGACCAACGGCCCATCGCCACAGCCACACCGTACCCGTCAGGCACGCGCCGCCCTTGCCGTGACTTGGCGCCGGCGCGCCCGGCGTCGTCATCGCCGCCATGCGTCGCGCCCGAAGGAGGCCCCAGCACAAGGTTGACCTGCAGTCGCTATCCCACGGCGCCACAGCTACACCAGCCCATTTAATAGACCAGTGTGGGTGGGCGCCATCGCGTCGCCGCAGAGGCGCCGCACCTTGAGCAGCTCGGGCTTGAAGTGGTCCGGCACCATGCGTGGGTTGTGCGGGTAGAACGCAAAATTTTTCGCCGCCGTCACTTTCTGTACAGACTTGACGACGCCTTGACTGCGCTTGAACAGCGCCTCCTCCTTGCCCTGGGTCATCAGCATGATGATGCGGCCCTGGAGGTTACTCCATCTACTGAAGCGGCGGGCGCGGGTGGCGAAGTCAGCCCTGCCGTGCGTGTTGC
>Ga0180215_1003189_pt1 | contig 15639 bp, 11 predicted proteins | sample eDN3rd37CBELigBY_FD_128871 | JGI IMG/M metagenome (GOLD analysis project Ga0180215, IMG submission 128871) | Enriched backyard soil microbial communities from Emeryville, California, USA - eDNA 3rd pass 37_C BE-Lig BY (version 2) (version 2) | ecosystem: Environmental > Terrestrial > Soil >...
ATGAGCTTGAGAAGCTTCCTGCCAAATACCCGATGTATAGCTTCTTAAGAAGCATCGGCTTCAGCAAGGCGGACATTATCGCGATTTCGGCGGGCCAGAAAAAAGGGCATTTGATTGGCGCTTCCGAGTTTACGAGCGACAATCCGCAGCTTGAGCTGACTCTTCATCACAACTATTACGATAATATGATGGACCGCATCCCGCGTCTCCGAGGAGGCAATGCGCATGTCTACAACATCGTCGTCGACAGCTCCGATGCCCATGCGGCAAGCAAGCTCATTTCGCTAGAGCAAGCAGACCGCATTGCAGCGGCGGGCTATCATTTCGGCGTGACGAGCAATGGAGCGATATCGACGGAGAATGGCGCTCTTCTCATCGAGAACAGCGCAATAACCGATGTTATCTATCCGCTTCGCAACAATCAGAAGGCGGACATCGACCCGCTCTATACAGGCAAAATAAAAGCGGTTAACGTCCGTTACAGCCTTGACGGCAATGCGTTCACCGGCGACAGCGACGCGCCTGACAGCCCGCTCGCCCCGCTCCCTGGCGAATCGCCTGCCTTCTCTTGGAACATTAGCGGCAATGAACTGCCTTACTTGTACGAGCCTGACGCGATTGACGGCTTGTCCGACCGGCTGACGGATGCCGGAGGAGCCGGAGCAGGCCAGATTTTCTGGAACACGGACAATTGGCTGCGTACGAGCGGTTATACCGGACCGATTGCAACCGAAACAAGCTCCCCTCCTACAGTAGTCGGCGGCCTGCGCGCGCTGCCGGGAGACGGTCAAATTACGCTGCGATGGGGAACGGTCGGCACAGCGTCAAGCTACTCCGTCTATGAAATTGATCCGGGCAGCTTAACCTATACGCTCGTCCAAGATGGAATAACAGGCTCGACGCATACCATCACCGGTCTGACCAACGGCACATCCTACGCCTTCGTAGTTAGAGCCGTAAATGCCTTTGGCGAAAGCTCTAACAGCTCCGCCGTCGTTAGCGTGCCGTTCGTGCTAGAGGCGCCAGGGTCTCCGCTGCTGCTTGCCACAAGCGGAAGCACCAAAATCATTTTGGACTGGGACGAAACGCCTTATACCGACTATTATATCGTGAAGCGTGCGACCGTCAGCGGCGGACCTTACGATACGATTGCGAGCCCTGTATTCGAGTCGAAATACGAGGATACATCCGCGCTCCTGAATACGGCCTACTATTATATCGTGATACCGGTCAATAGCGTTGGAGAAGGAAGCAGCTCGGAAGAGAGAGAAGCGGCGCTTATGGAACTGCACAATACCGACACCTTTGGCGTCCTGTTCCACGATACGTTCGATCAGGCTGACGCAGGAACGAAGCCGGAGGGCTACTTGATTCACGACTCTTCAGGCGCGGGAACGATCACAATCGCAGAGATTCCTGACAGCTCCAACAAGAGCCTTCAGTTCTTCGATGACCGGGCAGGCGTCGTGCAGGCCGACCGGCTGTTTGAACCGCAAACGGCGGTCGTTGCAGTCGAGTTCGACTTCATGCAGACGGTCAAAGCCAACTCGATCAAGGTGCTGCGGCTTGCTGCTTCAGGAGGCGAAGGCTCCACCTCCAACAATGTTGCGGCCGTAGCAATCGAAACGAATGGCGGCCATCTGGCCTATCGCACAAACGCAGGCTATGAGCCGATTTTGAACAATTACAGCGCAGGCACTTGGTACAACATTAAAATTGTCGCCGACATCGCCAAGCAAAAAGCCGATATCTATGTTGACGGAACGCTCGTCAAGGAGCAGGCTGCATTTTTCAGCCCAGTTGCCGATATTGCGATGATTCAATCCTTCACAGCGAACAACAACTCGGCGAATTACTACTATCTGGATAATATAAAAGTATTCGCTCCTGTAGAAGCGACAGCGCCGACTGGCCTTACAGCAGCAGGCACGGCCAATGATATTGCCCTCGCTTGGGATGCGGTACAGACTGCCGTCTTCTATCGGATCTATCGAAGCACCGGAGAGAACGGGCCATTTACGCTGTTGGCTGACAATATTAGAGCAACGCAATACAACGATACGAGCGCTGAGAGCGATACCGTCTACTATTACGCCGTAACGGCCGGCAACTTGCTGGGCGAGAGCGATTACTCCAATATTGCAAGCGGTAAGCGCAGCGCGACGGTCATCCCTCCAGGCGGCGGAGGCGGCATTCCTTCGTCCAATGTTTCGACATCGGAAGCAGGCGTTCATTTGAAGCCGGCTATTACGACCGGCACAACAGAGGATGGTCGCAGAACAGTACAAGGCGCTCCAGCTGCTGCTGATTGGACGAGAGCGATTCAGGCGATCGGCAGCGGGCCTGCCAGCCTATGGATCAGCTTGTCCGGGAACGCCGGCAATGCCGGCGCGGACATCACGGAGCTGAAGCTGAACGCCGCAGCGGTTCAAGAGGCGCTTGCTGCTAACGATAAAATTGTCCTTCATATCGGAAGCGATTACGGCTCCTACGAACTCCCGCTCCGCGCGCTCGACCTTGCGCCGATTCTTCAATCGCTCGGCGCCAAGCTTGAAGAGGCAACGCTGTCCATTACAATGGAAAAGCTGAGCGGCGCAGTCCGGTCCAAGCTGGAAGCCGATGCGGAAGAAGCGGGCCTATCGCTCATTAGCGATGCCGTCAGCTATTCCGTGACCGTTGACGCTAAGGGGCAATCTGTCCTCGTCACAGATTTTAGCGGTCTATATATTAACCGCACGCTTGCCCTGTCCCCAGGGGCCGATTCTGCTAAAGCAACTGGTGTCATCTATGACGCGGCTACAGGACAGTTCTCCTTCGTGCCGACTGTATTCGCTGCGGATAGCGGCGCCCTTGCCGCATCATTGAAGCGGTCAGGCAACAGCATTTACGCTGTAGTCGAAGCAACGCGGACATTTGACGATTTGCAGGGGCATTGGTCCAGGAACGAGGTTGAAAAGCTTGCTTCCAAGCTGCTCATTAACGGCACATCCGCACAATCCTTCACGCCGGACCGGCCGATTACGAGAGCGGAATTCGCTTCGCTGCTCGCGCGCGGGCTAGGCCTCGCCGACTCATCGGTTCGCGCCTTCAACGATGTGCCGGCTGATGCATGGCATGCCGGTTCGATCGGCGCTGCTTCAGCGGCAGGGCTGCTGCTTGGCTATGAGGACGGCAGCTTCCGTCCGAACGATGCCATTACGCGCGAAGCAATGGCAGTTATGATTGCGAGAGCGATTAAAGCGGCCGGCACGAATGCCGGAATGCCGAACAATACCGAAGTTTTAGCGCAATTTTCCGACTCCGCTGCCATTTCATCCTGGGCAAGAGAGGATGCTTCCATTGCCGTTCAAGCGGGCATTCTGAAGGGCAATGAAGCCAGCGCGTTCCAGCCGGGTAAATCGGCAAGCCGGGCCGAAGCCGCCGTTATGCTGGATAGGCTGCTTATCCATCTCAACTTTATTCAATAATAATGCTGCTGGTTTAATAAAGCTGGTTAAGGCTGCCGAAAGGATCGCATCGATTCCTTTCGGCAGCCTTTTTTTCTATTGCGAACATGCGCTGCAATTGATAGAATCGTGCTGGAAACATTTACAGATAGAGAGCTCTCAAACACTCTCGTGACGATGGAGGAATGAACGAATGGGGCAGCCGTATGATTTGCCGCTGGAGCAGCTTCGCGAATACAAGCCTGCGCTAACGAAGCGGGACGATTTTGACGCATTTTGGAACGAAACGCTGGAGGAGCTTGGCAAGGTTCCGGTTACATACGAGCGCATCAAGCTCGCTTATCCCGTGAAAGGAATTAGCGTCTATCAGGTGTTTTACCAAAGCTTCAACAATGCGCGCATTGAGGGGCTTCTTGCGCTGCCGGAGCAGGACGGACCGCTTCCCGGCATCGTATCTTACCACGGCTACAACTGGATTATTGACGGGGATGTGCACGAAACCGTTAATATGGGGTTGAAGGGCTATGCCGTTCTGAAAATGTTTTGCCGCGGACAGCACGGCGAAAGCACGGATAATCTCGTTTCGACGAACGGCCATGTAGCGGGCTGGATGGCGAAGGGCATTCAGAACCAATACGAATACTATTACCGGGGCGTATACATGGACGCTGTCCGGGCGATTGATGTGCTGGCCGCTATGCCTGAAGTAGATGCAAGCCGCATTGCGGTGACAGGAGGCAGCCAAGGCGGCGCGATTACGCTAGCCGCAGCTGCGCTTTCGCCGATTCCAAAGCTCGCGGTAGCCGATCATCCCTACTTGTCTCATTTTGAACGCGCTATCGATATTACGCCTAACGGGCCATACGGCGAGCTGAACGAATATTTCCGGCGCTATTCGGCAAGACCCGGCATCGAGGAAAAGGCCAAAGCGACGCTCACCTATTTCGATATTATGAATCTTGCGCCGCGCATCAAATGCCACTCCTGGCTTACAATCGGCCTAATCGATACGATAACGCCTCCGTCGACCGTCTTTGCCGCCTATAACCATATTAGCGCCAGCAAGGACATCGCGGTATACCGCTATTTTGGACATGAGCTTGTGCCTGCCTCCATCACGGTAAGGCTTGGACTATTCATGGATTACTTGCAAAGCTGACAGCAAAAATAAAGACGGAGAGGACAATGTCCGCTCCGTCTTTTTCATCCTTAATGCTGAGTGTAGCCGGAATAGCTTGCCGATTGATTATTGATGTTCGAGAACGCAGGATTATGCTGGATCGAAGAGCTCGCTATCTGATTGCACAAGCCTGAAATTTGATTAAGCTGCTGCATGCATTTTTGATGCCCTTGCAGTGCCGTTTGAATGACTTGAGCCGCGTGCTGCTCGCGCTGAGCAATTTGCTGCAAGGTTGCCGCGTTGTTCTGCTCCTGCTGAAGCAGCTGCTGATATTGCATCGTTGCCTGCTGCGTTTGTTGCGCTATTTGCTGGACAATTTGCTCCACTTGAGAGAGCTGCTGCGAAATGCTGCCGGCTTGAAATTGATTGAACTGATTCATTGTAGTCCCTCCAAAGGTTGTTTTTTAATCGGACCTGACTAGTATGAATCTGAAGCATGGAAGCTATTCAATAATTTGGCGTTAACCCTGATATTGCTTAAGCATATCCATTTTTTGCACCCATGCGGCATCGCTTATGCACACTTTATACGTCTCAGGATTCAGCTTGCGCTTATGCTGCGACCAGAACAGCTCGAGCTGTTCCGCATGATAAGCGCGAATTCGCTCAATTGCCGGCAGCGTATAGACGAGCTCGCCGTTTTTATAAATGGTCTTCAGCAGTGGAATAGCCTCATAATTTTCGATAAATTTATACAAGTACGTATGCGTTGGATCGAACAGCTTAATCCGTTCGCCGCGCAGAACATGCTCCTCTCCGCGCAGCGTAATATAATCGGCTTCGGACATGCCGGTTTGTTTATTAATAAGGCGATATACATCCTTGAAGCCAGGCGTCGTGACCTTCTCCGGATTGCCCGATATTTTAATGACCGGCACATAATCGCCGTCCTTCTCGCGGGCAACGAGCTTGTATACGCCTCCTAGCGACGGCTGGTCCGCCGATGTAATCAACTGCGTGCCTACACCCCAAATATCGATTCGAGCGCCCTGCGCCTTCAGGTTGAACATAATATTTTCGTCCAGGTCGTTCGAAGCAACGATCTTCACATACTTCAGACCTGCATCATCGAGCATTTTGCGGGCTTCTTGCGACAGATAAGCAAGGTCGCCGCTGTCCAGCCGGATGCCGTCCATCCGCTTGCCCTGCGCCTCAAGCAGCTTGCCGATTTTGATCGCATTAGGGACGCCGCTTTTCAACGTATTGTACGTATCGACCAGCAGCGTTACCCCGTCAGGCAAAGCCTCCGCATATTTACGGAACGCTTCCTCCTCCGTATCATGGCCCTGCACCCACGAATGGGCATGCGTCCCTTTCGACGGTATGCCGAACAGCATGCCCGCCCGCATATTCGAGGTCGCATGGAAGCCAGCGATATAAGCCGCCCGTGCGCCCCAAATCGCCGCATCCGCCTCCTGTGCGCGCCGCGTGCCGAATTCCAGCAAAATATCGTCCGGCGCCACCTGTTTTATGCGCGACGCTTTTGTCGCGATCAACGTCTGGTAGTTGATAAAATTAAGAATCGCCGTTTCAATCAGCTGAGCCTCGAAAATACGCGCCTCGACGACAAGAAGCGGCTCGCTTGCAAATACCGGCGTGCCTTCCTCCGCCGCATAAAGGTTGCCTGTGAAGCGAAAAGCTTTCAGCTCCTCGAGAAATTCGGGCTTGTAATTCTCCTCCTGCTCACGAAGAAAGGCAATTTCTTCTTCTCCAAATCGAAGGCTCTCGATATAGTTCACGATCCGCTCTAGCCCGGCGAAGACAGCATAGCCATTGCCGAAGGGCAGCTTGCGGAAATAAACTTCAAATACGACGCGCTCATCCGCCGTTCCATGAATCCAGTGCGCATACATCATATTGATCTGATATTTGTCCGAATGAAGCGTCAGATTGCTTCCGTTCATCATACTCACTCCTTGCCCTTAACAACTGTCGCGCCAAGCACGTTAGGAAAATGCCCCAAAGCCCACTCATGGCCCTGCTCATTGAAGCTGGCCACCGCATCCTCATGCACGACTATGGCGTAGCCTTTGTTGTACGCGTCTACAGCAGTATGCAGGACGCAAATATCGGTGCACACGCCGACAAGATGCAGCTCCGTAATTCCCCGCTCCCGCAGCCGCAGCTCCAAATCCGTTCCGCAAAAGGCGCTGTATCTCGTTTTATCCATCCAGTAGATGCGCTCCTTATTGCTCTCGTACACATCCTTCAGCTTGCCGTAGAGCTCTCTTCCCTCCGTGCCCTCAATATTGTGGGGCGGGAACAGCCGGTGCTCTGGGTGATATTCATTGCCCAGCTCATGCAGGTCTACCGCCATTACGACAAACTCTCCGGCGTCAACAAACTCCTTGGTCAGCTCGGCAATTCGATTCTCGATCGCAATAGCGGGATCTCCGCAAGGCAGCTTGCCGTCGACAAAATCTACCGTGTAATCAATGACGATCAATGCTTTCATTTCGGGCACCATCCTTCATATTATTTTGCAAAGAAATTAACTATAAATAGACAGCTGCGGAACGCAGCCGGTAAACCGGTAAAGCTGAGCGGCCCGCTGCGAATAGCGGTTGGACATTTTGGGCAAGCCGTCCGGCGATCGGATCTCTTCAATAATTCCTTTTCTGCTCTTGGTCGAAGTAATTTTACGTATAAAATTTTTCTCCTCAAACGTCGGCACAACCGTCTGAATTACCTGATACAGCTCGCTAATTGTAAATTCCTCCGGAAGAAACTGCTTAGCGATTGTTGAGGCCATCATCTTATGCTGAATATGCGCTAACGCATCGCGCAGTATTTCATTGTGATCGAACGCCAGCTCCATACGGAGCGCTTCTTCTACCGTGAACAGCTTTACGTCAGCGGCATCGTCGGCAGCTCTGCGGTTCGCCAGCAGCTCCTCATTGACGAGCGCGCAGAACGCATGCGAGATGATCCAGCCTCGAGGATCTCTGCCCGGCTTGCTGTACACATTCAAATATTCAAAGTGTACGTCTGCAACGCCCGTCTCCTCTTCCAGCTCGCGCCTAGCGCTCTCATAGATCGTCTCCGTATCCGTTGAGAAGCCGCCCGGCAGCGCCCATTGCCCGGCAAACGGCCAGCCTTTGCGCTGAATAAGGAGCACGCGAAGCTCACGGTTCGGAAGCGACTTCTTGCCGGTGTTTCTCTCTGTAGCCGTAATGGTGAAAATGACGATGTCGGCTGGAGCGCCATCCGGGGTCCGGTATTTGCCTGCATTGTAGTTTATTTCATTGCTTGTATCCTCATCCATTGCGACCGACAGCTCCTCCTTCATATTATCGATTTGATAATATCATTATGACATAATTAAATGAGTTGTCAAGGGGGCATGTAATGCTTTTTTGTATTGCACGAGCCCTGTTGCCTCAAAATCCGCTAAGCCTGAAAAATAAATCAGGCTGGTTCATTTACTTGAACCAGCCCTTCTCTTTTATGCGCGTTATCGCTTCTATACGGTTGCTTACATTCAGCTTATCCAAAATGACCGATATATAGTTGCGTACCGTCCCGGTCGTAATGAACAGCTCGCTCGCTATTTCCTTCGTATTTTTGCCGTCCGCGACAAGCCCCAGCACTTCGCGCTCGCGCTCGGTCAGCGGATTCTCTTCCTTGCCGTAAAACTCATCGACGAGCTCAGGCGCAAAAATCCGTTTGCCCGCCATAACGCTGCGAATCGAGCTAGCCAGCTCCTCGCTCGGCGTATCCTTCAGCAGATAACCGCTGACGCCAGCCTTTAGCGCTCGCTCAAAATAGCCGGACCTGGCAAAGGTCGTTAAAATCATGACTTTGCAATCCAGTCCCTTAAGCTCCTCCGCAGCCTCCAGCCCGCTTTTGGCCGGCATCTCGATATCCATAATGACGACATCCGGCCTGTGCTGGCGTACAAGCGCTATCGCTTCCTCTCCGTTGCCCGCCCGACCTACGACCGACATATCTTCCTCGAGATCAAGCAAAGAGGCGAGCGCGCCAAGCAGCAGCCGCTGATCCTCAGCTATAACAATTGAAATCATATGTCCGCAACTCCTTCCATTTGCTTCGTCATATTCGGCACTTTAATCGTAACGGCCGTCCCGCCGCCGGAACTGCTTGAGCTGACGGCCAAGCTGCCGTTAACGAATTCCAATCTCTCCTTCATACCGCGCAGGCCGTTTCCCCGCGCAGGCAAAGCTCTTTCGTTAAGAGCGGCTATTCCAACTCCGTCATCCTTCACTTTAAGAATAAATTCGGATGCTGTCGATTCCATCGTTATGCTGCACAAGGAAGCGCTGCTGTGCTTGACCACATTGTTGACCGCTTCCTTCAGGCACATGCCCGCGACATTCTCTGCAAGAAGCGACGTATTCATATGCTCCAGCTCGCCTTCAACGCTGCATTCAATGCCAGCGGCCTTCAATATTTGCCTTATGCGGAACAGTTCGTCCTCGAGCCTCGTTCCGCGCATTTCCGTTACCAGTTCGCGCACTTCCTTCAGCGCAGTCCGGGCAGTTGCCCTCACATCCTGCAACTCAGCCAGCGCGGCATCGGGATTGCTCGCTACCAGCTTGCCGGCAAGGTCGGTTTTCAACCCGATAAGCGACAGCTTCTGGCCAAGCGTATCATGCAGATCGCGGGCGATGCGCTGGCGCTCCTCCAGCTTCACCAGCTCCGATATCCGCTTATTCGCATCCTCCAGCTGCCCCTCAAGCTGGCCTTGCTTGATCTTATTGTAGGTGGTGAAAGGGAGCAGAATGACAGCGACCAAGCAGATCAAAATAAAAGGAAACTGCGTGAACAGCATCTTATTCTGCGTAACGAAGCCGTAGTTGATCGTTGCGACGGTCGTCAGCAGATGAATCGTATAGAGCGTGTAGAACCCTGCTTTATTTTGAATATTGCCGATAAAGAACGCCAAGAAAATAGCGAAATACACATAACTGAATAAAAGCGTCATCGCGATTGAGATGACAATTTGCCCGCCAGTCCACACATACACCTGCCAGCCTTTTGACTGAAACGAGCGCATATAGCAGAAGAAGAACATAATAATCATGACAATGCCTGATATAACCTCATAGGTAGAGGAGGACTGAAATATGAAATAGAAAGGCAGAATGCAAAATACAATCCACACGTACGGACTTAATCCGGTGCTTTTACTAAAAATTTGATACCACTTGTTCATAGACATGGTTCCTTTGCCATTTCGATTAGCCATATTTTGCTCCAAAAATGGAAAACGGCACAAGCATGTGTGCTTGGCCTATGACGTTTTCCTATATTTTAGCATAGTACGCTATGCATATGTCATTTATCTTAATGTCTATGAAGTCTTGCGCATCGGCATGGATTGGGATTCGCCAGTCTGCTCTTGCGCTCCGCCCATATTCATCACCTTGCGTTTCCCAAACGTAACGAAGCTCTTTGTCTTTTCGTCCCACAGCCTGAATTTCAATGATTTCAAGCTTGTTTTCAGCGTAATCGTTGTTGCCTTTTGGAGCGGAACCGTTGCATTATGCGCCTTCTCCAAATTGTAGTTCGGAACTCGCGGACTTAAATGGTGCACATGATGAAAGCCGATATTGCCTGTAATCCACTGCAGCACCTTTGGAAGCTTGTAGAACGAGCTGCCCTCAACGGCTGCTTTTACATAGCTCCACTCATCCTCGTGCTCAAAGTACGATTCCTCGAACTGATGCTGAACATAGAACAGCCAAATGCCAAGCAAGCCGGATACGAAGAAGATTGGTCCTTGAATCATAAGGAATGCTTGCCAGCCTACAGCCCAGCAGAGCAATGCGGACAGGCCGACAATTGAAGCATTAGTCAAATACGTATTCAAGCGCTCTTTGCGCTTTGCAGCTTTCCGATTGAAGCGATAGTCAATTAAGAATATCGCAATCGGGCCCAGTCCGAACATGACGATTGGATTTCGATAGACGCGGTACACGATTTTACGCCAGAGAGGAGCCGCTTCATATTCTTCCACCGTAAGCAGCCAAATATCGCCTACTCCACGCTTATCTAAATTGCTGCTTGTCGCATGATGCATAACATGCGTATATTTCCATTGTTCATAAGGAACGAATGTCAAAATGCCTGTAATCGTACCGACGATAGCATTTGCCCGTTTGCTTTTGAAGAATGACATATGGGTGCAATCATGAAAAATAATAAAGGTCCGAATGACAAAGCCTGCTGCAAGGATCGCAATCGGCAGCGTCAGCCAGTAAGATACCGATAAGCTCAAATATGCGCCATACCACAACGCAACCAATGGAACGAGTGTATTAATAAGCTGCCTTATACTAGCCTTCGTATCTACTTTCTCATAAGGCGCGACGTCCTTCTTCAACTGGGCTTGCTTCTCTCTTGACATTCCAGTCCTCCTCAACTAGCGTAAACGTCTGTTGCCGTCCTGCATCGGCAAAGCTCGTTTGGCGTTGAAATATAAGTCAAGTACAAGGTAAACTTATACGCTTATATTAAAAAAACGCTTATGCTACCTTCTATTGTAAAGAAGCGCCGTAACAGGCAGTAGTCATAAACGTCAATTATGGAGTATGACAAATGTCATGTTCATTGTTAAATATAGCTTAAATCGGCTATTTTTTTCTATTAATTAAGCCAAAAACAAGTTGCCGGGCTTGCAGCGGACGCAGCGCCTTCGGGTAACGCTTACTTCTCCTCCGCCGTCCCGCGTATGATCCAAGCGGCCGCCTGCGCCCGGGTGACCGGCTTTTGCGGCTCGATCCGCTTCGTTCCGCCGGTAAAAACAACATTGTAGAGCGTGTCGCTGCCGCCGGCAATGTAACGGGAGACGGTTCGTTCGTACAGCTTTCCGATATCGCCGGCATCCTCATATCCGATTATGCTTACGAAGCTGAACGGCCACGGGCTGTCATAGTCCACCCACAGCTTCGTTAGCTGTTCCCTCGTCAACGGCTCCTCTGCGCGGATCGTGCCGTCAGGAAAGCCGTTAATCAGGCCGTTTGCTTTAAGCGCCTCTATCGTCTCATACAGCGGGTGATCAGAAGCCAGATCGGAGAAGGATTGCTCCGCCGGACGATGCGGCTTCATATGCTTGGAATCGAACCGGTACATCCAGTCGATGAACTGGCCGCGCGTAATCGCTTCGTCAGGCAGGAAGCTGCCTTCCTTCAGCGCTTGAGGAACCGTAGCTATGAGCGCTTGGATATCCGCTTCAAACGGATGTGCGGCGATATCGTCCGCGCTTTCCGCCGCTGCCCCCTCCGGCTGACCCTTCTGCACCGTTACGGATACGTGACCTTCCTTGCCGCCAAAAACCGATTCCTTAAGGGAGCTGCTTAGCTCCATCGCTTGAACGATCCAATCGGCCGCCTCCGCGCGCGTCACCGGCTGCTTAGGCCGCAAATAGGCCGTTTTGCCGAACGCCTTCTGATAAGCTTCAAAATAGACAAAATGCGCCATCGGCTTTTTATACTCGGCAGCCGTCTCGTCTACATCCAGGTAAACGCTTGGCAGCAGCAGGCTGGGAGAGGTAAGCGAGTAATTCACCTCGAAGAAGGCTGCCCATATATCGGGCACCTCCTCCCTGAGCAATTTTTGCTCCAGATGCAGCCCGCCGTCAGCCGCCGGCTTGATCCAGCCATTAGCCGCATAGCCTTCATATAGGCTCGCCTGCTCATCTGTAGCCTTAATATCGGTGAAAACCGACCCGCTAGGCTGAACAGGCTCCGCCTTCCTATAGTCGGCACGTATAAGCCAATCCAAAAACTCCCCCCGAGTAATCGTTTCATTCGGCTGGAATTGCTCTCCATCGATCGTTAAAATACCAGCTGACATCAGCAGCGCAATAGACGCCTCGGCAGGATGTCCGCCAATATCCGTAATGGTCGCCTCAGCCGGCAGGCCGTCTTCTTCCTCTGCTCGTCCATCGCTGTCATCAGACGGCAGAGGGCTTTCTGTCGCCGTCGCTTCCGGAGAATCGGTTGCCGGCTGCTGGACAGGCTTCGCCTTGCCGAAGCAGCCAGTCAACAGGGCAGCAATAATCATCGCCGCAAGAGTTGCGGCGGCAGCCTTAAGCCATCCTTTCTGATGAAAATCTCTACTGTTCATTGCGTCTCTCCCCCTGCTGCCTAAATCGCTACAGCATTATTTTTCGGACCGGCTTCCGGCTTACATCAATCGCAAAGTGGCTGCTGCCAATGCTTCCAGCCGACCGCGCGGCCAGCTCTTCATCTACCGCAACAACCGATTCGAATACGACCTTATTGACAGCCTCCGCATAAAGCAGCGGCTTACCGTCTATCGGAAACGAAATAACCGTTCCCTCCCGCTCCCCGCCATTCCGGTCGACGACGCCCCTTACTGCAGCCTCGATCAGGCCTGCATTTTGAACATAGGCGTCATAGAGCCGGTCGCCATTGCGATCCGCTGTATACTGGCTCGCAAAATAAGTCTCCTTCACGACAAGCAGCCAATCGTCCGCCAATCGGAATCTGCCGCTGACAAGCTTGTCCGCAAGCTCTTGCCCCGAAATAAGCTCGCGCAATATTTCCTCCCTGGTCTTCTTTGGGGGAGGCGGCGGAGACTCTCCCTCCTCGTCCTCATCCGGCTCAGGCGGGTCAGGCTGGGCGTCATACAGCTCCTGAACCCGTTGCCTGAGCAAGGCGACATTTTCAGATACAGAGTCCTGCATATCCTTTTTAAACTCGGTTCGAAGCACATCGACCGCCGCCAGGGCAACTCCGTCCGCTATGTTTTGGGATTGCCGCTTTTCGACATACACGCTAAAAAAATAGAACAAAAAAATCGACGCCACAAACACAATTCCTAATAGAAATACGGTGAATATCGCCGTACTGCCGCGTTCATTCCTCCATATCGACTCTGTTAGACGCTTTTGCCGCTCCATATCTATCCCTCTCGCAGGCGAAAGCCAGCTGTCGCCTGAATGACATGTATGAGACTTATCCATTTCCCGTGTCAGAAAAAACGGTATGACACATAGACCAATACGACGACAAGCCCGGCTAACCGGACATATTTCGTTGCTCTGTCCTGAGCAAGCGTGTCGATAAGCAGCAAAATGGCGCAGACGCCCAGCACAGCCCAGCCTATATTCAATGCCGCATCATTGGTGAGCACGCCATACTGGACGCATAAGCTAAGCGAGAGAATGCCTAACGTAACGAGAATTCCCGCTATGAGAAGCAGCTTTTTCGTTTTCTGGGGATCCAGCCAGCTGCCGTCCTGCGCCGGCTGCTTCTTCTTTTTTTTCATCCGACTTACCTCCGTACGCAACCGAATTACTTCATAGCTGGAGCAGCCCTTCCGCTGCCTTTTGAAGGGTCTTGCGGCTGGAGCTGCTTATAATTGTCAGGATTAACTGACTGCTCCAGTAAGGAGCCCATGAAGAACGATTTCAACGCAATGAACTTCTCGAATTGCTTCTCATTCTCCTGCAGCATCGCAAGCTGTCTTTGCGAAATAACGCCCGATTGCAGCCACTCTCTTTGCTGCCGATTCAATTGGTCCGTCTTCGTCGTTAAAATAAGCATGAGCTGCTTGTTCGTAATCTGCTTAGGCCCGACTGTCACCGTGACCGAATCGCCGAAGCGGTTTTTAATATCCGTCGTCGTCAAGCCAGCCCCAATCTTCGTCCGTATCCCATACAACCAGCGGGATTGGAATAGACGCTGAACCGCCGGCCCAATAATAAACGCGCTCAGCATAGCGCTCGTAAGCGCCTTGCCCCAATCTTCCTTCTCCCCCTTGATCCGGTCAATGACGATGCTCTGCAAGCCGCCAACAACGAAATGGGTAGCTCGCTGAATAAATTTGCTCGATACCGCGCCCTTCAAAAGATCCACGGCTTTGCCGAACACGACGGCAGCCAGTACGGACTCAACGCCCATATACAGCAAATCTTTAGGGGTTGGCAGCGCTCCTTCTTCGAGCATGTGGGATGCCGTTAAAAATCCCATGCCAAGCACGAACTGGAAGCCGACTGATTTATTAAAGAGCCAGCTCTTCAAAAAGCCCGGCGTGCCGCGCACAGCCGCGCTAACAATGCCTCTGAAGCCGAGCGCCAGCCCACGGCCTGCTATTCCCTTTATGCCGCTCCATAGACTGGTCGCGCCGCGCCCAACTAAGCCTGCAAGCCCTCTTGCGCCGGATGAGCGGATAAACTCGAAAGCTGCCCGAGCCGCTCCGGCAACGCCTGCCTGCAAAATGCCAATTGTCGCAATCGCAGCCAGCGCGCTCACGCCAATTCCTTTCACAAAATCAAAGCTGTCGCCTGCAACAAAGGAATATACAACGCCAGCGATAATGCCTACGGCAAGCGCCGCAATCCATACAGGCGCGGATATCGCTACGCCTAACACAGCTGCTGCCAGCAATACGACGCCGACAACGGCCGCTGCGCCAATAATGCCAACGGCTAAGCCGCGGCCTAGCTTATTTAAAGTATCTGTCACCGCATCGCTGGTCACCCAATCGGCAAACCGGTCCCACCACGATCGGTTGTTCTTGGATTCGGCGCCAGACCCATTCCCCGCATCGGGATCGGATGCATGAGGATCGTTCGGATCGCCGCCTGACGCATTCTCGTTCGGATCGTCCACGTGAGGCGCGTTGGCGTTGCTGCCCGGCACATTTCTGTCGCCGTCCTCATCGCCCGGCTCCTTCGCATTCGGATCATCCGCATCGCCGCCGTTTGTCGAAGGCGGTTCTCCGCTCTCCGGCGACTGCGGTCCGCCTGGCCCGTTCGGATCGGCACTGCCGGAGTCACCCGGGCCGTTTCGATCTGTGCCGTCTGAACCCCCAGGTCCATTCGGATTCGTACCGCCCGGACTCCCAGGTCCGTTCGGGTCCGTGCCTCCCGGACTCCCAGGTCCGTTCGGGTCCGTACCGCCCGGACTCCCAGGTCTGTTCGGGTCCGTGCCTCCCGGACTCCCAGGTCCGTTCGGGTCCGTGCCTCCCGGACTCCCAGGTCCGTTCGGGTCCGTGCCTCCCGGACTCCCAGGTCCGTTC
>Ga0180215_1003190_pt1 | contig 15638 bp, 17 predicted proteins | sample eDN3rd37CBELigBY_FD_128871 | JGI IMG/M metagenome (GOLD analysis project Ga0180215, IMG submission 128871) | Enriched backyard soil microbial communities from Emeryville, California, USA - eDNA 3rd pass 37_C BE-Lig BY (version 2) (version 2) | ecosystem: Environmental > Terrestrial > Soil >...
CCCATGATTTTTTCGTCTCATAGACAGTAACTTGGCCCAGTTCTTGTTTCGCTTCAATGCAGGTTTTGTCGTCACCGCTCACCAGAACGACAGGAACCCCGTATCCGCCAAGGAGCAGCGCATCGACCCCGATCTCGCCGATCGGCTTCCCGTTGAGCTCCATCGACGCAATGGTCGCACTCGAGAAGGTATGGTCACGCGTGGCCCGCTCCGTTCCCGCCATCCCGTGGTACCCGATTAACAACGCCGCGTCGAACGAGGAATCGATTCCCGGGAAACGCTCTTGTATCGGACTTGATCCCATATAATACATCGCTCCAGGATGCAGCTGATCAATCAAGAAATTGAAGCCGGTTGCATGGATGTCCCGAACAATAATGTGCTCTGCTCCAGCTTCCAACAGTCCATCGACGACGGCATTCACCTCTTCGGTCAACAATTTGCGCCCTTCCTGATAGAACGGTTCGCCAACCCTCAGCTGCTCCGGCGTAATGATCCCCGCGATGCCCTCCATATCCACTGCAACATACACCTTCACTTTCAACCCTCCCTATTTGTTGAAAAAGTTACGATTTCATTATAATGCAAGCCGAAGCTGCCGACCATCGCAATGAGCAAATGCCGGCGCAATCGTTCAGATCAGGACGGCCGCTCCGGCATGAAGGCTTACATGATAAGTCCGCTGAACACCATCAGCAAATTCAACGCCATATGCCACAGCATTGCAGGGAGGATGCTCTTCGACTTGATGGTAACGCCTGCGAAGTACATCCCCCCGAGCGCGAAGGCTAAACAGATTCCAATCGGGTACCCGATCGTTAGATGAAACAAACCGAAGCCCAAGCTGGTAGCCGCCACGGCCCATCCTTCACCGATCTGCTCCGATAAGAGGCCTAACAATGTCCCTCTCCAAATCAACTCTTCTAAGAAAGCATTGATGACCGCAAATAACAGAGCGAACATCCAAAGCTCCTGAAAGCTATTCCATCCGCCTCGAAGCGTAAACGGGATGAAGGCGGCCGCATTCGCGGCAATGGCAATGATGAAGAATCGCTTTACGTTCGTCCTCCGCGCACCGCGCCAGATGAACGGGACGTGAACCGGGGCGTTCCAATCCGGTGTTCCCCAATACTTGAGAAGCGGGCGGCGTAACATCAGAGAGGCGGCGGCGAGCGGGATCCACACCAGTATCAACGATAACCGGTTCGCCAGCACGCGCAGCTCCTCCCCAGGGATCTCCGATATCCAACGAAAGCCCCATAAATATAGGAATATGCCGATTCCTACGCTGAATACAGTGACCGCGAGCCTCACTTTTTCCGACGCTTCCTCGACTTCTTCTTCGATTTTTTCGACCGTTTCGTAAAATATCCAATCGCGCCTTCAATCAGGCGTTCAAACGGAATTTTCTCAATGACCGCGGTCAGCGCATCAGCGGGTGCCGCTTGCTGCGCGTTCGGGTTCGCACTATCCTGGTTTTGCGCTTTCTCGAGCTCCTTCTGAATCCACTTTGCCTCTGAATCCGCAGCCGGCGCCGGGGATTCCGTCTCCGGAGACATGGCGCTCTGAACCGTAAGATCTTCCTCCTTATGCGGATGCTCCATTTTGAACCCTCCTATATTTGCATTCTTCATTATGCTTATGTTCCGCGCGGTTGCGCGGAATGGACAACTGCGGAAATCGCTTAAACAATATGCATGTACCCAACAGAGCGGGGTTCCCGTCACATATACTGAATTATTGCTAAGGCTATTAGCCAATTCTGTCCGAAGGGGTGAAGGAAGATGAGCAAGAGAGCGATGGGGTTTCTGGATAAAATGATGTTTATTTTCGGACTCATCTTGATCGGCGTCATTGCGTTTGTTCTTATGGCGGGCGTAATTGTCGCTTTGTTCCAATATTTCATTGAAAGACAGGGCGAAGCGGTGTCGCTTCATTCCGGCGAGGAGAACGCAATCGCGTTCGCCGGCTAATGCGGCGGAGCGTACCGCCTGTATAGGAGGTGAAGCCAGGTGTCCATGGCGCTCCAGGGTCTCATGATCGTTGTCGATGCGGTAAAGAAGGACTTCGCGCGCTTTGCGAACAGCTATGCAGACGCCGTGAAGAACGGCGCGCGGTCGGTTGCGCCGCAGCTCTTGGAAGCCGTAAAAGCAGATCAATCGAACGATAAGCTTGTTGCGAAGCTGGTAACGGCCATCGAACGCGGCGTGCAGCTTGCCGGCGGCCAGCTGATCTCTTCCGGTGCCGGTGATTCATCCGCGGAGCCCGCCGGAAATCAGCGCAAGAAACGGAAACGCAAGAAAAAATAACGCTAGAGATGTAAGCAGGCTGACTCTAGGCCGAGGTTTCCGCCGTTTAAGAGTCAGCCTTTTTGCATTTATATCAATCCGCTTGAAGTGTCTGCATCAAGCGGTGTGTTACAAGCTCCGGATGATAGTACTCCAACATTTCGATCCCGGGCTCAGGACGGAAGCTGATGGAATATCGCTTGAACGGAATGCTGCCGATGTTCTCCGGGAACCGAAGCTTCATCGGCTTTCGGAACAGATCGACTGCCTGATCCGGGGATATCCAGCCGGTTTCCAGTACTTTGCGGAATGTTAACAGCTCGCCCGAGCTGATCGCGGTTCCGATTCCCTCCTGGCGCTGTGCGATCTTCTCAAATAACGAGGAGGGCAGAGCTTCTGCGCGTACAAGCGCAAAATTATGTGACACAATCATACCGCTGTTCTCCCCCATTAAGACCGATTCTCTTATATATGAAGAGGCGTTCGCGGCCTCGTCGGCTTCCCCTTGGTAAATGACATGCACCTTCATTTTCTCATTCAAGATCGTCTCAAGCAGGTCCGTCGTTCTGCCATCCGTCACAAGCAGCAGGTCGAAGATCAGTCCGCGCAGCAAATCGATGGCTTCCTTCGCCATACACTCACCCCCATTCGCCGGATGTGACCTCATGCGCAAGCCTCCGTACCAGTTCCCGGTAATTCGTCTTTCCTGCGTGGTTTAGCGGGATGTCTTGAACGAAATATACCGCTGTGGGAACTTTGTAAGGCTCCAAGCGACTTCTGCAATGCATCAACAATTCGCGGGCGAGCATGTCTTTCTCTTCCTTATTGCGTCCCTTCCCGATTCGCTCATCCGATCGAACGATTGCATACGGCAAATTTCCCCGCTCGGGGTCCCTCATGCCAATCACCGCCGCTTCCAACACCGAAGGATATTCCCTCAGCACTTGTTCGACTTCTTCGGGGATCACCGGGAATCCGCCGCATTGAATGACACGATTGATTCTGCCGACAATGTATAGATACCCTTCGTCATCGAAGTACCCCAAATCGCCGGTTCTTACGCCATCTTCCCCTCCATTCTTCATGGAATCCGCCCGGTAATACCCCCTCATGAGATACCGTGAAGAAACGGTGATTTCACCGACCTCGCCAACACCCAGCTCCTTGCCGTGTTCATCTGCGATTGTCACTTTATTGAAGAAGAGCGGCTTGCCGCATGAGCCCTCTTTGCCCTCCCACTCATCGCTTGCGATCATCGCGATCGCTCCCGCCTCGCTGCTCCCGTACAGATCCGTAACCCGCACATGCGGCAGCTTCTGCGCGATTCTTCGTTTCAACACATTGGTTAGCGGCGCTCCCGTTGACATCATGTGTTCGATGGATTCAGGGAACGCTTCCCCGCTTGCGTCAAGATAATCCAACCATCGCTGAAGATCGTTCGGACCCGTATTCACGAAGGAAACCTGATATTTCCGAATGATATCCATCCACCGTTCCGGCTCTGCCTGCCGCGATAGAACGATCGTGTTCCCTTCCTGCAGAATGCTGCAAACCGCCGTCAAGTGTGCGCGAAAATACAGCGGTCTGCACAGCAGATGCGCCTTCGCCTTCCTGTTTTCCACTTCCCGGGGCATCACCATATTGAATGCGGCACCGGGGACAACCGCACCCTTCGGTTTCCCGGATGATCCTGATGTAAAGAACACCAGATCGCATGGTGAAGCATTATACGGCGGCAGTTGAACGTCAGGGAAGTTCGGCGAGTAGACGTTGTCAATGGAGATGACTTGCAGTTGCCCTTTTAACTCGGATTCCAACGTTACGGCGGTTTCAGGGCTTGTAATGAGCGCTTTCGCCCTTGTTTCCGATGCTAATGCGGAAATATCGTCCGCTGTAAATTCCGTGTGCAGGAGGAACGGCACCAGCCGTGCGCGGACGGCGGCAATTAACAGCTCTACAAATTCAGTCCCGTTCGGAAGGAGGATCATCACTTCGTCGCCGCTCCTTAAGCCGAATGTTTGCAAGGCGCAAGCTCTGCGGCCGGCTCGATCGTGCAATTCGCCGTAGGTGTGAAACACCAGCTCATCGATGACCGCCGGGCGCGATGGATCCGCCGCCGCAAGCCGCTCCACAGCGTTCAACACTCTCTCCATTTGCTCTCCTTACCTCCCCTGTTCGCTGTCGTTCCTTATCGGTACAATCCCGAAGCGCGCAGCCCGTTCCATAAGGCATTGAATTCTTCAATCGTAATTTGCTGCTTCGCGTCAGAGAGCGCCTCCTCCGGTTTCGGATGCACCTCCACCATAATTCCGTCTGCGCCGGCAGCCAGAGCCGCCTTCGCGCAAGACAACAAGATATCTTTCCGGCCGGTGGCATGCGTAACATCGACAAGCACAGGAAGATGAGTTTCCTGCTTCAGAATCGGCACCGCGGAGATGTCGAGCGTATTGCGGGTCCACTTCTCGAAGGTGCGAATCCCGCGTTCAATCAGCATGACCCGGCTGTTGCCGCCGCTTAGGATATATTCCGCAGCAAGCACGAATTCCTCCAGCGTTGCCGACAGCCCCCGCTTCAGCAGCACCGGATGATCGGTTTGGCCAACAGCCTTTAACAGCTCGAAGTTTTGCATATTTCGCGCCCCGATCTGGAAAATGTCGATATAAGGCGCCGCAATGTCGATTTGGGCCGGACTCATAATTTCGCTTACCGTTACTAACCCGGTTACTTCCGCCGCTTCCTTCATCAGTTTTAAGCCTTCCAGCCCGAGTCCCTGGAAATCGTACGGAGAGGTTCTCGGTTTATACGCGCCTCCCCGAAGGATCGGCACACCCGCGTCCTTCAGGGCATTCGCTACGGTAAGAAGCTGTTCCCTTGACTCGATCGAACAGGGGCCTGCAACCATCACATGCGAACCGCCGCCGATCTCCACGTTCTTGACCCTTAAGACAGTATCATCCTGCTTGGATTGCCTGCTTACCAGAAGCTTGCGCTCATTCGCTTCCGGGCGTCTCTCGTTATGACCTTTTCCGTTCATCTTGTGCCACTCCTTTCCTTTGTACCTCTATTTCCCCTTCTAGCAGTTTCCTCGCCCTTTCATGCGCGCTCTCGCGAACGAGAGCTTCCTTCAAAGCCGCTTCCGCTTGCTCCGGTTTGCCGAGCTTGATATAACATTCACTAATGTTCACCCAGACGTCCGCATCGTCCTCCCCATGTTCAATGGCATACCGCAATTCCTCCACCGCAGCCGCCGGATCCCCGCCCAACTCTTCGGGTGTGTATAAGAGCCTTGCTCCGTTCACTCTCCTTGCCATGGGAAACATCGGATCGAGCCGAAGGGCATGCGCAATCTCCTCTTCCAGCTTTGGAAGCAGCCTCATCTTCTCAAGCATGCTCCCCGCTTCGAGCAATCTTCCGTATGCGGCGGCCAGCCAGGTATGGGCTTCTGCATCCCCTGGATCGATCATGACCGCGCGCTGAAACAATTCACGCGCCTTCTCGTATTCCCCCCGGGACAGCTTGCGGCGCCCCCAACGCAGCAGCTCCTTCTGGTTCACGATCTCTTGCGCTTCCGGCCTTCCGCTGTTTTTCAGCTTCCGGATATATACCGGCTTCGTAGACGGAACCAATTGGACAAGTTCGGACCGGTTCAGAAGCGTTGTATCCGTAACGATCTCTACGGTAACCGGCACACGCAGTCTGGAGGACAGCTGGGAGCGGAGCAATTCCTTCTGCCATTCCTGATGCCGGTGCGAATCCAACAGCACATGCAATCCGTCTTCCCGCTCCTCCGCTCTCCAAGCATCCGGAGGAGGCGCGAGCGAATACACAGCGTCCTGAATGTCTAAGGGGTCCAGAACAATGCTTCCGAAATAGATGCGGTCTTTTCCTCTGCCGTAATGCGTCAACTCGCTGCCGGTTCTGCCGCAGGGACACATGGTTGGCAAGACTGAGACCACGTCCCCGTTGAAATATCTCAAGAGCGGGGAAGCTTCATGAGAGAGTGTCGTAATGGCCGCGTATCCCTTCTCCCCCGGAGGGACATAGTCGGAGCCGTCCTCGTTCAACACCTCTACAATGAAGTCCCGTTCCTCGATATGCAGCTTCCCATATTCGCACATGACCGCGATATTGGCGGTTTCCGTAGAGCCATACATATTAAAGACGCGCACGCCCCAAAGCTTCTCGATATGCTCCCTTCGTTTGGAACCGACTAATTCGCCTGCGATGCAAATCGCCCGAAGCGCCGGAAAATCTTTCTCCTTCGTCATCCCTAGGAGACGAGCGGTTTCGGCCAGCAACTCCATCTCCCGCGGCAGCCCCGCCAGCACCGTCACGCGAAGCTGCTGCATTAAACGCAGAACCTTAGGATAAGGAGTCACGGCGGTGCGCCCGCTGGCGGGGACGACCCCCGCCCCTGATTGCCATGCCGCTTGCGTCATTAAAAATGCGGGCAGCGCCAGCGCATACGGGAAGCGGATCAATACAAGATCTCCCGGCATCAGCCGAACGCCGCATTCATTGAGCTGCCTCCCTCCGATCCACAAATCCTTCAAGGTGAACCAGGAAGCGGACGGTTCGCCGGTCGTGCCGGTAGATTCGTGGTACTGTGCAACTTCCTTAATATCTACCGCCAGGGTTCCGAAGACGCCCGCTTCCCTGAGATCCTCTTTCGTGGTCAGCGGAAGCGTATGAAGCTGCCGAAGCCCGATGCGACTCAAGTCGTAATCGGACAGCTTCCCTTTATACAGGGGGGAGTTGCTGATCCGCTTCAATAGGTTTTTGAATTTGGTTTCGTCCATGAGGACACCTCCTCTCCCTTCCGTTCGAATCGGGTTTACCCTTTGATCACTCTTACCGCCTTGCCGAAGGTGCGCGGAATATCGCGCCGGATTTCCACCGCGCAATCCACTCCGATGCGGCTCTTCATATGCTGGCGGATCCGATCCTCCAATTGTTCATCGGTAAGTGCAGTGCGGAACGGCTCCGCGATAATCGTCAAGTGGCCGTCGATGAGCTTTAATTGATACCACATGCCTGCATCCGGAATTTCCATGAGGAAATGTTCGATCAAGAACGGGGAATAATCCTCACCGCCCAGATGCAGCATGTTCTCCATCCGCCCCCTTAATTGCAGAAGGTCCATTGTGATCCCGCAGGCGCATTCGGATTTCTGTAAAATGCCGAGATCTCCCGTGCGGTAACGCACCATCGGCATCCCTTCCCTGAGCAGCGTTGTGACAACGATCTCTCCCGTCTTGCCGTACGGCAATACACGGCCCGTAGCCGGATCGACGATTTCAACCTTCACATGCCCCTCCGTTACGTGATAGCCTCTATGTTTGCTGCATTCCACGCCGACGACCCCGCATTCGGTCGATCCGTAGAAGAAGGAGACTTCGCAGCCCCACCATTTCTCCAGACGTTCGCGGAAGGCGGGCGAGCAGCCTTCACCGGTCAGCATAATGTTTTTCAACCGAATATCTTTGCCGAACGCAATGCCGTACTTCTCGCTCTCCTCTGCTAAGAGAGCCGCATAAGACGGAGTCGTTGCCAGTACCGTGGCTTGATATTCCTTCATTAATTGAAGCGATTTGTCAGGCGGCGCCATGTAGCCTCCTTTGCCAAGCGACAGGACTCCCATCCCGAAAGCGAATTGGAACAGCCGCTGAAACCCGAGCCCGGGCAGCGCGAATTCGTAAGGCAGCGCAACCGCCCCCACATCCGTGTCCGACCATTTAAACAGCTCCAAGTATTTCGGCAGAACATCGTAACGGTATTGATCGGCAAGCGTATATGCGGTGTAAATCGGCTTCCCGGTCGTGCCGCTCGTCAGATGAACCTGCCCGATCTCCTTCGGATCCACGCACAGGATCTTCTCTTTATCGCCGCGAATCGCATCCTTCACCAGCATCGGAACAGCCGAAAGCTGCGCGATACTATCGATTCTCGGTTCCGTAAAACCCGCATTCTCCAACTGGGAACGGTAGTATTTATTCCGGTTCCACACATGTGCAAGCGTCGCGTTAATCGCTCTTAATTGGTAGTCTTCTATTTCTTGCCGCGGAAGCTTCTCAATGGTGACGCCGCGGTCATCCAGCTGCTTGAAATATTCTATGAATTGTTCGAGATGCGACGAATGCTCATCGATCGAAACCGTCATCTTGTGAGATTGCAACTTCATAGAAATCGAACCCTCCCTATTCCATCAATGAAATACTAGTTTATGAGATGCAATGGATGGCAGACTTGACTCTGACAAGTGTACATTTTTGAGAAAGTAAGTCTTTCATCCAACCGCAGATTGAAAGACGGACATATCGTAGCAAATATAGCATCGGTGGGTTGTGGAACTAGATTGGTAACATAGATTCTCTCTTTTGGAGGTTGATGATGGGATGGCGCTGGACAGCAAGGGAAAAAGGCAATTTGAAGAAGCCAGGAAGCTCGTGCACCGAGGCGCGGACGGAGATAAACAAGCGGCCGCCGCCGCGCATGAGAAGCTGCAGAAGCTGATCGCAGCTGACCCGCACGATGCGCTGATAAAGGCGTATTACGGAAGCGCCTTGGCTTTATTGGCCCGCGATGCGACGAAACCGCTGGAGAAGGCTGACTTGGCGCAGGAAGGTTTAGACGCATTACACGAAGCCGTTGCAATGAACCCTGCGGATAAGGAAATTCGGCTCTTGCGCGCCAACGTATGCGTTCGTCTGCCGGAATCTTTCTTCTACAGCTCGGCAACAGCTATCGAGGACTTTCAGTATTTGTTGGACCGCTTGCAAGAAGAACCGAATGCTTTAACCCCAAAGCAGGTGCGGGAGATCCTTCAGAATCTAAGCACCGCTTACCAGAATGTCGGCAAACCGAAAGAAGCGAAAGAGGTGCTGGACCGGCTGGACCGGATGAAGAAAAAATAAGCGCCAAGGAGGAATGATCAGTGGAACAAGTAACGGCAACGAACCCCGAGGCGGCGGCACCCGCCGCGTTCGAAGATCGGCTTGAAGGAATTATATCGATTCATAAACGGGGCTTAAACGGTGACGCCAGTGCCGTCAAGGAAGCCGATCGGCTGCTTGAGGCGCTCCGCTCGGACTTCCCCAACCGGCCGATTGCGGATGCGTATCACGGGAGCACGATGGTATTAGTCGCAAGAGATAAATCAAGGCCTTTCGACAAGCTGAAGTGGTCAAGGAACGGCTTGAAGCTGTTGGACAAAGCGGTTGCCGCCGACCCCGGAAACCTGACGATTCGCCTTCTTCGCGGCAAGGCCGCCTTTCAACTGCCGGAGAAATACTTTCAACGAACACAAACCGCTATTGAAGATTACACGTATCTTCTCAATCGGGAAGGGAAGCAGCGGTTTCTTGGGTCGAGAGAAAGCTTGCGGATGAATTATGAGCTCGGTGAAGCTTACCGCAAAATCGGCCGCAACGCAGACGCGATCGCGGTCTGGAAACAGATGTTGGACCAAACGCAAGATCCGCAGCTTCAGCAGCTGCTGCAGCACCGGGTCCGGGTGCTGGAGGGAAGGCCGGCGGTGGAAGAGGTGCAGACAGTCGATCCTGTTTCGGTAATATGGGGAAGAGCCGCTTCAGCCACCGGTAACGCGCTGATCAATTGGGTGATCCGGCAAGAAACCGGAACAAGCAAAAAGAAGAAACGCAAGAAAAAAAGAAAGAAACGGTAAAAACCCTCCCCGGAGGTCAGCTGATTCGGAAAGGAGGTGATCCGAATGGCAAGAAGAAGAAAAAATGCGTTCGGTAAATTCGTCAAGAAGGCTTTTCGGTATGTCAGCAACGAAACGACTCCAATTCTGCAAGTCGCGTTAAGAAACGGCGCGAACCATATCGGCAGCCAGCTTGTTGAAGCGGCACGCACGACGAATCAGCCTTCTGACTTGTACCGCGGCAGGCTTTATGAAATTGTGAAGAACGGTGTTGTATACACCGGTCATGAGATCATGTCGCTGGGCTTGCAACGCTACGGCGTTAACCTCCCGAATCCAATGGCCGCAGCAGATCCGGCAGCAGTTCCAGCTAACACCGTTGCAGCCGACGCTGAGCCGAACGAAGCAGTTGATGCCGAAGCAGTTGATGCCGAAGCAGCCATGGAGCTTGATGAACCGATGCCTTCCGCAACAGATTCCGCCGAATCTAAATAAGGGAGATTTCATAGCAACGGCGTGCAAATTGATTACAATTTGCACGCCGTTTATTTTTCGTTAGCTTTCAGCTTGAAGCTGTTGCATAAATTCGGCCGCTTTCCCATTCTCAGGTTCACGCCTCACCGCTTCTTTCAGCGCGTCCCGGGCTTTCTCCGGCTCTCCGATCTTGATATAGCTTTCCGCAAGCAGCAGCCATACCTCGCAATCATCCATACCTTGCTCGATACAATATAATAGTTCCTTCGCCGCTTCGGCCGGATCCCCTCCAAGCAGCTCAGGCGTCTTCAACAGCTTCGCCCCATTCATTCTCCTGGCAAGAGGCAGCGACGAATCGATGGAAAGGGCGGTTTCGATCTTTTCCTCCAGCTTGGACAAGAGCTTAATTTGCTCCGACATGCTCAACGCAGCCTCGATTCGGCGCCCGTACACGGCTGCTAACCATGCATGCGCCTCCGCGCATCCGGGATGGATCGACGCGGCCCTCTCAAAAAAACCGTATGCCGCGTCATATTGCTTTGCCCTGAAGGCATGTTGCCCTCGGCTTACCAATTCTTGGACCTGTGCATCCGTGTTGCGCCTGCGGTCATCGTCCGGCATCCAGTTCTCCTCCCTTCCATCTGTTGATTACCCGCTTAGAACGCGGTGCAGCATTCCAAGGAAATCGTCCATATCCACTGTGATCGGTTCGACCCGGTAGCCTACGTCCCCGAATCCCGAAAGGATCGGAACCCGGTCGCCTCGGCCGATCAAATAGTAGTAATCAACCCCGACTTGGGCGCAAATATACCGGTACAACGGATTGACATAATTCGGCGAGAAGATTTCAAGCAGGCGTGCGTTTGGCTTACAGAACATCAAATTCGCCAGCGCTGCTCCATGCGGCGCCACAATCACTTCCGCCGATGCAAATACGCGGATTTGATCCGCAACCGACAGCTCTCCCGGGGTAATGACCGCAAACCCTTGGCGCGTCATCGCTTCAATGATTTGCGCTTCATTCGTGACCCGCCGATGCTTGGCATCCCCCCGGCTTACGTATATCCGCTCGAAGCCTTCGATCCGTTGGTTCACGAAAGATCCGAACAACTCGGAGCGCAAATATTGAACCGCCCACGGCGCCGGCGAATTCGGAATGAACGGAAGTAATGAATACATCTTCATCGAAGGTACAACCAGACGCTTCGCCTTGATGTGCATGCCATTCCTGTACTGCATAATGCTTTGCTCCGGGACGCCGACGTACGCGAGCGTTTCCTTCTGATACGAAGAAGAAATGCCGGAATTCACAATATATTTATCGATATGGATTCCGCTGCGCTCCATCAGATGGAACCGCGGCAGCACCTCGGCCATCCAATGGTAATAATTCGAGTCAAACGCGTAACTCATCACTGCCACGGTTTCACCGATTTCCTCGGCAGGCGGCAAATCCTTCTTGCGGAACACCGGATGTCTCGCGTGAGGAAGATAATACTGCATCGAGACATCCCAAATCAGCTTGTTATCCGGCGAGATGACCGCCGCCGTTCCGTCCTCCGAAACCCAATAACGGCCTTCGGGCAAGACGGCAACGAACGCTTTCGGAATTTCCACGGAGGTTTCATGGAAATTCGGATGGCGTTCCGTTTCAAGTCCGACGGCTTCCTTCAGAACAACCCGATTTTCCGGATATAACACATTTTGGAGCTCGTGATCGGGCAACGCCAGCTTGCGCGATGCCTCCACCCAGCTCCATAATGAGTCGTATTGTCCGGCCGGAATTGCTTCCCTCATACTGACACCTTCTTTCCCGAAAATCGAGCGAAGTCTTCTGCGAAAAGTACTTATACTCAATTAATGTGAGATCGTCGGGAAAGCAACGGCCATTGGACACGATGCAATTGACCAGTTTTGGTATTGTTTTGGTTTTGTTTTGGTTTTGTTTTGTTCGTCTATTCCTCTTCTAGCAGCTCTCTATAAGCTCGAATCGTTCTGCGAAGGCCTTCCTCCAAGGTTACTTCCGGCTGCCATCCTAACAAAGCCTTCGCTTTGGAAATATCCGGGCACCGTACCTTCGGATCATCCTTGGGCAGCGGCATGAATGTAATGCCGCTCTTGGAACCGGATAAGCGAAACACCATGCGGGCGATCTCCAGGATCGAATGCTCTGTGGGATTGCCGATATTGATGATTTCGCCTGTGGCCCCGTCCTTCTCCATTAACAGCTGAAGGCCCCGGATCGTATCGTCCACGTAGCAGAAGGAACGGGTTTGACTCCCGTCGCCGTATACGGTCAGGTTTTGTCCCGTGAGCGCCTGATTGACGAAGTTGGAAATAACCCGTCCATCATCATTGCGAAGCCTTGCGGAATAAGTATTGAAGATGCGCGCGACCTTTACCGGCACCCCGTAACGGTGATGGTATTCATAGCAATACACTTCCCCAAGCCGCTTAGCCTCATCGTAACAAGCCCGAGGCCCCCACGTATTGACATTCCCCAAATACTTCTCGTTCTGAGGATGAACGAGCGAGTCGCCGTACGCTTCAGACGTGCTTGCGTACACAATTTTAGCGCCGTTGCGGCGAGCCAGCTCTAACATATTCCTTGTTCCAATTGTATTCGCCGCAATCGTCTCGAACGGAAGATTCTGATAGAATTTGGGGGATGCGGGCGAGGCAAGATGGTAGATCTCCGTAATGTCCACCAGATGCGGCTGGAGGAGCACGCTCGGGTCCGTAACATCATAGCGGAGAAACACGAAATCTTCCCCAACTTGCAGCTTTCGAAGATTATCTGTTGTACCCGTGCTGAAATTATCAAGTCCAATGACCTGTTTACGTTGGGATCGAAGCCTTTCTACCATATGAGAACCAAGAAAGCCTGCCGCACCGGTGACTAACACTTTGCTCATAATACATCGACCCTTTCTAGATTCGGCATGTAGAAGAAAGTGCATGCAGTTCCTTCTATCTCTATCTCTATTATGAGATGCGGGTCGATGCAAGATTGACTCTATCAAATGTCCATTCAGCTATGAAACCACTTCTTCGATTTTCGTATAAAACGAACGTACAGACCGCTATTGCGGCAAACTATGAAACCGCGACAAGTCCAACGATAAGGGCTGCAATGCCGACAACGGCAATCAGCAGATTTGCAAGCTGCATCGAGCGTGAACCCAGGCGGCCGGCAAACCAATTCAGCGCGCTGTGCAGCGGGATCAGCACGATCACCGTCCACGGATTCGCGGCGACAATTAATGTGCACCCGATATGGAAGGCGGAAGCCCAGATTCGCTCTAAGACGCCCCATAACGGGCTCGCTTGCACATTGCCGTTCGCCTCAAGCATTTGTTTCGCTTGTATCGCCTTCTCATCGGTCCGGTTCGCGAGGGAAGCGATGACTGCGATATTGACCATAACAAACAGCACCTCTACCGCTGCCCATCCTTGGCCTACCGAAACCGACCAAGAAACGGCAAACGAGGTAAGCGCCAGCAGAATGAGCCTCACGCTCTCCTCGAGCACGCCGGAACTTAAGACGACGATGTTCTTCCCCCGCTCCTTCGGCAGCTTCATCACCGCCGCGCTGATCGGCCCCCGCAGCATCAGGGCGATAACCCAACCAAGGGCGCCAAGACCGAACGCCTTCCAATCCATGGCGTAGCCCGCGGCTTCAAACCCAACCCAAAACAAAACCGGAACCGCGACATAAAGCGGCAAGCTGAATAATGATAGCTTTACTGCCCTAGCAAATTTCTTCTCTTGTTCTTCTGATCTTTCTACTTTCACATTCATTAGTGAATCTCTCCGTTCCTTATTATCATTATCGGTAATGATAATAATAGGGCAAAAAGAGAAAATGTCAAGAGATTTTTTTCTATTTTTTCACTCTTCCGGGAAGCCGATCACGGTAAACAGCCTTCTTCTTCTATCCTCATTCGGTTCCTTCTGCATCGCTTCTACGAGCAGCTTTCGGATCCCCATAATGAGCTCAATATTTTCTTCATCCGATAAGTTTACTGCAAATTGCCTGTACGTAACCCCGTCTTTCAACAGATCCGTGTCCGGGTTGTTTTGGAGGTACCGCCCGTATTCCCCAATAAGACTTGCCGCGAAATTCGTGAAATACGCCAATTGTTCTTCGAATGAAGCCTGATTTAACTCCTCGGCTGTAATTTCCGCGCCTTTTTCCGGGATTACATATACCTTCTCTAACGTTCCCCGGTTCGGGATTTCTTCCGCAACCGCCAATACCCGCGCTTCAACCATCTTCTTCAAATGGCGGTACAGCGTAGCTTGGGGCACATCCTGTAACCGTTCTTGCAGCTGCTGGGCTGTCATTCTATTCCCGTTGAGCAATGCTTGAATGATCCGCATACGGATCGGATGCAGAATGACATCCGCCTTCTTCATAAGTAACACCTCGCCGATATTCTCAAACATGATAACAACAACATTGTAACCAAAGAACGTCCGGCAGGGCAAATTTCTTGATTCCTCTAGACGCTCACACTGGCTTTAGGTCACATCCGCGCATTAAATATTCCATCACATCTAAGGAGTTGATTGTTTGATGCCTAACCGCCCTCCTCGAACCTTAAAGGGAAAATTTAAAAGAGTCCCCGCCTCTCAGCACAGCAGTATTGTACCCACACAGACGTTAAGCCGATTGACCGTCATCTGGACGAATAACAGCGGGGTTCCTTTCAATACGGCAGGTTTTTACGCGACGCTTCGTGAAGGCGATGGAGACCTTACCCAAGCGGCATCTTTCGACCGGTATGGAACCGTTGTGTTCACAGCCGTCGGGACACCTACAAACCGTCCATTTACCTTGCGTTTATACAATCGGGACGGAGTCTTGTACCGGGTGAGAACCATCCCTCGAGGCGTATCTTCGTTCGTTGTGATCGGGTAGGGTGTGGCCATGGCGACATTCGAGTCTGTGCTGCAAGTGAAGAGGAAGCTCGCGTCTAAGCTCTTAAAGAGGAAGGGCATCTACGGGGTGGGCGTCGGATTTAAGAATCCGGCGAATCCGAAACAAGGGGCCGCGCTTATTATTTACGCCAACCAAGCCGCGGCCGTTCGGCTTGGTACGCGCGGCTCTAAGTTTTCCGCCGTGTCGAAAGGGAAGACCCTCACCGTTCCTGTCCGCATCGTTCGATGCGGGAAATGCAAGGCGAACGCGAATTACAGACGCCGGATCC
>Ga0180215_1003192_pt1 | contig 15635 bp, 13 predicted proteins | sample eDN3rd37CBELigBY_FD_128871 | JGI IMG/M metagenome (GOLD analysis project Ga0180215, IMG submission 128871) | Enriched backyard soil microbial communities from Emeryville, California, USA - eDNA 3rd pass 37_C BE-Lig BY (version 2) (version 2) | ecosystem: Environmental > Terrestrial > Soil >...
AACGGCATCGTCATCGTACCGGATGAGGTGCTGGAAGGCCTGCCGGAAGCCGTGCGCAAGGTGCGCGAAAACGAATCGGCAACCATGGACTTCATTCGCAGCGACGAATTCACCTACGAGGCATTCCAGTCACGCAACCGGTACTGATTCTGATTCGAACGGAACCCGCGACACATCGAGCATGGTTGCGGATGAGGCCCGCCAGTGTCTCCGACCGCCGCCTATCCCCGGGTGACGCCACTCGTTGGTAATATGGAATCCGGATGATCAATGCGCGAATACCCTGCGCGTAGGGTCGCGGATTAGGCCCGTAAGGGCCGTATATCCGCCCGCCACAAGCCGATCGGGTACGGCAGTATTCAAACGGATTCCATACAAGCGCCTGCGAGATTCCCGGCAAAGCCGGTTGTGGGATGACCGGGATTTCTCGCAGGCAATCAGGATGCCGGGGTTTGGGCGATGATCCACTTGATGCCGAACCTGTCGGCCAGTTCGCCATAATAGTCACCCCAAACCTGGTCCTCCATCGGTCTGTCCACCGTCCCGCCTTCGGCAAGCGCGTTGAACAGCGCATCGGCCTCCTCGCGGGCGTCCGGTCTCAGGCAAATCTGCACGTTGTTTCCGACCACCATCGTGTTGCCGAACATGGCAGGGGAATCGGATCCCATCAGGACATGACCACCGAGAATCGGCAACTGCACATTCGCAATCAGGTTCTTGACTTCATCCGGCAATTCGGGTGCGCCCTGCCCACCCATCAGGGTGCCGAAGCGTGCGGGTTCCATGATGAACTCCGTCCCGAAAACGTTCTTGTAAAAGGTGAATGCTTCCTCGGTCTGGTTCGTGAAATACAGGTACGTGCTCACCGATGCCATGGCTGTCATGTCCCTCGTCTACTGCGCAACGGACGTCCCACCATCCGGAACTCCGGTGTGCATGGTAGCGGGGACGCGGATGCGCCTGCTTCTCCGGGATTGCGGTGCCGCCCCACGCACAGTGAACCGTCAGTGTCCTTGCTCAGATGAGTGGTGCCTGCGCCGGTTTCGCCGGTTGCCGGGGAATGTCACCATCGAACAATCCCTTCACGTCGAGATCCGCCAGCGGCGGCATCACGCCGGCACCACGCTCGATCAGGGACATGTTTCCCGATTGCGGATCGTCATTCGGTACTGTCCAGACCGGCACCCATCCTCGCCGCAATGCTTCCGAGGCCCCGTTGAACGTGCCTCCCTTGCCTGCGGAAGAACTCACCGCCACGGCTGCGCGGGAAAGGCAATAGATCAGGCGGTTGCGGCCCATCGCATTCCCGGCGCTGAATCCTGCCTCCGGTGAATACGGCGTTACCAGGGTCAATGCGCCCTGCAGCAGGTAACTGCGCTGATCCTTCCGGTTTGCCGTGCGCACCATACCATCCGCAAGGATGGCGACCACCGGACCACCGTGCTGCAGGGCGCCGCTTGCCGCCTGCTGGTCGATACCCCGAGCACCACCACTGATGGTTACAAAACCTGCATCGCTCACCGCCGCGCCGAGGTGCTCCGCCAGGGTCATGTCAGCCTGGCTGGCATCACGCGAGCCGACAATGGCAACTCCTGCCCGCTGCAGGACTGACTGCTCGCCATAACCGAACAGGACTGGTGGTGCGCTGTCACCAAGGTGCTGTTTCAGCCGCGAAGGATACGCCGGATCGGAGCGCCCGACGATCCAGATACCCGTGCCCAGCCAGCGTTCCAGTTTCACCGCCAGTTCTGGCCCCCGCCCAAGGAGGCGCAACAGGCGGTCCCGCCCGATTCGCGTATCGGCCCATTCCTCCAGCACAGCAACCGGATCCGTGCTCACCAGATCTTCCGGCGCCAGTTGGCGATCCTTCAACCAGCGGGCAAGCGTGTTCCATTCCCGCGTTTCCAGGGAATCGAGATCGCCGGTCGCTCCGGCATCGAGTCGCAGGGTCAGCATCAGGGTCGCCTGGGTCCGGGCAGAAAGCATCAGGTGGTTCTCTTCGCTGTAGTGGCGAGGGCAAACGGAAAGACAGGACCACTTCCGGCCCGGCGCAGGAGCGCGGAAACGATGGTGAAGGTCCAGCCGGAATCGGTCAGGTCATCGACCAGCAACACGGGACCATCGGGAACGCTGCCGGAAATGGCAAAGGCACCATCGAGATTATGGCACTGGTGGAAACTGTTCTCCTGCATCCGTTGCGGTTCGGTTTGCCGCACCTTCGTCACCACTGGCAGGCAGGGAAGCCCCAATCGCCCGGCCAGGCGGTTGGCAATATCTGGTACGAGATCGGGATGTCGCAACGATGGCACGAAGGTGATCCAGGCCGGAGCCGGTTCCGGCCGCCAGAGGTGCCGGATCATCTGCGCGGCGGCATCGATCACCCGGTCGTCGACGACCCCGGTCTGCTTGCCGGTCCGCACCAGGCGGGCAATGTCATCATCTTCATGCCAGTTGCCCAGTACGCACCCCGGTTCTGCCTGGTGCTCGGGCGGAATCCGGGTTTTCGCATACAGCGAACTTGCCCCCTTCGGCAATTGCTTGCGCGGTTCGATGGTGCGCACCACGGGACGATTCAGGAATTCCCCCGCCTTCCGGCGCAGGGCAGGATCGATCTCGACCGGTAACACCGGTTTTCCGGTGCAGTTCTCGCAGATACCGCAACGATCCAGTGGTTCCGGATCGTCAAGCGCGACGAGCAGCAGGTGCATCTGGCACACCGCCGGTTCCCGCCGGTAATCGCTGATTTCCCGCCACTCGGTTTCGCGCATGGTCATCAATGCCTGCCGGTGTTGCGCGTAGCTGGAATCGAACGGTACCGGATTGCGTTGCCAGACCCGGTCCGTACGTGAAATCGGTGCCGGATTCTGGACCGAGAGGTATTTCAGTGCATGATCGAGGCGGCCTCGCGGCATGTTCACTTCCGCCTGCAGGGCAAATGCCGTGCGGCCATCCTCCTGTTCCAGCGCTGTGAGGATGGCGGTCACCTCTTCCGCGGCCGGCAGCGATGCCGTCCGGAAACTCTCGTGGATTTCGCCATCTTCCGGCCCACCCATCAGGACGCCGACTGCCGTTTCTGTCCCGCGCCCGGCACGCCCGACCTGCTGGTAATAGGCAATGATCGAACCAGGCGTCTGGTAATGAATGACAAAGCGGATTTCAGGGTTGTCGTATCCCATGCCGAGAGCGGAGGTCGCCACCAGAACCCGCAAATCCCCATTGGTGAACCGGTCCTCCAGATCGATCCGGGCATCGTAGGATACCGGGTACTCCGGGGTGACGATATCACCGTAATAGGCATGGGCACTGACCCCACAATGAACCAGCCAATCGGCCACCTGCTGCGCATCGTGCTTTGTCAGGGTGTAGATGATTCCGCGGCCCTCCAGTTTCGGGACCTCTTGCGCCAGCCAGGCCATGCGTTCAACGACGGACATGGTGGGCATCGTTTGCAGGGCCAGATTCTCGCGATGCAACTGCCCGCGAAATACCTGCAATTGCCCGAGTTGCCCGCGAATATCCTCGACCACGCGGTTGTTCGCGGTGGCCGTTGTCGCCAGAAGCGGGCTGTTCGGTGGCAAATTTGCCACCACATTGCGCAACCGCTGGTAATCGGGGCGGAAATCGTGCCCCCAGTCAGAAATGCAATGCGCCTCGTCGATCACCAGCAATCCCAACCTGTTGGCGATGGATGGCAACAATTCGCGATAGAACTGCTCGTTCGCGAAGCGTTCGGGCGATACCAGCAGCACATCGACGGCATCCCTCGCGATCAGGTCGCGGAACGTGGGAAATTTGTCATTGTTGCCACTGTGCAGGGCACCAATACGCAGACCCATTCGCTTTCCGGCGAACACCTGGTTCCGCATCAGCCCGAGCAGAGGGGAGACGATGAGGGTCAGCCCCTGCCCGCGTTGGCGCAACATCTTCGCACTGACAAAATAGACAGCCGATTTGCCCCAACCGGTGCGCTGCACCAGCAGGACCTTGTCCCGCCGGTTGACGATGGCATCGATCACCTGCCACTGATCGTCCCGGAAGGTGGTAGCCGCATTCCCGGTAAGCTGGTGCAACAAATCGAGGGCAACGGGATCGGGAACGGTACCGCTTTGCATCGGGGACCTTTCACACTACCAATTACGAACATACGTTCTCTATCCTGATTGAGCATACCACGAAGGGGCAATCTTACGATGGTGATTCTTCGCCAGTTTCCTCATGCGCCTGATGTTCCATCTGGTGATGCATGAAACTGAAGGCAGACAGCGAAAGCACCACCACCGCGATGCTCGCCCCGAAATACAGTATCGACCGGTCAGAACTCCATGAAACCGCCGTCGCCAGGAACGACACGGCCAGCAACACCACAATGACGTTGATCAATTGCGTTTTCAGATCGTTCAGGCTTTCGACTCGCATCCACGATGGCACCGGAATATCGGCATTGATGAACAACTGGAACATGCCAAGCGCCACCACATACAACACCATCCCGAACAGGAACAAATCGGTCATTTCGATCAGTTCCACCGCGAGCTGCTTGGCATGTTCCACATCATAGGCACCATCCGTAAAGGTGTGCCAGATCAGTTTCAGCACCACGATCAGACCAAAGATGAGCACGGTGAATGCACTGAGCATGGTGCCCAGAATCGCCAGCAGGATGATGAAACGGGAGGCGCCGATTGCCGGAGTACCGGCATACCGGTGCCTGTCATACCGGGGATCGTCCGCCAGGGCACGCCGGATGTCTGCACGACTCGGCCTCTCCGGTCGGGAGCGTGAGGTTCCGGAATCATTCGCCATGTTCGTGCTCCCCGTCATTGGATTCATTGCGGCCATCGCACCAGTCGGGAACAGTTCTACCATGCCTTCAACCGGCCGGGACCGCCGCCGGGGCGATCCCGCACCAGTCAATGGCTTCACGAGATGGTGTCGATCTGCCAGGTTCCGTCATCCCCTTTCACCAGGATCATCGTCACACTTGCGCGCTGACCCGTTCCCAGCGTTTCCGCCGGATCGCTCACATCGAACACCACCATCACCCGGCCATCTGAAAGCTGCGCCGTGCGCGGTGTTCCCTGGATACCGATCCGCTGCGCTTCCGGCAAGGCCGAAGGCGTTTCCTGGGCGGCACTGGCGAAGGCCTCGTCCACACCATCCGGGAAGGACGCGGCCAGTTGCCGATCACTCAGCAACGAAAGGCGTCGCATCGTGTCGCCGGCATTGGTGCAGGCGATGAATTCTTCCGTCACCTGCATCACGGCGGATTGGGTTTCCGCATCCACCGCGGGGTCGGATGCCACCACCGGGTCTGGTGCCGGATTCCCCGCCGATTCGATCGCCGCGGTCAATTCCTGCTGGGTCATCGGGGCGATCGTGCAGGACGCCGGTTCAGGGACAGCGATGTCCGTGTTTTGCCCATCCTGCTCGCTCCGGATGAAACTCAGCACATCGAGAATCTGCTGGTCATCCAGCGTTCCCTGGAATGGTGGCATCGCGGTGCCCTGCTTGCCGTTTTTCACCCAGTAGACCAGATCGGCATCCGAGTGAACCTTGGTGTGCGCGGCCCAGAAATCGGCCGGGGGCGGTTGCATTCCCGCCGCCGAAGGTCCATCCCCTCGCAGTTCGGCACCATGACAGGCGAGACAGTATTTCGTGTAGATATCCTCACCACGCTGGATCATTGCCAGGTCGGTTGGATCGATGGCGCTTACCCCGCCCCGGCTGTTGGCCAGGATCGGATCGATGCGCGCCTGGAACAGCAGGATCACGCCCATGGCCAGTGCTGCCACCGCCAGCCCGGCACTTTCCTTCCGCATTGGGCCGCGCCCGGCAAACCAGGCCAGCACCAGACCGGCCAGCCCGAACACGACCAGCAGCAACCCTGTGGTTCCGCCAAGTGTTTCGAACCGCCACGGATTTCCCGGCACATCGGGTGTCGGGCGAGTGTCACCGATCTCGAGGGTGGCCTCCGCATCGAGCGGAGCCTTGCCGCTGATCCGTTCGATCAACCTGAAATCCCAGGTGCCGGAAATACTCAGTTCGCTCCCGTGATGTTCGAAGGCATTCCCCGCCACTCGTGAAAGCGTGATTTCCTTGGTTCCCAGATCGGCACGGTCCTCCAGGGTCAGGCGCAGCAGCATTTCAACATCGGTGTCGAGCGCTGGCCCGCCCACTTCCAGCCGGAAATGGTTCACCCCGGTGATGCCGGGCCCGATCAGCAACCGCGCACTGGTGCCGTCGAGATCGAATGGCACGGTAATCTGCTGCGATTGCTCCACAATCTGGTCACGTGCCGGTTGCAGGCTGGTCAGTTGTCCCACCGCCAGCATCGCAGCCAGCAGGAACACGATTTCACCCGCGAGGGTCCAGCGCAATCGCCTGGTCCAGATGGCTTCACTGCCCATCCGGATCTTGCGACTGATTTCCAGCAGGTTATAGGCAGCCAGGATCAGCACGACAAGGAGGAAGACCAGTTTGACGATCAGCGCCTTGCCGTAATCGGTTTCGCGCAATGCGGTCAGGTTCCCGACCTGCAACCATCCGGCGTACAACCCGGTGAGCCCAAGGACCAGCCAACTGATCAGGGCCAGCGTCGAAAATCGTGGCAATGCCTCACGCAGCACCGCGCGCCGCTGTTCCGGTTCCGCCCGCCGCACAATCGGCAGCAGGACGAAAAGGAGCATCGGCAAACCACCGCCCCACACCCCGAATCCCACCACATGCAGGTAATCGGCTGCCACCGCGAAATCGCGACCGGCCGGTTGGGCGTAGGCGTGGGCGATCAGGGCAAAGGGAAGCGGCAGCGCCAGCGTTGCCACCCAGGCGAGTGCTCCTTCCACGTGGCGCCGGTTGCGAAACCACCAGGCGCAGGTCGAAAGGATCAACCCAAGCACCAGGAACAATCCCAGGCGCAGGAGCGCCAGGTGACCGTACCGGGTTTGCCCAAGCGTGTTCAGGATCCGGTCCAGCAGGTTGCCTTCATCGAGCGTCAGCGCCTGCACCACGACAGCCGCAATGGTCCCCAGCACCGCGGCAATCGCGGCGATCACCGCAAACCGGTGGACACGATGCACGGCATAGGGCGCATCGCGCCAGAGTGGTGCCAGTGCCGGCCGGATAACCAGATTCCAGATCGGCCAGATGGCCATCAGCATGGCGAGCCCGATCAGGGCCAGCCAGCGGGTGGTGGTTTTCGCCCACTGCGGGGCATCACCGGCACTCAGGGCCGACGTTGGAACGGTGACGGTTGCCACATCGGCATCAGAGCCGATGGTGAAGGCAAAATACCCCTGTGAGGTGTGCCCGTCATCTTCGGACAAGGTGCGCCAGAGCACTGAATAGGTGCCATGCGGCAAATCACCTGGCAGTTTGAGCACCAGCGTGTAATTGTCTTCCCCACGGGTCAGTTCGGTGCCGCCGACCTCGTTGCCATTGGCGTCGAACAACTGCAGGCGACTGTAGGAATCATCGACATGCTCGGTGAACCGAACGAGGATCTGGTCCGGAACCGATGACACCACCTCGCTGCTGCGGGGTTCGCTCGATTCCACGATCGCATGCGCATCCACCAGGGCAGGACGCATGAGTCCGAGCGTCAGCACAATGGCAAGCACGGCCAGCGTGCGGACCAGGATACCCCTGGTCCGCGTAGTGCACCGATCCCCCGCCCCGTATCTCCGGCTGTGAATCGGATTGCATTGGGATGTGTTCACCGGATCACGCCTGCGCGATCACACGACGTCGCAGCAGGATGACAGCGCCAAGTGCCAGTACCACGGCACCCACGATCGACGGCATCGCCAGGTCACGGCTGGCACTGGAACCATTGGCCGCTTCCGGGAATTCATATTCGGACCGTTCGGCCACACTGTCGAAGCCATCCGGGGACGAGGTGAAGGTTTCATCCACCTCCGTGTCCTCGATGGTGCCCGTGAAGTGGAAGGTGTAATCGCCAGCAGCGGTCGGGATGAACATTGCCTGGTAGGCGCCCGGGGTGTTCCAGACCGGGGTAAGGGTCATGTCCTTCGACTGGTCGCCAAAAATGACCGTGGCCTTCAGGGTATCTGTCAGACCTTCAACCGGGGTATCGCCCTTGGAAACCGTGAGCGAGATACCGTTGGTATCACCGGAAATGGCCGGTTCATTGATAAAGCCAACAACGAAGGTGTACTCGCCGACATCGCGATGTTCGTGAGCCGAAACCGGGGAAAAACTGAAGCAGGTGAGCGCCAGCATGGCGGCAACCACCCCGAGCAGCACACGTGATCGACTGAAGATAGAAGTCATGAAAGAATTGACCTTTCCGCAAATGCGTACATCAGCGGCACGCTGGAGTTGTCGTGCCGGAAGATTCACTTTCAGGAAAGGGGCATACGCGGTGGCGGGGAAAGGATTTGCCGGGAAACACCATGAAGGTGCACGGTGCCAAACCAGATTCTTCGTACCGGCTCCCGCGCCAGCAGCAGGGCCAGCAACAGCATCAGGGCAAACAGGGCCGTGGCCAGGTCTGCCGGCCCCTGCACCGAGGTGAGATTCGGCAGATCCGGCTGCAGCGCGGCGGGTTTGTGATCGAAAATCCAGAATGACGTGACGAGTTTTTTGATGGCCAGTTCCGGCGATACCATCGTGACATACGAGGAAAGCGGCATGCGGAGATTGAAGGCCGCCGGGGTCATCTGTTGAATCACGGCATGGTCGTGGGTGGGAACCTTGTCATTGCCGTGCATGTGCGCGGTGCCCCGCGCCTGGTCGATCATCGCCTGGAAGACCGTGTGGGGGTGTGCCTGTTCCGTTCCGGCCCGGTAGGACACGGGAGTGGCCAGCAGCACCAGCGCCATTGCAATCAGCACCAGGGAAGACCGGGAAATGCGCAACGAATTGCGCCATCTCCGGTACCTCGCATAGTGAGTGCTGGCAATTGGGCCGGGCATTGCACCTTCCTGCAGGAAACGGGAAACCGGATGGGGAGTTCCCCATCCGGTTCTCATTATCGCATTTCTCGTGTCACGGCCGGGTCGATTCAGTAGTGAATCTCCACACGCATGCCGATATATGCGTGGGAATAGAGCCAGTCTGCGACATCCATCGGCAGGTTGACACACCCGTGACTCATGACATGACCGAAATTGTTGTGCCAGTACGTCCCGTGAATGGCGTGACCCACACCGGTGAAGTACAGCACATCCGGCACCTGGGGCACATTGTAATATTCACCCCCAAGCACCCCTTCCATGTCGTCATATGGCAGCATCACGCTGACATAGAAGGTTCCGGCCGGCGTATCGAACCCGGGGCGACCGGTACTGACATAGGTTTCAGCCACGACGTTGTCACCGTTGTAGACCACCATGTACTGCTTGGTCAGGTCAACATCGAGCCAGAGACCAAGACTCGGATCAACCGGGCCGAACTGCGGTCCGGACGGCGGCGGAATGAACAGGGCGGGATCGTACGCCGGCAGATCGCCCTGCGGTTGCGGTGACTGATCGAGCTTGTACTTGTCGGCAAGGATTTTCCCCACCGGCACGACCGTCACCCCATCGGCTTCGGTGTATTCGAGTTGGCCACGTTCAAACACCTGATAGGTGACACCGTTGAGGGTGTATTCCTCCGTCAGGGGATTGCCGAGATAGCCTTCGGAACCGGTGTCGTACCAGAAACTGAGGAAACTGCCGCGGATGGTGTGCTGGGTTTCTTCCACATAGACAAATGACTTGTCATCCGGGGCGGGATCGGTGGGAAGCGGAATCCAGGCCTTTGCCTCGACCAGGGAGGACAACCCGCTACTTTCGCCTTCCTGCCCGCGCGAACTGAAGGATGCCATGGTGCGCGGAACCGAAATCGGCCGCAGTTCTTCACCAATTTTGCCAAGCAGCATCTGGTTGCCGTCGGCATCGCCTTCCGGCCAGTATTCAAACCGGGCATATTGCAGGTACTGGATCACATGCCCGTTGGCCAGGGTGAATTCCGGGGTAATCGGGTACCCGAAGGTCGAAGCTCCGCCGCCATTGCGCCACAAGTCCAGGAACCACTGGTCCAGTGTGTGCCCGGTTTCCGGCATGTACACCGTGCGCGGCGCTGACCAGGCCAGGGCATCCTGTGCAGCCACCTGCCGCGAAGCCATGGGAGCAAACATCGTCAGCAGCAACGAAAGTGTTGCCACGATGATCACGATCCTGCGTTTTGCCCCCTGTTTGCGAACACCGCGTTCACGCACCAAACCTTCCGGCCAAACTGCGCCAGCCTGACTCATCACGAAACGATCCCTTCCTCTTGTCCCCCGAAATGGTGATTCCCGGATTGCAGGGGAATCACCATTGCGACCCGAAGTGTGAACAGTGCGGTGCACTCAGCCCCTTGCACGTCTCTCCTGTATGAACGTGTGCAGGGCACATGTGGTTTTTCGGTTTCCCGGCAGTGATGACCCACTGCCGGATACTTGTACGAACACTCTACCAGATCGGCAGAGCCAACCCCAAGGCAGGCAATACCCCCTGCATCCGGTGGTTTTACCCCAGGGTCATTTCCAGGCTGATATCCAGGGCCGGGGCAGAATGTGTCAGGGCTCCCACCGAAATGAAATCGACCCCGGTTTCCGCAATTTCCCGCAGCCGCGGCAAGGTGACACCCCCGGATGCTTCCAGGAGGGCGCGCGAACCGTGCCGGTTACGCAGGGCAACGGCATCGGCCATCATTTCGGTACTCATATTGTCCAGCAGGATGATATCGGCACTGGCAGCCAGGGCCTCCTCGCATTCCGCCAGCGTGGTCACTTCCACCTCGATCCGCAGGGTGTGTGGCGCCAGTTGCCGTGCCTGTTCGATGGCCCGGGTCACCCGGTTTGCCCCGCCAACCGCTTCAAGATGGTTGTCCTTGATCAGCACCCCGTCCGACAGCCCGAACCGGTGATTGCGACCGCCCCCATCGGCGACCGCCCGCTTCTCCAGCAGGCGCAGACCCGGAGTCGTCTTCCGCGTGTCCACCACTCGCGTCCCGGTCCCTTCCACGGCCGCGACATAGGTGGCGGTGACAGTGGCGACACCGGAAAGGCGCTGCAATAGGTTCAATGCGGTGCGTTCGGCGGTCAGCAATGACCGGGCATTCCCGGAAATCCGGCCAATCCGGGTGCCGCGCGTGATCCGCGTGCCATTTTCCGCAAATCCGGAAAAGGCCAGATCGGGATCGACCCGCTGGAACACGTACTGCGCCACATCGATACCCGAAATCACCCCATCAGCTTTCGCCAGCAGGTCGGCATGGGCAATCGTGCCGGCGGGTACAGTCGACAGGGTGGTGATATCGCCGGTGCCGATATCCTCGCCCAGGGCGAGATCGACAATCGCCTCCCACCCGAGCCGGTCAGCGATGGATTGGTGCTGCATCAGGATTCCTCCGCGGTTGACCGGGCCGGTCCCACTTCCTGGCGACCTTCCGTGGCACCGGTGGTTCCGCCCTTGAATCGTGCGCCCGGCGCATGCCAGCCCACACGATAGCGAAACACGCCGGACGGTTGCTTGCGCCGCCCGACCAGCTTGAAGCCGCATGCCTTGTAAAATCCGAGCCCCTCTTCATCCGTTTCCGCCGTGAGGGGGCGCTTGCCGGAACGGTGCAGGGCATCCTTCAGCAACAACCGGCCAATACCGCGCTTGCGCTGTTCGAATGACACGGCAATGAGAGCCACTTCGTTGGCCATACCGTCGCGCTTGAGCAGGTAAGCCGCCACCAGTTCCCCACTGAGCACCCCGCCATACACTGCGATCTTGCCTTCGTCCGCGAACTGCCGGATGCGCGCCAGGGCAGCTTCGGTGGTGCCTTCACCGGTGGCCGGGGCGAGCACCTCCGCCGCTTCCGCGTATCCCGATTCCGGAATGAGGCGGATTTCAAACCGGGAATTGGGATCGAGGTAAATCACCTCCCCGGCTTCCTCGCTTGCCATGCATTCCTCCTCTTCCCGCAATCATCGCGATGTGGGGAGGGCGACCATACGCTGCGGTCTCAGGTCGCCTCTCCCCTGTCATTCACCCGAGGGTCAGCAACTCCGCAAAGGGATCGCTCTCCGGGTATGGTCCAATCAGTGCCAGGTTCAGCCGGTCTTCCCGGACCAGTTCCGTCGCCAGTTCCTGCACATCTTCCACCGTCACCTGGTCGATCAGTTCCATCACCTCTTCCGGAGTCCTGATTTCACCATATGTAGCTTCCTGGCTCCCGATCCACGATGCCACCGACCGCGAATCCTCCAGCCCCATCAGCAGGCGTCCCTTGCGCAGGGTTTTCGTATGTTCCAGTTCCGCTGCCGAAACTTCCACATCCCGCAATTTTCGCAGTTCTTCGACAATTGCCTGGATGGTCTCATCCACCCGTTCGAGATCGGTGCCGGCGTAGATTACCCCCTGCCCGACATCGGCATAACCCCGGAAATAGGCATAGACCGAATAGACCAGCCCGCGCTTTTCCCGGATTTCCTGGAACAACCGCGAACTCATCCCGCCGGAGAGAATGGCTTCGATGGTCGATTGCGTGTAGCGGCGAGGATCATTATAGGAAAGCGCCGGAAAGGAGAGGCAGAGATGTGCCTGCTCCGTCTCGCGGTTCACCACCCGAATCCGCTTCGCGTCCTGCGAAATCGTCGCGATGGCGTGTTCGTCCTGGTTGGCGGAAGAACGCAGATCACCAAAATACTTCTCGGCCAGGGCCACCACGTCGGCATGCTGCACATCACCGCCAGCCGCAATCACCAGCCGCTCCGGGGAGTAGTTCCGCTGCCAGTAATCGATCATTCCCTCACGAGTGATCTGGCCAACGGTCTCCTCCGTCCCGGCAATCTCCCTCCCGACCGGATCGCCGTCCCAGACCAGTTCATCGATGACATCGTGCACCAGGTCTTCCGGCACATCCTGCACGGAGCGAATCTCCTCGAAGATCACCCGGCGTTCCTTGTCCAGTTCTCCCTGGTCCACCAGTGATTCCCGCAGCATGTCGGCCAGGACATCGAATGCCAGCGCGAAATGGGTGCTGGGAACCTTCGACCAGTAGGATGTCGATTCGCGCCCGGTAGCGGCGTTGAGCATACCGCCCACACTTTCGATTTCCTCGGAAATCGTCAGCGGGTCGGGGCGGCGTTTCGTGCCCTTGAACACCATGTGTTCCAGAAAGTGCGAAATCCCGGCAATGGGTGCCGGTTCGGAACGTGATCCGATGTTGTAGTGAAAGATGAGGCTGGCCGAACGCACCCCGGTCATGGTGCCGGTCACCACGCGCACCCCATTGGGCAGGGTTGTTTTCTCGTGCATGGTTCCGGTTTCATGAACAGCGGTTTTCAGGTTGTCGGTCACGTGTTGGAATTCTCCTGCCCGGCCGGAAGACCGGTTGATGGTGAAGCGATATAGGTCAGGACGGCCGCAAGCAACAGTTCCAGCGCCCGTTGTGTGGCTGCCTGCGTAATGGCAAGCCGGTCCCCCGGAAAGATGTGCTCCTCCACGGTGGTGCCGTCCGGTCCTGATTGGGCAAGATACACCAGTCCCACCGGTTTGCGCGCGGTACCCCCGGCCGGGCCGGCAATACCGGTGCTGGCCACGGCAAAACGGGCCTGCAGGGCGTGCCTCGCCCCTTCGGCCATGGCGGTCGCACATTCGGCGCTCACCGCTCCGGGATTTTCCAGCACCGTTTCCGGTACCCCCAGCAACCGGTGCTTGATATCGTTCGCATAGGCCACGATGCCACCAAGGGTGTAGGCCGAGCTGCCATCGATACTCGTCAGGCGTGCCGCAATCGCCCCGCCTGTACAGGATTCAGCAGTGCCAATCGTGATACCCGGATGCTCCAGCAATATGTCGCGCAATTGCTGTTCCGGGCTGGAAGCGGTGACGGTGACCAACGTGTATTCCCCGGGGTCAAAAATCCAATCTTGCCTGATCCGCCGATCCGGAATCCTGTTCCGGGCAGGGCGATCATTGCAGGCGAGTGTAGCACCGGCCAGGTCAATCCGGAATCAATACCGCCTGCTCCGGCCGGAACGACACACATACCTGGTCCGTCACGGGATAACCGGCGGGAACTGCCACCTTCAGTTCGGTCTGCTTGCCGACCGCCACGGTCAGCATCTGGTAACTGCCCTTGTAGGTGCGATCGATCACGCGACCTGGCCAGGCCTTCTCCCCCGGTGCATCGAGCAGGAAGGCTTCCGGCCGCACCACCAGCCCGGCATGATCGCCGGGCTCACTGTACGCGCCCGGCACGACGATCTCCAGACCGCCAATGTCGATCACGGTAGCGTCGGGCAATCGTTCACGAATGACAGCCGGGAGGATGTTTTCGGCACCCATGAATTCCGCCACGAAGCGGTTCCGCGGGGTTTCAAAAATGGCCTGCGGAGTTCCTTCCTGCCAGATTCGGCCCTGGTGCATCACGGCGATCCGGTCAGACATGGACAGGGCTTCATCCTGATCGTGCGTGACGGACAGAAAGGTACTGCCGGTTTGCCGCTGGATGGCTTTCAGTTCCGTTTGCATCTGCCTGCGCAACCCGGCATCGAGGGCTCCCAGTGGTTCATCGAGCAGCAGCACGGATGGTTGCATCGCCAGTGCGCGCGCCAGGGCCACACGCTGGGCCTGCCCGCCCGATAACTGGTGCGGGTACTTCCGGGCATGTTCCGGCAATTGCACCAGATCGATCATGCGTGCCACCAACTGGTTGACTTCCTGCGAAGGCAATTTGCGCCGGTTCAGTCCGAAGGCGATATTTTCCCAAACGGTGAGATGCGGAAAGAGGGCGTATCGCTGGAACACCATGACCGAGGGACGCCGGTGCGGTGGCACATCCCGCATATCACGACCCTGCATGACAATTTCGCCACGATCCGGCGTTTCGAATCCTGCCACCAACCGCAACACCGTCGATTTCCCGGAGCCGGATGGTCCGAGCAGTGTCACAAACGTTCCGCGTTCGATCTCCAGGAAAACGTCCTCGACCGCGACGTGATTCCCGAAGGATTTGCTGAGTTGCGTAACGGACAAGGCAAGTGACATCATCCCGGCAATTCTACCCGAGATGATGGGGCAAAAGGCAGCAGGATTGCCCATTGCCCCAATCTCCCAGTGCAGGAAGGTTCCGTATGCCACCCATCCAGTTCCGCCCGCTGGCCCTCACCGATCTTCCCGTCATCACCACCTGGCTGAACGATCCCGATGTCGCGGCCTGGTATGGCGAAGGCGATCCCACCCTGGAACACCTGACGGAGAAATACGCACCCCTGATCGATGGCCGCGAACCCACCGATGGGTACATCATTCGCATCGACGATCGCGATGCCGGCTACATCCAGTGTTATGTCATCGACAGGCATCCGGACTATGCCCGCCAAATCCGGGTGGAACCGGGTGCGGTGGGGATCGATCTCTTCATCGGCGAGGCGGATTTCCGCAATCGTGGTATCGGTTCGCAGGTGTTGCGAGCATTCCTCGACAGCATCGTGTTTGGCGAAATGGCTGCCACCACCGCCATCATCGCACCGGACCCAGCCAATACCCGGGCTATTCGCAGTTACGAAAAGGCCGGATTCGCCTGGGTGAAAACGGTACACATCGACGATCCGGAACCCCAGAACACCGGCGAGGAATACGTGATGGTGCAGCGTG
>Ga0180215_1003196_pt1 | contig 15624 bp, 15 predicted proteins | sample eDN3rd37CBELigBY_FD_128871 | JGI IMG/M metagenome (GOLD analysis project Ga0180215, IMG submission 128871) | Enriched backyard soil microbial communities from Emeryville, California, USA - eDNA 3rd pass 37_C BE-Lig BY (version 2) (version 2) | ecosystem: Environmental > Terrestrial > Soil >...
CCCGGACCTTTGAGGCGCTCTGGCGAGCCCTCGGAGGCATCTGCGATCTCTTCGAGCCACAAGAGTGTTGGAACTGCCTCAAGGCAGCCGGATATGCGTCCGTGTAATCGTCCGAGGCTCTAGTTTCTTGGCGCCATCTCGGCGCCACGGCATTCCTCAACCCTCTTTTCGCATGATTGCGCCCTTTACGGGGTCCTGTTCCTCATCGTCCAGGATATCGAAGAAGGTTGAGGCCTCATTGCCCAAAAAGAGCTTCGCGCGCCAACGCATGGCGGCCCGGTTCGCCGGGTTGTTCTCCTTCAGGGGCGCGGCCGCAATCTCAGGGTTCACGTGCGTCCAGACTGATTGTGTTGCTCACGATCCTGCGGCTTGACCCTACCGCCTAGATGTCCCATGTAGCGCGCAACCGCTTGCCTTCGTTTTGGAAGAGTTATGGCCCAATTGGATCAGCAGAACCCGGATTTCATCGGCATTGCCGTAGACATTGTCTCATCCTATGTAGCGAACAATTCAGTTCAGCGACCAGACTTGCCGAGCATGATCGCTTCCGTCCACGCTGCTCTTCAGGGTTTGGCCGCCCCTAAACAGGAAGAGACTGAGAAGCGACAGCCAGCCATTCCGATTCGCAAATCCGTTACTCCGGACTTCCTGATCAGCCTTGAAGACGGGAAGAAGTACAAGTCACTCAAGCGCCATCTCGGGAAGCTAGGGCTCACCCCGAGTGAGTATCGGGAGAAATGGGGCCTCCCCGCCGATTACCCGATGGTGGCTCCCAGCTATGCCGCCAAGCGTTCGGAACTCGCCAAGAGATTGGGCCTTGGGCAGCAGAGAAAGAAGACCACTGCAAAAGCGGCTACTGCGTCGGATGGAAATGTCGCGGCTCCGTCAGAGACCGCCAAGTCGAAGCGCCGCGCACCAGCAAAGAAGAAGACGAGCTAGTAGGCTCTTCGGGTCAGGCACGTGCGTACCTGACCCTTTTCGGTCGTAGGGTGCCATATGCGAGCGCTGTAACTGCCTCAAGAGCGCTGTGAACGGGGATCCGAGCGGCCTCAAGAAGCCCACATCGTTTTCTACGGCCGAAGTTCCTGCGGCGTCTGCAGAAGCTGCCGAGCGAACATCTCCGCTAAGGGAGAACCGCCCCTCTGGGTTGCCAAGGCGTGGATCTAACGAAGAGGGCCGCGTCGGAGCTCGTACACCTTCAGCCGCGTCGATCGATAGTGCCGGTAAGCCCCGATGACCTTCCGAGCAACTTCGCTCCTGGTGGCGTCAGTCCCGCTCCGCTGCGCGCTATGGTACGGGCCTGGGAGAGCCAAGACCATCGACCATTACCAGCAGCCTGCCGGTAATGGATCTAGGTACTAGACTGCTTATTGGAGTGGCGCAATCTCGGTACGACCTAGCGCCTACACATCCTGGTAAAATCGGCGTCCTTCTAGTCTGGTGCCTTTAACCCTTTACCATGATCACTGAGTCAGGATGGGTTGGGCAAGAGTAAACGAACTCAGAGTGTAGTGCGGTAATCTCCGTTCCGCTCACAAGTCTGCAGGATTTGAGGGTCGAGATTTTGGCCAAGTATTCTGTTGCAGCCTCCTCGTGCCGAACGCCAGTGACGCCAGCGTTCTGCTGTATCCCATTGTACATTTCGCAGAAAGACCGCCTAGCCTCAGAGACTTCGTACGCCCTTACGAGGAGCTTTGGCTCGTTAGCCTTTTGATATACTCGGTATCCACCACCACATCGGGTTGTCACGCTTGTAAAGCCCACACCCCAGTAGTCGGACAATGCACCTACTGAGGAAGGCGATGCGCATGCCGAAAGCGACATGGCAAATGCCACAACTAGAATGAACGGCCGACTGGGCATCTATCCCCCGCTGACGAATTGCAATCGCCCTTACCTAGCAGCAACTGTCAAGATTGTCTCCCCATAGAGGATGACGTGTTGCGCCCGTAGATCCGTGTGACAGCTGGAACCGTGAGAGTCTTGATCTCCGCCTTAGTGGCGGGTCGTCCCAGCCACGCAGACAATGTGCCAATGGTGACGCTGAGGTTGTTTGCGCCGCCAGGGTCCTTCGCGTGATCCACGCAGCCGTCCTTATGGCGCAGGGCGAGCGAAAGCGCCCGCCCGAATGTCTCGGTCGCCATGGTGTCCTCGTGATGAAGATGGGAAAAGGTCGCGCCGGGGTGGCTTGCTTTGATCGTTGCGCTCAAGATTACGTTGCGTTAACAGGCTAGATCCGCCTAGCTAAGGCCGCTCGTCGCGTCGATGGCACGTGAGTGCAGTTAACTAGGTGCAACATAATCCCACGAAATCCCGAGAGCCGGTTAGAAGAAGAGAATGGTCAAAGAAACATTCAATCGGCAGATTTCCATCATCAAGCGCCGCATCCCTACCCCCATAAAACATCGCATCAAAGTTGCGCTTGTCCCTTGCTATAGGCTCCTGAGAGGTTGGATTTTAGGCGCAACCCTGCGTGATGCCACTGCATTGTTGGCCGCCTCTGACTTTCGCGCAGCACTCCATAAAGTTGAGAGCGTTCTCACGCGCCATCCGCGACATTCAGGGGCGCTCAATCTCAAATCGCGCATCCTCATCGCGCAGGCGCGCACCCTATTGAGAGAAGCACAATTCGACCAAGCCTTGACTTGCATAAACGAGGTTTTGCGCATCAAGCCTGGTCACCCCAAGACTTTGGTTCTCAAGTCAAACTGCCTTTATGCCGAGGCCCGCGCATTGCAGAGAGACTGGCAGCTCGACAAGGCGCTGTCCAAAGTCGACGAGGCTCTCGCGCTTCAGCCACTCCTTACAAATGCACTTCATCTCAGAGCCGCTATATTGATGCATCTCGGTCGCGGCAAAGAAGCGGCATTGTGCTGCCATAACACCCTCCGAGAGAATCCGCTGGATCTAAGGGCCATCGGTCTGCTCAGGTCCATGGGAGAACCAGTTCCCATTTGTCGAGATAGGGTGCTTCAGTTCATAGCAGCTCACAAAAAGCCGGAGACATATCTCGTCGCAGCGAGATATCTGAACGAGGCCGGTTTCTTCGACGACGTTGTTGACCTGACCAACTCCATCGGCGCCGCCGACCCGATCACCACTGCAAAGCTGCTTATGGAACGCGCGCGCGCGCATGAGCACCTGGGCAATCATCAGGACGCCGCGACTGTGTATCGCCAAGTCGATCAGTCTCTATCGGACAAGCTGGCACACGATGCGAAATGCGGTCTTGCGCGCTGCGAACTTGAGACGGGCAATCCTAAAGCAGCGCTCGCAGCTTTGGACGGCATGCCAGTAGGAAAGCACCACCTCCCCATTCTTTATGCACTAGGCGACCTGCGAACGGCTCACCTGTCCTATCGGACCAGAGTCAACTCCCATGCGATAGCACAATGCTTCGCCTTGCCTCCTCCCGAGGAGATAAACATCAAATCGGGCCGCTATTCCGCCATTGACGCTTTGTTATTCGCTGAAGCCGGTCCTGGGGACGAAATCCGTTTTGCTGCGATATACGAGGAACTAGCAGATTGGTTTAAAGGCCTCACGATCACATGTGACCCGCGCCTCCACTCTCTTATGGCGAGAAGTTTCCCGAATATCGAGTTCCTGCCGGTTCCTCGGTACAGGCCGGAGTTGATGCCTGCGAAGAAACTCGCAGACCGCGCGGGCATCCCTGCCATGAAGTTCGCACCCTTTATGAATGATGAAGCTCTGGCGCGAGCCAAGTCGTGCGGCTTTGTCTGTTCAATGTTAGATACTCTGGGAGAGTTCAGAGCTGAGAGAGACGATTTTCAGCGCTCTCCGTCCCGGCTCATTCCAGATCCGACGCTGGTTCAATTGTATGCCGGCCAAGGCAATAAAATGCGTATCGGCATTGCTTGGCGCAGCATCCTTCTGTCAACCGCTAGGAGCCTCCATTACCTCCAAGTCGAGGACTTGGAGCCGCTGGCAAAGATAAGAAACGCTGAGTTTTGGGTCTTGCAAGCCTGCGCTTCGGAGAGTGAACTGCAAACGCTTAGGAGCATATTGCCTAACGTCAAAATTCCCGACGTTGATCTTTTGGATGACTTCGAGGGCCAGGCGGCGCTCATGTCTACCATGGACTGTGTGATATCCCCGCTGACAACGACGGCTGAATTGGCTGGCATGGTCGGAGCGCGAACTTATATTCTTTCGACAACTCACACCACAACGTGGCGCCGGAACTCAGACGGCAGCGATGTTTGGTATGAGAACGGCAGATTGGTATGTGGCTCCCCCGTCCATGACCGCAGGAGCTTGATGGAGAACGTCGTCGACCAAATCATGGATACGCAGACCGGGCAGCAAGAGCGCTTGTTTTTCCAATCCAGAATGGCACATACCCCACGAAAGGAAGCGAGTAAGCAATGGAACAAGACGACAGCTACTACGTAATTGACGATATTCTGCACGGGATGCCTGATCCCTCCGAACCTGAGGCAGAACAGGGCGAATGGGACGACGATAACGACTAGGAAAGGTAGAGGGGGCTTACACCCCCTCCTTCGCTTCAGCCAGCCAGCCGCCACCGCAACTCCCGCACCTCGTCCCACAGATCGGGACTACCTTGCCGGGGTCGACGCCCCGCACCACCGCCTGCGGCAGATGCTTCGCGAATTCCTGCGCTGGGAAGCTGTAGAACCACTCGTCCGGCGCATTCAGCCAATTGTGATAAATCGGAACCACCGCGTCGATGATCGCGCCAGGGTTCTCAACCGACAAGCGGACCGGCTTCACGCGAGCCGGACTCAGGCCAAGGGTCGGCAAGATCGAGATCAAACGCTCCTGGGCACCCGCGATGCGGCAATCGCCTGGGACCGCCATTCGTCCGAGGAACGGGACTGAGTCGGGCAAGGTTTCCCTGGAACCAAACGGAGATACAGAGCGGAAGCCGTGAGCGTCCGCGCAGCCGGTCGGCCGGCGTCCCTTACGCCATTCTGCGCCTCCTCAAGGCCTCCAACTCGACTTCGAGATTGACCCGACCGGCTTTGATCAGCCGCACAACGGACCGGAAGTAGGCGCCAGCATTGCGAATACGGTTACGGCCGCTGGAAACATCATTGTCGTGGAGTTGCAGGACATAGATGACCGCCGAGGCGGCTTGAACAGCCCCAATGTTCTCGACAGCCTCAGTCCAGGCGCTCGGATGGGCCCCAAGAGACGCCCGCAGAAAGCGCCCTGCGGCAACAACATCGACGATGTCTCTGATCGGATGTGCACAATCGGACACCACGGGACAGGCCTCGACAATCAAAGCCGGCAGCAACGGCTGGGGCGTCAATCGGCTTGGTTGGGCGAGCGAAGCCGCAACCTGGATACTCTTGTCACAAGTCTCACTAGGAGATCCTTTCTCTGGTTCTATTTGTCGGCAATCCATGCCGCCACAGCCCGCTTGGTAGAAGGCTTCTTCCGCAAGCTTCCGGACCTCTTTCCATGCGTCGAGCAACCCCTCCGGCAGGCGGGCTCCCGAACGCTTGGGAGTACGAGCAACCAGCATGGAAAGTTTGCTCTCGATCTGTCCGCGATCAACATCGGGGTGATACTGAGCGAGCGCGCTCAGAGCTTCCTCACTGGCCCGGCGGCAGATGGTGATTTCGTCGAATGAGCGCTTCAAGTGCTCCTTCAGCCGTTTCTGCTCGGATATGGCGGCCGCCCACTCGCCGCGGCGGGCATAGAGTGGCGTCAGGTCGAACCCGAACGCATCCACGATGGTGCCGGCAGCATCCCTCACGGCATAACGTTTCCCGTTTGGCGAATCCTTTGGAATGACAAGCTGGCACTCGATCAGTGATCGAATGGAATTGCGGACGGACCGCTCCGACAAACCGGTTGCCGATGTCAGGCGCTGATTGGATGGCCAGACCAGCAGCCGGTCCATGTCCAGCTCGCCCCAGCAGGCCACAAGCTGGCCCAGCACCAGCCGTTGCGGAGCACTCAATCCGAGCGCCTTCTCAGCGTCCCGCGCGGAGGCAGAGAGCTCCTTGCGGGTCACGGTGCGCCCGGTTTCGAGCACGAACTTCCTCGCGGCCAAAGCAGCATGTCTCAGCCGCCGGCCTCCAGACGATGCAAGCTGCATCGCATCCCTCCATGTTGAGGGCAAAACGGGAGCGTTCACCGAAACCGGTGTTCTTGACACACAGCTTGTCGGGAGACATAAGGATTGTCGCCAAACGAATCCGTCGCCGTCCCTCGGTGACCTCAAGGCCTTCGAAGTTTCCAGCTTCGAAGGCCTTTTGTTTTGCCTAGCCTTGGTTCACGCCTGTCTTCTCCTGCTCAGAGAGTTGCGGGACAAGGAGATTGCAGCGCGACATGCTCCGATGCTCCCGTGATGGCTACGAACCCTCATCAACAGCATCAGCATGCAAGCGCGTCAGCCTCCCGGAAGCCTGCACAGTGACAGGTTTTCGGAAGCGCCAAGGACCGCCGCACTCAGCGTACCGACGGTGCAATCTTCATTGTCTCGCAACGCCGACAGAGATGTACGATTCGGTGTTGCGGGTGGAGTCGGTCCGTAAGAATTGGTTAAGTCTGACCACAGGTTTGTGGGAAAGATCGAATCGATGCCATTCGTCGGGGGGAGAAGTGTCATGTCAAGCCAAAGATAACATTGACTCTCAACGGCCACCCGATTCGATGAAATCCTGTCTTTTTCCGAGCTATCCTTGCAGTATTGCGCTAAAATCTTCGTTCGATGCCTAGTATATTAGAGGCATAATTTCAGGACCAGGCGTAGCCTCTTTCAAATGCTGCCTGTTGTCATGAGACATTTCAAATACTCATTGACGGATGAGCAGCCACAGAAGACGATCCGCGACGAACAGAGAGGCGGACAATGTGGTCCAGGCGTCCAGTTCACGGCTCCAGATCTATCGTGTCCGGTAGTACGCCGAACATGCGCTGCCTCAGCATGCAGCTGACCCACGTGACGGATGGATGATGCGGCTGCGCTTTCAGACGAAGCGGTTGGAAGGTCCTGTTGACGGCTTACTCCAAAGCTTCGTTCTACTTCTGCTGAGCGCCGGAAGCGGCCGTTCGTCGAACGCGACGTCGACAAACGCGACCGGCAGGAGAGTGAGACGACCGCTCAGGTCCTTGCAATAGAGTTTGTCATAGGCATATCCGAGGCTATACCTGAAATCATGAGAACAGAATCCCTTGAATTCCTAAAAGCCATCGTGAACGCCCCGTCGCCAAGCGGCTATGAGCAAGCGGCCGCGAAAGTGTACCGGGACTATACCCAGGCCTTCGCCGATCGCGTGAGCACGGACGTACACGGGAATGTGGCGGCCGTGCTGAACCCCGATGCCCCCATGAGAGTGATGCTGGCTGGGCACATGGACGAAATCGGCTTCATCATTCACCACATCAGTGACGAAGGGTTGCTCTACTTCAAGGGGATCGGTGGACACGACAGTGTCATACCGGTCGGCCAGAGGGTATGGGTTCATGGCAAGCGGCGGGTTGCCGGGATCATCGGCCGTAAGGCGGTTCACCTTCAGGATGAGGACGAGCGCAAGAAGAAGCCGGAGATCAGAGACCTGTGGATCGATATCGGCGCCACCTCCCGCGCAGAAGTTGAAGCTGTGATACAGTTGGGAGACGTAGCGACATTCCAGTACGAGTTTCAGCCCCTGATGGGAGACCGCGCCACGGCCCGGGGCTTCGATAACAAGATGGGCTCTTTCATCGTTGCGGAGGCGCTGCGCCAACTCAAGGAAGAGGGCGGCCTCCATCCCGAAGTCGGCGTCTATGCGGTCGCTACGGTCCAGGAGGAGATCGGCCTTCGCGGAGCCCGCACGTCGAGCTTCAGTATCGATGCGCAGACCGGGCTCGCGGTCGATGTGAATCACGCCATCGACTACCCGGGGGTGGACAAGGCTCGCTATGGTCAGCTCGACATCGGAAAGGGTCCCAGCGTAATGCGCGGCCCCAACACGAACCCCATCACCTTTGAGCTCATTACGCGAGCCGCCGAGCGGGAGCGCATTCCGTATCAGGTGAGCGTCAACCCCGGCGGCACCGCGACCGATGCCAATGCGATGCAGCTCAGCAGAGGCGGCATGGCCACAGGTCTCCTGGGCGTGGCGCTTCGTTACATGCACACACCCTGCGAGCTCTTGAGTCTCAAAGATGTCGAGAACTGCGCCCGGCTGATGGCCGCCTATTGCCGTCAAGTGAAGCCTGACACCGACTTCACCCCGCGATAACACCTTTCCGCCGCCGGTCTGCGGTGTCCTTCCCGAGGACACCGCGCCGACATGCCGGCGTCATTACGCGACCAGCATCCGCTCGACGTGCTCACCGAACGCAAGCAGGTTGGAATCCTGCCCCGTGCCGCCGAGAATCTGGAGCCCGACCGGGAGCTCTCCGTCGCGGGAGGGTACCGGAACCGAGAGACCGCAGAGATCGAGATAGTTCGCGATGCGCGTGAAGCGCGACATCGGAAAGACGGCCTCGTCCACATGGTCGACGGGGATCGGCGGAAGAGGAGTCGTCGGAAGCACGATCACGTCGAAGGCGTCGAGGATCGGCCGGAAGCTTCCGATGGCCTCCTGCCGCTCACCGAGCGCAGCTCGATAGCGGGACTGATCGATGTCTCTGCCTGCAATGGCACGCTGACGAACGAAAGGATCGATCGGCGTCGAATCATCCTCGACGATCCTGCCGAGCGTCTGATAGGCCTCGAAGGCCATGATCTCGCCAGTGAGGCGCTGGTACTCGGCAAGCGCGAACGGCATGCGGACGACCTCGGCATGCCCAGCCGTCGCTCTCAGCCGTTCGATCGCGTCTTGGAATTTTTGGGCCACGAGGGGATCGAGGGGTTCGAGCTGATCCGGCTCAACAATGCCCACACGCATCTGCGTCGCGGGTTTTGTGGGAGCCGGAATCTCGGCGCCCGTCAGAGCCGCAAACATCAGCCGGGCGTCCCGCACGCTGGTTACAAGCGGGCCGATGGTATCGAAGGTTGGGCTGAGCGGCGCAACGCGCGCAGTCGAGACGGTGCCGACCGTCGGCTTGAAGCCCACGATTCCGCACAAGGCTGACGGGATTCTGATTGAACCGCCCGTATCCGACCCGATTGCGACCGGCACAAGCCCAGCTGCGACGGCCACCGCAGACCCGCTGCTTGATCCGCCGGGAACACGATGGATCTCCCGGTCCACTGGGTTCCACGGCGTTCCTCTGGCATGGTTGGTCCCCCAGCTTCCGAACGCGAATTCCACCATATGCGTAGTGCCAATCACGACGAGACCGGCTTGCTTCAAACGCTCGACAAAGGGGGCTGTCGCAACGGCCTTGTCGGCGCTGTAGGCCCATGAGCCGAATCCCGTCACGTGACCCTCTACATCCGCCAAATCCTTAATTGCGACCGGGATTCCGTGCAGCGGCCCGCGAACTTGCCCGCGGAGGCGCTCGTCATCGAGACGCCGGGCATCGGCGAGGGCCTCCTCGCGAAACACGGACACGAACGCGTGCAGCTTCTCGTTCTGGCTCGCGATCCGGCCAAGACATTGCTCGACCAGCGCCTGGGATGAGAGACGGCCACTTTCCATCTCACGTCCCAAATCCGAAAGTGTCCCGATTCCGTTCCTGTTCATGTGGTCCATCGTTGCCCCGTGGGTTGTAATGCAAATTGTCTATGAATTGACCTTGTGTACAACATGGATCCTATCGGCCGCCTGTCGCAACCTGAAGCCCTTCGGCGCCTAGGCAGCGACAACCATGGTGGTCCGACCCTCTTGTTCTCGGGGAGTGTACCGGCCATGGTTCGGACCCTGCAGAGCTTCTCCGGAATGGATGATGAAATGGGCTTGTTGGAAATAGGCGAACAGGCGCTGAACGGACTGATCATCAGCACGTTCTATGCCCTCACGGCCCTCGGCCTCGCGCTGATCTTCGGCGTCTTACGGATTGTGAATTTCGCTCATGGCGAACTATACATGCTCGGCGGCTATGTAGGGTACTTGGTCGTCAGCGTGCTGGGCCTGCCACCGGTGGTCGGCGTGTTCGCCGCCGCGGCCGTCCTGCTGATCGTAGGAGCTGTGCTCGAGAGGACACTCATTCGTCCGGTCTACACGGGCAAAGTCGACCGTCCGGACGAATACGCCATCATGATCACGTTCGCCCTATCGGTTCTTCTGCTGAACCTCGCCAACAGCGTTTTCGGCCCCTGGCCGCAACGCCCTCGGCCCATCTACCGAGGGAGGATCGAGATCGGAGAATTGATCGTCAGCGGCGACCGGCTCGCGGCGGCAGGCGCGGCCTTGGCTCTCATCATCGGCGTCATTCTGGTCCTGCGCTATACCTGGATCGGCCGCGCCGTGCGGGCCGTCAGTCAGGACCGTTCGGCCGCCGAAACATTCGGCATCGATATCAATCGCACCTCCATGCTGGCCTTCGGTGCAGGCGCAGCCCTTGCGGCCGCGGCCGGAGCGCTGATCGGTCCGGTTTTCAACGTCACGCCGCCGATGGGCGTGATCCCGTCGATCAAGGCCTATATCGTGGTCGTCCTCGGGGGACTTGGGTCGATTCCTGGCGCACTGATCGGCGCCTTGATCCTCGGCCAGGTCGAGAGCTTCGCCACGGTCCTTATCCCGGATACCACCCGGGCCCTCGCATACAAGGACGCGTACGGGCTTCTTGTCCTCGTCGTGATCCTGCTTCTCCGTCCCCAAGGCCTCTTCGGACGCAAGGAGCGCCGGGCATGAAAACGACTCGCACAGGCGCCATCGTTGGCGGGGGCCTAGTTCTGGCAGGTCTTGCGGTGCTGCCCCTCACGGGCATTCAGAGCTATTGGATCTACACCCTGACGATCGGGTTCTACTACGCGCTTCTGGCGGCAAGCTGGTCACTCCTGGTGGGATATGTCGGCCGGATCAGCTTTGCCCAAGCGGCGATGAGCGGCCTCGGCGCATACACATCGGCGCTGAGCCTTCAACATTTCGGCTGGCCCCTGCCGGTATCCCTCTTGGCAGGGGTTGTTCTCGCCGGGTTCGTCGGGGTGTTCATCGGTTGGCTCACCCTTCGCCTCCATGGGGCTTATCTCGGCCTTACGACGATTGCGTTTTCCGAGATTCTCCGCATCACGGTGACGGCCGAGCATGGGTTGACCGCGGGAAGCCTGGGTCTGCGCGTGCCGCCGCTGATCCAAGGCGGAGGCCCGCTGACGTACTACTATCTGTTTCTCGCCGTGACGGTCGTTTGCCTTGCGCTGATGCTTTTCCTGCTTCAGTCCAGAATTGGTTTGTTTTTCCAGGCCATCCGGGAGGATGAGGATGGGGCCGCCAGCCTGGGGGTTGAGGTCACGACCTGGAAGATCATGGCCTTCGCCACATCGAGCGCGTTCGCAGGCCTCGCGGGCGGTTTGTACGCTCACTTCGTGCAGTTGATCACTCCTTCGATGATGTCGTTGCAGGAAATGGGATACGTGCTCGCCATGGCGGTCATCGGCGGGTTTCACAACGTTATTTACGCCGCACTCGGCGGGCTTCTCCTCCAGTTGGGCCTTGAAGGGTTGCGCGAAGTCGGCGAGTGGCGGCTCGTGGTGTTCGGCCTGGCGGCCATCCTGGTCTTGCGTTTCGCGCCGAATGGCCTGTTCGGCACGATCTTCGGATCCTTCAGCCGGAAGGGAGTGAGACGATGAGTGCTCAACTGACCATCAAGGGTCTGCGAAAGCAGTTCGGCGGCCTCGTTGCTCTCAACGAGATCGATCTGGAGTTTCAGGCTGGAGAGCTTGTGGGGCTGATCGGGCCGAATGGGTCCGGCAAGACGACATTGCTCAACATCATCGGCGGCTATTATGCGCCCACAGCCGGAACCGTGCATTTCGAGGGGCATCGGATCAACGGCCTTGCGCCAAGCCGTCTAGCCCGCCTTGGAATTGGGCGATCCTTCCAGGTGACCAAGGTTTTCCAGCGGCTGAGCGTGCTTGAAAACATGCAGGTCTCGGCTCTTACGGATTGGGGGATCTCCCGAAGGGAGGCCAGAAGCAGAGCCCTCGCGATCCTTGATGATCTCAACTTGACGCGTCTTGCCGAAGAACGGGCCGGACGCCTTTCGGGCGGCCAGGCAAAGCTCCTTGAATTCGGCCGGATCATGATGCTCGAGCCGAAACTCGTTCTCCTCGACGAACCGTTCGGCGGCGTGCACCCCGAACTCAAGCGGTTCATGTACGATACGATCCGCGCGTGGAATGCCCGAGGGGTCACCATCATCCTGATCAGCCACGATATGGGCTCGATCTTCGGGCTCTGCCGGCGGGTCGTCACCCTCAGCTATGGCGATATCATCGCGGATGGCGACCCCGAGGTCGTTCGCAGCGACCCTGCAGTTCTCGAAGCCTATCTGGGAGACCACCATGCAGCTTGAGGTGAGTAATGTCTCCGCAGGATACCAGCGCGATATCGATATCCTGCGGGGTGTTTCCGTTGTTGCACGGCCCGGACAGCTAACGACGATCATCGGCGCGAATGGCGTTGGAAAGTCGACGCTGCTGAAAACGATCATCGGTCAGCTGCGTCCGCACACGGGCCGGATCACTTACGGTCCGCATGATCTGACCACCCTTCCAACCAGGGATCTCGTACGCATCGGGATTGCCTACGTCGCCCAGCGACATGCCTTGTTCAAGGAGATGACGGTCTTCGAGAACATCGAAATGGCGACCTGGAGCTTCCGCCGCGACCGGGATCGGGCCAAGCAAGCCATTGAACGGGTCTATGACCGTGCGCCCTACCTCAAGGATTTTGCAAACCGCCGGGCCGGCCTGATGTCCGGAGGACAACAGCGTCTGATGCAGCTTGAGCTTGCTCTCATGAGCGACCCGCAACTCATACTGGTCGATGAGCCGACCGTTGGCCTCGACCCCAAGCGCGCGGGCGTCATCTACGATCACCTGCGCCGTCTCGTGGTCGAGGAGGAGCGAACCATTCTCATGGTCGATCAGAACGTCATCGCGGGCGTCGACGTAGCCGACTACATCTATGTCCTGGAGCTTGGGGCAAACAAGCTCGAAGGTACGAAAGCGACTTTCGACGCGGAATACCGGGAGACCATTGCAGAGTGGCTGTTCTAGTTCTCGACGCAGACAATCAGAGCCTCAACAAAAAAGCCCCGCCGGACCGGCGGGGCTTTCCTGTTATGACCTTGCGCATCGTGCGGACCCAGCGGGCCGCGTCGAACGATGCCCTTATCCAAGGAGAAAGCATCGGGTCGATCCTAAAAGTGCAAATCCACTTTTCACGTCCGATGCTCTAGACCGCTCCTTCCCTACGGATTGAGGATGAGCTTATCCACGGTCGCCTGCGAGCGAGGCCACAGGATAGCCGCGTCGCCGGGTGTTTGGTTCGGCTTCGTGTACTGAATGACGAAGATCGGCACATCAGGCCATTGCTGGAACTTCCAGGCCGGCTCCGTGGTCTGGGGGAAGTAGATCTCGCCCCGGGTGCCTTCCCACTTCACCTCACGCAGGGCTTTCTGAATGGCCTCGGGATCGGCGCTGCCGGCTTTCTTGATGGCTTCCGCCACCACCATGATGCCGTCGTATCCTTCCATCGAGACCGCGTTGGCAGGACGCTTGAACTTGGCTTCGAAGGCCTTGCCGAACGAACGGGACAGGGGAGTGTCAGGCTTTCCAGGAAGTCCCGCCGGATTTCCGATCACGCCGACGCCGCCGTCGCCGACCACATTCCAGAACTCCGGCTCGAGCACGTCGGATCCTGCCGCGAAGATCGCCGTCTTCTGGCTCGGTGCGATTCCGAGATCTGAAGCTTGGCGGAGCATCAGGAGAAGGTTCGATCCGGTAAATCCTGCCACGATCAGATCGGGCTGCGGGTTCGCACGCTTCAGCTGAAGCAGTTGAGGCGTGAAGTCACTGACCGTCCGCTCGGCTGTGAACGACGTCACCTTGGCGCCCGTGCTCTCAAGGTTCTTTGTGAAGACGTCGATGATGCCGAAGCCCCAATCCGAGTTCTCGGAGATGATCGCAATGTTCTTGAATCCGGCCTCCTTCACCCAATCGGCGGCCACGGAATAGACCAGGGAGTTGGCGACGGTGATCCGGAAGACCTGCGGGAGTTTGGCCGCCGTGACCGCATCCGACCAGCACTCGCCAGCGACGAACGCTACATTGTATTTCTGAGCTACCGGACCGACGGCGTTGCAGACTGCGCTGTGCGCCTCTCCGGTTACGGCGACCACCTTTTCCTTCGAGGCAAGCCGCTCGAACGCCGCGACGCCTTTTTCCGGAACCCCTGAGGTATCCTCGACGATGACTTCGACCTTCTTGCCAAGAAGCCCGCCCTTGGAATTGATCTCGTCCACGGCAATCAACATGCCGTCACGCATGGACTCACCACTCTGGACGCCCCCGGGAGGCGAAAGCGGAGCGATGCCCCCGATCTTGATCGTCTCTTGTGCAACCGCAGGGCCAAGGACCATAAGCGCCGCAATAGCGGCGGCCGTGGTCAGCCTGATCGTCTTCATTCGTTTCTCCTCTGTATGGTTACCTCGTCCGATGCCGTTTGATGCGGTCTGCGGACGAATTGGCTGACTGGCAGCGCTGGGAGTGTGGCCTTTCGCTTGTGTCAAGCGCAACAACTGAACATAAGAAGCGATGACGCGATTTGACGCGACAGGAGGGACAATAAGTGGGGGAGTTGAGTTCGATCAACATGACCTTGGCCACGAACCTGAGGCTTCTGTGCAGCTATCACGTATCAACTTCGGAGGTTTGCCGGCGCCTGGATTTGAACCGCCAGCAGTTCATGAAATATCTCTCCGGAACCGCATTCCCATCCCGGCACAACTTGCGGCGAATCTGCGACTTCTTCGGCGTGGACGAATACGAGATCCTGATGCCCCATGAGCAGTTTCGGGAGATCGTGCGCCTGAGGCCTCAGACGCCGCCCGACGCCATAACGCCTCCTCCCGAGATCGTCCCCTTGCTCGGACAGGCTCAACGTCAGAAAGGACAACTCGCCAAGTATGTCGGATACTACTACAAATACTTTTACTCGTTCTCGTCACCCGGACTGATCCTGCGCTCCTTGGTCTGTGTCTACACTCACGGTGATTACACGTTCTACAAGACCATCGAGCGGCTGAAGCCGCCGAATACGCAGAGTACCCCATACATCGTCAAATATTCTGGAATTCTCCTGAATATCGGTGACCGGCTGCACATGATCGACCACGAGGCCATGACCGGAAACGAGATTTCCCAGACAATTCTTTTTCCGTCCTATCGCAACCGCGTCATAAACCTGATCGGTCTCATGATCGGCGTTTCGGCAGACGAAGCGCATCAGCCTACCGCGGCACGTGTCGTGCTTGAATATGTGGGTCGCTCCGTCAAACTGCGGCAAGCCTTGGAAGGCTGCAGGCTCTATCCGGAAACGTCGACCGCGGTTTCAAGTACAGCTCTTGAATACCTGAGGACTTCCTCCTCCTCACCGGTCAGTCTCCTTCGAGCGGAGGCGTCTTAGGGTCGGGACCCATAAAGGTGCCGCGATTGGCTGTCAGTGCTATCCGCTCCTAAGACAGGGAGCGGCCCATGACAGATCTGTTCTGGCTGAGTGACCAGCAGTTTGCCCGCCTCGCGCC